>Ga0307477_10002739_pt1 | contig 13451 bp, 13 predicted proteins | sample atmos_gasesECM2C_FD_203316 | JGI IMG/M metagenome (GOLD analysis project Ga0307477, IMG submission 203316) | Hardwood forest soil microbial communities from Morgan-Monroe State Forest, Indiana, United States - atmos_gasesECM2C_515 | ecosystem: Environmental > Terrestrial > Soil > Temperate...
TGAATGGCCGTGTCGCGCTCGATGCGAAGGGTTTCATCAAGACCGGACGGGACCTGACGAAGGAAGATCTCGCCGCTGCCCGATGGCCGGCCGACCGCTCACCGTATCTGCTCGAAACGTCACTTCCGGGCGTGTTCGCCGTGGGTGACGTTCGGTGCGGCAGTGTCAAACGCGTGGCGTCGGCAGTCGGTGAAGGGTCGATCGCGGTTTCGTTTGTCCATCGCGCGCTGGCTGAGTAGTTCAGACCATCGAGACCTCAAATGACCAACCGCCATCAAGACCGTTAAACACCCGAAGGCGAGACAGTGCGAGGATGCATCTGTCGCCTCCTTGAATACTCAGCTTGGTGACCCCGCCGATCGCCGCCCGGCGGACTGCCGCGTGCGGTAGTCGGTCACGAAGAAGCCGTTGATGTCGGCGTACGACACCAAGCTCGCGAAGCCTGCGAAACTCCCTTCCGACTTCAACTTCTGCGCTGCGCGCATGAAACCGGTCCATGCAGCAAGAGCCAACGCGCCGCCGACACTGATGCGTCGCACGCCGAGCGCCGCGATGTCGGCGACGCTCAAGCCACTGTCCCGAACCACCAGGACATTGATCGGCTTCGGCCGAACCGCGTCAACGAGCTCTTTGATCGTCGTGGGATCGTGGGGGCCGGGTGCAAATAGCACGTCCGCCCCCGCCTCAGCGAATGCCTGCAGACGCTGGACCGATTCGCGAAGCGCATCATGATGGCCGACAAGGAAACATTCTGCCCTAGCCGTCAGCAGGACGTCGGCACGGGACTGATCAATCGCCTCGCGCGCAGCGCGCACACGCTCGACGGCGAGCGGCAGCTCGTAAAGCGGAGACGATGGATCACCGGTTGCATCCTCGATCGACAGACCAGCGACGCCGGCCGCGATGCAGCGCGTGACATTATCGGCCACATCTTGCGGTGACTCTCCGTAGCCAGACGCGAAGTCCGCATTGACCGGAACATCGACCGCGCCCGCGATATCGGCTATGTATACCAGGTTACGCTCACACGTGAGCGCACCTTCGGAGTCAGGCATCCCCTGCGAGAACGCAAAGCCCGCGCTGGTCGTCGCCAGCGCGGGAAATCCGAGCTGCTGCAGGTAACGTGCGGAGCCGACGTCCCAAGGATTCGGAATCACGAAACAGCCTGCCTCATGCAGAGCCCGGAACGCCCGGCGACGGGCTCTGCAGTTCTCTGCCGATCCCCGACCTTCCGTTCCGACACGGTGCGTTGTCATCCGTGGCTCGAACTTGTTCATCGCATGCTCCAATCGCTTGACTGAATCGATCCGACTCGCCAAGAGCTAGATATAGGTGCAGATCATCGTCTGGTCACCAAGGCAGATAGTTTAGACCCACCCCGCTGTAGGTGCCACATTACAGCTTCTCCCTTCCGAACAGCTCACTCTCAGGCCTAAGCAGGTTCTAGCTCCCGTTAATCAGGACCTGTCGCGACTTTGGCCGCAAGAACACAGTTTTTTTCCTGCAGCTGAGCGAGAGCCACACAACTCCTGGCGACCGGGGCGGCCATTTCCCAAAGTGCTCAGGCCGAACTCGCCCGCAGTTGCAGGTCGCACGGACCATAGTGGTCTACCTCAAACGTGCGGGTGGCCAATCTCAGTACAGCGCGTTGCTCGAGCTAATCAAGGGTTCGCCAGAATCATTTCGAGCCGCAGTCGGATTAGCAACGCGCCTGGGGGAACGTCTGCTCCGTCTAAATGAGCGAAAAACTACAGTTTTCCGTCAGTCAAAACTGAAACAGCTAAGTATCCTTGTATGGTCGTGTTAGCTGGTGCCTTTTGAGTGGGTTTTTTAGCTCACCTCTTCCGAGGCTCTTTGCGCATTGCGGCGGGGGCCCTGCTCGCTCGTGTCCGTGAGGGCGCCGAAGTCATCATTGAGCACGACGCGCGACCCATCGCTGTGGTACGTCCCGCAGAAGTCTTTCGGGGGCGCCTTCTTTCGGAGTCCATCGCTTTGGCAGAAGCGCACGCGAAAGAACTGGGATACGAAGCAACGATGGACCAGGAATTCGCAGCCGACTTGAGAGAGATCATCAACAGCCGTAAGCCTCGTGACCTCTCGGCATGGGAATAATCCTCGACTCCAGCATTCTTATTGCAGCAGAGCGTGGCGGTGAGGGTGTTGGTCAAATCCTCAAACGCGTACGTGCGGCCCACGGTGAGACCGAGGCAGGCTCTCTGCTGTCACCATCGTCGAACTGACTCATGGCATCTATCGAGGTAAAACCGATGCGGACCGTAAGCGGCGGCAATCATTCGCCGATGAACTCTGCCGCGACGTGCCGGTTCATCCCGTGACGCTCGAAGTTACCCAACTAGCTGGAAAGATCGAGGGAGAGCAGGCTGCTCATGGCATCAGCATCGCATTTGAAGACCTGCTGATTGGCAGCACGGCGCTTCACCTCGGCTATACCATTGCGACGCTCAATGCCCGTCACTTCCGGTTGATACCCGGCCTTTCTGTAATTCAGCCTTGAAATACGCGAAATAAGCTCGGCTCTGAAGAAGCTTCCTCCTCCAAAAGTGGCGGACTCGCTCGATACCATGATCATTGTCAGCAGATTGTCGCCGGGCGCTTCGGTGTTGCTCACTTCTTAGACTTCGCGCCTACCAACCGGATATGCGATCGCAGTTCATAGAGCCGCGGCCTAAGGGACGCTGGCACCCACAGGCGGCTGGCTCGGTCTTCCAGCTGGTCAAATCGCTCGATGAGATTCTTGTCGTCTTTGGTCGACGCGGCAGAGGCCAACTCCCGTTCGAGGAGCCTCAGTTCATAGTAGAGCCCGTACACTCGGCGCGTCTGAATCAACATAAATACTTTTGGTGCGATTTGCAGCAAGGGATAGACCACCCCCACCACAGGGAGGAGCAGCACAAGAACTTGCTGGACCAGCACGGCCAGCCAGAAAGGAAGATGTCGCTGCAGGAACGGCGGTCCCGTCTTGTAGAACTGACGCGCATGCGTGCTGAGTGGCAGGTCCATTGATTCAGGAGCCGGGAACTGGCCCGCCTTGTGGAATACTCCCGGTCCAGAGTGGATCTTTGATGCTGCTTCGAGCAGCAGGTACTGGATGGCTGGATGAAGATCTTCGCGCACAATTAGGCTAGCCTTAGGCGCAATCAATAGCGCATCCGTTGGGGGCCGGTTTTCAGCCATGCTAGCCACTCCTGCAGGTACCACCAATTTGTTCAAGAACGGGTACAAGGCGACCCAGGCGTCAGCCCTGCGAATACTCGCCAGGTCTATTTCTTTTGCTAGCAGAAGCTGCTGCACAGCGGGCGTTTCCCAAGCGCCCATCAGAAATGAGGCGTCAATGTCTCCATTAATTAGCTTCGCAGCGGATTCTTGCGGTGTGAGCGGAAGCAAGGTTACGGATTTCTGGCCGATCAGGTCAACGCGCGCCAAGAACTTGAGCACCAGCACATGGCTGGCGCTGCCCTCGGGGCCGATCGAGATGCGAAGGTTGCGTAGTTGCTCGAGGTTTTCCAGATGTTGGCCGCGAGAAAACAGCCAGAGTGGCTCGTAGAACAATGTGCCGAGTGAGACCAGTTCGGGGGACTCTTGATGGTTACTGATGCCGCCCGGAATAATCGCGATGCTAATGCCCGAGTTTGGATTCCGCAGTCGGGCCATACTCTCCACGGCTCCCGCCGATGGCACCAGTCTTAGTTCGATCCCGTCGCGCGCAAGAAGCTCGCGGTATCGGTTCCCCAGCTCGGCACTGAAACTGCCCTCCGGATTAATGGCCATTGCTACTAAACGGGGCGGCGTCGGGTGCAAAAGTGAGAACGCTAGCCAGATCGCCCCCGCTGCCAGAGCCGCCACACTGATCGCTGCGATCACGACAAGGCGTCGATTTACCTGCTCACTCTGCAGAATATTCATTGCGGCGTCCTTGTGGGCGAAGGTGCCGAAGGCCCGAAGAGGTTCGGGACGGCGGAAGCTTGTGTTCCCAGGCCCCCCGCATCCAGTCAGCGAATGATCCACAGGACACCCGTGCCCTTGGAATTGTCAATACTGACAATCACCCAATTCATTCCGGGCTCGCTTCTCCCTGTTTTTCGAGGATTGCAGTTTACCGAATGGCGGGGATACGGTGGGCCAAAAGTCACGAGCGAATGGGGACCAAGTATTCGGTGCCTGCGTTGCCAGTCTTATAACACGCAAAGTTGAGTTGGCCCCTGCATCCCCACAATCTGCGAGGTTTAGCTGTCGCGGGCCCTGTTACTTCTGACAATTACAAGGGGAAGTCTCGGTGAGCAATATAAGCAAGATTAGTGACAAGCCATTCAAAACGCCACCAGGCTGATACACCAAATTCCCCGGCTGCATGTGGAGTACTACTATGAAAGCAAAAAGGTCCCAGCAAATCCTCTCGTCGGTGCTGAGCGTTATCCTCGGGATCGCCTCCACACACCTATTATACGGCTACCAAACGATTCCCTCGGCGAATCCACGGCCGTCGAATCCCACGGAAACGGTACAACAGACCGCGGCCGAACTGCAGGCGCTGGTGGCGCCAATCGCGCTATATCCCGACGCATTGGTGGCCCAGATTCTGTCGGCTTCAACATTCCCGGATGAAGTGGCCATTGCCAACTACTGGGTGGGGCAGAACAAGAGCCTCACGGGAAGCGCGCTGATGCAGGCGGTCGACGCACAATCTTGGGATCCGAGCGTGAAGGCGCTGACCCAATTTCCCTCGGTCCTGGAGAACATGTCCAAGAATCTGACATGGACTTCTTCCCTGGGCGAGGCGTTTCACAACCAACAGGCCGACGTGATGACGGCGATCCAGACTTTGCGCTCACAAGCGAAAGCGGCGGGCAACCTGAAGACGACACCTCAGGTGACTGTGGTGCAACAGTCACCTCAGGTTATTGTAATTCAACCGACGAACCCGCAGATCGTTTACGTTCCACAGTACAACCCAACAGTGATTTACGGCACGCCGTATGTGGTGCCCGGCTATACGGGGTGGGACGTTGCAGCCGCTGGAATTATCGGGTTCGGAGCTGGCATCGCTGTCGGCGCCATGATGAGCGGTGGATGCTGTGGTTGGGGGTACAGCAGTTGGAACTGCGGCTGGCATGGCACAGCCGTGGTGTATCACGGCGGCGGGTACTACGGAAATACCGCCTGGCACGGCGGGTATTACAACGGTGGATACCACAACAGTTACGGATACAACAACAACTACAATCACAGCAACTACAACAATTACAACCGCAGCAACTACAACAACAAAAACATAAGCGGAAATACGGTCAACGTAAATAAACAGAGCGCGCGGAACTTTGGCGCGGAGCACTCTGGCAGCTCGTCGTGGTCAAACCACAGCGCTCGGGGCGGCGGAAGCTCCAATGCATTCAGTGGCATGAGCGGGCACTCCGGTTCCGGTGGATTTGGCAGTTCTGATGGCTGGTCCTCACGGGCGAATAGCAGTCGCGGTTGGGGAAGCATGCGCTCCAGCGGGTTCAGCGGTGGGCGATTCGGCGGCGGAGGATTCGGCGGCGGGGGGTTTCGCCGCTAGGCAACGAGGCGCGTGACCCCAAAGGAAGAGATCACCGCTGTGGAGGAATTCTTATGTGGTGCCTAAGTTTGCGTAACGAAAACAGAATGGGACGACGGGTGCTGTTTTCCGCGACACTCTTTGTGCTGGTCGGTGCACTTAGTTCCTGCGGGAAAACGCAAAATCCCTCGACGACAGTAACTCAGAAAGCCTTCGCTTCTCCGGAGGATGCGGGCGCGGCGTTCCTGGAAGCTGCCAAGTCCGGTGACGCGGCAGCGTTGCAGGCGATTTTTGGTCCTGAAACGAAGTCAGTGCTGTTTTCAGGCGATGCGGTGAAAGACAAAGACAATCTGGAAGATTTTGTTGCTGCATACAACCAAATGCATCGCTGGCGCGAAATCAAAGCCGGCGGGCAGATTCTTTACATCGGCGCGGATAATTATCCATTTCCGATTCCTCTGGGAGAGAATGCGTCCGGCCAGTGGTCGTTCGACACAGCGGCGGGTAAGGATGAGATCCTTGCGCGCCGCATTGGGAAAGATGAGTTGATTGCCATAGCCGCCAGCGCCGCGGTGGCACAGGCGCAACAGCAGTACTTCAGCAAGCTGAATCAATACGCGCAAAAGTTTATCAGCGACGAAGGAAAGCAAGACGGATTGTACTGGCCGGTTGCCGCGGGTCAGACTCCGAGCCCTCTGGAGGACGTGCGCGATTTCGCCAAGGCTGCTGGCTACGCGAACGCGGGAGACAAGGCACAAGCCTTCGGTGGCTACTATTACAGAATCCTCACCAAGCAGGGAGCAAATACAAAAGGCGGTTCGAAGGATTTCTTCGCGAACGGAAAGTTGACTGGCGGGTTTGCCATCTTGGCGTATCCAGCGGAATACCGGAACTCTGGAATTATGACGTTCATCACCGGCAAAGATGGCGTCATCTACCAAAAGGATTTGGGCGAAAACACTGCGGAGTCAGCCTCGGCGATGACGGAATACGACACGGGCGATGGTTGGACGCCTGCACTCTAAGCTCGCTGCTCCATAACTTTCGGGCGCAGAGATCGGTCGGAGAAGCAAAGTCGTGGGCGGTCCGCAAGAACTGTTCGCCTTCCACTGTTCGGTTAAGGAATGGAACGTCTCGTTTTCGTGGCTAGCAGAAAAAAGAAAGGGAGGAACCTATGAAGTGGTCCGGAAAAATCGGTCTAACTTTGGCGACGGTGGCCACGCTGTTTGCGACAGCAGGACCACCCGCCGCCAAGGCGGAGGAGAAAAAACCGAACATCGTCGTGATCATGGGCGACGACATCGGCATGTGGAACATCGGCGCTTACCATCGCGGCTTGATGGCCGGCAAGACTCCGAACCTCGACAAACTCGCCAAGGAAGGTATGTTGTTCACCGACTATTACGCCGAGGCGAGTTGCACGGCGGGTCGCGCGAACTTCATCACCGGTGAGCTGCCGATTCGTACCGGGATGACCACCGTCGGCCAGGCTGGCGCGTCGGTCGGCTTGCCCACCGAAGCGGTGACCATTGCCACGGTACTGAAGTCGATGGGCTACGCCACCGGCCAGTTCGGCAAGAATCACCTTGGCGACAAGAATGAGTTCCTGCCCTGCGTTCACGGCTTCGACGAATACTTTGGCTATCTGTATCACCTCGATGCTATGGAAGACCCCGCACATCCCAACTACCCGCAGAATCTGTTGAATGTCGTCGGTCCACGCAACATGGTTCATTGCTGGGCCACCGACAAGGATGACTCCACTGACATCAGGATGCCGGCAAAGCTACGGGCAAAGGCGTGGAAAAGGGTTCGAAAGTGACGGTGTATTACACGGAAGAAGGTGGAAAGAAAACCGCCCACTTTCTGTCGGAGTAGCGATCGGCTGCGAAAAGATACAGGGCGCGCGAGTCCATCGAACAAAAACCTTGGGTTTCGAGTTCAAGGGGCGGGCGGAAGGCACTTTATGAGCCGAAGCCTCGGCTTCTTACTTCCACTACTTCCGCCTGCTAGGTCAGACGCGCCCCGGCTGTCTGGTCGGGAGCGAGCAATGTCCACTGACCGTTTCACATTGATTTTTCCTTTGACGATTGTGACCGTTCTCTCAGCATGTTTTACACACGTATACGTGGAGTTGCCGAGGGCCTTTGCGCTTGTCTCGCTGTTCGCCTCCGGAAGAGTTGGTGATTGATTTGACTCCGACAGGGCACGTCTCCCTGTGCAGCGCAGCGAACGTCAGAGAGGCAGACGCCGAGCAAGTGATTACCGCCGCAGCACCAAGAACTCCCGAAGAGGCAGTAACGCTAGACGAGCTAATCAAAGATTCAGACGTGTCTCGAGCTACAGCACAGCGAGCAGCAAAGAACCTCTGTGCCCAAGGCCCGAGGCACGCTTTTGACTTTAGGAAAAGGCAAGAAGGGTAATCCGTTCAGGTATTTTCTACCTGAAAAAGACTCTGCTCAAACTGCACATATAGATGGGCGGAATGAATTGAATCCGGAATTGGCTTTCAGAGAGCCCGGAGAGGAGGGCTGGTTTTGTGCTCAAAAGGGGGAAGAGGATCCGCTGGTCTTTATGGTAAGCCATCCTGAGGGGTTCTGCCGGATCCTCCTCACGGTCGTTACATTGGGTCGGAGCATAGGGCCGCGAGGCCTCGCCGGGAACCGTCAGAAGTACCTGAGTCGCAAAATGCGTCTCTGTTTCAATGTCAAAACCAGCGATGACACGAACATGACGATCACCTGTTTGATTTTTGCAAAGAATCGAAGGAAAATCGAACAACAGATTTTGGTGAGCGCAGGTTGCCCTAACCAGCGGTCAGGCACAACTATATGAGTCTAAGGGACTAAAAGACGCGGTTGCACGGGGATTGCACAGAAATGAGTGAAAGGAAGCAATATCTGGTAGATCGGCGCGACGGCAATGCCAAGCAAGCCGTTGACGTGTCGGGCGGCATCGTCCACGCACATACGCGCCCATCGTATTGAACTCGTTGGTCAGCAGTGGAAGGGCCCGTTGGTCCATGTCGGTCCTGGCCGCTGCTTCCGCCTGCTTCAGGCTTGATTGAATTTGCCTCCTGAAGTTGCCGAACCATACATCCGACAACGGATACCCCCGCTCGATGCCAGTTTTCAATGCCGCATGCCCTTCAAGGATTTCCCTCATCGTCTCGATCCTCGCGCTGAGGAAGGGCCTGGAGAGGCCGGCCGCGGGCCGTGGCACGGGTGCGGACTGCTCCGTCTGAGGTGCTGTATTGCCGCCGCTGGGCGAAGTCAGAATGATTTGATTCCCCGCGAAGCGCAGCGATTCTCCTGTGATTCGCGCTAGTCCCTCGACTTCTACATAGTTCTTGCCTTGCACCTGAATAACTCTTGCCTGTCCCTGCTGCCCTTCGACCAGGAGCGCACTGGTCTCTTGCGCAACCAGGACCAGCAGAGGTAGCAGTAGGATCGTCACCAGCATCACCGAAGTTCGAATCGCGTTTAGACGCATATCTTCTTTCCTAATCCCTCACGAACTACTTCTTCGGTGGTTAGTTTTTTTGAGAGCTTCTCCGCTGCCTTGTTTATGGCATTGTCGCGCTCGTCAGGGCTGGGGTTGACGTCCATTCCTTGCGCGTGACACCTCGCCACACAACAGTCCGAGTTTTCGCATTCTTCATGTCCTCCTAGGGAAGGCACGCGCCTTGCCAAACCGAAATAACGAAGCGGACTGCGCAATCCGCGTGCTTTCACGGTTTTAGCCCTGGCACAACTTCAAGGGCTTTCTCACCTCTAGGAGAAGCTTGCCCGCACTTGGGCAACGTGCCCGGCGGCTTGGGCGATGGGGACGTCACAGCACGGGGTCATCACGGACTCACCGAGGCACCCTCTACAGACACCGGCCAGGTGAGAGCGTCTCGATATGGAAGATCAGTTCTGGCGGTGCTAGTCTGATGCGCATGCCGGAAGACAATGAAGGATTGGCGCCGACCAATAGCCGGTATCGAGCCCTGCTCGATATCTCCAGCGCGATGGTCGAGCAACCCACCGTAAAGGCTGTCTTGCATAGCCTCCGCGACGTTTTGTCCAGCAGTTGTCGCCTTCATGGCGTCGATATCTATGTTCTGGGCAGCGGTGGAGACACTCTGCATCTTCTTGACTTCGATCGAGAAGCGGACGCGCCAGCGATCAGGATCGGTACCAGAATTTCGCTCACCGGCGCGGCAGCCCGAGTACTTGAGGAACGGGAACCAGTCTTCCTGCCGGACGTATCGCAGGAAATGTTGCGACATCCCGAGCTGGCTCCGTTTGCGGCTCAATCTGTTGGTCGAGCCACCTATGTCTTCCCATTATTTACCTCCCAACAGCGTTACGGAATTCTCGCGGTGACTAAGGAGCGGGGACAGGAATTTGTGCCCGAGGATGTCGAACTCCTCCGCTCTCTGGCGTCGCACGTTGCAGTCGCGCTCGAGTGCGCCCTGGCCAGGGATTGTGCGGACAAGTATCAGCGAGAGCTGGCCACGGAGCGAGACCGTCTTCGCTTGCTGCTCGAAATCAACAATCACGTCGTATCGAAATTGGAGATCGACGATCTTTTCCGCTCGGCTTCAGCTTCAATTCGTTCGTATTTCGGCAATGATTTAACGGGGTTCTGGCTGCTCGAAAAGAACTCCAAACACCTTCAAAGTGTTGTGCTGGATTTTCCTGACGGCAAGGGCTTGCTGGCTGAAATTGGCTCGACTGATTTGACTGAGACAGAATACGAGAAGCTGCGCACACGCCGGGCCGAAATCTGGTCAATCATCGAGATCGAGAAAATTCCTGCGAGCATCGCACAGAGCTTGAGAGCCGAGTCCATAACATCGGTGGCCGTTGCCCCGCTTGCTACCGGGAGCGGACCGTTGGGTCTTCTGGCGATCGGCAGCCGGAAGCTCGACGCGTTCGGGCAGAAGGATTTGGATCTGCTTGCGCAGATAAGCACCCAGATCTCGCTCGCATTGGATAATGCGCTTGCGTACGGCCGTCTGAATGCATCGGCAGCCCGTCTGGAGGAGGAACGCCTTTACCTTGAATCGGAATTTCGGGCGGAGCACAACTTCGAGGACATCGTTGGCAAGAGCGCCGCTCTCCGCAAAGTGCTCGATCAGGTTGCGATTGTCGCTCCCACGGGGTCGACAGTGCTCCTGCACGGAGAGACCGGCACTGGAAAAGAACTGCTCGCCCGGGCCATTCATAACCTGAGTCCGCGTCGCGAGCGTACCTTCGTTCGACTGAACTGTGCCGCCATCCCTTCCGGGCTGGTGGAAAGCGAACTGTTTGGGCATGAAAGGGGCGCGTTCACCGGCGCACTCATGCAGAAACGAGGCCGGTTCGAGTTGGCCGATCGCGGCACACTTTTCCTGGATGAAATCGGCGATATCAGTCTGGACCTGCAGCCAAAGCTCTTGCGCGCTCTGCAGGAACACGAATTTGAACGCTTAGGCAGTACGAAAACCATTAAAGTTGACGTTCGCTTGATTGCCGCAACGCACCGCAATTTGCGGAGCATGATCCGCAACAACCAGTTTCGCGAAGACCTTTTTTACCGGTTGAATGTCTGCCCGATTGAGATCCCTCCGCTTCGCGAAAGACGCGAGGATATTCCGCTCTTGGTGCACTACTTTGTTTTGCGCCTGTCCCGCCAAATGCAAAGGCGCATTAAGTCCGTCCCGAAGCAGGCGATGGAAGCGTTGGTGAACCACGATTGGCCGGGCAACATTCGCGAACTTGAAAACTTTATCGAGCGCTCCGTGATTTTCACGCAAGGCGACGAGTTGAATGTCCCATGCGCAGAGCTGAAGAAAGCGTCGGTACACTCCGCTTCAGGCGCGCCAAGTTTCGAACAAGCCGAGCGGCAGGTCATCATCAACGCTTTACGAGCCGCATCGGGAAGAGTATCCGGCCAAGGCGGAGCCGCAGAGCGCCTCGGACTGAAACGCACAACGCTGCAAAACAAGATGCGCAGGTTGAACATCAGTCGCGCCGACTATGCGCAGTGACGATCCAAGTGCTTACGTTCTGAGACTACCCCTTCATTTGGTACAACTCTCGGGATCCCAACCCGGCCGATTGGCGTGTGGTCGTTACCAGCCAAGATGTGCCTGCCCGCATCGCGGCATTGCCCATCGGTCGGGCACAAACAGCCCCAGACTCCCTTCGATACTCAGTTGTAATTTCAATAACTTACGCGAACAAGTTTCTGGCACAACACCTGCAATAGTTGATGAGGAAGCTCTCCAGCCGACGCTCCTGGCTGCTTGGATACTCTATGGAGGTGCGATGCTACGCGTCGAGATACAGGATTCGGCGGACACTGTGAGACTCAAGTTTGAAGGCCGATTCACCGGCGACGATGCCCAAAACACTTGCACGCTCACAAGGCGCTGCTTTAATGGAATGGCACTGCTCGTTGATATAACCGATGTCACCTTCATCGATTCTACGGGGGAAGAGGTGCTGTCGTTCTTTGGCCGGTTCGGGGCGGAGTTCGTTGCCGAAACATCGTACGCGCTCGACGTGTGTGAGCGCCTCGATCTTCACCTTGCCCGGAGCGGAGCATCAGACCCAAACCCGTCAGGCGCTTCCCGCCCAAACGCTCGCCGACACAAGCCCAACAAGAGCTTGTAAGTGTTAATTCGTCGAGAAAAGAGAAGGACTTGTGGTGCCCAGTGTCTCCAATGATTTTGCCTGTCACCACCTGAACTGAAGCCGCGGTTAGTCGTTCAATCCGTCCTGAAAACATACTAGTTCTGGTAACAAACAAAGGGCGTAAATGCTTCGATATTCGGCCGTGTCCACTGTTGGCCGAATGATGGCAGTACCTTGCGTGACCGCAACTACTTCTCCGCAACAGATTAGATTTGCAAACTCCCCATTCCCTCTCCCAGGCCGCGGGCCTTCGACTGGAAAAAATCTCACCGGTTCAGTAGCTCGCTGGCAAGGGCACGAAAGAGGGCACTGCCCGCATAAGGGCAGCATTTCCCCGCAACAACCCGTCCGGGACACCTAGATTCAACAACTTGCCAACCCAGCGAGTTGGCATGTTCTTTGCATAATTCGCAATCGAGAAAAACATCATGAGCTTAATTGCCATAAAAAACCAAACGACTCACCAGCGAACCGAGGAATTGGCGCTGCGGCACGCAAGCGATAGCAAGGGATCTAAGAGGACGAGCAAATGGGCGCGCCTGTCGGTTATTTGCTTGATCTTGGCCTTCACATATCCCGGAGCGACAGTGGCCCAGCAACAACAGACTTCGTCCGGTGATAGCGACGCACCAGTTCTTACGCTCGATGAGGCAGTCGACTTGGCACTCCAGGACAATCGGCTTGTCAAGAACTCCGTACTCGAGGCTCAGAAATACGACTTCCAAGTGAGTGCGGCGCGTAGCCGGCGGAAACCACAATTTCAATTCAGCATGCTGGGCGGCGAGCTTTTGCACCCGTTTGACTTCACGTTTCCCGCGGGTTCGTTCGGCACATATCCGGGAACTGGTCCGATCCCATCTACCAATGCCAAAATCCACACGCCGGCGGTGTTTACCACATACTTGACCGGAAATATCGACCAGCCCATCACCCAGCAATACAAGATTGGTTTGGGAATTCACGCGACGGAACTTGGACGCGATATCGCGCGTGAAGATGTACGCGCCGAGCGCCAGAAAATCGCTGCGGAAGTCCGAAGCGCTTATCTTCATCTTGTCGCGACCCAGGCGAGTGTCGATGCGGCGCGAGAGGCGGTCAAGACACTCGAAGAAGCAGAGCGGATCACCACGCAGTACGAGACTGAAAAGAAAGCGCTGCGGGGCGATGTACTGGATGTCGAGACCCGCTTAGCTAAATCGCGCTACGACTTGTCCGTTGCCGAAAATGGCATG
>Ga0307477_10002740_pt1 | contig 13451 bp, 13 predicted proteins | sample atmos_gasesECM2C_FD_203316 | JGI IMG/M metagenome (GOLD analysis project Ga0307477, IMG submission 203316) | Hardwood forest soil microbial communities from Morgan-Monroe State Forest, Indiana, United States - atmos_gasesECM2C_515 | ecosystem: Environmental > Terrestrial > Soil > Temperate...
CTTGTGGCCGGTACTGTTAAGTGCAGTCCGGCTTATGGCCCGCACGCTCAAAATTCTGACCGCAACGCCCGCCTCGCTGGGTTACGAATTCCCTGCGGAGTGGCGCCCCCACGCCGCGACCTGGTTGAGTTGGCCGCGGCCAGAGGGGATCTCGTTTCCCGACAAATATCACACCGTCCCGGAGAATCTGGCGCGCATCGTTAGCCAAATCGCGCCGAGGGAGCGAGTCGAGATCAACGTGCCCAACGGGAACTGGGAATACATCGTCCGCAAGCAGCTTCGCGAGTACGGCTGCCGAAACCGCAACGTTTTCTTTCATCACATCAAGACCAACGAGTGCTGGTGCCGCGATCATGGTCCGGCGTTTGTCCTCTGGAAGGGGAATAGTTCCCGTCCCCTTTTAAAGCCACATCGGATACCGCGGGCAGCGATCGTGGACTGGGGGTTCAATGCCTGGGGCGGGAAGTATCCGCCGTATGACGATGATGACGCGGTGCCGACGCGAATCGCCGGGGAACTGGGCCTGCCGGTCTTTGACCCCGGAATCATCATGGAGGGCGGCGCGGTCGACTTCAACGGCGCCGGCACGGTCTTGACGACAACCTCGTGCCTGCTGAACAAGAACCGCAATCCCGCGCTCGACCGCGGGCAGATCGAGAAATACCTGAAGGACTATTACGGACAACGTCACGTGGCCTGGCTGGGCGAAGGGATTGCCGGTGATGATACCGACGGGCACATCGACGACCTGGCCCGCTTCATCAACCCCACGACTATCGTCACCGCGGTCGAGGACGACCCGAAGGATGCCAACTACAAAATCCTTCAGGAAAACCTCAAACGATTGCGGAAACTGAAAGATCAGGACGGCCGCCCTTTTGATATCGTCGAGATCCCCATGCCGGGCGTCGTCGAGTATGACGGCCAGCGCCTGCCCGCGACCTACGTCAACTTCTACTTCGTCAATGGCGCACTGCTGGTGCCGACGTTCAAAAACAAGGCCCGTAACCGTCGCGCGATCGAGATTTTGCAACGATCTCTTCCGGACCGCAAAGTCATCGGGATTGATTGCGTCGAGCTGATCTGGGGACTCGGCGCGATTCATTGTCTGACGCAGCAGCAACCTCGCTTCTGAAGGACCGATGGTCCCATCGCGGCAAGTTGGCGGATTATCAGAGCGTTGTCAGCCGCGGGTCCGGCGCCGCGGCCTTCGCATCGGGGGTCTGAACGCTGTTCGTCGTGTTCGGGTGCTCGAGGATGAAGACGGCCGCGGCGATCACGCTGGTCCACAGGCCATTCCTGTCTCCCTCGGCTGTCTGAACCACGGCGCGGGTTTTGACGATTTCGCCGGTGAGATTGTATTGCTGCTCGCGCTCGTCCCAGGCCTGATTCGGATCGAATGGAATTCCCAGCGTGGTGGCGAGCATCGTGGCCGCCAGGTCCTCGACCAGGTCTTCCGTCTTCTTTTCGCTCATGCCGTAACCGTGGTGCTCGGCGATGTAGCCGTACGGATGGCTGCGCGGGATGGCCAGGCCGATGCCGGCACAGACCAGGCGGTTGGGCTCATCCGTCGCGGCCTCGGCCAGCACCACAAAGGTGATCTGGCCCGGCTTGAGGCGGGGCTGCCCTTCCTTGGCGGGAATGATTTTGCAGCTTGTCGGATAGATCGAGGAAACGCGAACCAGATTCTGCTTCTCGATGCCGGCGTCTCGGAGGGCAAGCTCGAAGCTCTGAAGCTTATGGACGTGGCGGCCGACTCCCTTGGTGAAAAAGACCTCCCGCGGCACCATGTCGTGACCATTACCCAGCATTGATCCGATCTCCTTCCGGCCCGCGCCGACCATTCTCGTGGCGGGATTATATCGTTCATCGGCCGTGCGAAAAGCGATGGCGAAAAATTCTAAATTTTTCTCAGACGGATTTGTTCCAATCCGGTGGGAGAATCAGGACGGGAATCCGCGTGTTCTTGATCAGCTCGACGGGCACGTTTCCGGCCAGCAGGCGGGCAAAAACATTTTTCCCCGTCAGCCCCAGAACGATCAGGCTCACCTCGCGCTCGACAGCGGTGTTGAGAATCGCGCGGGCAATGTCATCGCTGAACATGAGAAGATCCTGCACGGGGACGTTCTTCTGCTGGAGGCGATCGCGCAGCAGACGAATGGCCTCTTCGCCCTCGGCCTGCTCCTGCTCGCGGAGCTGGCCGCCGCTCGGACGGGATACGTGAACGACCAGGACTTCCGCGCCAAGACGTTTGGCCAGGTCGGCGACGGACTCGGCGCCCTTCTCCGCCGCCCATGGGCTGCTCACAGCTACCAGAATCCGGCTCATAAACGTCCTCGGTCGTCCATGGCATCACGCAAGCGCCAACCGCCTCATCAAATCGGCCAGCCGACGCAGCGCCTTTCCACGATGACTGATGCGGTGCTTCTCGGCAGGCGGCAGCTCCGCGGTCGTATGGCCAAGCTCTTCGACGAAAAACAGCGGGTCATATCCAAACCCGTTGGTTCCGCGCGGGGCCCACAGAATGATTCCTTCGACCGAGTCGCGGACGGTCAGGATAACGCATCCGCGTGGATCGGCCAGTGCCAGCACGCAAACGAAACGCGCCGTACGCCGTTCGGCGGGCACATTCTCCAATTGCGTTAACAAAGTCGTATTGTTGTCCGCGTCGCCGTGCCCTGCCCCGTTGATCTGAGCCCAGCGGGCACTGAAGACGCCGGGACGGCCGCCCAAGGCGTCCACTTCCAGACCGCTGTCATCGGCCAATGCCCACATGGAATGGCGTCGGGCATATTCCGATGCCTTCAGAAAAGCGTTGGCACGGAAGGTATGCCCCGTTTCTTCAACCGAATTGCCCGTGGGAAACTCCGAGAGGTCGTGCCACACGAAGCGGTGCGGCCCCAACATTTCCCGCAATTCGCGAACCTTACCGGGGTTTGCGGTAGCGAGGAGAAGTTCCACTAACGGTCCCCGATGCTCTTGAGCACGCTGTCACCTGGCGACGATGGCGTTGGCCGCTGGATAGGCGCTGGGGCGGAACCCGTCCCCAGGCCGCCGGTCAATTGATAATCGTCCGGACCTGGCGCCGGCGCCATCGCCTGATCGTGAGGGATCGCCACAAGGACTGAAGAATCAGGGTAGACCTTTCCATCATGCTCGGCGCCGAACAGCTTGTAGTTCGCGTAGTGATGCGGGTACTGGGCCACCTTCGCCTTCATTTCGGCGTTGCGAATATCGAGCTTAGGGGCCTCGACGGTCATCGGCTTGCCGGTGCCGGGCTCGAGTACCCGTGAAGCAAGGTTGGGCGGGGCCACGTCACTGAATACGAGTAACGGCTGATCCGGATTGGCGGTGTGGGCATCGTCTCGATCGTTGCCGTGCTTATCGATTCCGGTCCCCTGGGCCGCGACGGCTTCGCGCGGCCACGCCCCGATACAGACCGAACTCACGGTCGGGCCGTGATAGTAAAACGCCTGCGTCTCCCCTTTTTCGCGAAGCTCGCGAACCGCCTGAACCGCGGCTTCCTTGCGCCTCGGATCGCCGGAGAACGTCGCAACTTCGATGGTCCAGTACGCGTCTTTTGACGTGTTGAGCAGGTTCCAGTCGGGAGGGGCCTCAGGATCAGGCATTGTTACCGGAACGAGGATGCCGCCGCGAAGCAGCCGGTTGCCCAGCCGGTCGGTCAGCGCGGTGATTCTCGTCCGGTCAGTTTCGGCACGCTGCTTTTCGCCGCGATTGTCCAGCGATCGGTAATAGCCGTAGTAGATCGTGCTTTCCTTTTCGCGATGGATGATGTACCAGTCAGACATCCCGGAAAGCTGTACCAGGCGTGACTTGAGCATCCCGGCTTCCTCGACGTGGCCGGGGCCCTCTACGCTGTCGCACAGGATCGTCCACTGGGCATCCGGCGGGGGCACGGGAATGGCATTCTGGACCGCCCGAGCCGGCGCTTGGCGGGCAGGGCCGTTGGCCGAACTCGACGGCGCCTGGCTTAAAGCCTGTGGTTGTGCCTGGGTCTGCGGAGGCGCATTTTCGCCGCACGATGCCAAGCCCAACGCCATCAGCGTCACGCCTATCCATTGTCCGAATCTCATGGGTGTCTCCTCGAGGAAGCAGGAGGATTTTAACCAAGTTCGCCGCGAAATCGCCAACGTTTTGCCGACGGGGACAATACTCCTGGCGGCTTCGCTACTTCAGCGCGTCGCGCTGGATCGACATCAGTCGCTCGCATCCGCTCACGGCCAGATCGAGCAGGGCATCCATACGGCCGCGGTCAAAGCCTTCGCCGTTCTCGGCCGACCCCTGTATTTCGACAAATTTGCCGCCGGCGGTGTAGGCGACATTCATGTCCACGTTAGCCCGGCTGTCGTCGGCATAGTCCAGATCGAGGCGAATCTCGCCGTCCACGATGCCGACGCTCACCGCGGCAAGCTGATCGACCAGGGCCCGCCCGGGATCATAAAACCGCGGGTCATATCGCGCCGTCAGCGTCGGCGGCGGGCCAGTACCGCCCGGGCGCGCAGGCGGTATTTGCTTCGGCAGCTTCGACATAGCATCGACGAGCGCCACGTACGCAGCGCAGATGGAGGCCGTTCGCGTGCCGCCGTCCGCTTGCAGCACCTGGCAGTCGATCGCGATCGTGTGCGGGCCGATCTTGGAAAGATCGATGATCGCGCGCAGCGCCCGGCCGATCAGCCGCTGGATTTCGGTGCCTCGCGAATCGGTGTGACCCATCTTCGGCCATGGCTTGCGCTGCGGCGTCGAGGCCGGCAGCATCACGTACTCCGCCGTGACCCATCCGCCCGGCTTGTCCTCCTTCATCCAGGGTGGGAGTTCCGGCGAAACCGCCGCCGTGCACAAAATGACCGTGCCTCCCTGCTCCCAGAGCACCGATCCGGCCGGGGTTTTGGTGAACTGCCGGATCACTTTCACCGGCCGCAGTTCGTCGTTCTTCCGCCCGTCGTTGCGCATCGCGGGAACTATACCGCAAATTTGTGTTCGGGCGCGGCTCCCATCAAAATCACTGGAGGAGTCGTGCATGAACAAGACCGTTCTCACTTTTCTGGCGCACCCCGACGACGCGGAATTCTTGTGCGCCGGCACGTTGATCCGCCTGCGCGAGGCCGGCTGGTCGGTCCACATCGCCACCGCCACCCCGGGCGACTGCGGCACGATGACCGCCGACCGCTGGAGCATCAGCGCCACGCGGACCGCCGAAGCCGTCCGGGCCGCCGCGATGATCGGCGCATCGTTTCATTGCCTCGACGAACGCGACGTGCTGGTCGTGTACGACAAGCCGACGGTGCAGAAGACCATCGACCTGTTCCGGCGAATCGCGCCGTCGCTGGTCTTCACCCACGCCGCCAAAGATTACATGATGGACCATGAGATGGTCTCGCTGCTTGCCCGCGCCGCCAGCTTCGGCTACGCCGCGCCCAATGTATCGGCTCATCCCCGCAATCCCGAATCGACTGTTCCGCACCTCTATTATTGCGATCCGGTCGAAGGGCTTGACCCGCTCGGCCACGAGATCGAGCCGACCACGCTGATCGACATTGCCGGGCAATTGGAAAAGAAGACGGCGATGCTCGCCTGTCACGCCAGCCAGCGGCAATGGCTGGCAGCGCATCACGGGATGGACGAGTATCTCGATGCCATGAGGCGCCACGCGGCCCGCCGCGGCAAGCTTGCCGGGACTGAATTCGCCGAGGCGTTCGTCCAGCACCGCGGCCACTCCTACCCGCGCAACGATCTTCTGGCGGAGCTGTTTCCACTTTCAAGCTGATCGGGGAATCATGGCCAGGAACCTGACGCTGTTGAACACCCTTCGCGGGTCGCTGATCGAAGCCTTCTACCCCAAAGGCTGGGACCTTCGCCGCATCGACCGCTGCTGCGCGATGGGCCTGCGGAAAGTGACAAAGCCCGCACGGCACTGGAATACGGCGTTCAAGCCGGTGTCTGTGCGGGATGTCGCGGAGATGGACCGGCGGATGGGGGATGCCATCGCCGACGAAATCGAAATCACCCGCCGGCAGGGTCGCCGGCTGGCCATCATTCTCCCTGTCGGACCGATGGGGATGTACAAGACGGTGGTCGCCCGGCTCAAAGCCAGCAGGACGCGAGCCGATCATGTCCACACGTTCAACATGGACGAATGGTCGGACGCGGCCGGCAAGACCATGCCCGGCAACCAGCCCGGCGGTTTCGAGCACGCGATGACCGCGGCGCTGTTCGATCCGCTCGGCAAGCTCACCATCCCGCCGGCCCAGCGGAACTTCGCGACCCGACAGAACCTGCCGACTTATCCTGGAAAAATCTCAGATTTGCGTGCCGGCGGGGCCAGGCTCGTCACCGTCTACGGCATCGGCCGCGCCTGTCACATCGCCTTCTGGGAGCCACAGCTCGCGGCGGAATATCCGCCAGCCCACTGGAAGAAACAGACCCACCGCCTCGGCATCGCGCTGCACCCGCTGACGATCGAACAGAACGCGCTGCACAGCTTCAACAGCCGCTTCACCCTGATCCCCTGCTTCGCCAATTCGATTGGTCCCGGCTTGTTTCTCGCCAGTGACTTCTGCATCGGCGGCGCCGACGGCGCCTACCCTGACCGCGGCGCCATGTGGCAGGGGATGAGCCTCTGCGTCACTCTCCAGTACCGCCCTTCCCCCTGGGTCCCGTCAAGCTGGATGCCGACGATGCCTGGCCGGCTGTTTTTCCTGCAAGAGTTGGCGGGCCCGCTGCTGCCGGAGGCGCATTGACGTATTGCCGCCTCTTGACCCAACTACGTTCAGAGCGCCAGTTTAAACGTACGCGCATTGAAATGTGAGGTCACCCAATGAGAAAGACGATTAGGATTGACCTCGAAGCATATGGCCGACTAAAGGCAGCAAAACGCGGAAGGGAGTCGTTTAGTCAGGTGATAATGCGGTTATTCCCGAAACCGGTTGACGTCAAGAAGTGGCTAAAGCGCATAAGCAACGATCCCTTCAGCGTGGAGTTCCAAATAGCGGTCGAAAAGCAGATCAAGGGCCGCCGGAGTCGTCGAAACTTGAGGTGATGATTAGCATACCTCGGCGCGCGTGAAGAAGTGCTCGCCTTCTGCTTCGGCCTGATGGAAAGCAGCCGATCGCTTGAAGCTCGTGTACGTCGGTGCATGACACGAAACGAGGTTTAGGCGCAATGTTCCTGTTGTCTGGCCATCTGTTCCATCTCGCTTGGGCGGCAAAGGATCGGGCGGACGCACAACAGGGTGCGAATCCGACCGCATTCACTGAAGACACTTCGGTTGCAATTATTCTTGCGGCGGCAAGCACAGAGGCATTCATCAATGAGCTTGCGGAATTGTCGTCAACGCCCCAACTTCCCGGTGACCAACTCGTTCCAGAGCTCCTCTCGTTCGAGAAAGCCTGGCGAGAGATTGAAGCCAATCGGGGAAGCATCCGGCTGAAATATCTGGTTGCATCACAGCTCCTCTCGGGGCGCATGTTTGACAAGGGTGCCGGTCCATATCAGGACTGGGCCATGCTGCTTGAACTTCGCGACCGGCACATGCATCTAAAGGCCCAAAGCATTGAGTCGGCTGGCAGCGACAGCGGTCTTGGCCCGGTGGTACGACATCCGGATCCGGTGAGACAGTTGCAGCAGAGAGGCATCGCACGCGCGAACAGCCGTGAGGTCATATCATGGATGCAGGCGCTTCAGACCTCGAAGGTTGCCGATTGGGCTTGTCGATCAGCTCTTGGGATAATAGACGCAGTACTGGAGATGGTACCTGAATCCACGGGGTTTGCGGACGCGACTTTGCCGTTGAAGTTGCTCTTTCATTCGGCGCCAGGAATCCCCAAACCGTGGAGATGATCCGGAAAGCAGACGCGGTCTTTTAATTACGCCAATTGGACGCTGCCGAAGCCCAATTCAACCACAGACTCAATTCCCGTCCGCACGCCACTTGAACGACTGGCACGTCGTTGAGAAGCGGTCCCCCGTCTGACAATTAAGTTGCTACCCATATGATTTCGGCCGAATCAGTCCCCCGGCTCCAGGATCGCCATGAACGCTTCCTGGGGGATGTCCACCGATCCGACCCGCTTCATGCGCTTTTTGCCCTCCTTCTGTTTCTCCAGCAGCTTGCGCTTGCGGGTGACGTCGCCGCCGTAGCACTTGGCGGTGACGTTCTTGCCGACGGACTTGATCGTCTCGCGGGCGATGATCTTGCCGCCGATCGCGGCTTGCAGCGGGATCTCGAACAGGTGACGGGCGATCTCGGCCTTGAGGCGCACCAGCAGCCGCCGGCCGCGCTGCTCGGCGTGGGATTGGTGGACGATGACCGACAGCGCATCCACCCGGTCGCCGTTCACCAACACATCCAGCTTCACCAGGTCGCCGGCCCGGAAGCCCAGAAAATCGTAGTCCATCGTCCCGTATCCGCGGGTGGCGCTTTTGAGACGGTCGTAAAAGTCGTAGATGACTTCGGCCAGGGGCATCTCGTACACCAGAATGACGCGGCTGGTGCCGATGTACTCGGTCTTCTTGTAGACTCCGCGCCGATCCTCGCAGAGCTTCATCAGCGCCCCGACGCTGTCGGCCGGCAGGATCAAATTCATGACGATGTAAGGCTCGCGGATTTCCTCGACCAGCGTCGGGTTCGGCAGCTCGCTGGGGGCGTCGATCCGCTTGATCGTGCCGTCCGTCAGCTTGATCTCGTAAGTCACCGTCGGCGCGGTCTGCACGACCTCGATGTTGAACTCGCGCTCCAGCCGCTCCTGGATGATCTCCATGTGCAACAGGCCCAGGAACCCGCAGCGGAATCCGAAGCCCAGGGCATCCGATGACTCCGGCTGGAACGAGAAGCTCGAGTCGTTGAGCTGGAGGCGGTCCATCGCATCGCGGAGTTCTTCGTACTGGGTCTTGCCGCCGGGATAGAAGTCGCAGAACACCATCTGCTGGATGGGCCGGTAGCCCGGCAGCGCCTCCTTGGCCGGCGTCTGGGCGTCGGTAATAGTGTCGCCGATGCGGACATCGTGCAGGTCTTTGATGGCCGCGACGACGAAGCCGACCTCGCTGGTGCCGATGCGATCCACCTGCTTGGGCCGCGGCATGAGCTTGCCCAGGTCGGTCACCTGATACTCGCGGCCGTTGCCCATGAACAGGATTTTCTGACCCTTGACCAACTCGCCGTCCACGACGCGGACATAGGCGATCACGCCGCGGTAGTCGTCATAGATGCTGTCGAAAATCAGGGCTCGCGTGGGCTGATCTGGCTTGCCCTTAGGCGGCGGCAACCGCTCGCACAGCTTGCCGATCAGCTCGTCGATCCCCTGCCCCGTCTTGGCGGAGACGAGGATGCAGTCTTCGGCGCTGAAGCCGAGAACCTGCTCGATTTCCTCGGCGACCTCGACCGGCCGGGCGCTGGGGAGGTCGATCTTGTTGATGACCGGGATGATCTCGAGTCCCACGTCGATGGCCGCGTAGGCGTTGGCGACGGTCTGCGCCTGCACGCCCTGCGTCGCGTCCACCACCAGGATGGCCCCCTCGCACGCCTGAAGAGCTTTCTGGACTTCGTAATGAAAATCCACGTGGCCAGGTGTGTCGATGAAGTTCAGCATGAACTGCTCGCCCTTGTGCTCGTGGAAGACGGTGACCGCCGAGGCCTTGATGGTGATTCCCCGTTCTCGCTCGAGGTCCATGTCGTCGAGGATCTGGTCTTTGAACTCGCGCTCGGTGATGGCGCCGGCACGCATCAGCAGGCGGTCGGACAGGGTGCTCTTGCCGTGATCGATGTGGGCGATGATCGAAAAATTGCGAATCTGCATCGTGCCGGCGGCAATCCTTTTGTGACTGACAGCGCTTCATTGTAGGGGCGGAACAGCCAAGGGGTAGAGGCGGAGGCACACGGGGTGGTTCGCAGACGCATGGCCTACACGCTAGGCCGCCGGTCTTCGACCGTGAGGACGCGGCTCGATTGAGCTCGCTCAACCCAGAACCCTGGGGAAACACTGAATAATCCGCGCTGTCCGTGTTATCCGCGGTTCCAAATGCTGACCGCGGATTACGCGGATGGCGCGGATGATGAACAGGCATATCAACGCCACGCGGTTCACCCCCCCCGCACCTAAATTAGGTTAGCTATCCATCTGATCGGCGGGGGCATTTGCAGTGCGTTCTCTGATGACTCGTTTCCAATGAAGTTTTGCTTCCTTGAAGTTGAGGAGCAGCGCCACCTGTAACCCAGTGATGTTCAGATATCCCAGCATTTGCGCGATGTGAGAGTCGTTGAAGGCCGTGACGACCTTTGTATCCACGATGACGGCCGCATCGACGATGAGGTCCGGGGTGAGCCTGCCAAGGCACTGGCCTCGGTATGAAACCGGAAACTGACGCTGCTGGTCGATCCCGTGACCGCGAGCGCGAAGTTCGATCACGAGCGCGTTCTCATAGATTTTTTCGTCCAGACCCGGCTTCAGCTCGTTCAAAACTGCCATCGCGGCGCCGATAATTTCCTGAGTGATTTCTTCGTGGAGCACGAAAGCAGACTAACTCCCGGCGAGCGCGATGTCATGTACCGCGGATGGGTTTCATCGGCGCATTGGGGTTGATCCTCGTATTGGATTATCCGTGCCATCCGCGTCATCCGCGGTTCAAAACTTGACCGCGGATTTCTCAGATACCGCGGATGGACAACATGGGGCCAGGTTGTCGGGGAATGGGAGAGGACTTCCTGCCAAGCCGAGGTTGGCCGGGAGGCTCGCCCGGGTCGCCCTTCCACGCCGCAATTTCATAAAAGAGCGCGCGATCTGAGCGATTCCTGGTCCACATTGGAACAAGACGCGTTGATGCGGGCGGGAGACGCATGCGGCCGACACGAATCAGCGGCGCGATTGCTTGAGCGATTTGGCGCGCTCCTGTTTCAAGGATTGCGTTTTGGGATCTACTGAGATGCCCAATCCCTCCAGCGCCAGCACGCCGAGAATCGGCTCCGATCCGTCGGGGCCGAAGATGATGGGCGTGACGGTTTCCTGTCCCATAGGCGAGAACCGCGCAAATCCATATTCAAGTTCGACTGGGCTGCTTTCGGCAGATTCATAGACATTTGTCCCCTCGGGTTTGATGCCGGCCCTGCGCAGGGCTTTGGCCGGCGCCAGACAATCAACGGCGCCGGTATCGACGAGGAACTCGGCCTCGAATCCTTTGCCACGACCGGCCAGCTTGCGGACGGTGGTCGTTACATGCGTCAAACCCATTGAGGCATATCGTATGGTTGCCCGTGGGCGCCAACAAGCGCGGTCGATTCAGTTGCGTCCTGCATATGACCGAATACATAAGGGCCGCCCTGAGGGCGCAGGAGCAATGATTCTGCCCGCTTTGGAGTAAGGATGTCAGTCCAGACGCCTTATGTTCGCCAACCCGACGCGGCCGCTGGCTGCGACGACGCGCATGGATTCACTTTACCGAAGCAGAGCTTCTGGATGATCGTCGCGCTCCTGGCGATCCTCGCGGCGATCAAGCCGATCCTGATCGACACGCTCGATCCGGACTTGTTCTGGCATCTGCTGGTAGCAAAGCAGTTGCTGCGTGATGGGATCGGGCCGCTGGTGGATCGGATTTCGTATTGTTCGATGCGGGCGCCGTGGACGCCGTACTCGTGGCTGGCGGAACTGGGGATGAATGCCGCGTGGGATTGGGGTGGGTATCGGGCGGCGCTGGCAGCGCATGCCGTGCTGCTCGCAGGCGTCATGTTCGCGGTGGGAGCCGCCGCGGCCGAGTGCGTGCCGCGGTCGGGTTCGCGCGCCTACTCCGCCGCGGCGGTCGCCACCGCCGCGGCGATGATGCTCATCGTCCCGTGGTTCACGTTTCGCCCGGCGGCGTTGGCCATTGTGCTGCTGGCGATCATCGTCTGGCTCATCCAGCGCGATCGACGCCTCGACGAACGCTCCCGGGCAATATGGTTGACGCCGCCGATCACGGCCCTGCTGGCCAACATCCACCTGTTCTCGCTGGCCGCGCCGCTGTTTGCGGGGGCGCTATTCCTGGGCGCGCTGGTCGAGCGATTTCGTGCGATCGGGGATAGCGCCCCAGACGCCACGCGGCGGACGCGTCGATACGCCCTTCTGACGCTGCTGGCCATGATCGCCTGCTGCGCGACCCCGATGCTGCGCGGATTTGTTCGAGCCGCGGCGTACTACCAGTTTTCCGACCCGATGATTTCCAGCGGCATCATCGCGGAGATGCAGCCGTTCTATCAGGGCGCGTTCGGCAAGATCATCCTGGCGGCGCTGGCGGTCATCGGCCTGATCCTTCTGGCAAACCGCCGGCAGGTTCGCGCCGGCGAATGGTTCATGCCCGCGATCGGAACGGCGCTGCTGGTCCAGCACGGCCGATACGCTCCACTCTTTGCCCTGACTCTCGCCCCGGCACTGACGCTCGCGATCTCCGACCTGTCGGATCATTTGTTCTTGCGCCGGATGACGCGGCCGCTTCTCGCTGGCCTGATGCTTGCGTCATTGATTGCGTTTGCTCTGCTGTTCCCGGGGGCGAAGGTGCCGATGGACCAGTGGGTCAATCGGCGCGGTCCCGGTCACAGTGGCTTTCCCTGTGCCGCGGCACAATACGTGTCAGACCAGGTCCACCCCGCCACCGGCCGGCTTATCAACGAATTCACCTGGGGCGGTTATCTCGCCTGGCGATTGCACGATCGTTATCAGGTCCTGCTGGATGGCCGAACCCAAGTCTATCCTCCGGAGTTTTGGCGCAGCGTCTATCTGGGCGACGATGCGCAGCGACGGCAGCTTCTGGCCGGCGTTCACGCGGACGCCGCGATCCTGCCTTTGGGATCGAGCCTGTTTCAAACTTCCCTGGAGCGCCAGAACTGGCGAATCGTTTTTGCCGACGATTGCTCGATCGTGATGGTCCCGCCAAACGATCCGCCCCGGTAGAACCGCCACATCGCGTTTGACGCCGCGGACAAGGCGCCTGGAACATAGGGAAACCCCCTATTGCCCATCCGATCCCCCCTTAAGACTCAACGGTGTAAACGGCCAATGGCCGCGGCCCCGGCACGCCGGAACAATTTAGTGATATGAGCAGAGAACCCAGAAGGAGTCACCCATGTCAATCGACAAACTGCTGAACGCGATGAACGAATACCTCGAACGCGATCGGGCGCTGATCGCTTTGCGTACGACGGACCCGGATCGAAGGCGATCGCGGGCTGAGCTCGACGCCGCGGCTGGCGCTCTTGAATCGGAGCTCCAGGCATTTGCCGAGGAGCGATCGCGGCCCGGGGCGATCAAATCGATTCTCGTGGCGGTGGACAATAGCGAACCGGCTCAGTGGGCCGTGGATGAGGCAGTGAGGCTCGCTCAATCGCTCGATGCCCGCGTGTCGCTCGTACACGTGATCGACGTGGCGCCCGTGTTGGCGCCGGAGTTTGCCGTGGATGAGAGGCTGGCGCG
>Ga0307477_10002742_pt1 | contig 13445 bp, 14 predicted proteins | sample atmos_gasesECM2C_FD_203316 | JGI IMG/M metagenome (GOLD analysis project Ga0307477, IMG submission 203316) | Hardwood forest soil microbial communities from Morgan-Monroe State Forest, Indiana, United States - atmos_gasesECM2C_515 | ecosystem: Environmental > Terrestrial > Soil > Temperate...
GGGCGGTCGTGCCAAATGATAATGTGATCCAGGCCGAAAGCGAGAACCATCTCCTTCGAGATACGGTCCTGTGAGTCTTTGCCGGTGGGTCCCCAGTAAGCGTAGGGCCGGAGGCTCTCGTCGAGGTCGCCGCCGTGATAGTCGATCAAGTAGTCCGAGCGATCCACGACCTGTTTGGTGATGAGGAAGGAAGCGCGATCCGTTTGGGTTCCATCCGCCTTCCCGGGATAGAAGCGGTTCATGCTCTTGTTATCTACCGGATTGACGTGCGGGACTTTTTGTTCGAACGAGACAATGTTGACGAGCGGAATCAGGATGACCGTGCCCGAAATCTCAGCGGGGTCGAGATCAACGATCAACCTTTCGACAGCAATAATGGAAACGTATTCCGTCCCGTGCGCACCGGTCACCAGGGCAAGGACGGGACCGGGCTTGGCACCATTCACCACGACCACAGGAATGTTCGTTCCGGCATCTACGCCGGCGGGGACTTCGAGGTAACCGGTCGCTTTCTGGCCAGGCGTGGCAGAAGCCGTGCCGACGGCGAAAGGCGATCGCTGAGCCGAGGCAAAGATTGGCATCAAAGCAAGGATGATGAGAGAAACGGGAGAAAGACGAAATGAGCCACGCATGAAACCTCCTTGGAGCGGACCCTTCGGCAAGCCCAGGGCGAGTGAGCATAACGCGTGCGCGACGAGCAGGCAATGACTGTTGCGGGAGAAAAAAGTTAAGTCCAATGACGCCTGTGCCTCAGAGTTTTGCGAAGAGGATTAGGATCATCGAGAGAGGAGTGTTTCTGCCGTGCTTCCCTTGATCAACCAGCAAGGAAGAAAACCAGCGCTGGCAGAAACTCTACGGCGTGGTGACTTACCAGGGCGCCTGGAAAGCATAAGATCCGCTCTTCCACCGGCTCTGCGCTTGCGGGCGCGTGCCACTCCGGCGCCTATCGGGAACCCTTCGAGGTTGAACTGCCAACTGCCTAGCTTCTGCCTAGCTTCGTTGACTTGCCTCGGGGAGCAACCTAAGATGTGCGGCAAATGCTTTGGCACCGGCTCGGTCATCGGTCAAACCATCTCCCACTGCGAAAAATCGGCGGCATGGGTGTGGCGCTTCAGGAGCAACAGCTGCTGGTCGAATATCACGTCTCGCCAGCAATTCTCACTTGGCGAAATACCGCCATATCACCTGTTGGGATCGCCTGTTGTTGGCATCGACCCTTCGAGACTGAGTTTTTCCGCATCCTGGAGAGAATCGAGGCACCATGCAACTCCTACCCGTCGCAGCCTGTGTTCTGATCTCGAGTGTTCTCATGGCACAGACTTCCAATTCATCCGAAGGGGCTAGCGCCAAATTCGCCAAGCTCAGTGAAGAGTTCATTCACGAGACGCTGGCGCTTTCGCCCTCCACTGCCTCCCAGGCCGGGTACCACCAGCACGTCGATCCCAAGACCGGCAAGACCATCGCGCTCGATGCGCTGCTCGACGACGTGAGTGCCGCCGGCATAGCGGAACAGCGCCGCGTCTATGCGCAGTGGCGCGAGCGCTTCCGCACCGAGACCCCGCTTGACTCACTCGGAGTCGAGGATGGTGCCGACTGGCAGCTGATCGACGACCAGATTTCGCTCGGCCTGCTCGAATTGGACCGCATCCAAGATTACAAGCACAACCCCACCGTCTACGTGGAGCTTCTGGGAGGTGCGCTCTTTCAGCCGCTCACCGATGACTTTGCGCCCGAGGACGTCCGCCTCGGCGACATCCTTTACCGCATCGCCGCGAGCCCGCGCTTCCTCGACCAGGCGCGCAGCCAACTGGTCGATGCAGACCCCATCTTTATCAAGGTCGCAATCGAGGAAAACGACGGCAATATCGATCTGATCCAGAACACGATTGCCCCCGCCATTCCCGCCGGATCGAAATTGAAAGCCCAGTTCGACCAGGTCGCACCTCAGGCTATCGAAGCGCTCAAGAATTTTTCCCGGTGGCTTCAGGACGATCTGGCGAAGCGCAAGACCGATCGTACCTGGCGCCTAGGCAAAGAGCTCTACGCAGAAAAATTCCGCCTGGTAATGGAAACCCCGGTCACTCCCGACCAGGTCTTCGCCGATGCGGAACGCGAACTCAAGAAAACGCGCGCCGAAATGCTCCAGATCGCCCTGCCCCTGCACAAGCAGTACTTCCCCGATCACGACGACCACGCGAGCCTCAGCCTTCGGGAGCGCGAGAACAACGTGATCGGTGAAGTGCTGCAGCGGATTTCCGAAGAACACCCCAAGCGCGAGGACTTGATGCAGACCGTGAAAGACGATCTGGCGAGCATCCGGCCATTCATCATCGATAAGAGGATCGTCTCGCTGAAATCGCGCGACAACTTAAAGGTTATCCCGACGCCGCCCTTCATGCGCGGCATCTACTCGGTCGCTGGCTTCCACTCTGCGCCGCCGCTCGATCCTAACGCCGAGGCCCAGTACTGGGTTACGCCCATCGATCCGAAGACACCCGAAGACAGGGCCGAGTCGAAGCTGCGCGAGTACAACAACTGGGTGCTGAAGTGGCTCACCATTCACGAGGCTCTGCCCGGCCACTACGTGCAGGCCGAGCACGCCAACGAACTCCAGCCTGTAAGCCGCCGGCTCGTCCGCGGCCTCTACGGCAACGGAGCCTACGTCGAAGGCTGGGCCGAGTACATCGCCCAGGTCATGATGCAGCAGGGATTCGCCGACAGCGATCCGCGTTACCGCATCAGCTACCTGAAAGTCTGGCTGCGCGCCGTCGGCAATACCATCCTCGATGTCCGCATGCAGACCATGAATATGACCGATGACGAGGCCATGTCGTTCATGATGAACGACGCCTTCCAGACCCGCGTCGAGGCTGAGGGCAAATTGCAGCGCGCCAAGCTCAGTTCTACCCAGTTAACGACTTATTACGTGGGTACCAGCGAATGGTGGCGCCTGCGCCGCGCCTACGAAGCGGCCAGAGGCAGGGACTTTACGCTTGCCGACTTCCACGACCGTGCCTTGGACCAGGGGGCATTGCCGGTTCCCTGGCTAGAGAACCTCCTGCAGCGGAAGTGACATGATCTTTTCTATCCCGGCAGCGAATCTGTCTCCCTGCTTGATTAGCGCCGAAATCGGAAAAGTGCATCGAGGGCCGTACAACTCTTCCCCCGGCTTGTTCCTCTGTGGTGTCTTCTCCGTCGCATAAATGAGGCGGCTTCTCAAACCACGCATGCGATACATTCCGCTACGTTGCGGTTTGAAGGACTCATCCTAGCCCTTTCTAGAATTACTTGAGCCGATACGACATCACGAGGCGCAAGCAGCCTACAAGCCGTGCACACGTGCTCCCGATCCGAGAGTTCCTTCCCCACCGCTGCCCCGCACGTACAGGTCTGACTGGTTCCCTGAGGGTTGACCGCCTGCAACGTGCGACCAGCGTTTTCAGCTTTGTACGCAAGTTTGGAAAAGAAGGATGCCCACGCCGCATCGTGTACCGACTTGGCGAGCATGCCGCTTGCCAAGCCTTGGACGTTCAGGTCTTCGACAGCAATGGTTCCGAAGTTTTGTATCAGCCAGAACGTGAATTTGTGCTGAAACTCGTTCCGTTGGTTCTTAATACCTTGGTGAATCTTTTCGAGCAGCCTCACCGCTTTGCGGCGGCGGTCGGAGCCTTTCTTGCGACGAGCAACCTTGCGTTGCAGCTCAATGAGGGGCTATTAGCTCGACAGTATGGACACATGAAATTGAGCGCCTGGGCCAGGCTGCAGGGACTTGGGCGAATCCAGAGCTGGAACTCGCGTTCGCCTTGATGCGTCTGTGGGATAATTGCGGATAAGCGTGGCCTGGACGTACAAGCCTCGCATCGATCCCGGGATGAACGAGAAAATATTCTCGGCCGCAGTGATTTTCGCTCGGTATCATTCACGCGGGCAACTATTGGCGCAGCGCCTATGATGAAAGACCCTGTCACATGGCTTTATCCTCCGATCGAGCCCTATAATGTGGGCCGACTCCGAGTCTCGCCCGTCCACGAGATCTACTTCGAGGAGAGCGGCAATCCCTCTGGCAAGGCCGTTGTGTTTCTGCATGGCGGTCCCGGTGGCGGTTCCGAGCCTAAACAGCGCCGCTTTTTTCACCCTGAAAAGTACCGTATCGTGAACTTCGACCAGCGCGGCTGCGGCAAGAGCACGCCCTACGCCTCTTTGGAAGCCAACACCACCTGGGATCTGGTCGCCGACATCGAGACAATTCGGGAACACCTCGGCATTGAACGTTGGCAGGTATTCGGCGGGTCGTGGGGTTCAACACTCGCCCTTGCTTATTCGGAAAAACATCCCGATCGGGTCACGGAACTTATTCTGCGCGGCGTCTTCCTTCTCCGCAAACAGGAGATTGACTGGTTCTACCAGCGCGGCGCGTCGGTCCTGTATCCGGACGCTTGGGAGCCGTATCTTTCGCACATCCCCGAGGGGGAGCGAAGTGACTTGCTTCGAGCCTATTACCGTCGCCTAACCAGTGATGACCCGGCCGTGCGACTCGCTGCTGCGAAGCTCTGGAGTGGGTGGGAGGGCGCCACATCAAAGCTCCTGCCTGACGCAACCTTCAGGAGCCAGTACGAAGAAGATGAATTCGCCCTCGCTTTCGCTCGCATCGAAGCCCACTACTTTGTCAACAAGGGTTTCCTTGAAACTGACGACCAATTGCTGCGCAACGCGTCGCGGATCCTTCACATCCCAGGGGTCATCGTACAGGGCCGCTACGATGTTGTCTGCCCTATGGAGAGCGCGTGGGCGCTTCATCACTCATGGCCCAAGGCCGAGTTCATCATCACTCCCGACGCGGGCCATAGCGCCTTTGATCCGCCGAACAGTCGCGCCCTGGTGGCGGCGACCGATAAATTTGGCGGCTAGTGCAATGTGCCAGGCCAGATGCTCGCCCTCACGAAATAAATCTCGCCAGAGCATTCGACGGGTAACAGGGAACTTCAAATCATATAACTCGTTTCTCTGGCGTCAGTTAACAGCTTCGGGACCATCCCCAATCGTTCTTTTCTTGTCCCCAGAATGTCCCCATCGGCCTGTCGCCGGTCACCTCGGTTGAAGTCGGAATCCGAGCTGCTCACCGGCGCGGCGAATGCGATCGTCGAGACTCAGGAGTTCCACACCGGGGACCGTGGAACGTACGGCCAGCGCGGATGCCAAGTGAATCGCGTCAAGGGTACGCACAGGTTCCGAGAGAAACGGACGCCTTGCTCGGTCAACAATGTCCAAACTGAGTCGCCACAGGTGCCAGTGCGCAGCAGCCGCATTCAGGTACGCTCGGCGATCGGCGGCCGTGGCTTCATCGATTTCTCCGATTGTCACCGCGCGGATGAGCACGCGATCACACTCGATGAGCACGAGATCGGAGGCCATCACGAGCTCCGCACGGCGGAGTACCTCGCGGACGCGGCTGCCGGCCGCTTCCCCCAGCAACCACGCCAGCACCGCGCTGGATTCTGCATAGATGTTCACCGGGTACCGCGCTCCTCATCGAGGAGTGCAGCGGCACGATGACGCTTCAGGAGAGGTGTAAGTTTCGGATACAACGTCGCCTCATTTGAGGCACCGAGCGTCAGCTGCCCTCTCTTCGCCAACACCATCAGCCCATAAGGGACACCGCTCTCATCGAGCCCTTGCCCGGGCGGGAGGAGTTCTGCAACGACTTCACCGCGATCCGTCACCAGCACGCCCTCGCCGGACCGCACTTCCCGAACGTACTCGCTCAAACGGTTCTTCAATTCCCGAAGCCCCACGCTTTTCATAATTACAATGTAGCTTCATGAAGCTACATTGTCAACGCTGAAAACCTGAGCCGGAGGAAGGAGGTTCGCAGGGGGTGCCAGTGTAGTCAGTGCGGGTACGCTCTGTGCCGAGCCAGTCGTTGTGGTGAACGATTCAAGCCGCTGTTGATGTGATTGCACAAATTAGTACAATGTGGAATAATTGCACACAGCCATGCACTCGTCCGTTAACCTGCACGCGGTGCTGATCGCCGACGTAGTCGCCTCCCGTTCAGCAACGCAGCTGCGCTCCTTATTGAATGAGAAACTACGGAGCGCGAGCCTCGCGCAGCTCGACGAGCATCTGATCCGTATCCCTTATGCGGTTACCGCCGGTGATGAGTTTCAGGTTGTAGCGGCGCGTCTGGAGCGAATTCCCCGGTTGATTCTCGATCTTAGGAGACGCCTGCTTCCATTCCAGTTGCGCATTGGCATAGGGATTGGGGCGGTAGAGGGACAGATTCGTCGTCCCGTAAACCGCATCGCCGGAGAAGCATTCGAAAACGCGCGAAAGGCCATCACAGCCATGAAGGCGACACGCAAATATGCGACGCTTACGATTTTTCATTCGAATCGGGAACGGTTTGACGGTGTCGCGAATCTAATTTACGGTCTACACGATACGCTTCTGCTCCGAATTACCGCAAAGCAGTGGGAGACCATCGCAATGTATCTGGTCAAGAATCGGGTGGACTATACGGCAAAGGCCTTGAAAATCGACCGGTCGACGGCATCGCGAAATCTCAAACGTGGTTACTTTTGGCAATTGGAAGATACCGTCCTGGTTATGGAAAAACTCATCCACGAGAGTTTTAACGCTTGCACATAATCGTGCAATCATAGGGTATTGGCCATTATGGTGCATTCGACCTACAAGCTCTTCCTGGCCCTTTATCTCGCGCAGGTGCTGGCCGACTTTATATTTCAGTCGGACAGCGTCGTTGCCGCTAAGAAAGAGGGCCGCTGGCGCAGTTACCTGGTTCATGGACTCACACACTACGGCACCATCCTGATCATCGTCGTCGTGACGAACCCCAGAATCATCATGGCGTGGTCGTTCGAGCGTGTTGTACTTGCCCTATGTTTGGTTCATGTGCTCGTGGACTGGGCGAAACTCGCATTGACCAAGGCCCGATGGATTCGCGACGATGTCTGGAGCTTCACTGTTGATCAGGCCCTACACCTTGTAACGGTAGCCGCTGCGGCGTTGCTTATAACTCGCCCCCCTTGGCAGTCGTTAGCGGCCTATTTTCAGTGGATTCGTTCGGCCCAAGACAAAATTCTGCTCGTCGCGGTGATCTATGTTGTGGTGATTTTTGGGGGCGGGTACTTCGTTCGTTATTTGATTCTCCCCTTGTGGAAGGAGAGTCCTGGCGAGCCGGCCCAAGAGCACGACGAAGTGGTGAACGCCGGGCTTTACATTGGATGGTTGGAGCGATTCCTGGTACTGACAGCGATCGTAACGCAGTCTCCTGGGACGGTGGGCTTGATTCTTGCCGCGAAGTCGATTGCGCGCTATCCGGAACTAAAATCTCCGGGGCGATTCGCGGAATATTTCCTGATCGGGACGCTTCTGAGCATCAGCATCGCCATTGTTGGGGGAGTCATTCTTCTCAAGTTATTCTACGGGACGCTGAGCCTCGGAAAGTGAACAAGGCCACTTCTCTTCGAGCCATGGCTTTCTCACCGCACATAAACCATTGATTCCAAACGCAAAGGCCTCAGATTGAATCACGTGGCCTCACGCTGCATAGGTGCGAGGCTTGTTTGCTTTGCGGGCCCAGCAGCTCTGCGCAGCCAAAGAACTGGTCCACGGAGATGCCAATCCTCTCAGTTTCCGCGCAGAGCTGGCCGGGAAGCAACAAATGGCAGACCGCCTTGCCCCTGTCAACTGTCAATAGTTACAGGAAGTTGCTTCGCATTTAGGAGGGCCGTAGCGCGGCAGGCCGCCGATCCATTACCCGTACATTGGTTTCGCAAGCCTGCCCGTTCGTCAGTGACTTTTCTCGGGAGGACTATGCAATGGAATGCAGCAGAGTATCCACTCATTCACGAATGGCACGAAGGACGGCCACCTCGACCGGTCATGCACAGAAGCAGCAAAATCACGAGCAAGGTCGACATGAAAATCCACATAAGAGCACGCCCCTCTCCGCCATTCACGGCTCTTCTCCGAGGCAACGCAAAGTGGCTGAGAAGCTACGCCCTTCCAATAAGTCCTTGGGCCAAGGGGGTATAAGGTCGAGGGTCACCCTAGTGAGTGACCGCAGGCAAACTCGCGATCTGTCCAATCGGCGCATCAGGCTTGTAGATTAGTTCTGAGTACGGACCCTCGGATCGAGTAGAACTAAGTTCCCGATTTCCTCATCGTGGGCAGGGCGAACAGCAGCGAACGGACTGCGGGCACGCGGGGGCGAACTATGGTGACCGCTGTCACGTCTCTATATGATGTATCTCCTTTCTCGGTCGCGTCCTGCGGCAGCAGGCTTGTTGGAGTGCGTATCTTCGTCTGACACAGCAGAGAGATTGTGGAAACGCGCTAGATCAAAATAGGAGATTCCATGAAATTCAGAACGGCATTAGTTTTGGGGCTGGTAGTTCTCTTTGGGGCGATGACTTCTGCGCAGGATTACTCCAAGATCGAAGTCACGGCCAATTATTCTTACGTTCACGCCAATCCACAAAACAACAACATCATTCCGACTTTCTCCCTTAACGGGGGCGGCGGTTCAGCCACTTTCTATATCAACAGATACATCGGAATCGAAGCTGAGTTTCAGGGTTATGGCAGCTTCACGCACAACCTAACCATCCCGGCGGGGAACCCCGCGTGCAATAGCACGTCGAATTGTCTCGTTTCTGCACAAGGCAACTTGTTCACCTACAACGTTGGCCCCGTCGTGAAATTCCGCACTTCGCACGTCGAGCCATTTGTCGAGGCGCTGTTCGGAGGAGCTCACAGCAATTTCTACGGGAACCTGTACAAGGACTGCGTCGGCGGTAGCTGCGTCAACCTTGGCAAATCGCCGAGCAACAATGCTTTTGATTTCATCATCGGCGGAGGCATCGACATTCCGCTTAGCCAACGCTTCTCTATCCGACCGGCACAGTTTGACTACCTGCTGACCCGCTTTGGCAACAGCCTGACGGCTGGCAACAACAATCAGAGCAACTTTCGCTACCAGGCCGGTGTTCAATTCCGCTTCTGAGGACCGGGACCGTTTGAGGCCGCTTCATCAACAAATGGCACGCCGGTCGTGGGCCTGCCTCCATCCGAAGGCAACCAATTTGGAGGTGATATGATGTGTGAAAACTGTGCAGGCCGTGGCGTTGATCATCAGGATTGGAAAAACTGACAACTGGGTAGCTTGGGCGTGGTACTACGGCGCCGGACAGCTTGGGGCATTTCGGTTGTTCAGTTGATTCTGGTGTATCCGCGTTTGTAGTACGGTATCGCATATCCTGCGAATTTGTCTTTCGGGTGCAATTCCAGGTGGATCTTATGCCAGTTGTTGTCGCCTGCGGACGCGGCACCGGATTGTTGTTTGCCAGTCGGCTTGTATGTGAGCATGTATCGATAGCGTACCGCGAGACTGATTGTCCGAACGATTCGCGGGAGATCTTCGAGATGCCGCGCGGTAAAGACCCCGCCGCCACTTGCTTCCGTGAGTGCTTTCAAGTTGTGGGGACCGCGACGTTCCGCCGGACCAATATAGTCTTCCTCAGAAACGGAAAGAAAGGGAGGTAATGCAGGTTTCTTTTGTGTCTCAGGGCTAGGTGTAGGCTTGTTCTGCGGTGTGGAGAAAATCGCTGGAAGTTCGAAAGTCGGTCCCGCCATCACCGCAAAGACCGGTACGTCTGCTTCTTCCAAAAATCTTTTGGTTTGCCGCAAGTTATGACGACTGTGGTTGTCGCCGCCATCCGAGATAATAATCACGGCGCGACGATGGTTCTCCGCCTCGCGCCGGGCTGCGGTTACCCCCAGGTAGATTCCGTCAAAGAGCGCGGTGCTCCCGTTAGTGGGCGCAAGAAGCGAGGGAAGTCTGCGCTCGAGGTCCCCTTGATCACGCGTGAAGGGCATGAGGCGCTTCACCCGCGTTTCGATGCCGAACACGGCAAATTCGTCGGGGTACTGATCTTGCGGCGTGTCGGAATCAAGAACCGCCAGGGTGGCCTCGAGGACGAAGGGAATTTTCTTCTCCATGCTCGAACTCTGGTCGGCAAGAATGACGAAAGAGACTGGTTCCCGCTCCTTTTCGCAGTACATCAGTTGTTGTTCGACACCATCTTCCAAGACGACGAAGTCATCTTTGTCGAGGTTTGTCGCCACTGCACCCTTGTCATCGAAGACGATTACCGGTATTTGCACCAACTCGACGTTGGTAACAAAGATGGCCTTCGCGCGCGATTGTGCGGATGATTCGCGAGACGTGCACACCGCTGAGAGCAAGGCGAGAAACAAAAATATAGATCGGTTTTTCGCCACGGTTCCTGCACCCCAAAAAGATTGGGAGGACGAATACTCTCACAAAGCGGTTGTGTCAATCAGTATTTGCCAGTAGATCTCCCACAATGCCGGCCTCTCCGGGCAGCCGTCCCGCAGCTCGGGGTGATGTTTTGGCCTCATCCTCGCTCACTCCAGGCCTCAAGACAGGCTGCACAGTCGTCTCGCCGCGAACATAGTAGACAGCCGAATCCACGTCGCGATTGCGCAATGTCAAGGATCGACTTGCTCCGGCCACGCGGACAAACGGGTACTAGCCTTCACATGATTGGTCGGGTAGAGCAATCGCGCGTAGCGGGCTTCGTAAACTCTGCATGTGTCGAACCTTTTCCCGGCAATTAGCACATCTTGGGCAACGAGATGGGCAAGCCTTGATATCCCACGGTTATCAGCAGAGTGGAGGCTGGTACGGAAGTGCCCGCTAAGCCGATTTTACCGGGGATGACTGCGGAAGGCGAAGTATGGATTGCTGCTTCCATCGGGCGTTGCGGCTTCATAACTTGTTGGCCGGAGCATGCCGTTTTAGTCCCCAATGAAATTCGTCCCGGTGTATTATGACCACTCCTCAAACAAATGCCCTGCGTTCCTACCCACGGAGACCGTCGCTCGAAGCGCGTGATGCTGAAGAGGCGCGCCAGCCTAGTCGTCAATCTCGATGGCGACCAGAAGAGGTTCCCCTGCCTCGTCCTCGATTCCTCGAAAGAAGGCTTCAGGCTGCGCGGAAGTTGCCACCTTCGGCGGGAACAATTGGTCGAAGTTGTCCTCGACTCAGAATCGTTCCTCTCGGCGCGCTGTCGTGTGGTCTGGGTGGGCAGAGCTGGCTCCAGGCAGGCGGGAGAAGTCGGCTTGGAGATTGTTCAATCCCTGTTGTCAACCTCTTAGACAAAATGCTTTACGTCGCAGCGAAGCATTGTCCCATTTCCATAGTTTCCTACGCCTTACTCGGTGGTCCGTCTATCGGGGGTTTCGCGTCCATCCTGATAGACGCTAACCGCCGATGTGGGTACCATGAGCCTTTCCGATTCTGCCACAGGCTTCGATGTCCACTCGCTCCAGTCAGAATCATTGTTGGCTCTTCAATGCGTCTCTAGAACCGGAACGTCAGCCGGCAGTACCGTCGAGTTCGTTCAGAAAAACGCTGTCCCCCGTGGCCCAGCAACCAGCCCAGAACGGATCACACCAGACGCCTTCGGTAGTTGTATTGATATAGGTAGGCGACCACTTCGCCTGAAGCCGGATTCCAACATACACACAACCAGGTAAATCCCTAGGAGGACTCGCATTGGCGGCAATGGTCATGGTAGGTCCTGATAGACTCGGTTACCGGTAACTGGATACCAGGCGTTGTTAAGGATTTGTAGCGGTGCTCCGCGAGGGTTTGCTAGGGTAGGTGCGGTAACTCCATCGGGGGCAAATGACAGGGAGATTGCGACGGCCCGGGTCAACGATTTTGCTGGCCGCTTGGGGATTAGCGGCTGCGCTGATTCTGTTTGCGACCGAAAACATTTGGGTCGACCACTTGGTTAGGTCTCGATGGCATGGGCTTCCGTCTCTTGTGCCCACAGAAGGGAGCACGCGCTGGGCTGTGGCTTTTGGACTGATGGGGATTTCATGTGCGGTCCTGCTAGTTTGTCAGGTATTTGTGCTAAGGGATCAAAGCTTGGCGGCAGTGAAGAAATGGAGCACCGTCTGCGTATCGGTTTTCGCTCTGGTGCTGTTCGGACTTTGGTTTTGGGAGACGGGGATCGGTTCGTCGGCGGCGTCCCCGCAAAAGCAACACACCGTGACGCTCACGTGGACGGCCAGCACCTCGCGAGTTGACGGCTACAACGTTTACAGAAGCGAATCACCCGGCGGACCATTCGTGAACATCAATGACGATCTCGTGAAGGAGTGTTCCTCCGTGAAGATCAATGACAAAACCGTGCAGCAGTGTTCCTTTATCGATCGGCATGTGAAGAGCGGAGTGAAGTATTACTACACGGCGAGGGCAGTTGCGGGCAAGCAAGTGAGTGAAGACTCCAACCACGTCGAGGCAGATGTGCCCGTGCCCTGAAAAGATTTCTACCGCAAGAAATGCCGTCGCGCGTCAGCGCGGTCTGTCGATTTGGGTTGGGCGCATGGCCTGGCAGGAGTTCTCCGGTGGAGCCTGCTTAGCGTGCCATTGGAGCTCGAGAAGTTTGGGACAACGGTACTACTGGGAGACTGGCTGTTTTGGTACCGACCCTCTATTTCCATGGCGGCAGGCAAAAGCTAAGATCAACCTACAATAATGTGGGATTGCCTCGGATTGATCATGTCGGTGCTACCGCTGATCTGCCTGTTGGGCGCACCGTGAATTGGAATCCGACTGATCCCACGGAGGTCTGGAAAGCTGCGCTAAATCCTTAGCGTCAAAGACGAGCTGCCATGGGAATTTTGCATTTCCGTAGGATCGAACGTCGTCGTACCGCCCGAGTAGCGTTGTGTGTGGACCTGATTGTACACGGGAAGACGGAGAACAACGGGATGTTTAAAGCCGAGGCAAGGACACTCTCCGTGAGCGGGCACGGAGGGATGATGGTGCTGGACCCAGAGGTGACGATTGGGCAAAAGTTGATGTTGCTTAATATGAACAGCGGGCAAAAGGCGGAGTGCACGGTGGTCTCGGCGAAAACCGCGGGTGATGGGAAGAGGAAGGTCGCATTTGAGTTTACGTCGGCGGAAATCAATTTCTGGAAGATGTGCTTCCCGGCGGCAGGGGCGAAGCCCATTCGTCAAACCGCGCAAAGGCGTCTTGAGCCGGTTCCCGCGACGAAGTCGGCTTAATAAGCCGACATTCTCAACTGACGAACCTGCGCCCTGATAAACGCGGCAAAGTGCGTCCCGGTGCCAAAGTTCCCGCGCGAAAGCAAGGGAATGTCGCCTGGCCCGAGCCCAGCCCAAGGTGAGTTAAACGGGCCGAGGAAATAAGCGTACCTTCTTCAAGTCAATCAGCCCTTCCAGTTTCGAGTCACTGATTCGGAGGCGAAAATATCCACTCTCTGGACTCACGGGGATGTTGAAATACACATAGGCACTATCTCGAGACCAGGCAGCCAAACGACGCTTTGCGTTTTGGGATCGACGACGACCGTAACGGA
>Ga0307477_10002743_pt1 | contig 13444 bp, 13 predicted proteins | sample atmos_gasesECM2C_FD_203316 | JGI IMG/M metagenome (GOLD analysis project Ga0307477, IMG submission 203316) | Hardwood forest soil microbial communities from Morgan-Monroe State Forest, Indiana, United States - atmos_gasesECM2C_515 | ecosystem: Environmental > Terrestrial > Soil > Temperate...
TTCATATGCGCAAGCCGCTAGTCCCCGCAAATGCTTGAAAAAACGATACTAGTCTGGCCCCCTCACCCTGTCAAATCTTCAGCTCAGTGATGTCAAAGCTCGATAGAAATGTCCCCCCCCCCAGCTCAGTGAAGGCCTCCCTATACCACTCCTTGAAATTCGTTTAACGACGTGCTACCGTCCGGCGTGATTAAATTAGAGCATCGAGTAGAGCGGCAAACGCGGGCATCCCGCCAAGTCTCACTGCCTCCCTTGCATTCCGGATCCTTGAGCTCACTGGTTAGACATGGTTAGTCAAATGACCCCGCTTTTGACCACCTTGCCGAAGTTTCACAACCGTTTCGCTGAGCTACATTCCACGTCACTTCTTCGGTCCGAGGCCGCCCGTGTATAAAGTCCTCGAAAATCGGATCCGCAAGGCGCTAAAGCACCACATCCACGAGCGCTACAAAATTGACGTCCCGGTCGTCCTGGCCCGTCCGCCGCAGCTCTCCATGGGAGAAGTGGCGTCCCCGCTGTGTTTCGAACTCGCCAAGCAGATGAAAAAGCCGCCTCGGGCACTGGCGCAGGAGATTGCAAATTCGCTGAAGCCAATCGAAGCAGTATCGCGCATCGAAGTGGCCGGCGCAGGCTACCTGAATTTATTTTTCGACCGCCCCAAATTTTTTCGTGCCGCATTCGAAGAAACGGGACGCGAATCCGCAGCCCCCGCCTCGAACGCGGGGAAAACTGTCGTCGAGCACACCAGCATCAACCCGAACAAGGCCGCGCACATCGGCCACGTTCGCAACGCCGTTCTGGGCGACACTTTTGCGCGACTTTTGCGTTATACCGGGCGCCTCGTCGAAGTGCAGAATTACATTGATAACACTGGCGTCCAGGTTGCCGACGTGGTCCTCGGCTTCCTTCATCTCGAAAAAAAATCGCTCGCCGACGTGAAAGCCCTCGCCGCTGCCCCTAAGTTCGACTATCTCTGCTGGGACCTGTACACCCACGTCACGCAATGGCTCGCAGAGGACAAGTCACGCCTCGAACTTCGCAATCAAACGTTGAAAGAAATCGAAGCGGGTCACGGCGACGCCGCTAAAATGGGCGAAGCAGTGTCAACCGCCATCGTGCACTGCCACCTGCGCACCCTCGACCGACTCGGCATCGATTACGATTTGCTCTCGCGGGAAAGCGAAATCCTGCACCTGAAGTTCTGGGACGCCGCGTTTAAGATGTTGAAGGAAGGCAACGTGATTCAGCTCGCCACCGCGGGAAAAAATGCGGGCTGCTGGGTGATGCAGCTTCCGTCCGAACGGGATGATGAAGGGGCAGAAACAAAAGCCAATGCAGAAAATCCTGAGGGCTCGCCGGAGGAGCCTCGTGAAGAGGCCGAAGCAAAAATTATCGTGCGCTCCACCGGCACCGTCACCTACGTTGGTAAGGACATCGCGCATCATCTTTGGAAGTTCGGCTTGCTCGACCGCGATTTTCATTACCAACGTTTTCACAAACATCCCGACGGTCACCAAGCCTGGGTCACGTCCAGCGATCGCGACGACCCCGGCGCGCCTTCCTTCGGCCACGCGCATGATGTTTTCAACGTGATTGATTCGCGACAAGCCTATCCGCAGCAAGTTGTCGTCGCGGGCCTGCGCGCCCTCGGATATAACGAAGAAGCCGACCACCTGAAACATTTTGCTTATAACGTGGTCGCCCTCACCCCACGTTGCGCGCAGGAATTGGGCTACGAAATCCCGGCTGAGGACGCAAAGAAGCAATACGTCGATGTTAGCGGCCGGAAAGGCCAGGGCGTCAAAGCCGACGACTTGCTCGACCGCCTCGAACGCAGCGCGCGGGCGGAAGTGGATTCGCGACATCCCGAGGCTTCGGAAGCCGAACGCGCAGCCATCGCACATGCCATCGCCATCGGCGCGTTGCGATATTTTCTTCTGCGTTTCACGCGCTCCACGGTCATCGCTTTTGATTTTGCCGATGCGCTGAGTTTCGAAGGCGAGACCGGTCCCTACGTTCAATACGCCGTCGTGCGCGTGAACGGAATTTTGCGCAAAGGCGCCGAACAGGATGCCCGCGTCAGTGCGGAAAATTCAGAAAATATGGAGAAGTTGAAAAGCGGTGCGGTTGACGTTTCGCGTTTTCTGGCCGGGCCCGAAGGTGATTCGCTTTGGGATATTGTCCTACTGGCAGGATCGCTCGACGCGCGCGTGGACCAAGCGGTCTCGGCGCAGGAACCGGCATTCCTCGCGCGCTTCGCGTTCGAACTCGCGCAAGCCTTCAACGTTTTCTACCACAAGCACCACATCCTCTCTGAGAAAGATCCCGAAAAACGCGCCTTCCTACTGCTGATCACGGCACTCGTGCGCGAGCAATTGGTCACTACGCTCCGCATCATGGGCATCACGGCCCCGGAGAAAATGTGACGCAGGCGCAGGCTTCCATGAGACTTCCTCGCCCACGGCTGTTGGTCCTGCACCCAAACAAAAACAGATGGTCATCCCGAACCGAGGTCCTTCCCGACGATATGACGGATCTGCTGTTAGCGATGAAATGAGTTACGCAACCGTCCGTTACCAACCAGGGTTGAATTACAGTTTCAGCGCGAAATCCACGATCGAGCGGATAGCAACTCCGGTCGGTCCCTTCGCTAGCCAAGGACGCCCTTCGTCAACCCAGCACGTTGCCGCGATATCGAGATGTATCCAGGGCGTATCCTCGGCGAATTCTTTGATGAACCACGCAGCGGTGATTGCGCCGCCACCTTTGCCGGTGCCGGTGTTGCGGATGTCGGCGATGTTACTCTTGATCATTTCCTGATATTCGTCGTCCATCGGCATGGGCCACATTTTTTCGCCGACGGCCTTCGCACTTTCCAAAAACTGATCCAGATATTCGCGCGGCGTGCCAAACGCCCCGACGTAAACGTTCGCCAGCGCCACTTGGATCGCTCCGGTCAGTGTAGCCGCGTCGATCAAATGAGTGGCGCCCAGCTTCCGCGCGTAGCAAACGCCGTCGGCAAGAATCAACCGGCCTTCGGCGTCCGTATTAATGATCTCAATCGTTTTTCCCGACATCGCCACCTGCACGTCGCCCGGTTTTTGCGCACGGCCGCCTGGCATGTTTTCCGTGGCGGGAATCACAGCGATCACGGGGACGGCCGGTTTCAATGCGGCTATCGCGCGCATGACACCCAGCATGGTCGCGCCGCCGCCCATGTCGTACTTCATCTTCTCCATGTTGTCAGCCGGCTTAATCGATATGCCTCCGGTATCAAACGTTACCGCCTTGCCTACCAGCCCGAGCACTGGGCCCCCGGGCCGTATATTTTCCGGCGCGTAGCGCAACACAATCACGCGAGGAGGCTCCACGCTGCCCTGAGCCACGCCGATCAGCGCTCCCATTTTCAATTCCGAGATTTTGCGTTCGTCGAGGATTTCCACCGCCAGGCCAGCTTCCTTGGCCATCGCTTCGGCTCGCACGGCTAGCATCCGAGGAGTAAGACGGTTGGAGGGCTCGTTAATCAGGTCGCGCGCGAAATTCTGCGACTCTGCAATCACGCGGCCCTGGTCGATTGCGGCGGCAAGGTTGGCACCCAGGCCCGCATCGAAATTCGCCAGTGAAACGGACTGGATTTCGCGATTCGGCTTCTTTTCCGTATGGTACTTATTCGATTCAAAATCGGCGGCGATCAATCCTTCCACCACCGCTTGCGCCGCATTGGGTCCGCACTCGCCTTCTTGGGTGACAAAGGCGAACTTCTTAACTCCCCGCGATTTCAAATAGCGCAACGCGGTGCCGGCAATTTTCCGTAAATCTGCAGTGGAAAATTTCCCCGGCTTGCCCGCGCCGATCAGCAACAGCCGCTGCGCGCCGAGCCCTGCGGGAAAATGAACGAAGACAATTTCATGGGCCTTTCCGTTCAGTTCCCCGCTCTCCACCAAGGTGGCCAAGCGGCCGTTCATTGCTTGATTAATCTCGCCACCCACTCCATCGAGTTTGTTTTCCTGATCAAAAATGTAGGTGACTAGTGCATCGGTAGAAATGGAGGAAAACGGGTGAGTCTCTAGTTGAATCTGCATGTTCCCCTTTCGAATTTATCGCCGTCGCGAACGGAAAATCGCTTCGCTGGCTTCTCGTTTTGCTTCTTTTTGGCGTTCGGACTCGCGGCGATCGTGGAATTTCTTGCCTTTGGCCACCGCCAATTCGCATTTTGCGATGCCGTCTCGAAAATAAATCTTGGTCGGCACCACCGTCATGCCTTTTTGTTTCGTCTGGACCAACAGCCTTTCGATTTCACGCCGTTTGATCAACAACTTTCGTTTACGAAGAGGGTCGTGATTGCGAAAGCCTCCCGGAAGATACTCGGGAATGTGGCAATTTACCAGCCAGGCCTCGCCGCCGCGAATTTCGGCGTAAGCGTCACGCAAGGCGCCTTTGCCCTCCCGCAGGGTTTTTACCTCCGTGCCAACGAGCACCAATCCGGCTTCCAAACTGTCGAGCAGATGATAGTTGTAAGAAGCGGCCCGATTCTGCGCAACAATCTTGACGCCCTCGTGTTGAGATTTATTGGCGTTCGATTTCACACCGACCATGATAGCTGCCGCACGCGACGCGCTGCAAGTCGCAGATTTCACCCAATTTCGCGAGCCCTGGACAATATTCACATTCTCGTAACCCGAATTTCGTACTTAGTTCGTCTAATGTAACGTTAAGTAGCACAACGCGGACGTTTCCTTGCTGCATCATATAGCGGGTGCTAAACTTCTTGAGGTTTTCGACAATCCCGCGCTGGGGGGCTTTTTTGCATCGATTAGGTTATCTGACAGTTTTGCTTGTCGCGGCTGCTTTTTTGGGCGGTTGCCCGAAGTCAAGCAACGAATATTCCGCCGGCCGCAAGGCGGAGAACATCCAGGATTACGATACCGCGCTGGTTCACTATGAAAGAGCGCTTCGCGAGGACCCCCAGAATTCCGAGTACAAGCTACGCGCCGAACGGATGCGCTACGAGGCCGCCATAAGCCATATAAAACTGGGGCAAGTGGCCCGTAAGAAAGGCGATCTCCAACTTGCTTTGGGCGAATTCCAGAAAGCGCAGTTGATCGATCCCTCCAACGCCGCTGCCGACCAAGAAGTGCGGAAAACGATGGAAATGATTGCGCAAGCCGCGGCGGGGGCGCCGCAGCCCACTAATCCCGCTCCGCAAGAGCAAAACGAGCTCCTCTCCGCCCCGCCCGAACTGAAACCACTTTCGCGCGAGCCCATCAACTTGAAGATGACCAATGATGCGCGCGTTGTGTTTGAAACCATCGCAAAACTTGCCGGTTTGAGCGTGATTTTCGATCCGGATTTCACTGGCAAGCGCATAACGGCGGAACTGCCAAACGTTACTTTGGAGCAAGCGCTGGACGCGGTGTCGCTGGAAAGCAAGGCTTTTTGGAAGCCGGTGACGCCGAGCGTGATTTTTGTTGCACCAGACCAGCCACAAAAGCGCAAAGACTTGGAAGACGAAGTAGTGCGCACGTTCTATGTGTCCAACACAATTACCCCGCAAGACTTGACCGAGATTGTGAACGGCTTGCGCCAGCTTCTCGATCTACACCGTTTGCAGCAGGTGAATTCGCAAAACGCGATTGTGATACGCGATACGCCCGATAAACTTGCGCTGGCGGCCAAAATTATTCGAGATATCGACAAGTCCAAACCCGAGGTTTTAATTCATATTCAGGTGCTGACGGCAAGCATGGATCGGTTGCGAGATCTAGGAGTTCTGCCGGGTCAAAGCATCTCGGTGGCATTCAATCCGCGGGCAAGCTTGCAACCCGGTGGATCAACGACTAGTACCGCAACCACCACGACCACAACCAGCACGACCAGCACTACGAGCACCACCTCCACTTCCTCCACCGGGTCACAGATTACACTGAAGAACATAAAGAACCTGAGTTTCAATGACTGGAGCATCACTCTGCCCGGCGCTCAAGCAAACGCAATTCTGACCGACACGAAAACGAGAATCGTGCAGGACCCGGAAGTGCGCGTTACCGACGGGCAAAAAGCCACGTTGAAAATCGGCCAACGCGTTCCGGTCGCAACCGGAAGCTTTCAAGCAGGTGTGGGCGTCGGCGTTACCGGTTCAGCGGGCGTCGTAAACCCGTTGGTCAACACGCAGTTTCAATATATCGATGTGGGCGTGAACATCGACGTCACGCCGCGAGTGCATCCGGACGGCGATGTGAGCATGAAATTGACTGTCGATGTGTCGCAAATTGTGGGCACCAACAGCATCGGCGGGATCAATCAACCCGTCATCGGGCAGAAGAAAATCGAACATGATATCCGTCTGAAGGAAGGCGAAACGAGCATATTAGGCGGACTCATCGAGCGAACGGACACCAGAATAATCAACGGCATTCCGGGCCTGGGCGAAATTCCTGCGCTGCGCTATTTGTTTTCCGACAATAGCCACGAGATCGCGGAGGACGAAACCTTAATCGTTCTGACGCCGCACATCATCCGGTTCCCATCGTTTTCGGCCGACAATCTGCGTTCGATGTCGGCGGGTACCGACTCCAACGTGAAGGTTCGTCGAGAGGGCGCTGAGGTCATGCCAGCGACTACTGGCGCAACACCGCAAGCTGCCACAACGAGCCCGCAACCTGCGCCCGCGGTGACGGCTCCATCGCCGGCAGCAGCTATGGTGCCAACATCATCGCCGCAGCAGGCTGGAACAGCGGCGGCGCAACTCCACTTCGAGCCAACTTCGACGGCAATGAAAGTCGGCGATACCACCACACTCGGTCTGGCGGTGTCCAACGTGACCGACCTTTATTCGATTCCTCTTCTGGTTCACTACAACCCTGCCGTGATTCAAGTAGAAGAAGTACGCAATGGAGGATTCCTTTCCGGGGGAACGCAGGAGATTGCCATCGTGCAGCGCATCGATGCGCAGCGCGGAGAAATCGTGGTATCCGCCACGCGGCAGCCCAACACCCCGGGAATTAATGGCACCGGCACTCTGCTGGGGTTTGTGATACATGCGGTCGCGCCGGGCAACACATCGCTCCAGATTTTGCAGGTAAACGCGCATGACTCGCAGCAGCGGACCATCCCGATGGTGTCCGGAGAAGCCACGATTCAGGTGCAGTGATCGAAATGAGCAGGATTCTTCGCGGTCAACAAATTATTGAAAAGCCCCGGCGGTCGAGCTTGACCTCACCCAGATTCTTCCGGCGCGCACGCGCGGTCGCGGCGGGCATGACCTTGATTGAATTAATCCTGGCCTGCGCGATCCTCATGGTTTTGGCTACCGCGGTTGTCCCGCTGGCTCGCGTCACGGTAAAGCGCCGCAAAGAAGACCTGCTTCGCTACGACCTTCGACAAATGCGCGATGCCATCGATCGCTTTAAGGACGCAGCGGACAAAGGGCAAATTCAAGTTCAAGCCGGAACGGAAGGATATCCACCGGATTTGCAGACGCTCGTACATGGCGTGCCGCTCACCGGGGTTATCGGCAAAAACATTCACTTTCTTCGTAGGATTCCGGTGGACCCCATGACCGGAAACCCGGATTGGGGCATGCGGTCAGTTCAGGACGATACCGACTCCACATCCTGGGGTGGCCAGGATGTCTTTGACGTGTTCTCAAAATCTTCCGGGAGTGCGCTGAACGGCACGAAATATTCTGAATGGTAATGGCAACCTGGAGTTGAACAAATGACGCGGCGGAGTAATCAAATGACGAAAAAAACCGGCAGAGGTGAATTAACCCAACGCGGATTCACGCTCATCGAGTTGATGTGCGTGATCGCCATTATTCTGATTCTGGCTACCATTAGCGCGGGGCATTACGAGAAATCAGTCATACGCGCGAAAGAAACGGCTTTGCACACAAATCTGAAAGTCATGCGCGACGCCATACAACACTACACCGAAGACAAGGAAGCGGCGCCCTCCTCACTCGACGACCTTGTTTCCGCCCATTACATTCAGAAGATACCGGCCGATCCAATGACGAACGCGAAAGACTGGGTTACTTCGTCGGAGGAATTCGATCTCAGCCCGGAGCAAAGCTCTTCCGGCATCACGGACGTGCATTCCGCATCAGACGCAATCTCGCCTTTCGAAAACGATCCCTACAGCTCGTGGTAAGCGGCCAACTCGAAATTAGCGCAATGATTTCCTAAGAAGGGAGCAGAAGAACTAGGAAGGGAACAGCGGTTGCGGGGCCCGCGACGTCCTGAAGACGCCAGTTGCCGAACCTCCCCCAATCGATTCGAATTGGTCCGCCAGGCGGCGGCCTAAAGCCCGTGAAACCGACGGTCTCATCCCCGTAAATCGCCCGCAATCGGAGTCGGTTCGTTCACGGGATTCCCTGCAGATCGGTTGCGACGGTCCACTGGCCCCACTTCTACGATTCCCGCTTCGCGAGGACAGCTTGTCCGAAGTGGTAGGCGAGATGCGCCGTTCTGCCCAGCAAAACGGCGAAACGGTTGCGGTGAGGCTCCCGAATGAAATCCTCGTTCGACACCGCCGTATGTTTCTCCAGCCATTCCGAAGGCGATAGGCTGCAAATTCCTGTCCATAATCTTTCATTGACCTCGTCCCATATAAGCTTCAACTTCTCTGGGGAAAGCGTCAGATCTACCGTCTTGTCTGGATTGGACACAAATATCGGGTCGAGCTCTGGATGAAGTCTCTCACCGAATCCCAGAATTGCCACCATGCGATCGTTGACCGCCGCCAGATGGCCCCAGAGGTAAATCAGTCTGTTCTTTCCAGGGGCAATTTCTCTTTGAAGCTCCTCCTGCGACAGAGCACCGAAAAAAGTACCTGCGCGGTCGACGTTATTCTTCCAACTTCGCAGCGCCACATCAATAAACGAAGCCTCTGAAATCATTGTCTCCACCTTTCCTCCGGCAAGCTTGTTCGGAATATCGAAGTGCTGAGATCGAATCGCCTCCTACGAGGCTTGCTTCTTCGCAGAAGGACTCGCTGCGTCGAAATACAAGTCTTTGGATGTAAGCGGGCCGCCGCTTTGCTCGTAGTCATAATGATGCTCATAGCTGACGCGTGAACCGTGCCATTTCCGAAGCACACGCCAGCTTACTTTGCAGGTGTTACCGGATACTCCGACCAATTCAAGGGTCCAGGCGGAATGGGTCTCCGCAGCGCCATCTCCAGGAATCGCAGTTTGTCGGATGGATACGAGCAAGCCGCCAATTTCGGCCATTATATGAAGCGGCGCAAGGAAGTTGGCCAGAAGTGCGCGGACGCTCGTCTTTCCTCGAATCGGCTCCTGCAAGCTATCGCTACTCACCGCAATGTCGTCGGCGTAAAACGCGTCGAAGATCTCAAGATATTCCTCGTAGCTCTCGCTAATTTCTGCCTGGGCGATGGCCTGGTTCAAGGCGCTTTCCAGACGTTGTAAATCTGTGTACCGGTCGCCATCCAGGAGGTCGGTTGAGATAAGGCCACAATTGTCGATCATCGAGACTCCTCCTCTGAGCCACAGCACATTCTCGACTCCCAACAGAACCTCCGACCCTGCAGCGGGCAGGGTCCGGCTAAAAAAATCTCCCGCCCTTCCCATGGATCTGGCGGTCAGATCTGCGCTCTGCCGCCGTCAACGAACAGTTCGATACCCGTGACGAAACTGGAGTCATCCGACGCCAGAAATAACGCCACCTTCGCAACTTCCTCGGGTTCACCCATGCGTCCCATCGGGACGGTAGACACAATCCGTGCAATCACGTCAGCAGATTGCCGATTCGCCAACGGCGTATTGATCGGACCTGGGCTAACAACGTTGGAGCGGATACGACGGTCCTTCAGATCGGTGGTCCAGGTTCGCACGAAGGAGCGGATGGCAGCCTTACTGGCGGCGTAGACGCCGAAAGCGGCCGTACCCTTAACGCTCGCGACAGAGCCGTTGAGAATGATAGAGCCACCATCATTCAGCAGCGGTAAGGCCTTTTGCACCGTGAATAGCGTTCCCCTTACATTGACGTTGAATAGTTTGTCGAAATGCTCTTCGGTGACGGCCCCAAAGGGAACGAATTCGCCGGCGCCGGCGTTGGCAAAAACAATATCGATTCGCTCCTTCACCTTGAAGACGGTCTGGTAAAGACGATCCAGGTCAGCCAATCGGGCAACGTCCCCCTGAACTCCCGAAACGTTGGCGCCGATTGCCTTCACGGCCTGGTCGAGTTCCTTCTGGCGGCGGCCCGTGATGAAGACATAGGCGCCCTCTTTGACGAAAAGCTTGGCCGTAGCCAACCCAATCCCTTCGGATCCGCCGGTGATGATGGCGGTCTTGCCTTGGAGCTTTTGGGTCATAGTCTTTCTCGCGCGCCGTTCAGGAAAAAGAGCATGGTGACGGGCTTGGTGCCTTTGTTTCGCCATGCGTGGCGCGTACCGTTTTGCACGACCACGTCGCCACGCTTCAAATGCAGAGTCTCGGCGTTGTGCAACTCCAGCCAGATTTCTCCGTCGTAGACAACTGCGTAGTCGACCGTGTTTGTTTTGTGCATCCCTGAATCTTCCTTTTCGAAGTGATCGGCTAATCCTCGCAGACGAACCAACGATTCTTCTTGTGCGGCCTTGGCATCGAAGGACGGATCCGCGAAGACTGCGCCGGGCGGAAAGGTCACGAAGTGCAGACTTGTGCCGCCAGGTCCCGGAACGACGGAGTCGGGATAGCTGTCAAACCTCTGCTCCTTGCTGAGATCCGGGGTCGCCGGGTTGACCCAGATGAGCGTGTGCTCGTAGCCGGGAACCGTCTTGAACTCATAGGCCTGCAACGGTTCGTCGCTTTGAACGACGGCCTGCCCGCTTACATTTCCGGTGACGATGCGACGGTAAGTACTCGGTTTCTTGCCGCGCTTGGACAAGTCTGTTTTCTTGGAAATCGTTCCATTCATGACTAGATCTCCGCGTCGACAATTTTCAGAAAGCTGCCTTCGGAAATTCTCGCCCGCGAACAGGCGCGCACCCCGTGCCAGCTCAGAGCTGAGCCTAAGCGGCGGAAGCCTTCCCGCGATACGCAGGCGCAAAGACATCCTGCACAAATTTTTCAAACGATGTCGGCGTGCTGTTCTGCGGCACACGCGGCTCTTGCGGAGCGATGATTCCTGCGTTGATCGCCTTGAACATCTCGATGTACACCGCTGCTTTCTTCGGCGGAATACCCATTTGCGTCAACACCTGCTGCACCTGGTCATAGGGAAACTGCACGTAACGCAAATCCGGTTTGCCAATGCCGCGCGCAATCACCGCGGTGGCTTCCGTCATGGACAGGTCCCTCTCGCCAAGCAGCTCGCGCGTTTGTTTGCCGGAGAAATCAAGCTCTAGCAGCCGCTGCCCGGCGTAGGCCCCGACGTCGCGCGTCGCGATCATCGGCATCTTCAGGTCGGGTAGCAGCGCATGTCCGAACATCCCCGACCTTTGAATCATGTCGATCGCCGCCAGATTGTTCTCCATGAAATAGGCGGGGCGGAGGTGCAGAACGTTCAAACCGCTGATCGCGTTCTGTTTTTGCTCCGAAGAGTGTAGCCCCGCGATTGGCCCGGTTCCTTCCGGAACATGCGCGCCGTAGCTGCTTAAATGCACCGCGTAGCGCAGCCCGGACTCCTTCACCGCCTTTGCGATCGCATCGCTCTCTCGTTCCTGGTCTTCCCGGGAGGTGATCGGCGGCAACATCAAGTATGCCGCGCGCGCCCCACTGAAGGCTTTCGTGAGCGCAGCTGCATCGCTCAAGTCGGCCGTGAAAGCTTCCGCGCCTTTGCGCACAAAGCGCTCCAGTCGTTCCGCGTCGCGCCCCACGACGCGCACCTTCTTGCCACTCAATAGCAGCGAATTCGCGATGATCGATCCGGTGTTCCCGCTCGCACCCAAAATTACATAGGTGGCATTCAGAACAGCTCGTGAACCCATAGCTACTACCTCCTTGATCTGATGTATTGTTCTTTTTACCCGCATAATTAAAGAACAAATCAGCGTCCCTTTGCTCGAATCTGCCCGATCAAGTCCGCGAGCGTCATTTTCGCCAGCGACCTCTCAAAGCTCTCCTGAGCTCGAGAAAGAACCGCGGACATGCATTCCTTGATGTGGCAACTGACCGGACACCTCTTTTCCACCGGATACGAATGAATGGCAAACGCCAGCGGTGCTCCGCTAGCACGGTATATATCTAACAGCGTGATTCGTTTGGGAGGACGCGCAAGCACACTGGCTCCGCTTTTTCCGCGCGTTGTCACAACCAAGCCCGCCTTGGAGAGTTTGGACAGCGACTTCCGGACGAAGGTGGGATTTGCGTTTACGCTGTCGGCCAGCGTCGCCGAGCCGATCTGCCCGCCAGGGTAAATTCCGAGCGCGGCCATAATATGTGTGGCGACGGCAAATTGGACGCTCTTCACTGACACCAGGCGCCTCCTCCAATATGTGATGTTAAGAGTCACATTTGGTTGCAGGCTTTCTTGCAGTAAACTGAAACGCGCGCCGGGCGGGAAACCTTAGAATTTTCGGCCGCCCGCATAGGTCGCGAACGTACTGCCGAACATTGGTTGACCGCTTTTTGATTGTTCTCGTGTGGCCTCGTCTTGGATTACATCCCAATGCTCGACCAGAAGGCCATCCTGGATGCGAACGATGTCGGCCGCGATCCAGTTCACGGGAAGGCCGAAATCCGAGAATCGCCCGTGCACGATCACGAAATCTCCTTCGGCCACGATCGTTCCGGGCTCATATTTGAGTGTTGGCGGAAGGCCCTTGATGAGATTGAAGAGGCCTTCACGTCCCGGCGCGATGTGAGCGCTGTGTTGGATGTAGCGGGGCGACCAGAACCTCTCAGCAGCAGCGTAGTCGCGCTTGTTGAACAACGTGTCAAACGCTTCGAGGACCAGCGCCTTGTTCTTCGATTCGATCTTCCCGTTCACCACTTCGACTTGCGCCATTTGCCGTACCTCCTTTTCATCCAGCCAACTCCGGCTGACGCTGAGTAGGCGCCAGGTCCTCAAAGTTTCGACCCACCGTCCTCGCTCCGGTAACCCAGCGGGCCGCGTCCGACCCCAGGAAGCGCAACAGAATCACCTCGACGAGATCCGCAGGGTGACTCCCTGTGCGTCGGTTCAGGCATTCATTCCACCATCTACGGTAAGATTCGCCCCGGTCATGTACGAGGAGTCCGGACCGGCGACAAAGGCCACCAGCGCAGCAACCTCGTCAACGCTCCCGTAGCGGTTGAGTGCTGTAGCGGCCTTCTGCGGTATCGACCAATCACCAGTGGCAGGATTTAAATCCGTGTCGATCGGACCCGGCTGCACGTTGTTGACGGTGATACCCCGGCTCCCGACCTCTCTCGACAAGCTCTGAGTAAATATTTTCACGGCGCCCTTGGTGGCCGAGTAGGGCACCAGCCCGGGCACCAGCACACGCTCGCCCACCG
>Ga0307477_10002746_pt1 | contig 13439 bp, 15 predicted proteins | sample atmos_gasesECM2C_FD_203316 | JGI IMG/M metagenome (GOLD analysis project Ga0307477, IMG submission 203316) | Hardwood forest soil microbial communities from Morgan-Monroe State Forest, Indiana, United States - atmos_gasesECM2C_515 | ecosystem: Environmental > Terrestrial > Soil > Temperate...
CCCGTTGGCGCCTGCGTCGGGCTCAAGGGGTCGCGCGTACAGGCGGTCGTGAACGAGCTGGCGGGCGAGCGGATCGACATCGTCCCCTGGTCGCCCGACCCCGAGCGCTTCGCCAAACTGGCTCTGGCGCCGGCGCGGGTCGCCCGCGTCTTCTCCGATCCCGACACCAAGACGATCCAAGCGATCGTCGACGAGGACCAGTTGTCCCTCGCGATCGGGCGCAACGGTCAGAATGTGCGCCTCGCCTCTGAGCTGACCGGCTGGAAGATCGATCTCTACTCGAGCCGCGAGTGGCTGGAGCGCGGCGGGGAGGGTCCGCTGTTCGCGCCGCTCCCTTCACCCGAAGAGGAGCAAGTCGCGAAGGTGGCCTTGAGCGAGATGCAGGGGCTCTCGCCCGAGCTCGTGGGCGTGCTGGACCGGGCGGGGAAGAAGACGCTCCATGACGTGCTCGACCTCGAGCGCGAAGAGGTCGACCGGATGGACGGGATGACCCCGGAGCTCGCGGACAAGTTGATGGCTTTTCTGAACGAGCTGACGGAAGAGGGCGGGGATGAGGAAGCGCCCGCGGGCGGGGCGTCGACGGGGGGCGGAGCCGCACCCGCGTGAGCGGGCACGTCACGCGGCTCCTCGGGCTGGGCCTGAGGGCGGGGCGGGTGGTGGTCGGCGTGACCGGCGTGCGGGCCGGGCTGCAGCGCGACGCCGTGCGCTGCGTGGTGCTGGCGGCGGACGCGAGCGCGCGCACGCGGGAGAAAGTGGAGCGCCTCGCCCGCGCCCGCGGCATCCCGGTCGTGTGCGGGCCGCTCGCCGAGGCGCTCGGCGCGGGGCTGGGGCGGCCGCCAGTCCAGGCGGTTGGGGTGGCTGACGTCGCGCTGGCGCGCGGCGTTGTGGCGTCTATCGGAGGAGTGCGTGGCAACGACGCGAATACATGACTTAGCGGCGGAGTTCGCCATCCCGAGCGAGCAGCTGATCGGGATGCTGAAAGAGATGGACATCTTCGTGCGCAGTCACCTGACCCCCTTGAAGCCGGAGCAGGTGGCGCTGGTGCGCGCCCGCTGGGAGCGCGACAAGCGCAAACAGAAGGAGCCCCTCACGCCGACCAAGCGCCGGCGCGCGATCACGGTCCCCGAAGTCGCCGTGGCGCCCGCTGAGCCGCGACCCAAGCGACGCCGCCGCACCGCAGCCGAGGTTGCCGTGGCCGAGGCGGAAGCCCAGGCCGAGGCCGCCCGCGAGGCGGAGCGCGAGCAGCGGGCGCGCGAGGCCCTCGAGGCCACCAAAGCCATGGAGGAGGAAGAGCGCCCCGCGGTGTCCCTGGAAGAGCGCGCGGCCGCGCTGTTCAAGGAGCTGCCCGTGGTCGAGGAGGCGCCGCGCCTGGAACCCGCGGCGCCGCGTCCCATGATTCCCACGCCCGTGCGCCCGAAACCCGTGGCGAGCGCCGCGCCCGGTGGCCCGGTCCCGCCGCGGCCGGTGGCGTCCGCCGCCCCGGGGGCCATCCCCCTCGACGACCGGCGCCGCGACAAGGGCAAGAAGCGCAAGAAGGGCCGCAAGTCGCTGGTCGACCAGGAGGCCGTGGCCCAGAACATCTCCCGCACCCTGGCCTCCATCAAGGGGCCGGTCGGCCGCAAGGGCATCCGACATCGCGAGGAGGGTCCGAGCTTCCGCGACCTGCAGGAGGTCAAGCGCCGCGAGGAGAAGGAACGCGAGAAGACGCTCGTGCGGGTCACCGAGTTCATCACGGTCTCGGAGCTCGCCAACATCCTCAAGGTTCCGCCCACCCAGGTCGTCGCCTTCGCGTTTAAGGAACTGGGCCAGATGGTGACGATCAACCAACGGCTCGATTTCGACATGATCGAGCTGATCGCCTCGGCCTTCGGCTTCCAAGCGGCGCGCGAGGAGGAGTACGTGGCCGCGGCGCCGGAGGCGCCCGCCGCCGACAGCGCCGACACCCTCAAGTGGCGGCCCCCAATTGTCACCGTCATGGGCCATGTCGACCACGGCAAGACGTCGCTGTTGGACTACATCCGCAAGACCACCGTCGTCGCGGGGGAGGCGGGCGGCATTACGCAGCACATCGGCGCCTATCAGGTCGTCCTGAAAGCCGGCCGCTCTATCACGTTCCTCGATACCCCAGGGCACGAGGCGTTCACCGCGATGCGCGCGCGCGGCGCCCAGGTGACCGACATCGTAGTCCTCGTCGTCGCCGCGGACGACGCCATCATGCCGCAGACGGTCGAGGCGATTTCCCACGCCAAGAACGCCGGCGTGCCGCTCGTCGTCGCCATCAACAAGATCGATCTGCCCACGGCCAACGTGCAGAAAGTCAAGCAAGATCTACTCGGCCACGGCGTGGTCCTCGAGGAGTTCGGCGGCACGACGCTCGCGACGCCGATCTCGGCCAAGACCGGCCAGGGCGTGGACACACTGCTCGAGCAAATCTTGCTCCAGGCGGAACTGCTCGACCTCAAGGCCAACCCCGACCGGCACGCGGAAGGCACCGTGCTCGAAGCGACCCTCGATCCCGGGAAAGGCCCGCTCGCCACGATCTTGGTACAGAGCGGCACGCTGCGGGTGGGGGACGACTTCATCTGCGGGCAGTTCGCCGGGCGTGTCCGCGCCATGTACAACGAGCGAGGCGAGGCGGTCGAGGCCGCCGGCCCCTCGACGCCCGTGCAGGTGCTCGGGTTCGAGGGCGTCCCGGAGGCGGGCGATGCCTTCCTCGTGATGGCCGACGCCGCGGTCGCGCGCGATATCGCGCAGAAGCGGCAACGGCTGGAGCGCGAGGCTCAGCACCGCCGCTCGGGGCGCGTGAAGACGCTGGAAGATTTCATGGCCGAGCACGCAGAAGGCGTGGCGGTCTCCCTCAAAATCATCATCAAGGCCGACCAGGGTGGCCCCGCCGAGGCGCTCGCCGACGCGCTGGGGCAGCTCTCGACAGCCGAGGTGAAGGTTGAGGTGGTGCACCGCGGCGTCGGGGCGATCACGGAGAGTGATGTCCTGCTCGCGAAGGCCTCAGGGGCGATCATTATCGGGTTCCATGTGCGGCCGGACTCCAATGCGCGCGCGGCCGCGGAGCGGGAGCGCGTCGAGATCCGCACCTACCGCATCATCTACGAGGCGGTCGAAGAGGTGCGGGCAGCGATGGAGGGGCTCCTCGCCCCCGAGAAGCGCGAGGTCGTCGTTGGGGAAGCGGAAGTCCGGCAGCTGTTCAAGATCGCCAAGGTGGGCACGATCGCCGGCAGCTTCGTACGCAGCGGCGTGATTCCGCGCACCGGGCGCGTCCGCGTCATCCGCGATGGCGTCGAGACCTACGACGGGACCCTCGCGTCCCTCAAGCGGTTCAAGGAGGATGTGCGTGAGGTCCGCGAGGGGTTCGAATGCGGGATCGGCGTGGAGAACTTCAACGACCTGAAGGTGGGCGACCTGATCGAAGCCTACCGCGTCGAAGAAGTGGCCCGCTCGCTCGACGTCGGGAGTGCGGCCAAGGGCGCCTGAGCCGTGATTGTGGGAGTCATGACCTGGGAGCTGCACCTCGCCGGGTGTCACTCGCTCAAGGACAAGCGGCACGTGCTGAAAAGTCTGAAGGACCGGCTGCACAACCGGTTCAACGTGTCCGCCGCCGAGACGGATCACCACGACGCGTGGCAGCGCGCCGAGGTGACGGTGTGCGTCGTGAGCACGGACCGCGACCACGCGGAACGCGTGCTGCGGGAAGCCGACCGGCTGGTCGCGGCCGAGGGGGACGCGCGCATCGTGGACACCAGCACGAGCTATCTCTGACCATGGCCCGGCGCCCGAGCCACCGCCCCGAGCGCGTCGGCGAGCTCATTCGGGAGACGGTCGCGCAGTTTCTCACCGCCCACGTGCGCGACCCACGGGTCGGGTTCGTCACGGTCACGGGCGTCGAGGTCTCGGGCGACCTCGCGCTTGCCCGGATCCGGGTGAGCGTGATGGGCACCGAGGAGGAGCGGGCGCGCACCCTGGAGGGGCTCGAGAGCGCCACGGGGTTCCTCCGGGCCCAGACGTCGCGTGCCCTCCGCCTGCGGGTCTCCCCGGAATTGCGCTTCGAACTCGACCGCGGCCTCGAGCACGCGCAGCGCATCGAGCGCGTCCTGAAGCGCCTCAAGGACGGAACCGACTGACGGGCGAGGGCGGGGCAGCGGGCGCCGCGGCGCCGGAGAGCGGCGTCGTGCTGGTGGCGAAACCCGTGGGCCCGACGTCGCATGACGTCGTGGACGCGGTGCGGCAGGCGCTTGGGATTGGGCGGGTCGGTCACCTGGGCACGCTCGATCCCCTCGCGGCGGGCTTGCTGGTGGTGGTTGTCGGGCGCGCGACGCGCCTCGCGCCGTTCACCGCGGAATGGACCAAGGCCTACGAAGGCGTGATTCGGCTGGGTACGACGACCACCACCGACGACGGCGGGGGCGCCGTGGTCGCCGTCTCGGACGCGTGGCGCGCCCTTGATCGGGAGGCCATCGCCGCAGTGCTGGGGCGCCTGCGGGGCGTCTCCGAGCAACGTCCGCCGGCGTTTTCGGCCGTGAAGGTCGCCGGAGAGCGAGCCTACCGGCGCGCACGCCGGGGCGAATTCCTTGCCCTCGCGCCGCGGCGAGTGGAGGTGCGGGAGCTCGAGCTTCTTGGGCTCGAGTTGCCCGACGTGCGATTCCGAGCCACGGTGAGCGGCGGCACGTACGTGCGGAGCCTCGCGCGGGACGCGGGGATGGCACTCGGGTGCGGCGCCCACCTCGCGGCGCTCACACGGACCGCGGTGGGGCCTTTCCTCCTCGCGGACGCCGTGGCGCCCGCGAGCGTGACATGGTCGTCGCTCCGGGAACCGGCGGCACTCGTCGCGGACTTGCCTCGGCGCGACTTGGAGCCGGAGGAGCGCATGGCGGTGGTCCACGGGCGCGCGATTCCGGCGAGCGAGGGGGTCGGGGTGGAGGCGGCGGGAAGCGTCGCGCTGTTTGCGGATGGCGCACTCGTGGCGGTGGCCGCTCAGGCCGCCGGCTTGCTCAAGCCGCGGGTCGTGGTGGCCGCGGCGTGAGCGGGACCGCCGTGACCATCGGCTCGTTCGACGGCGTGCACCGGGGTCACCAGGCCGTGCTCGCGGAGCTCGTCCGGTGCGCCCGGGACGGCGGTCGGGAGAGCGTCGCAATCACGTTCGATCCCCACCCGCTCGTGGTCGTCAACCCCGCGGCGGCGCCGCGCCTTCTCACCCTGGACGAGGAGAAGCGCGAGCTGCTCGTGGAGAGCGGTGTGGATCGCGTGGCACTGTTAGCCTTCACGCCGGCGCTTGCGCGTCTTGGGCCCGAAGAGTTCACCCGCGCAGTGTTGCTCGAGCGGTTCGGGATGCAGCAGCTGGTGTTGGGGTACGATCACGGATTCGGGCGCGGACGCTCGGGCGACGTGGAGGTGCTGCGCCGGCTCGGCGCGGCGGCGGGGTTCGCCGTGACGGTGGTCGACGCCGTCCGCGACGGTGGACAGCCGGTGTCGTCGACCCTCATCCGCGCCGCCGTGGCGCATGGCGACCTCGCCGAGGCCGAGCGCTGGCTGGGGCGGCCGTACGCGCTGCGCGCCGCGGTCGAGCGAGGGGCGGGCCGGGGACGGACGATCGGGATTCCAACCCTGAACCTGGCACCACCCGACCCCCGGAAGCTGCTGCCCCCCGACGGCGTCTACGCCGTGCGGGTGAGGTGGCGCGAAAGGCGCTACGGGGGCATGATGAACCAGGGGCCGCGACCGACATTCGGCGTGGCCGAACGCGCCCTCGAGATCCATCTGTTCGATTTCGCGGGCGAGATGTACGGTGAGACCGTGACGGTCGAGTGGGTGCGGCGGCTCCGAGACGTGCAGACGTTCGCATCGCGCGACGCGCTGGTAGAGCAGTTGGGGCGCGATGCGCAGGCAGCGCGGAAGACGCTCAACCTCTAACGATCAGGAGCGCATGCGCAAGATCCGTTCGCGGCTGATCATCACGGGCTTGATGGTCCTCCTCGCGGTCTGGGAGCTCATCCCGACCAACACCACCATCCGCGTCCGGGACGTCACGTCAGGCCTGATGAAGGACAGCACGGTCCGGCGCGTCCCCATCAACCTCGGCCTCGACCTCCAAGGCGGAATCCATCTCGCCCTGGAAGTCGATCAGTCGAAGGGGCCCGTGCCCGATCCCGCAGAGGCCATCCGCCGCGCGGAGCGCGTCGTGCGCACCCGCATTGACGAGTTTGGCGTCACCGAGCCGGTCGTCCAAATCGTCGGGGGGAACCGACTGATCGTGGAGCTGCCCGGGGAGAAGGACCCGGCCCGCGCCAAGGGCATCATCCAGCGGACCGCGTTTCTCGAGTTCCGTATCACGGACATGAAGAGCCGGTTCCGGGACGCGATCCCGGACATGGACAAGGCGCTGCGCGGGGCGGGTGTGCGGGTCCCCGGGGGAGGGCCGAGCGTCGTCTCGCAGCTCTTCGGCAGCGATACTGGGAAGGCCGCAGCGAAGGCGAAGAAGACCGCGCCCGACACGTCGGCACTCAGTCAGCCGGGTGCGCTATCCGCGCTCCTCTATCAAGGCGCGCTGCCCGGGGAGTACCTCGTCCCAGAGGAACAGGTGCCGGTCGCCGAAAGCCTGTTGGCGCGCCCGGAGGTGCAGCGCCTCATCCCGCGGGGCATCGAGCTCAAGTGGGGGACGGAGGTCGAGTCGCGCGGCGCACGCTCCTACCGCGCCCTCTACGCCGTGGAGGACAAGCCGATCATCACCGGAGAGGAGCTCGAGAAAGCGAATGCGCGGCGCGACCAGCTCACCAACCAGTCGGTGGTGGACTTCGTGCTGTCACGCCGCGGGGGCCGGGTGTTCGAACGAGAAACGGGGCGCCATGTCAACGACTACATGGCGATTATCCTCGACGGCCGCGTACAAGGCCAGCCCCCCATCATCAAGAGCGAAATCGGACAGCGCGGGCAGATCGAGCTCGGGAACAAGACGCTCCAGGACGCGAACGACCTCGCCCTGGTGCTGCGGGCCGGGGCGCTCCCTGCGCCGCTCGCGATCGTCGAGGAGCGGACGATCGGTCCGTCGCTCGGTCGGGATTCGATTACGGACGGCATTCGCGCCGGGGTCGTCGGCGTGATCCTCGTCGTACTCATTATGGTGATCTACTATCGCCTCTCCGGTGTCCTCGCCGTCGCGGCCCTCGGACTCTACGTCCTCTTCACGCTCGGCGGTCTCGCGGGCTTCGGATTCACGCTCACGCTCCCCGGGCTCGCCGGCCTCCTCTTGTCGGTGGGCATCGCGCTCGACGCGAACGTGCTGATTTTCGAGCGAATCCGGGAAGAGCTGCAGCACGGCAAGCTGGTACGCACCGCGGTCGACGAGGGCTTCACCCACGCGATGAGCGCGATCATCGACTCGAACGTCAGCACGGCGCTCACGGCCTTTATTCTCTACCTCGTCGGGACGGGCCCGGTACAAGGCTTCGCAATCACCCTGATCATCGGCATCGCCGCCTCGATGGTCACTGCGGTCTTCGTCGTCCGGACATTCTTCATGATCTGGCTCCAGCGGCGCCCCGACATGGTCACCCTGAGCGTCTGATGCTACGACTCTTCGCCAACGCCGCCTACGACTTCATCAAGTGGCGCCGCTGGGCCTACGGGCTCACCGCGGCCATCATCGTCCCCGGGTTCGCCCTGTTCTTCGTTCATGGGCTGAACTACAGCATCGAGTTCACCGGCGGCACCCTGATCCAGGTCGCGACCCGTCAGCCGCTCGCGACGAGTACGATCCGGAGCACGCTGGATGCCGCGGGGATCCACGACGCGGAGATCCAAACGTTCGGGGCGGACACCGTGTTCGTGATCCGCGCCCGTCTCGGCGCGAGCTCCCCGAGCCTGGAAGGCGGGGGCACCCAACAGACGGCCCAGGCCGTCGCCCAAGCCCTCGACGCCGGGCTCGGCGCCGGGCGCTATGAGATCGTCCGCACCGAAGCCGTAGGTCCCAAGGTGGGGCGCGAGCTCCAAGGGAAGGCGTTTCTCGCCATCTTCTTCTCGTTCATCGTGACACTCCTCTACCTTGCCATACGGTTTGAGTGGCGGTTCGGCCTCGCCGCGGTCCTCGCGACGTTCCACGACATCTGCACGACCATCGCCTTCATCCGCTATCTGAACCTCGAGGTGAGCCTCGTGGTCGTGGGCGCCGTGCTGACGATGGTGGGATACTCGCTCAACGACACCATCATCATCTTCGATCGCGTGCGGGAGAATCTGCGGAAGTTTCGCCGGCAGAACCTGTACGAGATCCTGAACCTCTCGATCAACGAGACCCTGCCGCGCTCCGTGCTAACCCACGGGACGACGATGGCCACGACCCTCGCACTCGTGTTGCTGGCGGGTGAGGTGCTGCGGCCCTTCGCCCTGGTCATGACGTTCGCGATCTTCACGGGGACGTTCTCCTCGATCTATATCGCCGCGCCGGTGCTCATGTACATCGAGAAGCGCTGGCCGGGCGAGGACGCCCGCGGCGCGCGGGCGTTCCGCGCCGCGACCTCCGTGCCGCCCGGTCCTGCCACCCCGCCCGGCGCAGACGCCGGGGTGCGCCCCAAAGCGGTGGTGTAGCGTGCTGGTGGACGCCCACTGCCATCTCGGCGATGGGGCGTTCGACGGGGATCGAGAAGCGGTGCTCGCCCGCGCTCGCGAGGCAGGGGTGGGCCACGTCGTCGTCATCGGCACGACGCTCGCCGACTCGGAGCGCGCGGTTGTGTTGGCACGAGGCCGGCCGGGCCTCTCGGTGACCGCGGGGATTCACCCCCATGAAGCCCACACGTGGTCAGCAGCCTCGGCCGCACGCCTTGCCGCGCTCGTGGCCCTGCCGGAAGTGGTGGCCGTGGGGGAGACGGGCCTCGACTATCACTACGACCACTCACCCCGCGCTGCCCAACAGCGGGCCTTCGAGGCGCAGCTCGCTCTCGGGGCGGAGTGCGGCAAGCCCGTGGTCGTCCATGCACGCGAGGCGGACGAGGATCTGGCCGCCCTGCTCCAAGGGGCGGCGGCGCGCGTGATCCTGCACTCCTTCAGCGCCGGGCCGAAAGTGTTCGCAGCGGGGATGGCGATCCGTGCATATTTTTCCTTCAGCGGCATGATCACCTTTCGAAACTGGACCCACCGCGACGTGCTGACCGCCTGTCCGAGCGACCGGCTCCTCGTGGAGACTGACGCGCCCTACCTCGCTCCCGTCCCCCACCGGGGTCAGCGGAACGAGCCTGCGTTCGTGCGCGAGGTCGCGCTCGCCCTGGCGCGAGCCCGCGGCGAGTCGTTCGAGGACCTCGCGCGTTGGACGACAGCCAATGCCCAACAGGTCTTCGGAGTCGCGCTCGAGGGGCTCGGCGCATGAGAGCGCATCCCCTGAGTCTCGTGACCGCCGACGGCGCGCCGCGGGCGATCGGCCCCTATAGCCAGGCGGTCATCGCCGATGGCACCATCTACGCGGCGGGCCAGATCGCGCTCGATCCTACGACGAATACCGTGGTGGGTCGAACCACGGCGGAGCAAACGGATCAGGTCCTCAAGAACTTGGCGGCCGTGCTCCGGGCGGCGGGGTCGAGCCTCGGGCTCGTGGTGAAGACCACCGTGTACCTCTTGGACATGGCGGACTTTCCAGCGATGAACGAGGTGTACGCCCGACACTTCGGGAGCCACAAGCCAGCGCGCTCGACGATTCAGGCTGCGGCGCTGCCCAAGGGTGTGCGGATCGAGATCGACGCGATCGCACGGGTCGAGTGACGAGGGGCGCCGCGGCGGGTGGCGCGCACTTGGGGTGTGCTGTCCTCGGCGTGGGCCACGCCGGCGCGCCCCCGCCGCGCGAGGGCGCAGCGACCCTGCGGCATTGACACTTGCAGGGCAGGAAGTTGAAGCGCCGTGGTGCGGGCGTGTCCGCGGCCACGGGCGGACGTCTTGAGTGTGGGGGCGCGGGGCCGTAATATGGGCGCCATGCCGAACGCTTCGAGCCCCATCTCGATTCTCCTCGTCGAGGATAGTCCCGACGACGCGGCGCTCACGATCCGCGCGTTGCAGCGGGCCAAGCTACAGAACCGCCTGGTCGTCGTCGGCGACGGCCGCGAAGCCCTTGCGTTCCTGCGTGGGGAGCCGCCCCATAAGGGCGCTCGCCGCCCGGATCTCGTCCTACTCGACCTCAATCTGCCGGGGCTCGACGGCCGCGACGTGCTGCTCCGCATTCGGGAGGACCAGCAGCTGCACACGATTCCGGTCGTGGTCCTGACGGCGTCCGAGCAAGAGCAGGAGCGCCTCGCCGCGATTGGGGCCGACGCGTTTCTCACGAAACCTGTGGACTTCGAGCGGTTGGGTTGGGTGGTGCGGGTGATCGCCAACCTCGGGTGGGCGATCGTGAAGCTGCAGGGCTAGCTCCCGGCTTCATCCCAAGCGATCGCAAACGTCTCGCCGCACCGCGGGCACTGCAACCGGGCTTCCTCCCGCTGGAGCGGCATCCGGTGGCGACACCCCGGACACACACCATAGCGCGAGCCCCAGGCGAGCGGCATGTCGACGGCGTCGTAGGGACGCGCCACAACCGACCAGCGTTTTGGTCGGATGGGGACGACTTGCAGGAGCGCGCGCGGTACGCTGAGGGACCGCTGGCCGACCTCGAGAATGGCCGCGTCGGCCGTGAGGCGGACGACCTGGTACCACGCCCCGCGGCGCACGCTACAATTCGTATCGCTCGACACTCTCGCCCACTGCGGCACATCCGGCACGTTCGCGTCTCCTGTTGGATCAGGCCGTCGCGCAGAAGATAGGCGCGCGCTGCCACGGGTTGGGTGACCGGGATCACATCGGACACGTCGCGCGGTGCGGGTATTAGGGCACTGAGATATGTCCGAAATGCGTTGGGCCCGCGTGCGGACCGATGCCACTTGTCAGCTGCGGCGCGGCGGGTGGTACCGGGTGCTGCGGCTTTCGCCCCAGGAGGCAGTCCTCGACGTCAACTCTCGGCCCGTCGGCGTCTCCCGCACGCTGTTGCACATGTTACCGACGCCTCCCGAGGTGTGGTCCGTCGTGCCTCGGCCGCGCCACGCCGGTGCGCTGCCGCTAAGCTGGGGAGCGCGTTACGCCGTCTGCCCCGGCTGCCGCAACCGCTCGGGCCTCCCCACTGCTGCGGCCAGCTTGCGCTGCGCGCGCTGCGGCGGGGTCTTCGAAATCGGATGGGGGGACGCCTACTTCGCCTGACGCTCCTGGGGCCGGTCACGCATTCATCAGAGTGGTCGCGTGTTCCCCACCAGCCCGGGCAATCGGACAGCGACCGTGAGAAATGCTAATGGGGGCGGCTCGGGCCTGGTGGTCCGACTGGTCTTCAAAGCCGCCCCCCTGCTGCACTTGACGACACTCAACGACACCAAACGGTACAACTGAGCACGACACTGGCCCTTCCGGCGGTGTCGCTTTGTCGTCTAGTACCGTACAGTCGCGTCCGGGGGACAATGGGGGGACAGCCGTTCGCTGGCGGCTTGCGTCGGGCACGTCAATTCCCTCCTCTTGCGGGGCAACGCGGCCAGCCTGCGTGTCGTCAGGTCCTTGGCGCTAACAGGTGTGCTGGTAGAAGCATCTCGGGTGATCAGGTTGGGCGATGAGCCAACCGAGCGCGGGAACAAGAATCACCAGGGCGATGACCCTCTGCACTTTGGGCCAACCGGCCTTGACCGAGTCCACTTCCGTGCGTGCAATAAAGCGCCGGCAGTTGAAGCAGTCGACGGGACTCGGGTACGGAATGCCGCTGATCGAGTCGTGCCAGAAAGTGACTCTGCGCCACCGCAGCACGGCGCCATGGCTCCAGACTTTAACTGGTTGCTCCGCGTTCGTGACTTGCCTTTGAGCGCGGGGCGCCACGGTGGGCATCGCCACCCACCTCCAGCCGGTGGGCCCACATCCGCTCATGAACAGCAGCAATATCCCATTCAAACGCTGAGCCGTTACCACTTGCCGGGTCTCCGCATAGGCACCCGAGGGGCAATGTACCTTCGAGTGCGCAGAGCAGCCATCGCGTCCGGCGGCAAACCGGGAAGCGGGTTGGCCACGCGTTCCTGGTGCCCGGGTGGTGATCCGCGACCGCCTGCCCAGTGCGCACCCTGTCTGGTCTCTCGGGTCTCGCCGCTCCCGAACGTCTAGGCGCCGCAAATCTTTCCGGTGTCCTGTCCCCCGACTGTCCCGCACGTCTCGAGCGCGTCGTGCGGCCCGCCCTCATTGGTCGCGTGCCTCACGACTTCCGCCGCTCGGCTGTTCGCAACCTCGTCCGCGCCGGGGTGCCGGAGCACATCGCCACGAAGTTGACCGGCCACAAGACTCGGGACATCTTCGACCGCTACGACATCGTGTCCGAGCACGACCTCTCGGACGGCGTGGCGAAGCTCGCTAGCTTCCACCAGCGCCAAGCGGGGGCGAAGTGACTCGGGGGGACAACGGGGGGACAATCGGACAAGCGACAGCGAGAAACCTCAATGGGGGCGGCTCGGGCCTGGTGGTCCGACTGGTCTTCAAAGTCGCTCGCGCCGCCAGAGTAGACGACAGTCGACGACATCACTCGGTAGAGTTGAGCACGAAACCGGCCCCTCCGGCAGTGTCGCTTTACAATTCCCCACAGTCGCGTACAGTTGGCTCCGGGGTACAGGCGGGGTACAGCGGCAACGATTTGCGAGCGCTTCAACAGGCGCGCGCGTTAGTGAGAGTCACACTGTGAAGCGTCTGCTTGTGGCCTCGGCCTTACTTGCGGCCTGCTCGAAGGCACCGACGGGACCGAGCAGCGCAGAATCCTCTTGGGCCATCTTGGGGCCCAACCAGTCGACGGAGACACTCAATCTCTGGTTCGGACCCGCCGACTCGTTGGGCGGTCATGTCAATCGGTGGATCTCCATCCAACCGGGTCTGGCCGGCGGTGGGGTCTCCTGCGAAGGCGTGTCGGGAGATAGCGCGCTGCTCTTCGCTTGGCTCGGCCCGCCCTCCATAACCGACTCGATGGTGAGTACCCTCCCCGTCACCGTGCCACCATTCGCACGGTCGCTGTACCTACACCCCGGACCGCGCCCAGTAACGGGAGCTGAGACGTTTAGTGTCGCGGGGACGGCCACAAATAGCCTAGAGTTCCCTTTCAGCGAGCCATGGCCCTGCTCGTGCGCAGGGGGTTGCCCATGATTGTCCGCGTCCAGCGGCTACCACGTTTGCTCGCCGAACGGGTTTTGTCCCGTGGCCCGCGTGACAGTCGGTGAGACTTTGGCGCTCGCGATGGCGCTCGCGGTCGTGCTCACGTCCTCCACTGCTCTTGGGGTTTGGAGTTGGCGGCGCCTGTGGCGCAGTGGGCACTCAAGCTATGACCGGTTTGTGTATTACTTCGGAGTGAAGTACTTCGGCACAGGAACGTGGGTACTGAGCATCTTCTTCGGGCTGGCACATCCCCTTTC
>Ga0307477_10002747_pt1 | contig 13439 bp, 9 predicted proteins | sample atmos_gasesECM2C_FD_203316 | JGI IMG/M metagenome (GOLD analysis project Ga0307477, IMG submission 203316) | Hardwood forest soil microbial communities from Morgan-Monroe State Forest, Indiana, United States - atmos_gasesECM2C_515 | ecosystem: Environmental > Terrestrial > Soil > Temperate...
GCTCCTGACGCGCCCCCCCCGACGTCAGATCGCGCTGGTTAGCCATGTAAAGATCGACCGTGTTACGCCCGGAGAGCGCCCAGCCGTAATCTTCGACGCGATAAATTTGCCCGGTCGAAAGCAGTCGAAAAGTGGTGCCCATCGGCCAGCGCGACCAATCGGCCGCGGCGCTGCCGATCTTCGGCGGCTTAGCCACAGCAATCGCTCGCTTTGCACTGCGCGTCGTCGTTTTCGTAACCCGGGTTGTGGTAGTCGTGGTCACGTGTTTGGTTGTTCGAGGTTCGTCCATCGAAAAGGGCTGAAGCTCGGGGCCCGAGTTCGAAACAAGCTGGATACGGACATCGTCGCTGTCAGACATGGCCGAAGCTTGGCGCAGATTTTCGGCACGATGAATCGCCGGCCCAGCAGCATGCAATTCTCCGCCGAGGGCGTTATGCGGTCCGTACTGGGTGTGATCCGCCTCGGTGTGAGTGTAGGCAGTTGTCCGCACATTTTGAAAATCGGTCTTAGCCAAGGGCGGTTCGTATGGCGGCAGCGCGTGCGTTGCAGTTTCGCAGCCACTGAGAAGAAGAATGGCGATAAACGCCGCGAGAACGGCGAAGGCAAGGCTGCGAAGCTCGGCGTTGGTCAAGGTAATCGCCGAAAAGTTATTAACAGTTATTCACAGGTCCGCAAGGCAATTCTTTGGTCACAGATTTACACGGATGAAACACAGAGAATGAAGATCTGAGTTCATTCGTGGTTGCTCCTGCTGTACTTTCCCGATTCTAATCTGCGGAAATCTGCGTAATCTGCGGATTACTATGCTCGCCGAATTTGAAAAGCAGATTTCACAGACACTCGACGAAATAAAATCGCAAGGCCTCTATAAGACCGAGCGCATTATCACTTCGCCGCAGGACGCCAAGATCGAAATCACCGGCGGCAAACGCGTCCTTAATATGTGTGCAAACAATTATCTCGGTCTGGCCGACCACCCGGCGCTGATCGCGGCGGCAAAGGAAGCGTTGGAAACGCACGGCTTCGGTATGGCCAGCGTCCGCTTCATTTGCGGAACGCAGGACATCCACAAGAAACTCGAGGCTGCGCTGACGAAGTTTCTTGGCACAGAAGACACAATTCTTTATCCGTCCTGTTTCGACGCCAACGGCGGCTTGTTTGAAACGTTGCTCAGCGACAAAGATGCGGTGATCAGCGACGAACTTAATCACGCGTCAATCATCGACGGAATCCGGCTCTGCAAAGCGCAACGGTTTCGTTACAAGCATAACGATATGGCCGATCTCGAAGCGAAATTGAAAGAAGCCAGCGGTGCCCGGTTCAAACTCATTGCTAGCGACGGTTGTTTCTCGATGGACGGCACAATCGCGGACCTGAAGCCAATCGTCGACCGGGCCGAGAAATACAACGCCCTGACGATGATTGACGACGCACACGCGACCGGATTTCTCGGCAAAACCGGGCGCGGCACGCACGAATATCGTGGCGTGATGGGCAAGATAGACATCATCACCGGCACACTTGGAAAAGCGCTCGGGGGCGCGAGCGGAGGGTTCACCAGCGGGCGCAAAGAGATTGTCGATCTTTTACGGCAACGATCACGTCCCTACTTATTTTCCAACACCATCGCGCCGCCGGTAGTGGCAGCGTCGTTGAAAGCACTCGAGCTTCTCAGCGCATCGACCGAATTGCGCGACAAGCTCGAGGAGAATACCAAGTATTTTCGCGGCGCGGTAACCGAGCGCGGCCTAACGATCAAACCCGGCACGCATCCGATTGTTCCGATCATGATCGGCGACGCAGCCAAGTCGCAAAAGTTCGCTGCCCGCATGCTCGAAAAGGGGGTTTACGTAGTCGGCTTCTTCTATCCGGTCGTGCCGCATGGCACCGCTCGCGTGCGCACCCAAGTTTCCGCCGCCCATTCGCGCGAAGATTTGGAATTCGCAGTCAACGCTTTTGCCGAAACAAACGAAGAACTGAAATAATTATTGCGAACGGCGATTCCCTAACCGCTCCATGAGGACCGGGCCCCACAATCCTCTAAACGCATCCACGGCTGTATGCGCGATGATCGAGGGAAGCAACGAAGCGGTCACCAGAACCCCAACCGCTAGAATTGCGCCGAGGACAAAGGCGCGAACAATCCCAATGGCGTCCTGAATTCCATGCTGGAGCGCGAAAGAAATCGTTACGACCGTGACGGCGAGCAGCGCGACTGAAGGAGGGCCGACACCATAAAAAAGGCAAAGCCGCGGAAGAGGAATTCTTCGACGACGCGGCCGAGCAGGCAAAGCGCGACAAATACCAGCCGCTCGATCGGTGTACGCGGCAACAGCGATATCACGATAGTGGACGGCGTGCCAGGAATCCAGCGATGGGTGCAGCCAGTAAGACGAGGACTACCCCATGAAATTGCAGCGATGCATGACTACCTGCGATGCGCGACACATAGGTTCTCGGTTTCCCAGAAACAAGCCGTTTTAACTTTGTAACCTCTGGAACTCTTTTAACTTTCCCACATGCTTTACATGGTGGTCGAGCGCTTCAAAGACGCACCCGCGATTTATCAACGGTTGCGCGATAAGGGCCGGATGATGCCGGAAGGATTGAACTACGTCTCCAGCTGGATCGATAACGATCTGAAGAGCTGTTGGCAGGTCATGGAGACAGAGAACTTCGCGCTCTTCGACCCATGGACCGCCAACTGGCGCGACCTGATGGACTTCGAAATTGTTCCCGTGCGCACCTCTGCCGAAGTACGCGAGATGATGAATAAAAACCTGTAGGGGAAGCCGTGTACGTGTTTAGCGTTCGCAACGGTTGAGCGCCGTAGGCGCGCCATATTTATAGAGCGCCCACCCAGCCAAACACATTAGCCCCGTACGGGCGACATGTCCCCGTACGGGCCTGACACATGTCGCTCCCAGCGGAGCTGAGCAGCATCTTTGTCATCTCTATTCTATAAACATGTCGTGCCAATGGCGCTGGACTGCTCGATTCCAACGTCAACGCTAAACACATACGAAGCCGTTGGCTTCCCACCGGGACGCTAACAGCGTCCCCTGCTGACAAATCACGTTATCCGCGCAATCGAACGTTTTCAATCTTCATGCAGCGCGATGCTCGAGCCGACCCACGTTTTGTCTTTGTTGAAATCGACTCCCATCATTTTTCCCTGGCTCATCCGAACCAAGTTATTCACCAGCGTCGGATCGCGATCGTTCTCAGGCCAGACGAACATCATCCGGATTTCAGCCTTTGATTTCGGTCCGTCGGGCGTGGGCACGAACTCGGCATAGCTGACTTTCTTCTGCAAAATCCATTCATGCGGATTTGCTAGGTTGGCCAGTTTCTCGCGCGTTGGGTCCATATCTACTCCTAGCCCGGCAAAAGAATAGAGCGGTTTCAAAACGTAGGCGTCTAACTTCTCGTTGTCCGGAAATTGATCGGCAAAAAATGCGGGCGAGGTATGCTCGGTCTTCAGAAACGGCAGTGAATGTTTGCTTATCCGGAAATACCAATTCGGATGACCGACCCAAACCACATCGACGTCATCTTGGAAACCGAATCCGATGGCCAGTTCCGGCCGGCGCTGGAGCTCGTCAAAGATGACACGGTTGTAAACGCGCTCGATGCGAACGTCGCGCCCACCCCGCTCGTAAAATAATTGCCGGCCACGCTTTTTGATTTTTGTCAGGCAAACAGATTGGATCCCGAGCAGGGTCTCGGTGGCGGCGAAATCGATCCGCGTCTTTTGCTTCTCCGGCTCGATCTCGAGGAGGATGACGTTTTCGGGATCGGCATCCGCAACGATCGTCCGCCGCAGCAATTCGGCGTAGTCGTCATCTTTGATTCCGCCGAACGATGATGTCCAATTTTTCGGAATTGCCGGATAAGCCTTGCGCATGCAGCCAAGCAACAGGAATTGAAAACCGAACAAACTCGGAAAGGCTTGCAGCTCAATCAGCCTCGGCACAAGCCGATCACCCTCCCCGCAAATCCCGAAGTCGACCACCAGGAAATTCGAATGCGCAGATTCGTTAGGAACAACCAGACCTTTGGGAATGGCGTTTTGCGCATGCCGTTCGAACTCGACTGTACGGGTAAGATCGATGATTTGCTTCGCTGCAGCCTGCGCTTCTTTGGAAAACTCGCTCGTCAAAAAGATCGGCGTTTCCGAAACGCGAAAATCCGCCGGCCATTTTTCCGTTTCGTTTACACAGCGCAAAAGCGCCGCGTACTTATCCGCCGTGAAATCGGCGTTGAATCGTTGGCGAAGTTGAGGATGCATTTGAGGTAGGAACGGCCCTCCGCTTGCCAGGCCGAAGCTCGAAGGCGGGAGCTGTCCGGCTTATTTGTCCCGCGTCGGCCCAACCCGCGCCACAAAAAAATTCGACGGACGCCCCGGGGGTGCGGCCCTACCTGAACCCAAAGATGACCGACAACCACAAAATGATCGCGCAACCTACGCCGACTACCGGTGCCCAAAGATTATGCGATAAAAACGACAGCGTCAGAATTGGTAGGAGACACATTGCACCGCCGACCCACCAGAATTCATTCGAATGCAGGGCTGTCACCATTCCGAAGAAATGCGTTCCGACGATGAACGCGATCACCGGAATCAGATACTGCTTTACCCCTGCCCGATTGAGTAGCGTCGCAGCTACGGCAATAGTGACCACTTCGAGAGTAACGACGATTCCATAGATCTTTCCGTCAAAGCCGGGGCCTGTCCCAGGCGGAATCCGTATTGCCGCAAAGATGAGCGCCACCGAAATCAAAACCGACACCGTTAGCTCCGACAGAAACATGCGGCGCCGAAGTTCATGCGTTCCAGCAGCGACCCAGAAAACGGCGAAACTCGCGACGATAATCGCGCCGATTGGGTTCAAATCAAAAATTTTCCGCCCCTCATCACTTGCTCGCCGTCGAACCAGATGTCGAAGTCGCGGCCGACACAATCGATGTGCGTTTTGGAAAACCAATCGGCGCCAGTGTGCTCGGCGTAGGGGTGTCCAAAGGCAATGTGCACCCCGGGAATCTTTTCATCCTGCAGGATATTCCCGATGACATGGGTGCAGGCGGTGTTGGTGCCAATGGCAAATTCGCCAATGCGATTGCTGTTTTCATCGGTTGACGTATAAGCGCGAAACTCTTCCAGGAGTGCTTTGTTCTCGCAGCGAAGATCGACAATGCGATTGTCCTTCACGTTGACGATCAAGGGCGCATCGCGCAGGTCGCCATACTTACTGCAAAGATAATCGCCGACCACGCCATCAATCACGAACCGGCCATGCGTGTTTGCAGGCGCTGTAAAAATTTCGCCCCCGGGAAGGTTTCCCCATTTCTCCGGAGTGATAATGCCACTTGTTTTCAGCCATTTCAGCTTGGGCGAGAATTCTGCCTCGAAATCGGTGCCATGGGGTGTTTGACATCTGATGTGCTCGGCGTGGCGGGCGCGTTTTATGAGACGTTGACTGAGCTCGTCCACGGCGTTGAAGTCAGCGCGCATTCCTTCCATCATGATTTGGCGTGTGATGTTGACCATGTGGGCGTGGCGAATGTGCCGCTTGTTCACAACGTCGCTCATTTGCATGCGAGCAACCAACTCGCCCGGCTGGGATTGCGCCGCGAAGATCGACACTTGTGATTGGGCAAGATCGTCGAGGATGATCTGCGGCATCGCGCTTAAAGGACGCGAAGCGTAATTTTCCAAAACAAACACCGCACGCTCGGAACCGACCTCTTCAACTTCAGATTGTAAAGCGGCTGCGATCTCACAGGTCGCTTCATCGGTAATAATGGTGATGCGCTCGTCAGGTTGGAGACGCAGACAAACTTTAACCGCGTTGCGCGCGCCGGGCGCCAGTTCGGAGTCGATTGTGTCGGTATTTAAACGGTCAGGCATCGCGAAAGTGCTCAGTTTTACGCGGAAACCCCGATTTGTCATGCCTAGTCCGTCGGTCACGGAAAGATACTTCTTGCTGTCGTGTCCGAGTCATCTGTTTATCTGGAGGAATTCCCCGACTTTCCCTTGGAGACCGACAGAAGCATCGGGCGGGCCAAGGATTAGCTCAGCTTTAGTCCTTCGTAGGTTTCAGCCACGATTTGATCGACCACTGCCTTCATGTCGTTCGTGCGCTCGAACGCAGCCAATTGCCGGTCCGCGCCGGTGCCTTCGCGCATGATCCTCTGGATGTGGGCCATTTCTCTTTCGCTCCCGAGTTCATCAACCTCGGTCGAAATGAACTCGAGCAATTCAGCTAGCAAATTGCGGGTCTCAACTTCGGCTTCTCGCCCGAAATCGATAAGTTTGCCATCAATCCCATAACGCGACGCGCGCCAGCGATTTTCATCGAGCAGCCGGCGACGATAGACGCGGAAAGTGGTATTTCGGCGAAACAGCTTGTAGAGCTTCGAGATGACGGCCTGAATGAGCGCCGCGATCGCGAGGGTGTCGTCCACCCGCGATTGTGCGTCGCAGACCCGCATCTCCAAAGTATCAAAAAAAGGATGCAACCGAATGTCCCACCAGATCTTTTTTGGATTGTCGATACAGCCGGTTTTGACGAGCAGCTTGCAGTAGTCGTCGTACTCGGAAAGCGATTCGAATGAATCCGGAATACCGGTGCGGGGGAAGCGCTCAAATACTTTGAGGCGATAACCTTTGAGACCGGTGTTGCGCCCGACCCAAAATGGTGAGTTGACCGACAACGCATAAATGTGCGGCAAAAAATAACGCGCCTGATTCATCACGTGAATGGCCGACTCGCGATCGGGAATGCCGACATGGACGTGTAAGCCAAAGATGAGGTTGGCGCGGGCGAGCAACTGCATGTCCTTGACGATTTCCTGATACCGCTCGCCTTCAGTAATGAGCTGATCGTGCCAGTGTGAAAACGGATGCGTGCCGACAGAGGCAATCTTTAGTCCGCTGCGACCGGCGAGCTCGGCGAGCTTGCTCCGCAATTCAATCACGTGCTCGCGGGCGCACGAAATAGAGTCGCAAATCTCCGTCCCGAGCTCGACCACCGACTGGTGCATCTCCGGCTTGATCTGCTCTTTAAGCATGACCTTGCCCCCCTCGAGAATCTCCTGAATGTGCGAACGCAATTCGCGCGTCGTCGGATCGACAATCGCGAACTCCTCTTCGATGCCGAGAGTAAAGGTGTGGGGCTTGGCGCTCATGAAGGGCCGCCAATCTGTCTCAAAAAACTCGATCTGTCATCATTACGCCTGAACAATGACGAAGTTCGAAACGACAAATGCTCAAGTAATGACGAAACACCAACAACAAAATAAGGCGGTGAGCGGGCGCTTTGCTTTTCGTCATTCGGTCATTCGGGCTTTCTTCGTCATTGGTCATTAGTCATTCGTCATTTTCGCGTCGTCGATTACGCCGGTTCATCGAACGAGCGCATAACGGCGAACCGTGCGCTAGGCTCTTCTTTTTATCGGCTACGCTGAGGACCGTGTGGCCTCTGCTGCCGGCTAGATGCCGCCATCGTGGGCGGCGGCGGCAGGGCGGTTCCCGATTTCGATTTTACGAGCGAAATGTCAGCGCTGTTGATGAAGCCGTCGGCGTTCAGATCTTCTCGGAAATTCGAGCTGCCTACCGCCTGACCGGATTGTGATTTGGTCTGGCTGATATCGGCCGAGTTGACAAAGCCGTCTCCGTTTGTATCACCGATCAGCACGCCCATTGGTGGGCCGGTGAGCGTATCGAGATGTCCTCCGGTTGAATCGTTGACGTTAGTGAGAGTGACCGTCACATACTGCGCATTGCAGACCCCGGTCAGGTTCACGATGTAATCACTCCCACTTATCGTGGTGTTGCTGACGCCGATCGTGCCGCAGCCGCTTTCACTCGCGCTCGCGCCCCCCACACTGCTCAGACTATTCGAGAACGTGAGGACCACCGTGTAGTTGCCGTTACCGCTCCCATCGCCGCTTCGGCATTCTATTTGGCTACTTTGCGAGCCGGCAGAGGCTGTGGCCTGCTTCTGCGGGCTCGTGGGCGTTACCGCAACCCCGCAAATCAGACTAATATCGTATGACGTTCCGTTTTGATTTGCTCGCGAGGCGGCGCTGCAGAGCGACAGCGGTCGACCGCCAAAAATAACACGCCAAGCTTCGTCGGTACTGTTGAGGCTGCTATCGGTGTAGACCCCGTTTCCCGCGATGACATTGCCGTCATCCGAGATTCCCGTCGCGTCCGTCAATTGCCAGCCGCTCAATTGGGAACCGAGCCCGTAATTGTTCGTTAGAACATCCTGCAGATTGCGAATGCCATTCGTCGCGTCCCAGATGAAGGCATAGGCAACCGGTTCGGAGCCCGTCCTATCGACCGCTTCCCCGACAATGATCGAGCCGTCTGCATTTGTTGCGTCCGCAGAGGCGCCGGTACCGTTGGTTGAGTCGAGCGCGCCAAGGTCCGTGATGGTATTGTTTGGGCCTGTCCATGTGACGAGGTGCACTTCTCCGGACGGATTGGTAGACGTGCCTACGTTTTTAACAGACGTGCCTACGATTACTGTGCCGTCAGCGGATATATCGAACGCTGTGCTCGTTTGATAAAAATTTGGGTCGAGATCTGGCAACTGAATGGCGCCGGTAGAAGCATTCCAGCGGTACGCGCTACCAGCGCCGCCGACCACAATCGAGTTGTCTCTCGAGACGGCAAAGATGTCGATAATATCAGGGAAATCGAACGCAGCGACTGGGCCATTGCCGATTTTCATAAATGCTTGCTGCTGCGAAAATTGACCGTTGAGGCGCCCATAGCCCAATATCACAGTGCCGTCGTCGGAAACGACGGTCGCAACCGCGGGGCTTGATAAGCCCAGCCCGATTATACAAGTCCCCGGCGCCCAGCGAAACGCGTCACCGCCGCTAAACCCAACGACGACCGAACCGTCGCCAGAGACGTCGTAGGCGTTGGTGATGCCGGTATTGGGCAAGTCACCGAGGCCTATCACGCCGCAAGGGGTCCATCGATAACCATGGCTGCCGCCATTCGTTATGCTGTATCCTCCAACTACAGTTGATCCATCAGCGGACACAGCGCTTGCATCGGTTTCAAAACCCAGGAGCAGTCCTTCGAAAGTCGCCCCGCTCGCGGAAGCCAAGAGTGCCAACGCCAAAAGCGAGGCGAGAGCCGCACGATCGGGGGATTTCATCTGCGCACGGCAGAATGCCGCCAGATGCTTTCGCGCGTCAAGAAAAACCATTGGTGATCTCCTCACGATGACCTCAATCTTGCTTCTCCAATTCGGTTTTCAGTGCCAAATCGGCGGTATCCACAACGCGATTTCATAAAGAATCCGACCGTGCGCGATGGCACTGAATCCCATCCGGGCAGAGCTATGAAGCCGCCGACAAATCTCGCCAAGAGAAAGCGCTGTCGAACTCAATTACGACAAACGAATGTCAGAAAAAAGCCACTAACTCCAATGACGAAAAGCATTCAGGCTTCGTCATTCCTTCGTTATTCGACATTTGTCTTTCGTCATTTTCTCTATTACTCCAGTTGACCTAACGATCGCCTGGTCACAGCTGCCTGGATGAATTTGCCCCAGCTCAGATTATCACGGCCAGGAACGTGTTCGCGCGCTTTCCGGATCGCCATGTCGGAAATGGCCTCCACCACCCATTCGAAATTTGCCTGGCCGACTGACGCAGCTTCCGCGTCAGGCGCCGGGTTACAAAAATCGATCGCGACTGGAATACCATCTCGCACGGCAAACTCGACCGTGTTCAAGTCGTAACCGAGGTATTGATTCAATCGTAGCACGCCATCGTGCACCTTCTGTAAAATTTCCACCGGCGCCTGCCATTCGGTTTGATAGCGCAAGTGATAGGGGTGCCGCGGCTCGTAGGGCATGATGCGCACGTGACGTTGGTCAATGGAGTAGCAACGAAAGTACATCTCGAACTTCACTTCCTCCTGCAGCATCATGACGAGTTGGCCCGTCTCATTGTAAGCACGGAAAAATTCGTCGCGATCGTGCAGCCGATAAACATTCTTCCAACCGCCGCCGGCGAATGGTTTGAAAAACGCTGGCCAGCCGACGTATTTGAAAATCCCTTCCCAATCAAGCGGGTAACCGAGATTGCGAAATGATTTCTCGTTTGTGTCTGGTGGCGGCTGATTTGACGGCAACAGCACCGTTCGCGGAACCGCCACGCCAATTTTTGTCGCTAGCGCGTTGTTGAAAAACTTTTCGTCCGCGCTCCACCAAAATGGATTGTTGACTACGGCGGTACCGGTGAGCGCAGCGTTTTTGAGCCACGCGCGGTAGAACGGCACATCCTGCGAAATGCGATCGATCACCACGTCGTATCCGCACGGCTCACCCTGAATCACCTTGTCGATCTTAACGAATTCGCCGACGACATCTTTGCCGCCGGTCTTTTGATTCACGCGTTCAACAAACGCCGGTGGAAACGAGTGTTCCTGTCCAAAAAGGATTCCGATTTTTTTCATAAGAAGCTGAACCGCGGATTACGCGGATTTACACGAATGAGAGCATAGGCTCTTTGTCATTTCGAGCGGAGTCGAGAAATCTCTTACCGTTTTCCCTTGTGTCACGCGATTACAAATTTTGGGTCTTTTGGGTGTCGTCACGAACGAAGATCATCGATCAACTGAACCCGAGCTGGCTGGACATGGGCGCGAACGTCTTAAAAGACAGATAACAATGAGAGATGCCTTCCGGCAGCCACCAGACCCGCCATGACAGAAGGTCAAAAACGTTTCGGATGCCAATTCGGTTTCGTGAGACTGCCCTCGCCTTTGTATTCGAAAAGCTGGTAAACCGGGGCCAAGAGCGCCCCGGCGCCCTTCGGGCTGACGCGCACGTCAAAATCGAGTTTGTCGTCCAGGAAATAAATGTCGCCGTGTCCAACCATCTCGAAGAGCTTGCCGGCGACATCGAAATCGCTCGTATGGATGATTCCTTCGTTGATGGTGAAAGTCGCTCGGGCCTCGCGTCCGATGCTATAGCCGGTCCCGGGCATGACATAATTCAAAATGCCCGACAGCGGGCCGAAAACGGGAATGGCAAACACATCACCGTTAGTCACCTCGATGACTCCGTGGCCGCGCATTCTTCGGGAGTCACTTCCCAGACCGTCGAAATCATAGGTTCCGCTAAGCTCACCCTGTGAGGTCTTGTAGTTGAAATAGAGATCGGTCAGACGCGGGAAATTCACACCTCTAACGGAGATGTTGGCATGATGGCGCGAGTCATTCGGTGCCAGCGAGATATCGGATTTGCCCCGAACAGCACCCGAGAAAAGTCCCGCGTTGAGATCGACAATTTGCAGCCGGTCGGTGGTGAAGAGCAGCTTTGCTGAGACGTGATCGAACGGAAGTGTTTTACCGAGAAATGTATAATCCATTCCACCCGGAGCCTCGACCCCGATGTCTAGCCGCGTGTTTTTTCCTCCGCGAAATTGATAGACACCATTTGCGGTGATTGTTGGCGGCTGCCGAAATTTGTAGAGCGTGACCGTCTTCAAAAGCTTGGGATCAATCCAGAAAATCGCCTCCACCGGCCGGAGCGACGATTTGATGTTTGAGACGCGCACCTCGTGCCTGGCAAAATCATAGGTAAACGTGCCCGTCCCAATTCCTTCGTCGCGTGCCACGCGGAGGTCGTTATAGGTCACCGCCCCATTGCCGAAATGAATTTTCGCGCTCGCGCTGTTCATCCAAACGCTGCGAAAACGCGCTCGGCCGGTCGAAATCGTCCCCTCTCCGCGCCAGCTTTCCGGATGTCGATCTTGGCCGCGAACGGCCAGATGGACAACCGGTGGGCGAGGAAACTCCCATTCGCTGAGAAACTCATTCAACTCTGGTGAAACAAATGCGCGCAAGATCACTGGGCTGATGTTGCTATCGAGGTTGAAACGAAAGTCGTCAGGCTCGCTCAAAACTTCGGCATGCAACGCACCGCCATCCTGGCGAAATTGAATATCGTGCAAGAGCGTGTGCTCACCATCCCAGGAGAATTCGAACGAGCCATCGGAAAACGGCACCGCCTTGTAAGTGAGCTGGCCAACACTGGCCCGGCCGATAATTTTTAGCCGCGGATGCTGCCGGCCCAAGTCTGCCTCTCCCGTTAGTTCGATCGAAGGCGCGGAAACAAAAGTTACATCTGTCAGCCGATCGCCCGCTCCGAACGCCTCGAGAAAACCTTTGGGATCGATCGTGCTGCGCACCTGAAACGTGGCTTCCTGCCTTTCCCGGCTCCAACTGGCGTGTCCGACAAAGCTGCCGGTATCATCCTTCCATTCACACTGCGCGATGTTTAGGGTCTGATCGCGCCATTCGGCCGCGATAAAGAGATCGCGTACGACATAATCGCGACGCCGAAGTTGTTCGCCCCGCAATGTCGCCTCGAAATGAGCGTCCTCGATTTGGGCCAGGTCGCCGCTAAATTTTATCTGTAACGACGGCGGATTGCCCGGCGAACTGAACTTTTGCAACTCGGCCACCGTTCGTTGGAAGATCGACAATCGCCTTTCCCAATCTTCTGGCGAAAGTCCGCCGGTTGTCTGGTAATTCGCGCGCTTAATCAGTTGCCCGCTCGCAGAGATGCGAACTCCGCAGAAAATGCCTTCCGCCTGGCTGACGTAAATCTGTTCCGGTGGAAAATAAATGTGTGCCCGCAAATTCTTCAGGATCGGCCCGTTCACCTTTCCCTCCGCGTTCTTCAGCGGGAGCGTGATTTGCGCGTTCTGAATGTCGAGGGCGTTGAGAAACGGCTCGTGATGAATGAGCGCAGCGTAATTGATGTCGAGGGCAATCTTACTGATGATAGCGAGTGTGTTCTCGCGGTTCTGATAATCGAAAATTCGGACGTCTTGGGCAACCAACCCGCGAAACGGATCGAGGGTGAGCCGGCGAATCGAAGCTTCCACCCCCCGTTTGTGCAATTCTTCCACCACCCGGGAACGCCATTCCCGCCCAAACCCTTTGCGCGCGAGGTACCAGCCGCCACCAATCAGCGCGGAAATCGCAAGAATGATGATGAACCGTTCTAGAGACCGCCCAAGACGACGCGGGAAATAGGATTGTCGACCTTTTGGAGGAGGCGAAGCCTTTTCTGATTCGAGAACGGGAACCATAAAGCCGATTCTACAGAGCCACAGATGACACAGATTGACACAGATTTTTAATGCGCGAGCTGGCACCTTCGTTCATCTGTGTCTGTATGAATCTGTGACCATGGCAATCTCTGACCTTCCCGCGACCAACGCGACGCTCAACCTAGTAAGCACGGTTTTTATCTCGATGGGTTGGTACTGGATTCGGCGTGGATTTTGGCGCTGGCATCTAGTCTGCATGATCACGGCAGTGATTTCATCGACGTTTTTCCTGATCGGCTACCTCGTTTACCATGCGCATGTGGGCGAGAAATCGACGCACT
>Ga0307477_10002748_pt1 | contig 13438 bp, 15 predicted proteins | sample atmos_gasesECM2C_FD_203316 | JGI IMG/M metagenome (GOLD analysis project Ga0307477, IMG submission 203316) | Hardwood forest soil microbial communities from Morgan-Monroe State Forest, Indiana, United States - atmos_gasesECM2C_515 | ecosystem: Environmental > Terrestrial > Soil > Temperate...
ACCATCACCATATCGAGGGCCTCATCAAGCGTATTCGCAGTGTATGGTCGGGTTGGAGTTGTAGAAGCTGGAATAACGTTTGGTTCGCCGCAGACCTTGATGATGTCCGGGGCATGTCCGCCACCCGCTCCTTCAGAATGAAATGTATGAATGGTCCTGCCCTTGAAAGCGGCGATTGTATTTTCGACGAACCCGCTTTCGTTGAGCGTGTCGGTATGGATCAGAACCTGCACATCCATGTCATCTGCGACAGACAAGCAGGTATCAATAGCTGAGGGTGTCGTACCCCAGTCCTCATGAAGCTTCAAGCCGCATGCTCCCGCCTCGATCTGTTCAACGAGACCTGCTGCACAGCTCGCGTTGCCTTTGCCGAAAAAGCCAAGGTTGATGGGAAAGCCATCAGCTGCCTGCAGCATCCTCTGAATGTGCCACGGACCTGGAGTACAGGTCGTTGCATTCGTCCCCACTGCAGGTCCCGTCCCACCGCCCATCATTGTGGTCAGTCCTGAATAGAGAGCCTCTTCGATCTGTTGTGGGCAGATGTAATGAACGTGCGTGTCGATGCCCCCGGCTGTCACAATCTTGCCCTCGCCAGCGATTACTTCGGTTCCGGGCCCTAGCACAATGGTGACGTTCGGTTGCACGTCAGGATTGCCAGCTTTGCCTATGGCGGCAATACGCCCGTCTTTGATCGCGATATCGGCCTTCACGATTCCCCAGTGATCGAGAATCAGGGCGTTGGTAATGACGGTATCCACCGCGCCGTCGCTGCGCGAACGCTGCGACTGACCCATGCCGTCGCGAATTACCTTCCCGCCTCCGAACTTCACCTCCTCACCATAGGTCGTGTAATCCTTCTCCACCTCGATGATGATTTCCGTATCCGCGAGGCGCACTTTGTCGCCGACCGTCGGGCCAAACATCTGAGCATAAGCAGCGCGGTTCATTTTGTTAGGCATTTTCGATCACCTCGCTGGCCATTGCGGCAATGCTCCCATCACTGCTTTGTTGAAGCCATACACCAGCCGTGCGCCTGCGTATGGGATTAGGGAAACTTCACGCGACTGCCCCGGTTCGAAGCGCACGGCGGTTCCCGCCGGAATGTCCAGGCGATACCCGAGTGCCGCTCTTCGATCAAATGCGAGAGCGGCGTTGCTTTCCGCGAAATGGTAATGGCTGCCGACCTGGATCGGTCTGTCGCCAGTGTTTGCGACCTTAAGAGTGATGGCCGCCCTGTCCTTGTTCAGGACAATGTCGCCAGATGCTGCGAAAATCTCGCCTGGTATCATGTCGGTCCCGCCTCAACGAATTGGGTTGTGAATGCTCACGAGTTTCGTTCCATCGGGAAAAGTTGCTTCCACCTGCATCTCGGGAATCATCTCGGCGATGCCTTCCATCACCTGGTCACGGCTCAGCACCTTGCGGCTTTCCGACATAAGCTGAGCAACCGACTTGCCATCGCGCGCTGCCTCGAGGATGAAATCGGTTATAAGCGCAACAGTCTCGGGATAGTTGAGCTTGACCCCTCTTTTAAGCCGCTCCCGGGCGACAATTGCGGCAAGCGAAATCATCAGCTTGTCTTTCTCACGTGACGTGAGGTTCATAAACTTCTCCGTTCTGCGGCAGTCTTTAGCATGACCACATTTTCGGTACCTGGAAGGGTCCGGAGCCGAGCTCCGGTCCGAATTGCTGGAGCAAGCTGCGCAAAGCAAGCTTCAAATCAGAAGGCTCCTCCGCGGCAAAGCGCACGACGATAAGTCCGCTTACCAACGTTGCTGCACAATTGCATCCCAGGCAAGGAACAATCTCGCGTAAAAAGGCTAGTCGCTTCTCTAGATAAGGTCCGAAATAGACCAGTGTTGCAACCGCCTTGCAGTTCGCGAGCAAAGCTCTCCTGTTAAGGTGCGGAAAGATCTCGTCGGTGATGCGAAAGCTGTCCGCCCAGGTTAGCCGGCCGTCTTTTTTCACGCGCCAGCTGTCGGTTATGTTGCCGCCGACCACGACTTCGCCATGGGCGGCACGCCCCAAAACAAGCCACTCGAGGGCAAGCAACTCCGCTCCAGAGAAAAGGTCGATCTCCGTCGTCCGCTGAAGGCGTGCCCAATTGAAAACGATTGTTTCCTGGGGAAGCCATGCAAGCTTGGCGGACTCCTCGGCTTTCAGCCTAGTCACAACACGAGCAGGTTCATGTAACGCCCGATAGACCTTTTCCGCTGCCTGGGAAGTCACGGCAATCGAAGCGCCCGGGAGCGCAGTGACCCAACATTCCAGCCGGTCACCGCCTGCAACACCGCCCGCAGTATTGATTAGGACAGCTTCTTCCACCGCACGATATCCGGTTCTTGGGAACATGATGCGAATCGGAGACCGTTCAAAGAGGTCCTCGATCCGGGTACCGTTTTCGGAACCAATCAATACGACCCGGCCGCATCCGTCCGCACGTTGCAGGTCCCGATCCGAAGGACGATCTTTACTCACATCTGGCGTACCAGAAGAACTCAATTCGTCGGTGAAATCGCATGGTGACATCACGTCGAACATCGGCTTTCACCAACTGGTCGGCTGGGGATAACCCCCAGTGTTAGATGGTTGGCAACGACGTTGCCACCCGCGTCAGCGCCGGGCTAATCGCCTCGTCTACAAGATCTTTGCCGGTCTGTCCCGCCACTTGCTCAGCGAAGCATGTCGCGACGAGCGTTGTGGTGATCAGCACCGCCGTCGGGTCGGCCAGTGCGGCCGTGAAACGGGGGATCTCCTCTTCCGTCTCCGGTGCGACCTCCCCTAAGTGGCGCACGATTTCCTCGATGACCTTTTGGGTTACGAGGCGGTATCGGTCGGAATCGGGCGCACCGACTGATGCTCTAACCAACTCGAAAGTTACGTCCCAGGCCATTGCTCGCCTTCCCTTTTGTCGTTGCAAACGAAATAGTTCAGAGGTGATGTCCACATCTCGCCTCCTGACTTCAACCTTTTCTCGGTCTGCGCTCATTTACTGTTCCTCCCACTCACGAATCGGGATCACGAAGTACAGCTCGGAGCGGCCCGGAAGATGGTTGACATAAGGCTCACCATTTGATCCGTCATGGTTCAATGTCTGCATTATCTTTTGATCCAGTCCGATGATCATGATGTGTGGCCCAACGTGGAATTCGTTGCCACTTCCCATCGCAGAGTTGTTTGGTACCCAGAAGCCGTCGTACATATATGAAATTCCGACAGTCTGCACATCGGGCGTACGGCCGGCCATACTGTCCTTTATGAACTGCAGAAAGACCTGGTCGAAGCAACCGGGCTCCTCATGGGCAGCTCCAGGACGACCCGGAAGACAGGTCCACCCATTCGTGCCAGCCTGGAGAACGCGGAACTCGCCGCCGGGCGAAGACGGCCAGTCGAGGACGGTTGCATTTTGCGTGACAAACTTTGGCCCCGCCTGCATCGCGGATGCGATCTTCTCCGCATCAGACTTCAGCGGGCGAGATGCCGGCATTTGAGCGTAGATGACAGCCGTCATGAGTATTAAGAAAGCAACGATCTTCATCGAATTCTCCTTTCTTGGTGGCGTGCCAGACCAGCTTCGAGCCCGCGGCTACACTCGTCGCGGCTCCTACAGCCGTTCTCGATGGTGCGCTCGTCGTCATCCAGATCAGTCGACTTGCGCCATCGAACGCATCAGAATCCCGCCACTTCTATTTCTTGGATATGTTCACGCTTTCCTTCGCGCCGTTCTTCAACTCGGATTCTGTCAAGCTCACCTGTCCGACTGACTGAGGAATGACAACCCGACCGCTCGGAACCTCCTGGTCATCAGACCATAGGTGGAAGATGATTCCGTCAGTGGTCGAGATCAGTTCGGCGACTTTCTTGGCATCCTCAGGTGACACATCGAGAACTTGGAGCCGGCCGGTCGAAATCTCCTGCTTGTGGTCGTGCCAGTTTTTGTTCCAGTCGGCAAGCGTGACAGATCCGTTACGCGTTATGGATTTCGCAATGATGTACTCAACTTGTTCTAAGCGGGCGCCGGGATCCGTAGATTCGTAAATGAGGCATTCAATTACCGGTTCTGGTGACAGAACCTTGCAATAATGGTGGTACGGTCCCATCACCTTGCCATTCACCACGTGAGGAGCTACTACATGGATTGTGTGTCCCCCGGCCGGCGTCGTTGGAGTACCTGTTTGCGCAGCGGCGCAGGCCACGGTGACCGAAACGAAAAACACTTCCCTGAACAACATCCTGGTTATACGCATGGGTGGATAATTTCTTTCGAGTTTTGCATGCTTCTACCGCTACTTTCGCAAAGAGGGCGCCCCTCGACTCTCACCGGCAGAGATGCCAAACGAGCGATGGCGCCCCCCGCATTAGAACCCCGCCAAGCCCTCCGGGCTGTTGTAGGGGATCGGGACGCTTGTAACCTCCTCAAGCGAACCGTCCGGCTTAGTGGCGTAGCCCACCAGTTTCGAAGCATTCCCGTAGATCTGGTAGAGATACTCGCCATCCGGTGTGAGCCAGCTATCGCTGGGGCCGCTGCTAACCACTCCATCGATTGCTCGGAAAGTGCCATCTCCTGGAACCTTCGGGCAAGCAGGATCCTTCGCGATGGTGAGCACGTTGCCGTCGATGCGGAAGCTGCTGAGGTAGCTGTAACCGAAGTTCGTAGCGAACACCAATCGGTCATCCGGCGAGACCGACAGCCAGCACAGTTCAGAGGGCACGCCTCCGCTCGTGTCGATCGGCACGACCGGGCCAACGGTGACTTTGCCTTCTCCGTCGATGCGGCCGATGGCGAGCCCGTCTGAAACGGCTTCCCCGATGACGAAGGTGTCCGGCCGGTTGTTCAGGAAGGCGATGTAGAAAGGAGAAGCGCCTCCCCCGTCGTAAAACGAGGGCTCGCCGAGTGCGCCGTCTGCGCCTACGCGGGATCCAGAGAATCAGTGAGCCGTCCGGATTTTTTCTGCTGGGCAACTCGTCGAAGGTGGTGCCTAGAATGAGGAATTTCCCGTCGGGCGAGAGCACGGCCATGGTGGGAACACGATTGGGCCAGTCCATCGTGCTCACCGAGTATTTTTCCGGGCGTGGCGTGAGATTGCCTTCGTCATCGACCGACAGCAGCCGGATATGGTCGGGGCCGAACGTGTGCACCACGTAAAGCGTGCGACTGGATGGGGCATAGGCCACCGATTTAGCGCCACCGTTCTGTGGGTTCCCCGTTCGCTTCACGTCCAGCAGTGTGAGCCAGCCTTCCGTAGCTACAGCGAAGCTGGAAACGGAATTATCGCCGCCGTTGGTGGCAAACAGAAAGCGACGATCCGTCGTGAGACGGACGCTGCCCGCACCCTCGTATTGGTTCGGCCGGGCGATGTGGTAGATGGGGCTGATGCGCCCAGAACCGGCGCCCCCTGTGAAGACACGTTCCACTTCGGCAAGCGCACCGTTCGCGGACCGATGGTAGTGGATGATGCAGTTCTTTACCTCGTTGCTTTGCATGTAGAGATGGCCGCCCCGACCGTTCGTGCTCATCTCTTTCGACGTGCCCATCTTCTCTTTTGACATGCCCATTTCTTTTGACATGCCCATCCCTTTCGACATATTCATCTCTGTAGCCATATTGGTTTTGCTCCTTTGAAGTTTGATTTGATTTTTTGCGTGGCTCAGCCACGCGGACAGAAATCTCATTACCTAGTACCCTGGCTTGTCACGAAGCAACGGATAGAACTGAATCCAGGTCATGTCTGTCGCAGCGACATTGGCGATGTGGCATCCGGCACATTCGGCCACAGGCCTTTCCGCGGAGGTCTTCTCGTATGGCATTGGATGATGCCCAAAAGTGAAGAAGCCCCAGCCGTTAGTCTTAGCGAAGCGCTTGCTGTCTTTTATTGACATGTCGATGCCGTTGTACGCGCCGTTGAAATATCCACGTCCGGATGGTTCCTTACGAGAGCTGTCCGGAAAAGTCGGGTTAAGAACCCGGGTCAGTTCTTTTACGATGACCGTTCCTTCTGGAAACTCGCCTGTCTTCAGATAGGCATCAACGTTTTTCTGCTCGATGTATACGTGATGATATTCGGGGAAGTTCGACCTGGTACAGTTCGTTCCGGCGGCGTTGCAGTTGTACTTTCCATCATTGAGGCCCTCGGGAGTTAGGGGAGCGCCTACAAAAACCCACTTCCGAAAGCCCGTCGGCACCTGCACTGTGCCATCAGCATTAAATACCGCGCTCGACTGTTCAGTCTGGGCCGCAGCCACCGGTTTCGCGACCAGCAGGTACACGCTTGAGGCCGTCAGTCCAAGTCCAACGATGATTGCTAACAGATGCTTTTGCATTCCAATTCTCCTTGTGAAGAGTCTTTAGAAACGAATTTCTGTAGAGCCTTTTGTTACTTCGATTTGAGGACCGGGTAACCTTGCACGTATACCCAGTCGGTTGACTGAGCCGGAACATGACAACCCAGGCAGTCTTTCTTGTAGTTCGTTGCAACCTGTTTATCGGGCGCATCGGATTTGAAAAGGGCCCATCCCCATCCATCACCCCACAGCGGATTGCCCGGATAGCGTCCCTTGTCGTCTTTGATCATGACGAACCACACTTTCGTTCCCGTAGCCCAATGTGCGTCTCCGGTCGTCATTTGCGCGTGATCAGTTGCGAAGACCTCTTTCACTAGCACGGCTCCGTCCGCGAACTTTCCATTCTTGCGGTAATACTCAGCTGTGCCCGGCGGTGCGTACGTATAGTGCATCTCGGTGTTGTTGTTGAGATCGACCGGTGTATACACTCCAAGCGCCTGATAGAGATCCCTAAAATCAGCCGGTTTGCGAATGTTTCCCGTTTTGTCGACAAGATCAAAGCCGTTGGCGCTGTCCTTACTTTGGGAACGGACCGGCTGTTGGCCCGTTAAAACAACGAGCGCGACAATTAGCGATGCAATGCGACCCATTTATTCTTCCTCCTGTCCAAACAATCGAATCGGTGTGAACTGCCAGAGTGGCATTCGCCAGAATGGAAAGTATTCGAAGCTGCCGCCGAAAGCCTCTGCGGATTCAAAAGCGATGGTTGCATAGCTGGAAGGCTCGAGTGAGCTCCTCGTGCTGTTACGGAGCGACTCATTGTTGCCGATCGCCGAGATCGTGTTTCTTCTCACGATGCGTTCCCCGCAGCGCATGCCGCTGCGTAGCACGTATCAGCAAATGATGTTCCAAACGCGTTTCACTGAAAAAAACTGCAGTCTGATTTCCCTCTGCATCGCTGTTATCATGCGTTCAAGGAACCGTGGGGCGGCGAGCATGAATTCACCGCGATTGTGATGAGGGCATCTGCAAATTGCGGCCGTGACGCAATAGCGACTGTCTACCGCCTCCGCGTTGTTATAGAGACACCGCGAATTTAATTAGGCGATTTCCGTTGCAACGCTGGCCTTATAGAAGTTCGTGTTCCAGGACGCCGCGCAAGCCGGCCACGTTGATTGCGGATTCCGGCTTCCCCCATCCATGGCTGTGGACTATTGCTCGACGAGAGTCAATGCGGACCAGACGATCCGACCCGGCCGCCGGACCTGCCCACTTCTTTGACCAGCTTTATATTCTCTGGCTCGGTCTCCCAGTTGCAGAAAAGAGCTCTGCACACCCCGGCTGGTAACCTGTCGCGGAAGAGAAACTAATGCGGTCGCGAATCATTTGGACGATGCTTGCATCTGGTGTGGTGCTAATCGGGGTTGGAATGATGGAGTTCAGGTTGACGGCGCTGCAAGAACCCGGCCCTCTTGAAACGCGCATTGTGAATCAGGCCAAGCACTTTACCATTCGCCGAGCGAGCAGCCACGGAACACCTCCACGACCAGTAGACATAAAAGCCAGCCGCGAAGCCGGAGCTACACATTATGGCTTGGATTGCGGCATATGCCACGGAGTTGACGGCCATGCCCAAACGGCACCGGGACGATGGATGTACCCTCGCGCAACAGACCTCACGAGTAAGGAAGTTCAGAGCTATTCCGATCCGGAGCTGTTTTGGATTATCAAGAACGGAATCAGATACACAGGAATGCCAGCCTTCGGCAAGGTGGAGACACCGGATAACATTTGGGGCCTGGTGAATTACGTGCGTACGCTTCCTAGCACAAAGTAGCATTGTCATCGTCGCAGCCAGTGGCAAATGCATGTGAAGGGTGGCGACATGGAATTGCTGAGACACCGAGTAGGGGCTACTGTTAATCAGGGGCTGGAAGGAGAAGTACAGCGAAAACAAAATAAATTGACGCTCAAACCGACCACCCACATCAACGCTCAGTCGCCTCCATCGATGTGCGGAGTTTGTTGTGGGAATCGACTTCCTCAAAAGTTGTGACGCAGGTCCTGGGACACGTGTGTTAGCTGCAATCGGAAATCCGCGAAATGATTGCCTGGGCATTGACTAGCGTTAAAAAGTCGGGTCATGCGACGAGTGACGAGTCGGCGGCCATGGCGCGACTGTCTGTCGTAAATACAGGGAACACTGTAGAAGACCGCTGCTGGTTTCCGGTATAATGTGCTCGTAATTTCTCCAGAAAATCAAAAGTCAACCTCCAACGTCCTGCTTTGCCGAATCAATAGTCTCGGCCATGGTGAACTTTGATGAAAGTCTCTCTGGACAAAATCGCACTTGGCATTACCGACGATGAAGTCCCCCTAGGCAGTCACCTCATCCATTTCTGGCGCACTGACGCCGAGTTTGAGCGCGGAGTTCGCTTTCTCGAGCTCGGGATCGCGGACGAATCCCAGTGTTGCGTCCTTTTCGGCCATAACGAAGCGAACCAACGAGTCTTAGAGATTCTACGGACGAGGGACTATGACCTTACTCGTATCCTTGAGGAGGGGCGACTCGTCATTTTGCGCCGCGAATCCTCTGCATCGGAGACACTGGCGAAAATCGACGCCGCTTGTTCCAATGCCGTGGCTAAGGGGGCAACGGCGATCAGGTATCTGGGCAATCTTGGGATGGGCCAGGCTCCGTTGCCGGGCAGGGGGGCGGATGAGGTAGTTGAACTTGAGAGAGGCGCGACAGCTCTCGCGCTTCGCTATCCGTGTGTAGTCGTGTGCATGTATGACGGAAATACACTCTCTGGTCGTCTTGTTCTAGATGGGGGGTTTGGAACACACCCTCTAGCTGTTTGCCGTGGCGCGCTGCGGCACAACCCGTACTACGCGACAGAGGACGAAAGCGTAGCGGCGTAGCCCCCGGCGGAATATGACCGCTGACACACAATCAGCAATTCGCACTAGCGAACCGCTAGACCTGCAAATGCTGATTGAGACAATTCCCGCAATGGTGGTATGCGCGTTGCCCGACGGCTCGGTTGAGTTTACCAACCGGGCTTGGCAAGAATATACAGGCGGCTCATTGCAACAACTGAGGGGTTCAGGCTGGCAGACCGCCATCCACCCTGACGATGTTAGCGGCTTCGCTGAAGAATGGAACGCAAGTCTGACAAGCGGAAAACCCTTCGCGACCGAAATGCGGATGCGGCGCGCCGATGGCCAATATCATTGGTTCTTAATCCGAAAAGCTCTAGTTATTCCCCCCGATCAAGGCGGCAACTCGTCGCTCCGCACTTTGATTGCTTGCGAGGACATCAACGACCGCAAACAGGCTGAGGCTAAGCAGCGACAAAGCGAAATCCAGCTACAGGCGTTTTTTGAAAACAGCCCCAACGTGATTTTCTTGAAGGATCGGGAGGGTCGATATCTCTACGCGAACCGGGAGTTCAAGCGGGTCCGACGTATCACCGAAGAACACATCAACGGTAAGACGGACGATGAACTTTTTCCAGTGGAACAGGCCGCTACTTTTCAAGCAAGTGATCGACAGGTGCTCGAAGCAGGGCTACCCGTAGAGTTTGAGCAGGTCACAATCCAGAAAGACGGTCAGCATACGAGTATTGCCCAGAAGTTTCCTCTGTTCAACGCAGATGGTGAGATCTACGGGATCGGCGGAATTGTCACAGACATTACTGAACGTAAGCGGGAAGAGGCGGCCCGCCGCTACATCGAAGAGAGCCATCGCCTGATAGTAGAAACGGCAAGTGACGCCGTGATCAGCATGGATGATACTGGCGCAATTCGGTTTGCGAATCCCGCCACCATGAGAATCTTTGGTTACGATCCGACGGAATTGATCGGGAAGCCATTGACTGTGTTAATGCCGGAATTCATGCGCAAGATGCACGAGACTGGTTTCAGGCGCTACCTGGCTACTGGCCAGCGGCACATTAGCTGGCAAGGCACGGAACTCACTGCATTGCGGAAGAATGGCGAGGAATTCCCGGTGGAAATCTCGTTTGGTGAACTCACCAGAGATGGGCATAAGGTATTTACCGGTTTCATCCGCGATATCAGTACGAGAAAACACGCGGAGGAGAAGTTGCGGGCAAGCGAGCGGACTCTCCGTGAATTAACGGAGACCATACCGCAGATGCTTTGGAGCGCTGAACCAGACGGAGCAGTTGACTATTGTAACCAGCGCGCGCTGGACTACACGGGATTATCTGCGGAACAGGTGCGAGGCGCTGGCTGGACGAAGGCTGTCCACCGGGACGACATTGAAAGTATGTCTCGGGTTTGGACAGCCGCAGTTTCAAGTGGCGAACCGTTTCAGCAAGAATTTCGCTGCTTTCGAGCAGCGGACCGCGCCTATCGTTGGTGCATTTCGAGAGCACTACCGCTGCGAGATCAAAGCGGTCGAATTCTCAAATGGTTCGGAACGGTGGTGGATCTGCATGATTGGAAAGAGGCTCAACAAGCTTTGAGGATGACCCAGGCAGAGCTTGCGCGTGTTTCAAGGTTGACGACGATGGGAGAACTGGCAGCATCGATAGCCCATGAAGTCAATCAACCCCTAACTGCCGTTACGAACAACGGCAGTGCGTGCCTGAGACTGCTTGCAAACCGTAGCCTCGAACCCGAAGTTTTGCGCCGGGCTTTGGAAGAAATCGTTGCAGATGGCACCCGTGCCAGCGCTGTTATAGCTCGGATCCGCGGATTCATCAAGAAAGCGCCGACCGAGAAGACCGAGTTGGACGTAAATGAGGTCATTCAGGAGGTGCTGGCTCTAGCTAGCCACGAGCTTCACAAGAATCAAGTCCTAATTGAGTGCCAATTGACAAGGACACTACCGCTCGTGCGGGCCGATCGCGTTCAGGTGCAGCAGGTCCTGCTGAACCTGATCATGAATGGTATAGAGGCCATGATGGGGGTGATCGTTGACTCTCGCGCACTCTGTCTGGAGTCCCGGATCGACCAGTCTGGCAATGTGTTGGTTGCGGTACGCGACTCTGGCACGGGCCTCGGTGCAGAAGCAGATCGTTTATTCACTCCATTCTTTACAACAAAGGCAAACGGTATGGGTATGGGGTTGCCCATTAGTCGCTCCCTCATTGAGAGTCATGGCGGACGACTGTGGGCCACAGCCAACTCGCCCCACGGTGCTGTGTTTTCCTTTACGCTGCCAGCAGCTGGCGAGAGTCCTTCATGACCGCGGCTTCCTTAGTTTTTGTTATAGACGATGATCCATCGGTACGTTCCTCGCTCAAGTTCCTGTTGAGCACAGTGGGGCTGCAGGCTGAAACCTTTGAGTCGGCGGATAGCTTTCTCCGCAGAAAGCCTGCTGATATTCCTAGTTGTCTTGTGTTGGATGTCCGGCTTCCGGGATTGAGTGGACTCGATTTCCAACGAGAGCTTGCGACGCGAAACATTTGTATCCCAATAGTTTTTCTGACCGGCCACGGCGACATTCCTATGAGCGTTCGTGCCATGAAAGCCGGAGCGGTCGAATTTCTTACCAAGCCATTTCGTGACCAGGATCTTCTGGATGCCGTTCGCGTGGCACTTGATCGGGACCGTGCCAAGCGCAAACAGGACAAGGAAGTGGCGGATCTTCGGCAGCGCTTCGACTCGTTGACTTCTCGCGAGCAGGAGGTAGCTTCCATGGTCGTTGCGGGAATGCTCAACAAACAAATTGCTGCTGAACTCGGAACCGCGGAAAGCACTGTAAAGGTTCAGCGCAGCCGGGCGATGGAGAAGATGCATGCGGCATCGCTTGCCGAATTGATAAAAATGATCGAGAAGGCCAAAGCTCCCTTGAAAGAAGCCTCGTAAGCCAAAGCTTACGCGCATCCTCCTTTTTGCCGATCCAGAAATACCACCACCCAATAGATTTCTTTCCCCTCTACGAATAATGTCACTTCAGTTGGAGTTGAGAATGTTAAAGCATCTAATCTCGGTTGTTGACGACGATGCGTCCGTCCTCCGGACCACGACACTGCTCATCGAGTCTTTTGGGTTTCGAGCGGCAGGGTTCGAATCTGCGGAACTTTTCCTGAAGTCTGGCCGGTTGCAGGAGACATCCTGTCTCATCGTTGACGTGCGAATGCCGGGTATGAGTGGGCTACAACTCCAAAGCCATCTCGCTGCCCTAGGCTGCAAGATTCCAATCATTTTTATCACCGCTTACGACGATACAGTAGCCCGTCAGCGCGCCTTGCAAGCTGTCGCATTCCTCGGGAAGCCGTTCACTGCCGAGATTTTGCTTCAAACCATTCATTCAGCTCTACAGGGACAATTGGGAGTAAGAAAGAATCTCATATCGCTAGTTGACGACGACGAGTCCATCCGCAGGACCACAACATTGCTTATCGAGTCTTTTGGCTTTCCCGCAACGGCCTTCGAATCTGCCGAAAGTTTCCTGAATTCTGGCCAGCTGCACGAGACATCCTGTCTCATCATTGACATTCACATGCCGGGCATGAATGGGCTACAACTCCAAAGCCATCTTGCCGCCGCGGGCTGTAAGATTCCTATCATTTTCATCACTGCTCACGACAACAAAGAATCGCGTCAGCAAGCATTGCAAGCTGGCGCGGTCGCATTCCTAGGAAAACCGTTTAGTGACGAACTCCTGCTCCAAACCATTCGCGCAGCGTCGCGGCATGACGAAGGTAGCGGGAGAACCAAGTAAGTAGGGAGTCATACACATGTACGCATCACGTGTTTTGTTTCGCTTTCATTTGTTTAGAGGAGATGTGTGTGGGGTGAGTTATGAAAGGTGGGGTGAGTTATGGAATACGAGAACAGAGTTCCGCAAAATGATCACAATCGCCCTGAGTGTAGATTCGAAGAAATCATCGGCCACAGCCCCGCGCTGAAATCGGCACTGTTGGAAGTGGAACGAGTAGCACCGACCGATTCCACTGTGTTGGTTCTGGGAGAAACCGGAACGGGCAAGGAATTGATCGCCCATGCCATTCACAATCTGAGCGCACGCTGCGGACGCCCCTTCGTCAAGCTTAACTGCGCTGCCATCCCCTTCGATCTCTTGGAGAGTGAGTTGTTTGGGCACGAGAAGGGTGCATTTACCGGGGCCGTGGCGCAAAAAATCGGCCGCTTTGAAATGGCAGATACCGGCACTCTCTTT
>Ga0307477_10002749_pt1 | contig 13436 bp, 12 predicted proteins | sample atmos_gasesECM2C_FD_203316 | JGI IMG/M metagenome (GOLD analysis project Ga0307477, IMG submission 203316) | Hardwood forest soil microbial communities from Morgan-Monroe State Forest, Indiana, United States - atmos_gasesECM2C_515 | ecosystem: Environmental > Terrestrial > Soil > Temperate...
CGCCGCGACCATCGTGATCGGCCTGGCGGTCATCGGCGCCGAAGCACTGCGGACGATCGGCGCGCACGGCGTGCTCGGCGATTTGCTCTTTGTCGCGGCGGGAAGCTGTTTCGCCATTTTCGGCGTGCTGGTGCGGCACTGGCGGATCGGGGCTGTTCGGGCGACGGCGGTGACAAGCGTGCTCTCGCTCACCGGGTTGCCGATCCTCTTGTTCAGCTTCGACAATATGCTGGCGGCCGGTTTTTATGAGAATGCCATGCAAGCCGTCGTGCAGGGCGCGTTGGCGGGCGCCGGCGCAATTTATCTGTTCACCCGCGCGGTGGTTTTGCTTGGCGCAGGCCGTGCCGTGCTGTTTCCCTCGCTGGTGCCGCCGTTCACGCTCTTGATCGGCTATCTCACGATCGGCGAAGTGCCGAGCGTTTCGCAGCTCGCCGGGCTTGTGATCGTTATCGCCGGCTTTCGGCTGACGCAAAGGGCATGATGGCGAGCAGAGGCTACGCCGCCTTGCGCGATGTCAGGAACTCACCGATGCGATCGAGCGCCTTCACAATGTTCTCGGTCGAATTGGCGTAGGAGACCCGCATATAGCCTTCGCCGAGAATGCCGAAGTCGGGCCCGCCGATCAGCGCCACGCCGGCGTCTTCCAGGAGCGCCGACGCCAAGGCTTTGGCTTTCCAGCCGGTGCGCTTGATGTTGGGAAAGGCGTAGAACGCGCCCTTCGGCGTCGCGCAGGAAATGCCTGGGAGCTTGTTGAGGCCGGCGACCACCACTTTGCGGCGCTTGTCGAACTCGGCCACCATGCGCGCCGGCTCGTCTTGCGGGCCGGTGAGCGCGGCAAGGCCGGCATATTGCGCCGAAGCGTTGACGCAAGAGTGCAAATTGACCGCGAGCTTGCGCGCATATTCATAAAGCTTGCCCGGCCATACCGCATAACCAAGGCGCCATCCGGTCATGGCGTAGGTTTTCGACCAGCCGTTGAGCAGGATCAGGCGATCGCGGATCGACGGATAGGCGAGCAGACAGACGTGCTTTTCGCTGTCATAGACCATGTGGTCGTAGATCTCATCCGACATGATCGCAACGTCGGGAAATCGCTCCAGCCCGGCCACGAGTTTGTCGACTTCCGCTTTCGGCGTGACGCCGCCCGTAGGATTGGCGGGCGAGTTGAGAATGAGAAGCCGCGTGCGTGTCGTGATCAGTTCTAAGGTTTCTTCGGCAGAGAAGGCGAAGTTGTTTTCCTCGCGGATCGGCACCGGTACTGGACGCGCGCCGGTATATTCGATCATCGAGCGATAAATCGGAAAACCAGGATCGGGATAAAGAATCTCGGCGCCGGGCTCGCCGAACATCAGGATCGACATGAACATAGTCGGCTTGCCGCCCGGCATGATCATCACTTCATCGGGCGAGACCTTGACGGCAAAGCGCCTGCCGAGATCGGCCGCCACCGCCTCGCGCAGCGGCAGGATGCCGACCGCAGGCGTGTAGCCGTGGTGGCCGTCGCGCAACGCCTTGATGGCCGCTTCAACGATAAAATCGGGGGTGCGGAAATCCGGCTGGCCGATGCCCAGGTTGACGATGTCGCGCCCTTGCGCGGCAAGCTGCATGGCGCGCGCCAAAACGGCGAAGGCGTTTTCTTCGCCGATACGGTCAAAAGCGGCGACAGTCTTCAACATGGCACTTCCCCCCAAAACAGGGCGGCACTTGAACCCAATCGGGCGAGAAATGCAAACGTCCCAGATCTTGTCCTATTTACTCGCATCTTCAATGACTTACTTGTAATGCGCGACACCGCTTTTGCGGTCGGGCGCGGCATATTGAGGCTACTTGCTACGGGCTGATTGTAGTTCTATCGCGCCATCTTTTTCGGCTCGCACGGTTCGCATGACGCCAACGCGATATATCTCTAGTGAGGAGAGCATCACGTCCCGCGCAGTCTGCAGCGCAGGTATAACCACATAGATTCTTTCGGAGTGAGATGAATGGCCAAAGAGCACAAGTCGCAAGGCCGGTTGCGGTCGCAGTTATGGTTCGACAATCCCGACAATCCGGGAATGACCGCGCTCTATCTCGAGCGCTATCTCAATTATGGACTGACGCGCGCCGAACTGACCTCGGGCCGCCCGATCATCGGCATCGCCCAGACCGGGTCGGATTTGAGTCCGTGCAATCGCCATCACCTCGAATTGGCGCAGCGGGTGCGCGCCGGTATCCGCGACGCCGGCGGTATCGCGATCGAATTTCCAGTGCATCCGATCCAGGAAACCGGCAAGCGCCCGACCGCGGCGCTCGACCGCAATCTCGCTTATCTCGGGCTGGTCGAAGTGCTCTACGGCTATCCGCTCGACGGCGTCGTGCTGATGACTGGCTGCGATAAGACCACACCCGCTTGCCTGATGGCCGCGGCCACAGTCAACACGCCGGCAATCGTGCTGTCTGGCGGTCCAATGCTCAACCACGTCGAGAACGGCAAACTGATGGGCTCGGGCACGCTGATCTGGCAGGCGCGCCAAGACGAAGCAGCCGGCAAGATCGACTACAAGGAATTCATCGACATCGTCGCGCGCTCGGCGCCATCGGCGGGACATTGCAACACGATGGGCACGGCATCGACCATGAATGCGATGGCGGAGGCGCTCGGCATGTCGCTGCCGGGCTGCGCCGCTATTCCGGCGCCTTATCGAGAACGCGGACAAATTGCCTACGAGACCGGCGTGCGCGCGGTCGAGATCGTCCGCGAGGACCTCAGGCCATCAGACATTCTCACCCACGCGGCCTTCGAGAATGCCATAGTCGCCTGTTCGGCGATCGGCGGTTCGACCAATGCGCCGATCCATGTCAACGCGATTGCGCGCCACGTCGGCGTCGAGCTTGCGGTCGAGGATTGGGAAAAGCTCGGCTATGGCGTGCCGCTCCTCGTCAATGCGCAGCCGGCCGGCGAATATTTGGGCGAGGATTACTATCGCGCCGGCGGCCTGCCGGCGGTGATGCATGAGCTTCACGCTGCCGGACGGCTGCGCGGGGACGCGCTCACCATCAACGGTAAGACGGTCGCTGAAAACGTAGTCCGGGCGAAAGTGTGTAATGCCGAGGTCATTCGCCCTTACAACCGGCCGCTGAAAGCGACGGCGGGGTTCAAAGTCCTGCGCGGCAACTTGTTCGATTCCGCGATCATGAAAACAAGCGTGATCTCCGAGGAATTCCGCAAGCGTTATCTCTCCAATCCCAAGGATCCAAATGCGTTCGAAGGCCGCGCCGTCGTGTTCGATGGACCTGAGGATTATCATCGCCGCATCGACGATCCGTCGCTTGAGATCGACGAACACACAATCCTGTTCATGCGCGGCGTCGGACCGATCGGCTATCCCGGCTCGGCCGAGGTTGTGAACATGCAGCCGCCGGCGGCGCTAATCAAAAAAGGGGTAACCTCGCTCGCCTGCATCGGCGATGGCCGGCAGTCCGGTACGTCCGGTTCGCCGTCGATTCTTAACGCCTCGCCGGAAGCGGCGGCGGGCGGTGGTCTGGCTTTGCTCAAGACCGGCGACCGGGTACGCATCGATCTCAACAAAGGCAGCGCCGATATTCTGATATCCGCCGCCGAGCTGGCCGCGCGCCAGGTGGCGCTGGAGAAAAACGGCGGCTATCAATATCCGCCGAGCCAGACGCCGTGGCAGGAAATCCAGCGCGCCATGGTCGATCAGCTTGCCGGCGGCATGGTTTTGGCTCCGGCGGTGAAATATCAGCGGGTCGCGCAGAAATCAGTGCCGCGCGACAATCACTGAAACCTGGTCGGGCTTGATCGCACGCCCCGGTAGTCATCGGCACCGGGAGCGTGGCAGATTGTGGTCGCTCTAAAGCATGATCCCGAAAAGTGGATACCGGTTTTCGGAAAAGATCATGCGCAAACAGCTTTAGTGATTCGCCGCGATGAATTTACCAAGAATGAGCGCCTCATGACCCAACCCTCTGCCGCTGAGAAACGCAAAACATTCCGGAAGCTTCACGAGACCGGGTGCTTCGTCATTCCCAATCCCTGGAACGTCGGCAGCGCGCGCTATCTGCAAAGCCTGGGCTTTCCGGCATTGGCGACCACGAGCTCGGGTTACGCGCATGCGCAAGGTTACGCCGACGGCGCGCTCGGCGGCGATGCCGTGCTTGCGCATTTCCGTGAACTCGCGGCGGCGACCGATGTACCGCTGAACGCGGATTTCGAGGATGGCTTGGCGGACGATCTCGAGGGTCTTTCGCAAAACGTTACGCGCTGCGTGGCGACCGGCGTCGCTGGGCTTTCCATCGAGGACTCGCCGAATAATAGCGCCACCCCGCTTTATCCTGTCGATGTCGCTGTGGCGCGGGTCAAGGCCGCGCGCGCGGCGATCGATCGCGCCGGCGGCGATGTCATATTCACGGCGCGGGCCGAAGGTTTCATTCGCGGCGTGCCCGATCTCGACGACGTTATTCGCCGGCTCCGCGCCTTTAAAGATGCCGGCGCCGACTGCCTCTACGCGCCCGGCATCAAGACGCGCGAGCAGATCGAGGCCGTGGTGAGGGCGGTCGCGCCAAAGCCAGTCAATTTTCTTAACAGCGGCGCATTCGGTTTCACGGTCGAGGATCTTGCCGGCATGGGCGTGCGCCGCATCAGCGTCGGCGGCTCGCTGGCGCGCGTCGCCATGCACGCCTTTATTCGCGTCGCGACCGAAATCGCGCGCGACGGCAAGTTCGATGGTTTTGCCGGGCTGATCAGCAATCCCGAACTGAACAAGTTCTTCAGCGAAGATCGGAAAAAGGACGCTTCATCGTGACTGCATCCGAACCTCACCCGACAACCGGCCAGCCGATTGGCTTGCCGGTCGAGAAAACCGGGGCCGCGCCGCGTCCCGGCCCGGTGACGCTGAAAGGGCGTTACGGCCGCTTGGAGAAATTGCGGCCCGACCACGCTTCCGATCTGTGGTCGGTATTCGCGGGCCATGATCGCGTCTGGACCTATATCTCTACCGACGGACCATTCGCCGATCCGTCTGAATTTGCGAGCTTCATCAAAAAGCGCGCGGCCGCGGAGGATCCCTATGCCTATGCGATCGTCGATCCGCAGGATCGCGCTATCGGCTACTTTACGCTGTTGCGGATCGTTCCGCCGCATCGTGTGATCGAAGTGGGGCACGTGCTCTATTCGCCGAGTTTGCAGCGCACGCCGCTCGGCACTGAAGCCCAGTATCTATTGGCACGTTACGTGTTCGAGACGCTCGGCTATCGCCGCTACGAATGGAAATGCGACGCGTTGAATGCCGCATCGCGGCGGGCGGCGCTGCGTTACGGATTCATCTACGAGGGCACGTTTCGCCAGTACATGATTGCCAAGGGCCGCAATCGTGACAACGCGTGGTTTTCGATGCTCGATAGCGAGTGGCCATTGCGCAAGCGCAATTTCGAACGCTGGCTGGGCCCTGAGAATTTCGACGCGCAGGGGGTCCAACGCGTGAGCCTTGCCGCATTGAATGCCGCCGCAGGAGGACAGGATGAGCAACAGGCTCCAAAATAAAGTAGCGCTGGTCACGGCGGCCGGGCAGGGCATCGGCCGCGCCATCGCCGAGGCCTTCGCCAATGAGGGCGCTAACCTCATCGCCACCGATGTTGCCGAAGACAAGGTCCACGCTCTCAAAGTCGCCAAGCGCATCAAGCTCGACGTACGGGCGCAGGACAATGTCGATGCCGTAGCCAAGATGGTTGGCAGCGAATTCGGCGCGTTGGATATCCTGGTGAACTGCGCCGGCTACGTGCACAACGGCAGCATCCTCGAATGCGGCGATCGGGACTGGGACTTTTCCTTCGATCTGAACGTCAAATCGATGCACCGCACCATCAAGGCTTTCCTGCCCGGCATGTTGGAGAAGAAGGCAGGCTCGATCGTGAACATTTCCTCCGCGGTGTCGTCGATCCGCGGCGTTCCCAATCGTTACGTCTACGGTGCCACCAAAGCCGCGGTGATCGGGCTGACCAAGGCGATCGCCGCGGATTTCATCAAGCAAGGCATCCGCTGCAACGCCATTTGCCCCGGCACCATCGAATCGCCGTCGCTCGAAGAGCGCATCGCGACTTTGTCGAAGCAAACGGGACGGTCCTTCCAAGACGTTCGGCAGTCATTTATCGACCGGCAGCCGATGGGGCGGCTCGGCACGGCGCAGGAGGTTGCCGCGCTCGCCGTCTTTCTCGCCAGCGACGAATCCAGCTACATCACTGGGCAGCCACATCTGGTCGATGGCGGCATGGCGCTGTAAGAAATGACGATGTAACGCGCGTCATTCCGGGACCGCGCGAAGCGAGGCTCGCCTTCGTGGCGTCCCAGAATGACAATCGAGAACGGGGCCTCCATGCACATTTTCATTACCGGCGCCGCCGGCATGATCGGGCGCAAACTGACGGCGAGGCTCGTCGCCGACGGCGCGCTTAACAACCGGCCGATCGACAGGCTGACGCTGCTCGACGTCGCGGCCCCGGCGAAGCCGGAGAAATTTTCCGGCGTGGTCGAGACCGTGGCCGGCGACATCGCCGATCCGGTGGCGTTACGGAAGCTCGTCGCCACTCGGCCTGACGTCATCTTTCATCTCGCCGCCGTGGTCTCCGCCGAAGCCGAGCTCGATTTCGATAAAGGAATGCGCATCAATCTCGACGGTTCGCGCGCGCTCTTGGACGCGGTTCGCGCCGCTGGCGACGGCTATCGTCCGCAGCTGGTCCTTACCTCATCGATCGCGGTGTTCGGCGCGCCGTTTCCCGATGCCATCGCCGACGATTTTCATCTCACTCCGCTGACTTCTTATGGAACGCAAAAGGCGGCCGTTGAACTTTTGCTCGCCGACCATACGCGTCGCGGATTTCTCTCCGGCGTCGGCATTCGGCTGCCGAGCATCGTGGTTCGTCCCGGCAAGCCGAACAAAGCCGCTTCGGGGTTCTTCTCCTCGATCATTCGCGAGCCGCTCGCCGGCCAAGAGGCCGTGCTGCCGGTCGAGGACAGCGTGCTGCACTGGCACGCCAGTCCTCGCGCGGCGGTGGGATTTCTGATCCATGCCGCCGGGCTCGATGCCGGCAAGCTCGGTCCCCGCATCAATCTCACAATGCCGGGCGTATGCTGTACGGTGGCCGAACAGATCGCCGCCTTGCGGCGGATCGCCGGCGACAAGGTGGCGGCGCGCATCCGGCGCGAGCCCGATCCGTTAATCGTGCGCATCGTCGCCGGCTGGCCGAGCCGGTTCGATGCGCGCCGCGCCCGCGAGCTCGGTTTCCGCGGTGATGCCTCGTTTGACGACATCATCCGCGTTCACATTGAGGACGAGTTGGGGGGCAAGATCGCTCACTAAAGCGGGCTGCGGCATTTGCTTGCGTTGTCGCCGCCGATGCTTACATTCAAGGCCTAAGCCCTTACGATATTCCCGACACACCATGACCTATGTCGATGCAGCCTGTGCGCCGCTGCGCAAAACCGGGCAGATCAAAATTCACGGTCCCGACGCCTTTGCTGGGATGCGCAAGGCCGGGCGGCTTGCGGCCGAATGTCTCGACATGCTGGTCGGTGAAATCAAACCTGGCGTGACGACGGAACACATCGACCGCGTGGTATTCGAATTCGGCATGGACCGTGGCGCGCTGCCGGCGACCCTGATGTATCGCGGCTATCGCAAGGCGACCTGCACCTCGGTCAACCATGTGGTCTGCCATGGCATTCCGAGCGAAAAGCCGCTGCGCGAGGGCGACATCGTCAATGTCGACGTCACCCTGATCCTCGACGAGTGGCACGGCGATTCCAGCCGCATGTATGCGGTCGGTGAAATTCCGCGCCGGGCCGAACGGCTGATCGAGGTCACCTATGAAGGCATGATGCGCGGCATCGCCGCAATCAGGCCAGGCGGCACCACCGGCGATATCGGTCACGCGATCCAGACTTTCGTGGAAGCCCAGCACATGAGCGTGGTGCGCGATTTTTGCGGCCACGGCGTGGGTCGGCTGTTCCATGACGAGCCGAATGTCGTGCATATCGGGCGGCCGGGCGAGGGTATCGTGCTCAAGCCCGGCATGTTCTTCACCGTCGAGCCGATGATCAATCTCGGCCGGCCGCATGTGAAGGTGTTGTCCGACGGCTGGACGGCGGTGACGCGCGACCGCTCGCTTTCCGCGCAGTTTGAGCACTCGGTCGGCGTGACCGAGGCCGGCGTCGAGATTTTCACGTTGTCGCCGAAGGGACTCGACAAGCCGCCGTACCGGCAGTGAGCGATCGGCCCGGCGGATTGTACCGCGCAAGGCGATTGCAAAATTCTTCGGTCCGGTCATCCTTGGCGGTGGCTGGTGGCGGCCCGCTTGCCGATCGGGGTCTCTGTCCGGAGTTTCATCCTGGAAAAAAAGCGCGAGAGTGACGGCGGGCTTGCCGACGCCGCGCCGCATTATCACGGCCATCGCGAACGCTTGCGCGGCCGCTTTCGCGACGCCGGCGCCGATGCTTTGACGCCGGCGCCGATGCTTTGTCCGACTATGAGCTGTTGGAGCTGCTGTTATTTCGCGCGCTGCCGCGCCGCGACGTCAAACCGCTCGCCAAGACGCTCTTGGCGAAATTCGGCTCGTTTGCCGAAGTGATCGCGGCGCCGGAGGCGCGGCTCGCGGAAGTGAAGGGGCTTGGCGGCGCCGGCATAACCGAACTGAAGATCGTGCAGGCGGCGGCGAGCCGGCTGCTCCGTGGCGTCCTAAAAAAACGCCCGGTGCTGTCGTCGTGGTCGAACGTGCTCGACTATTGCCGCTGCGCCCAGGGCTTCGCCGATCGCGAGCAGTTCCGCGCGCTGTTTCTCGACAAGCGCAATGCGCTCATCGCCGACGAAGTGCAGCAGACCGGCACCGTCGACCACACGCCGGTCTATCCGCGCGAGGTGGTCAAGCGCGCGCTCGAATTATCGGCGAGTGCGATCATCCTCGCGCACAATCATCCGTCGGGCGATACAACGCCCTCGCAGGCCGACATCCAGATGACGAAGGCGATCATCGCGGTGGCGGGCCCGCTCGGCATTGCGGTTCACGATCACCTCATCGTCGGCAAAGAGGGGCATGCGAGCCTGAAGGGACTCAGGTTGATTTGAGACCGCCTGAGTTGGGCGCGACCGGCATCAACCCAACAACTTCCGCGCCAGGTCGCGGACCTTGTCCTCGAATGCAATTGAGTTGCGCGCGGCGCGATCGAGATGCACACCGGTCAGCTCGCAGCTTGCTGCAGATTCACCAGTCTCGACATTGGTCATGTCGTGAGCGAAGCGCAGCACCTTATCGCGCAGCTCGAGAATGCGGCTGCGGACCTCGATGATGTCGCCGGCGAGAAGTTCGCGCTTATAGCTGATGTTCTGCTGGACCGCCGCCATGCCGCGGCCGCTCGCGCGCAGATACGACGGCGTCATCCCGATCTGGGCGAACAAGTGCCAGGTCGCTTCGTCGAATTTGCCGACGTACCACATCACATTCATATGGCCCATGTGATCGCACTGCCATGGATAGACCGTGCCACGATAGGTCAGCAGATCCGGCATCATGCCCCCTCTGTTTGCCAGCGTCCCTCGTTACCGCTGTAATGCCTTGCACGGCTATAGTATTGGCGGCAAGGACTGAGGATTGAGCCGGTATCAATCGGCGCATGGAGAGGGACGAAATGAACAAGCTCGCGATCGGCGACGTCACGATTACCAGCATTATCGAACGAGATGGGCCATGGCGTACGCCGGAGGAAATGTTTCCGAAATACGATCCCGAGATCGGCCGCCGCCATCTCGCCGAGCTCGATCGCGAGGTGTTCGATCCGGCGTCGGGTAAAATGGTGATCACCTATCAGACTTACGTCGTGCGCACCCCCAAGCACACGGTCCTGATCGACACCTGCACCGGCGAGGACAAAGGCTATCCGCCGCCGATGGATTTTCCTAAAAAGCCTTGGCTCGACGGCTTTGCCGCCGAAGGCTTGCGCTTCGAAGATATCGATTACGTTTTTTGCACGCATCTGCATATCGACCATTCCGGCTGGAACACCGTGTTGCGCAATGGCCGCTGGGTACCGACCTTCCCCAAAGCCAAATACATCTTCCACAAACGCGAATATGCCGCCTGGGAAGAATCGACCAAGCGCGGCGAAACCAGGGCCGGCGGTGGCGGCAATGTCTGGCGGTTCAATTGCGAGCCGGTGGTCGCGGCCGGTCAGGCGCTCCTTGTCGACGACGATTTTGCGCTCGACGACACATTCTGGCTGACGCCGACGCCGGGCCATTCGCCCTGCCATTGCTGCGTCAATATCCGCTCGCGCGGACAGCACGCGGTCGTCATCGGCGACCTCATGCACCACGCGCTGCAGTGTCGCGAGCCGGGCTGGTCGACGATCTTTGATTGGGACGCCGACGAGGCGGCGCGGTCGCGCCGGCGTTTTCTCGGCAACGTCGCGGGAACGGGCAGCTTTGTGCTGCCGATCCATTTTCCGCATCCGACCACCGGGCTCGTTGAGGCGGACGGCAATCGATTTCGCTATAAGTTCGTGCGCTAAAAGCAAATGCCGGATCGAATTTTCGCTGCGGCATAAGCGCGACAGCTGGGGACGGCCATTTGAGGGGCAGATGAAGCGACGAGAATTTGCCGGCCTTGTCGCCGGCGCTGCCGTATGGCCATTGGTGGCGCGGGCGCAGCAGGGCGCCGGCATGCGCCACCTCGGCGTTACTCGCCGGCTATGCCGCCAACGATTCGCTTGGGCAATCGCTTGCTGCGATCTTGCCGCAGAGTCTTGCCGCGCTGGGCTGGATCGAGGGTCAAAACATCCAGATTGATTGGCGCTGGGCGAGCGCCGACCCCAAGCTCTATCAAAGCTATGCCGCGGAACTGGTCGCGCTTCGACCCGACGTGTTGGTTGTGCAAAGCAGCCCGGCGGTTGCGGCACTACGGCGCTTGCCCAACGCGATCCCGACCGTCTTCATCATGATCACCGACCCGCTCGGACAGGGATTCGTCAACAACCTCGCGCATCCCGGCGGCAACATGACCGGCTTTAGCGATTATGATCCGCCGATCGCCAGCAAATGGGTGGAACTGCTCAAACAGATCAAGCCGAGCCTTGCCAGCGTTGCATTGCTCTACAATCCTGCTTCCACGCCTTTTGCCGATCTCATTTTACAGACCGTCGGGCCCGCAGCCCGCTCGCTTGCGGTGGCGGCGCGCTCCTCGGTCTGCCGTGACGATGCGAACATCGACGCCGCGATGAAGCTTGCGCGCGCCGAGCGCGGCGGCGTACTGGTGATACCGGAAGTTTTCACCACCGTACACCGCGACGCCATTGTCGCCGCCGCGGCGCGGCATCGGGTGCCGGCGGTTTACCCCGATGAAATTTCTACGACCCACGGCGAATTGATGTCCTACGGCATCGATCCAGCTGACGTCTTTCGTCGTTCTGCCTCCTATGTCGATCGCATTCTCAAAGGGGAGAATCCGGGTGACTTGCCGGTAGAGAATCCGACCAAGTTCAAGCTGACGATCAGTCTCAAGACAGCGAAGGTGATCGGGCTTGCGGTGCCGCCGACGCTGCTCGCACTCGCCGACACGGTAACGGAATGACCACTTGTAGCGGTCGGCTCATTTGGCAGGCGGTCTAGCACGCCGCCGCCGATCAAAAAGGCCGCGCTTATTTAGACCACAAGCAGGACGATCCCACAGATGACCAACGCGATGGTCCAAACGAGATCGAGATTGATCCAGCCGCGCCGCAGAAAAGCGACACCAACCCATTTATAGATGACCAGCGAAACGATTCCGATCGTCGCCAGCATCGCCGCTGTGTGCAGCGCAAGCGCCGCCAGCCCGATGGGGAGGGATGTCCCGAGCGTGAGCACATGCGCCGGCGAAGCGGCAAGACAGAGCGGGATCACCGCCGGAATCAGCATCAGACCCGCGCCGTGGGCGTTGGCCATCAGGAACGACCACGCAAATAAGCCGCCGAGGCCAACCTGCATGCCGAAGCGCACCTTGTGACGCCGGCCATAGAGCGCGTGCCAGCCAGCCCAGGCGAATAGCATTACAGCGGCGAGCGGCCGCAGCAAGCCGGGTTCGAGGACGAGCCCGACCGCCAGCACGAGGAACAGGACGACGGCGACAGCGAGCGCATGGCCGAGACCGATCGGGACAAGCGCCAGCCAGACCACCCGCTCGTTGCCGCGATTAAGCCCAAGTGCCACCGCGAACAGCCATCCCATCGCGGGGTTGATGCCGTGAAGCAGACCAAGCCCCGCTATGACGAGCCACAGCCAAAGCGCATCGGGAAACAGCGTCGGCGACACGCGCGCTTATGCCGTCACGGATAGCAATAGGAGTCCGAAGAACAATCGCCAGCCTGCAGGCGGACCTGGTGCGGGCGCTGTCCCTTCGGCCAGTCGATAAAGAATTTTGGATCGAAGGCGATGCCGCCCTCCGGCTTGGCGTCGAGCTTGACCATCCAGCCGTCGATCCCCTCGGGATAAAATTGCGGATCGATGGCGCCGTAAAGCGAATTGCTGAAATAGACCCGTCGCCCATCGCGGCTCACTTCGACCATTTGCGGACCGCCGCTGAGCTTGCCGTTTTTGGCGCCGGGATGACTGGCGCGCGCGACGATGCCGCCGATGCGCACCTTGCCGGTGAGCTTGGGATTGAACGGATCCGACACGTCGTATTGCTGCAGATCGCCGGTGCCCCAGCAGGCGACGTAGAGGAAGCGGTCATCCATTGAAAGGTCGATGTCGGTGACAAGCGGCGGGACCGCTTTGAACCCTTTGAGCACGGGCGGCAGCAGATCGGGGTCGGCGGGCTCGGCGGGAATCGAGATGATCTTTTTCACCGCCCATTTGTCGCCGTCGCGGTACCAGGTCCAGATCGATGACGACAGATCTTTGAGGCTGATGACGCAGTTGACGAAGCCGTGCGGCTTGGTCGGGTCGTGCGCCGGCCGCAACTCGAAAACGAGCTGATGCTCCTCGCCGAAATCGATCTCCTGCAAGTGCTTGCGCTTGGTGAAATCCCAGAAATGCAAGCGCCGGCCATATTTGCTGCCGAGCAGGATCTCCGGCACCAATCCATTTTCGAAGGTGTCCGGCGTGCCCCATTCGCTGGTGACCATCGTGTCGAAGCCGAGATGCCACCACACGTCGTAGCCGAGCTGTTGCGGGCCGCGATCGACTTCCCAGCGGCCGAGCGGCTCGAAAGTCTCGTGATCCATGACGAAGACGCCGCCCGGCGCCTTGCCCTCCTTGTTACCGAGCGCGGCCACGTAGATGCCTCCCGGACCGCAATGCACGGTGTGCGGCCGCGTGTAACCGGTCTTCTCGGCGATATCAGCCGGCTCGATGACCTTGACGATCTGCGGTTTGCGGGGATCGGGCTTGGTATCGAGAATGTAGATGCGCGAAGAC
>Ga0307477_10002750_pt1 | contig 13431 bp, 10 predicted proteins | sample atmos_gasesECM2C_FD_203316 | JGI IMG/M metagenome (GOLD analysis project Ga0307477, IMG submission 203316) | Hardwood forest soil microbial communities from Morgan-Monroe State Forest, Indiana, United States - atmos_gasesECM2C_515 | ecosystem: Environmental > Terrestrial > Soil > Temperate...
TAAGTGTCCGTCACCTCCGGTGGCAGGACTCGGTTCACCACGATCAGGTCCGTCAGATAGTCGTAGAGACTCAGATACGTGAACGCGCGTTGCGCCTCCTTGACCACCATCTTCTCGAGGTTGAGCACGATGCGCACCGTGCACACCTTCGGGTCGCCGAGAATCTTCTTCATACCTTCGAGATCGAGCAGAAGGTCCTTGACGTGGCCGAAGATCTCATCGCTCGGAAGCGGGATGGAGATGAACGGCTGCACCACCGGTCGCGCCACCTTCATCACACGCCGCTCGATCGGGAAGATCTTGTTCAGGTACCACTTGGCGACGTCGGGGAACGCCAGCAGCTGCAGCGTCTCGCCCGTCGGCGCGCAGTCGACGATGAGCACGTCGAAGCGACCCTCAGCCTTGTGGTGCTTGATCTCCATGAGGCTTGCGACCTCTTCCATCCCCGGGGGCGAGGCGAGCTCCTCCGCGACGATGTCATCGACGCCCTGAGACGCGAACAGCGACGTCAGATATTTGTGAATGCGCTCCCAGTGGTCCTCGAGCTCGTGCAGCGCGTTGACCTCCTGCGCCCACAGGTTCGGCGCGATCTCCGTCGGTTGATCGCCGACCGCAACGTCGAGGCTGTCGGCGAGACTGTGCGCTGCGTCAGTGCTGATCACCAGCGTGCGGTACCCGAGGCGGGCGCACAACACGGCGGTGGCCGCCGCGACGGTCGTCTTGCCGACGCCGCCCTTGCCCGTGTACAGGATCACACGCATCGCGTGCTCACACAGCGCCCCCAGCGCCGGTCACTGCACGACGTGCGTGACGACAATCGCTGCAACCAGGATCAGGACGACCATGAGCGCCGCGGTGATGGCGACGCGTTTGAGATCCGCTGGCACGTAGGGAACGCGATCGAATGGGATGGCCGCGTCCTCGCTGTCGAGAGGCTGAAACATCGCGGCTGCGTTCGCCGGACCGCGTCCCGGGCGGACCGCGCGGGCGGCCGGCACCGCGGCCTGGCTCAGCCGCTCGATTCGCCGCCTGGGCTCCGCGGCCGCCGTCGCCGCGCCGGCTGTCGCCGCGCCGGCTGTCGCCGCCGCAGTCACACCCGCGCCGCTGTCAGCGTCGGGCTCCGGATCGCCGGGAATGTCGTAGGCGACCGCCGCTTCATCGACGCGTTCGGGGAGGCCGGCCGGCGGGAGCGAGGGGCGTGCCGCGACGCCTCGCCGCGCGGCTGCGCGCTGCTTCTGCTTGCGGGTCTTTTTCGCCATCGAGGACGGACGAAGCGTACCAGGCACCCTCCGACCGCTCTTCGAGGGGATTGCTGGCAGCGGGGCGCCGGATGGACACGGCCTCAGCGGAACGCGAAGCCGGAGCGGTGGGCAGGACCCGTCGCTCCCGCTGCCAGTCGAGAGGGCCACAGAGCCAGGGGGTGCAGCCCAACATCTTGTGGCTTAACCGGCAGCATAACACATCATAATGTGGTGTCAAGGGGTGTCGTGAGGCGCGACCCGAGCCCTTGCTGGAAGCCCGATGCGAGGGCCTGCACCAGCTCCTGGCGGCTGACCCCGCGGCCGGCGAGCTGGCCCACGCCACAACCGGCGGGGCCCGCAACGGCGCTTCGAAGGTAACGCGCGGCGTGCGGCGGATCGAGCATGACCGAGCCGTGTTGCAGCATCGCCTGGCCGAGCCGCGCCTGTGCGCTCCCCACGAGCTTGTGCCCGTGAGCGTCGAGCAGCTCGTGAGCGGCGGGATGGGCAAAGCAGTCGGCGACGCCGGCGCCCTGCACCGCGTCCCGGCGCTCCTCGCGGCCGCGGGCGCGCGGCACCGTCGCCACGCCGAGCACGGCGAGTCCACGCGCGACGTGCTGGTGAATCCGTGAGCACGCATCGAGGACATCGCCGCCGAGATCTGGATCGTTCACGCGGCACACCACCGCGTACGTGACCTCCCCGTCGTGCAGCACGGCGCGTCCGCCGCTAGGCCGGCGCACGACGTCGACGCCATCGTGTGCACACGCGCTCATGTTGACGTCGGCCATGGACTGCAGTCTGCCCAGGCTCAGGCACGCGGGTGCAAACCAGTACAGGCGCACGGCGCCGGCGACGTCTCCTCGCGCACAGCGCTGGAGGAGCTCGACGTCGCGCCGCATGTTCTCAACGCCTGTCGCGGGGCCGTCGATGTGCAGGGTCAGCGCGTCAGACGTTGAAACGGAAGTGCACGACGTCGCCATCTCGGACAATGTAGTCGCGTCCCTCCAGGCGCTGCTTCCCGCGGTCGCGCACCGCCACGTAGGAACCGGCGCTCAACAGGTCCTCCACATCGACGACCTCTGCCCGGATGAACCCGGTGGCGAAATCCGTATGAATCGTCGCCGCCGCGTCCAGCGCGGTGCCGCCGTCGCGCAGCGTCCACGCGCGCACCTCCTTCTCACCCGCGGTGAAGAACGTGATCAGGCGCAGGAGGTGATACGCGGCACGCGCGACACGGTCGAGCCCGGGCTCGGCAAGTCCGAGGTCTGCGAGGAACGCGGCCCGCTCTGACGGTTCGAGGTCGAGGAGGTCCGACTCGATGCGGGCGGAGACGGAGATCGCTTCACCGCCGGCGGCCGCGGCGCGCTCGCGAATGTCCGCAGCGACGGGAGCGCCGGCGCGTTCCTCGTCCACGTTGACGATGATCAGCAGCGGCTTCGCAGTCAGCAGCCACAGGTCGCGTAACGCGGACCGCTCCGCGGCGCCCAGCGGCATCGTCCGCACCGATCTGCCGGAGTCGAGGTGCGACGCGACGCGTCGCAGGAGCTCGATTCCCTCGACGTCCTTCTCCTTCTGCAGACGCACCGTCTTCTCGGAGCGCTCGAGCCGCCGCGTTACGGTCTCGAGGTCGGCAAGCTGCAGCTCGAGCTCGACCACGTCGATGTCGCGGCAGGGATCGACACCACCTTCCACGTGGCTGACGTCCGGGTCATCGAATGCGCGCACCACCAACGCGGTCGCGTCCGATTCCCTGATGTTTCCCAGGAAGCGATTGCCCAGGCCCTCGCCGCGGCTCGCGCCGCGCACGAGGCCTGCGATGTCGGTGAACGTGACGGTCGCCGGGATCACGCGCGGCGGCGCAAACAGCGATGCCAGCCGATCCAGCCGTTCGTCGGGCACCGGGACGATGCCGGTGTTCGGCTCAATGGTGGTGAACGGATAATTGCCCACGGCTGCGCCGGCCCGGGTCAGCGCGTTGAACAACGTGGACTTTCCGGCGTTGGGCAGCCCGACGATGCCGACGCTCAGTGCCATTTCTATCCAGGGGGGAACAGGTTTAGATCTTCTCGAGCTCGAACGCCTGGTGAAGCGCTCGCACCGCCTCGCGCACCTGGCTGCGATCGATGATGCACGTGATGTGAATCTCGCTCGTCGAGATCATCTCGATGTTGATTCCTGCGTCGGCGAGCGTGCTGAAGATTCTGGCGAACACACCGGGGGTGCCGCGAATGCCCGTGCCGACAACGCTGATCTTCGCGATGTCGGACGTCGCTTTGTAGCCATGAGCCGCAACGCTGCGCGCCACGCCTGGGAGCAACGAGCGCGCGCGTCGAAGATCTGAAGCGGCGATGGTGAAGCTGACGTCCGTGGTTCCGTCCTGCGACAGGTTTTGCACGATGATGTCGACGTTAATCCCCGCCTCTGCGAATGGACCGAAGATCGACGCTGCGATGCCCGGGCGGTCGGGCACGCGGAGCAGCGTGACCTTGGCCACGTCGGTCTCGTGCGCGATGCCGCGAATCTTTTGGCGCTCTTCCATTCGGGGATGCCTGCAGATGAGGGTTCCGGGATTGTCGTCGAAGCTATGGAGCACCCGGAGCTGGACCGAGTATGCCTCAGCGATCTCGACCGCCCGTGGATGAATGACGCGCGCTCCGGCGGCTGCAAACTCGAGCATCTCGTCGTACGCGATCTCGGGAAGAACGCGGGCCTTGGGGACCAGCCGCGGATCTGCCGTGTACACCCCGGAGACGTCGGTGAAGATGTCACACCGCTCTGCCTCGAGCGCGACTGCAAGCGCCACCGCGCTCGTGTCCGAACCGCCGCGACCGAGTGTCGTGATGTCCATCTCCTCCGTCGCCCCCTGGAAGCCGGCGACGACGACGACGCGCCCATGTTCGAGCTCATCGAGGACCCGCTGCGGAATGATGTCGACGATACGCGCCGTGCGATGCGCGCGGCTGGTGCGTATGCCCGCCTGCAAACCCGTGAGTGAGAGGGCGGGCGTGCCGGCGGCTTCAAGACTCATGGCGAGGAGGGGCGCCGTTATCGTCTCTCCGCTGCTCAGGAGCATGTCCATCTCACGCGACGGCGGATCGTGCGTGATGCTATGCGCGAGTGCGATGAGCTCGTCCGTCGTGTCGCCCATGGCGCTGACCACGACGACGACCTCGGCTCCGGCACCGCGTGCAGCGCGTACACGACGGGCCACGCGGCGCAGCTTCGCGGGCGTCGCAACGCTGGAGCCACCGTATTTCTGCACGATGCGCATCACGCGTGCACGTCCACGCGGGCGCCGTAGTTGCGGACCGCCAACGTCACCGCGTGTCCAGGAACGTGCTGCTGCGCCGCCGCACGCTCCAGCGCGCCGGCGACCGCGTCGTGATCGCGCGCGGTCAGTGCGACGACGGACGGTCCTGCACCGGCGAGTGCCGCGCCGGCTGCGCCGGCCTCGCGTGCCGCCGCCATCAGATGGGAGGCGGCGGGAATCAGGCGCCCGCGCGCGGGCTGGTGCCACCGATCGTCCATCGCGTCGCCGAGCGTGGCGAAGTCGCGCGTCGCGAGCGCGCGAACCAGAAGCGCGCAGCGCGACGCGTTGAAGATGGCGTCCGCGCGCGAGAACTCGCCCGGAACCACGCGGCGTGCCGCGTCCGTCTCGAGCTCTGCGTCGGGCAGAAACACGACCGCGCGCAGCTCATCGGGGATGTCCATGCGCACCGCGGGGACGCCTGGCGCGCAGATGGCGAGCCCGCCGAGCAGCGCGGCCGCAGCGTTGTCGCGGTGCCCTTCGAGACGCGCGACGCAGTCGAGCACCGTCTGCTCGTCCCACGGCGCGTGGTGCAGCGCGACGGCCGCGAGCACGCCACCGAGAGCTGCGGCGGCGCTCGATCCGAGGCCGCGCGCGAATGGGATGCGGTTGACGCTGCGGAAGTGCGCGCCGTCGGTCGACACCCCGAGGGCAGCGCACGCTTGCGCGTAGGCACGCGTAATGCGGTTGTGCTCGGGGTCGCGCAGGCTGTCCGGGGCGTCCGGCCCGGGATCGATCGACAGCCGGCCGTCGCCAAGCTCCGCACGCACGTCGTTCTGCAGCTGCACCGCGATCGCGAGGATGTCGAAGCCCGGACCGAGGTTGGCGATCGACGCGGGGACGGCGATGGAAACGCGCACCGATCAGGCGTCCCGCAGCCCGAGGGCGGTGGCGACGGCGTCGATGTCGGGCTCCACATCGACCGGTGGTGTCAGTGCGCCGCTCACCGCCGCGGGATCCTTGAGCCCGGTGCCGGTGAGCACGCACACCACCCGCGCTCCGGGCGCGATCGCGCCGGCGGCGACCGCGTTCTCGAGCACGGCAAGCGCCGCCGCCGAGGCAGGCTCGCAGAAGATCCCCTCCTCACGGGCCAAGCGTGCCTGTGCGTCGAGGATGGCGTCGTCGCCGACGGAGTCGATCAGCCCCTCGGACTCGTCGCGCGCAGAGACCGCCCCCGCCCACGATGCCGGGTTGCCGATGCGTATCGCGGAGGCGACCGTTCGCGGCTCCGCCACCACCTCACCCCGCACGATGGGCGCGGCGCCCTCGGCCTGCGCACCGACCATGCGCGGCAAGCGGCTGCTGCGGCGCGCGGCGTAGTACTCGCGAAAGCCGCGCCAGTACGCGGTGATGTTGCCCGCGTTACCGACCGGGATCGCGAGCACGTCGGGCGCGTCGCCCAACTCGTCGACGATCTCGAACGCTGCGGTCTTCTGGCCGTCGATGCGGTGCGGGTTGACGCTGTTGACAAGGGTGACCGCGAAACGTTCGGACAGCTCGCGCACCAGACGTAGCGCGGCATCGAAGCCGCCGCGAACCGACAGCACTGTCGCGCCGTGCACCTGCGCCTGGAGCAGCTTTCCTGACGCGACGCCACCCGCTGGAACCACCACACCCGCACGAAGCCCCACGCGTGCGGCGTACGCCGCCGCGGATGCGCTCGTGTTCCCAGTCGACGCGCACACGATGGCGCGACTTCCGTGCTCGAGCGCCTTGGCCACCGCCACGACCATGCCGCGGTCCTTGAAGGAGCCGGTGGGATTCAGGCCCTCGAGCTTGAAGTGCAGCGACGCCAACCGCAGGCGCTCCGCAATCGCGGTCGACGAGACACACGGCGTCGATCCCTCACCCAGCGAGATACGCGGCGTGGCCTCGCCGATCGGCAGCCACTCCGCGTAACGGCTGAGGACCCCCGAGGTCACGATCGCGGCTCGATACGGTCGAGAGTCGAGACGATCTCGCGCACGATGGGCAGCGAGTCCACCGTCTCGAGCGCGCGCTCGTTCACCGCGAGGGGCGCGGGGGCGGTGAGGACGAGGAGCTGCGGGTCCGCACCGTCGATGGGCGGCTTGTCGATCGCGTCGGTGACCCGCAGACCGCGATCTTCGAACGCCTGAAGAACGAGCTGGCGCGCCTCGGGGGCGTCGGCGACACGCAACCGGATGTACAGCGCGACCTCCACCACCTCGTCATCGAGCATGGACGCGGGGCGCGCAGCGGGGGGTTCCGGTTGCGCGCCGCGTCGCCGGATGGCATCGACGATATCGGAGACCACGGCACTCGCGGTCGACTCGCCGCCGGCTCCGAGCCCGCGGAGCAAGACCTCGCGGGCGAGATCGCTGGAGATGAGGACAGCATTGTCTGAATCATCGACGCCGAAGAAAACGTGGTCGGCCGGAACCGCTGTCGGGTGCACACGCAGGTGCACCGCGCCTGCGTCGCCCGTTTGCGCGTGCGCCACCAGCTTCACCGTGTAGCCCAGCTGGCCGGTATACGCGAGGTCGGCGAGGTCGATGTCGCCGATTCCGGCGCGGTCAACCGACTCGGGTTCTGCGTGGACGCCGAAGGCGAGCCACGACATGATCACCAGCTTCTGCACCGCGTCCCAGCCGTCGATGTCCGCGCTGGGATCTGACTCCGCGTATCCGCGCTGCACCGCGTCCGCCAGTGCGGTTCGCAACGGGATGCCGTCGCGGCGCATGTGCGTGAGGACGACGTTGGTCGTACCGTTGATGATCGCGTCGACGCGTGAGATTCGGTCTCCGCGAAGGCTCTCACGGAGCAGCGCGATGATGGGCAGGCCGGCGCCCACCGACGCTTCGAACCACAACCCCGCGCTGTGCTGCGCCGCGAGCCGTGAGAGTCGCGGACCCTCGTGCGCGATGACCAGCTTGTTCGCCGTCACCACCGTCTTCCCTGCCTCGAGCGCTCGCTCGATGAGCGGTGTCGCCGGGTCGCGGCCACCCATCACCTCGACGACGATGTCCACCTCCGGGTCGTCGATCACCGAGACCGGGTCGGTGACGAGCCGCGCGTTCTTCAGGTTCACGTCGCGGGAGCGATCCGCGTCACGCACCGCGACTCGCCGGAGCGCCGGGGTAGCTCCGGCGCGATCAGCGAGCAGCTGCCACTCGTCGATGAGACGGCGCGCCACCGCGGTACCGACGGTCCCGAGCCCCAGCATGCCGATCCCCACGACATCAGCCATGGCGTGCGAGTGTAAAGCTCGCTGTCGCAGGCGAATTCATTTCGCCGAGACGGCACCTCTGCTGCGCCGGAAATTCGCGGTGGTGCGGGTGCGGAATTTCCGGCGTTAAAGAATATGGCGGCGCCAGGCGGTGAGCACCGCGGCGGCTCGGTCGCGGCACCCGAGCTTGTCGAGGATGTTGCTCACGTGCGTCTTGACGGTGTTCTCGCTCACGAACAGCGACGTGGCTATCTCTCCGTTGCTCTTGCCGTCCGCCATCAGCCGCAGCACGTCACGCTCTCGAGGTGTGAGCGCCGGGCCACCGTCACGCGCTGCGCTCACCCACGCCGGATCGAGGAGCGACGCTCCGCCTGCGACCGATCGGATCGCCCCAGCGAGTTCTTCGCGCGTCGCATCCTTGAGCAGGTATCCGCGCGCGCCCGCTTGCAGCGACGGCAAGACGTAGTCCTCGTTGCGATACGTTGTGAGCACGATCACGCGCGCATCCGGATTCTCGGATCGAATACGCCGGAGCGCCTCGATGCCGTCCATGTTCGGCATCTGCACATCGAGCAGGATGACGTCAGGGTGCGCAGTCCTCGCCAGCTCCACCGCGTCGGCGCCGTCGTCGGCTCGTCCGATGACCTGGATGTCATCCTCCAGCTCGAGCATCGTGCACAGCCCCTGCTGCACCACCGGATGGTCGTCGGCGACGAGAACGCGGATCATGCCGTGTGCGCTGCGGCGCCGGTGTCGATGAGCGGGACGCGTGCCACGACATCGGTCCCGCGGCCGGGGCTGCTGATGACCACCAGGGTGCCACCTGCCAGCTCGACTCGCTCGCGCATGCCCTCGAGACCGAAGCAGTCATCGCGAGGTGTTGCCGCGGTCGCGTCAAAACCGACCCCGTCGTCGCGCACCGAGAGGGTCAGTTCATCGCCGTCGGCGCGCAGGGTCATGTCGACGTGGGTCGCGCCGCTGTGCCGCGACACATTGGAGAGCGCTTCTTGTGCGATGCGCAGCAGCGCGACCTCGGCCGCGGGTTGCAGCGGCGGCCGCTGCGGCACCGCACGCGTGTGGAACCGCACGGGGACACCGGACCGTTCCTCGAACCCGCGCGCCTCCGCTTCGATCGCGCCGATGACGCCGGTGGCGGCCAGCGGCGCCGGTCGCAGGTTCCACACGGAGCGGCGAGCCTCCTGCAGGGCGGATCGGGCGAGCTCGCGCGCGACCGTCACCGAGTGCACCGCGCGCTCGGACCCTCGCTCCACCAGCGCGCCGGCGGCCTCGAGCTGGATCACGATGCCGGTGAGCTGCTGCGCGAGCGTGTCGTGGATCTCCCGGGCAAGCCGGGTGCGCTCCTCGAGCACCGCGTGCTCCCGGCCGGCGGCCGAGAGGAGCGAGGTGCGGAGCGCGAGCGCTACCTGGTCGGCGACGGCCTGGAGCAGCCGGCGGGTGTCGCCCCGGGGCGGTTCGGTGGCGTCGACGGCGAGCGCGCCGACCACACCCTGTCGTGTCGCCAGGGGCCACCCGAGCAGCACGCTGCCACGCCATCCCCGGCGCACCGGGTGGTTGCGGCGCAGCGCCTGCTCCGCGATGCCGTCGAGCGCGTCCGTTCGCGGCGCCGCGTCCGCGTCACGCGACCAGGCCGCCATCGGCACGAGGGCGTCGCCGTCCAGCACGTAGCCGCGGCCCGCGTGCAGCGCGTGCACGGCGCGCACGGCGTCCAGCGCTTCGGACAGGATGGCGCGCGCGTCGAGCGAGCGGGTCAGCGACCCGGCGAGCTCGTTGAGGGCGACGAGCTCCTCGTTGCGAGAGCGGAGCTCGGTCGTCCGAAGGTCGACGCGAGCTTCGAGCTCGGCCGACGCGGCGAGGATCGCCTCTCTGGAGCTGTTGATCTCTCGGCGCATTCGCTCCAGCGCCGACGCCAGGGTGCCGACCTCGTCGATCCCCTGCGGCGGTACCGGGATGTCGGTTCTCCCGCTCGCGAGCACCTCCGACGCCTCCGTCAGCCTGCGCACCGGCACCACCAGGCGGCGCGACAGGATGGTCGCGGCGACGAACGCGAGCCCTAGCAGCAGGAGGAGCGCGGGCAGCACCAGGATGGGAAACAGGGTGTGCACCCCGGCGGCGATCCCATAGGTGAGGCCGGACAGGTCCGGTTCGAGGACGCTGACCGGGACGGGGGTGGCGAGGACCCATCGCGGCCCGCCGACGGGAGCCGCGAAGACGTCTTTCTCGACCCCGGCCAGCTTCGCCTGCAGCACTGCCGGCTGACCACCTGCCTCCGACCGAGCGAGACCGGCTGCGAGGCCGCGTTCCTTGGAGGTGGGCAGTGGCGCGCCGACGAGGCTGCTCGTCGCGGGGAAGTCCGCGGGCGCGGCCGGGTCGGCGTAGACGACCGTTCCGTCGCTGCTGAGCAACATCGGATAAGCAGCGGGTGGAAAGGGTGCGGCGTTCGGCTGGGCCAGCGACGCGGCGACCAGCGACGCCACCGCGACGTCGACTCCGACAATTCCACGGCCGTCGTGGAGGGGAACCCAGCCGGAGACACCACTGACCCCCGACGCCATCAGGGCGTAGGCGTCGGTCCAGTAGGGGGCGCCGGCCGGGCGGGGCGACGAGCCCCACGAGCTCGATCCGCCGGACCCAAGACGCTTCTGGCTGGCCGCGAGCACGTCAGTGCCGGCGCGCAGCTGCGGGCGGTTGGGATCGAGCAGACCCTCGTCGAGCGCACCTCTGACGTTGATGCCGGGCACGACGAGCAGCGCGGACCCGGACGTACTGGCCATCCAGACGGACTCGATCTCCGGGTAGTCGCGGCGGAGCGCCTGCATCGCGCCGAGCAGGCCGGAGCCGGCGCTCAGAAGGTGGAGGTCGTCTGGGCTCGGGGTCCTGGCGAGCACGACGGTCGCCGGGTCGCTGATGGTGCCGGAGAACTGATCACCGCGGTACGAGGTCAGGGCAGGGGTCGACGGCGACCTCGGCGCAGCTGCCAGCGCCGGCGCCACCTGGTCAGCGAGGTGGCCGAGCTCCGTGGCGATGCCGTCGAGCCGCGCGTCGAGAAGACCGGCGCGGCTCTGTGTCGTGGTCAGCTGCCGGCCCTGCTCGTCCTTGAGGATCGCGCCCTGCGCCTCGTTCGCCGTGCTGCGGCTGATGGCGTCGAGGTCGACGGCCGCGAGAATGGCGAACCCGGCGAGCGGCAGCAGCGCCACCGCCACCATGCCTATCAGCAGCCGGTCTCGGAAGCGGCGGCGCGGATCGAGCATCACTCCGTCACAACCGTTTGTTCGATTGCCTCAAACCGAGTATAGGCGCGAGCCGGCGACGTCCAGGCGGTGGCGGTTCACGTTTGTCGCCGGCCGGAGCACCGTATACTCGGCCGCCGTGCGGGACCTGGCTGAGCGCGCGCTCGACGCGGCCGTGACCGCCGGGGCCGACTACGCCGACTGCCGCGTCGTCGAGCGCCGCGTGCAGCACCTCGTGGTCAAGAACGGAGTCGTCGCCGCGGTCGAGCTGTCCGAGGACGAGGGGTTCGGGGTCCGCGTCATAGCCGGAGGCGCCTGGGGCTTCGCGGGTGACTGCCGCCTCGACGCCGCCAGCATCGAGAGGACCGCGCGGCACGCGGTCCGCGTCGCCCGCGCGTCGGCGCGGCTCAACCCGCACCCGGTGCGGCTGTCACCGCTGGCGCCGGCGAGCGGTGAGTACACGACGCCGGTGCGGCAGGATCCATTCGACGTGTCACTCGACGCGAAGATCGACCTCCTCACGCGCGTCGACGCTGCGATGGCACGCGTGCCCAAGGTGTCGGTGCGGGAGTCATCGATCGAGTGCAATCGCGAGCACCGTTACTTCGCCAGCAGTGATGGTGCGCGGCTCGACCAGACCATCATCGAGTCGGGCGGCGGCTTCGACGCGACGGCGACGAGCGATGACGATGTCCAGATGCGCAGCTTTCCGAACAGCTTCGGCCGGCATCAGCTGTGCGCGGGGTGGGAGGCGATCGAAAGCTTCGACATGCCCGGCAATGCCGAGCGAGTCGCCTCGGAGGCGGCTGCGCTGCTCACCGCAGACCGGTGTCCCTCAGGCGCGATGACGGTGATCCTCGACGGGACGCAGGCGGCGCTGCAGGTGCACGAGTCGTGCGGCCATCCGACTGAGCTCGATCGGGTGCTCGGATCCGAGGCCGCGTATGCGGGAATGTCGTTCCTCACGCCGGAGCTGCTCGGCACGTTTCGCTACGGAAGCGAGCACGTGACTCTGACTGCGGACTCCACGCGAGCCACCGGGCTCGGGACGTTCGGATGGGACGACGAGGGAGTACCGGCGCAGCGCACGGTGCTCGTCGACAAGGGGATCTTCAGCGGCTACATGACATCTCGCGAGACCGCCGCCGTGCTCGGTCAGGAGAGCAACGGCACGATGCGCGCCGACGGTTGGTCGCGGCTCCCGATAATTCGCATGACCAACGTGAACCTCGAGCCGGGGTCATCGTCGCTTGACGAGATGATCGCGACGACGAAGCACGGTGTGTACCTGCAAACCAACCGGTCCTGGAGCATCGACGACCGGCGTCTCAACTTCCAATTCGGCACGCAGAATGCGTGGGAGATCGTCGACGGCAAGCGAGCGCGGCTGGTGCGCAATGCGCTGTACAGCGGGACCACGCCGGAGTTCTGGCGTTCGTGCGACGCGGTCGCGGGCGAGGGTGAGTGGCGCATGTGGGGTGTGGTCAACTGCGGCAAGGGCCAGCCGTCGCAATTGATGCACGTCGGTCATGGAGCGGCGCCGTGCCGGTTCCAGAACGTGCACGTGGAACCTGCACAGTGACGGTGCTACCCGCGGACGATGTCGCTGCCCTCGCCGACGGCGCGCTGCGCCTGGTGCGGAAGGGCCACGCCGAGGTCGTGGCGACGTCGGTCACAGAGGAGTTGACGCGGTTCGCCGCCAACACAATTCATCAGAATGTCGCGGAGCGGGCGCTGCGGGTTCGCGGCCGGGTCGTATCGGACAACCGCGTCGGGACGGCCACATCTACGGGTGAGGCGGGCATGGAGCTCGTGGCGCGAGTCATGGCAGCGGCAGAGTTGGCTCGCGACGTCGCTTCGCTGGAGGACGCGAGTCCGATCCCGGAGCCCGACGGGGGCGACGATGCACCCGTCGCCTACAGCGCCGCGACTGCCGCCGCCACCCCTGAGATGCGCGCCGATCACGTGGCGGCCATCGCGCGCCGCGCGGGCGAACGTGGGCTCGCCGCGTACGGATTCGTCAGCACGGCGCAGCGTCAGACCGTGGTGGCGAACAGCAAGGGTCTGCGCCGGTCCGCAACGTCGACCCAGGCGGGCGCCGTCGTCGTCGTCATGGGGAAATCAGGCTCGGGATATGCAGCGCGCCACAACGCGGATGTCGATCGTCTCGACATCGAGCAGATGGCTGACGAAGCAGTTGACACGTGCATGCGCAACCAGGACGCCACCGCGATCGAGCCGGGAACGTATGAGGTGATTCTGGCTCCGTACGCCGTGACGGATCTCCTCGAACACCTTGGCTGGGTGGGCTTCAGCGCGCTCGCGGTTCAGGAGCACCGAAGCTTCATGCGGCTTGGCGAAAGGTCGATGAGCGAGAGCGTGACCATCCGCGATGACTGCCGCGACCCCGATCTCTTCCCGTATCCGTTCGACGCCGAGGGGGTATCG
>Ga0307477_10002752_pt1 | contig 13426 bp, 11 predicted proteins | sample atmos_gasesECM2C_FD_203316 | JGI IMG/M metagenome (GOLD analysis project Ga0307477, IMG submission 203316) | Hardwood forest soil microbial communities from Morgan-Monroe State Forest, Indiana, United States - atmos_gasesECM2C_515 | ecosystem: Environmental > Terrestrial > Soil > Temperate...
AGCCTGCCACCGTTGCTGTTCCGCCGTCAAATTCCAGGATGCTGCCGGCCGCATTGTGTTCGCGTCGGACGTAGCCCATACCAATCGCTGTTTCCGACTTTGGTGAAAACGCAACACTTGTGATGATGCCGACTTCCTTGTCCTCGACGTCTTTTGCGCGCAGACGTGTCAACGGAACCGGGGGATCGAGGGATGAAAACTTCAGACTGACGCGCCGGCGATTTACATGGCCGCGCGAACGCACCCGCTCCACAATTTCTTGTCCGGTGTAGCAGCCCTTGGTAAAGCTAACGTGCGTCGCTTCGAGCGCCGCTTCGTGCGGAATTACTGTGTCGTTGAAATCGTCGGGGAACCATGGAATTCCGGCTTCGAGACGCAGCGCGTTGAGCGCGGTCATGCCGATCGACGTGCCGTGCGCGGCGTGAACTCTTGCATGCATGCTTTGCCAAAGCAGCCCGAGATGTTCGCGCGGCGCAATAATTTCCGCACCCTGGCCGCCAAAGTGGGAGAGCCGAATTAAGTGGCATGGAACGCCGTCGATGGGAAGCTCTGCGTTGGCAAATTCCGAAAATCCTTCCAGCGCGAGTCCACAAGCCTGCGCCACAACCGTGCCGGCCTGCGGGCCTTCCACGGCAAAACTGCCGAGCTGGTCGGTGAGGTCTTCCAGCGTGACGTCATCCATGATGATGTATTTGTCTAGGGTGGCAAAGGTGCGTTCGCGAACCGACACGTGCGTGCGCACAAGCAATTTTTCAGCGAGCGCATACACTTCGAGTTCAGCCAGGATGTGCCCCTGCGGATTCAGCAGCAACGCGCGCGTGCCATAAGCTTCGCCGACCGATTTGATGTCATTGCTAACGACTGCGTTCAAATAGCGGACCCGGTCGGGGCCGGAAAGCGAAAAGATGGCGTGCCAGTTGCTATCGAAAATCGCAACAGTCTCTTTTGCCGCGCGATATTCGCTCCGTAAATCCGAAAAATTTGCCGGCAGCTGACAGCCGTGATATTCCGCGAGCTGTGCGTGTGCGGCGCGATGTTCGTTGAGGAGTGGAGTATCCATGATTTCCAGTCAGGCAGGCACACCAAGTATACTAGAGCTGGCATGGCGGAAAAACTCATCCACGAAATCATTCCTGTCGGCATGTTGCAATGCAACTGCTCGATCCTCGGCGATCCCGCCACCAGAGAAGCAATCGTAGTGGATCCTGGTGATGAAGTGGACCGCATTCTCGAGATTTTGCGCCGGCATGATTTGAAACTCCGCGCCATCGTCAGCACACATACCCATATCGACCACGTCGGAGGCCTCGCGCAGTTGCACGCGGCAACCAAAGCAACGGTGTTAATCCACGAAGGCGACCTGGAGCTTTACTCGCACCTCGACATGCAAGCGCAGTGGCTTGGTGTTCCGACTCCCGCGATCATGCGCATTCAGGATTTTGTGAAGGAAGGCGACGCGGTGCGCTGGGGCGGTTTCGCCGCGCGCGTGTTGCATACGCCAGGCCACACTCCCGGCAGCATCAGCCTGGTGGTTGAACGCGGCAGCGAAGGGGCCTCCGCATCACCAAGCCATCCTGACGCGCACCGCGAGCATGAACATCTTCATCCAACACCGAAACAGCCACCCCAAACGTCAAATCAGTCCGTGCGCCTGATTGCCGGCGACACACTTTTTCAAGGCAGCATCGGCCGGACGGATCTGTGGGGCGGTTCCACCAAAGACATTCTGCAATCGATCCACCAGAAACTTCTCTCGCTGCCCGATGAAACGCTGGTGACGCCCGGCCACGGCGCCAATACGACGATCGGGGCCGAGCGCGAGACCAATCCTTACCTCCGCTAACCGAACTCTGCCGACCAATCAGCGCTGCCTAGAATTGCGCGTCCTTTACGTGCGTAGAAGGGAACCACCAGTTTCCGAACGCATCTTGCAATACTGCGGCACGGTCTCCGTAAGACTCCTCGCGGAGAGGACGCAGCACCTTGACACCTTCGCGGACGGCCGCGGCGTAAACCGAGTCCACATCCCCGATGTACATGTGCAGCGCCCCGGGCATCGCCGCACCTTCATTGGCAGCCTCGCCTAAAGCCAAAATCGAATCCCCGATACGCAGACGCGCGTGAACCACCTTGCCGTCCGGCGCCTTCAGCATGAATGTTTCCTCGGCCCCAAACGCGCGCTTGGTAAACTCCACAAACTCAGCCGCGCCCACAAGACTCAGATAAGGCAAGATCGCCCGCGTGTCGTCAGTCCGGTGGCCGGTCTTTCGAATCGCAGTGATGTTCCAGTGATTTCCCGCGGTGTCCTTCACTCCTGCCTCGCGGTCGCCCCACGGTTGCTCGGTTGGAGCGAACAGCGAAGTCGCTCCAGCTTTCAGCGCGCGCTGATAGACCGCGTCCGCATCTTCGACATGCAAAATGTTGCCCAGCAATCGCGCGCCAAATTCTTCACTGGCATCGGCTAGTTCCAGCACTGAATCACCGATGCGCATCTCGGCGTGCATGATCAATTTGCCGCCCGGCTTACCTACGCGGAATTTTTCCACCGCACCAAAGCCTTCCTTCAGAAAGTCGATCAATCTCGCTGCGCCATTTACAGCAAGATAGGGCGTCAACGTATGGAAGCCTTCAGGGATTGGTCTCACTGCCGGCGTGGCTTTCTCGTCCGGCTTTCGTTCCGCTTGTGTGAAGGCGCCTTGTTTCGTCATCTCGTCCACTCTCCTTTGCAATTCTTCCGCCGAAAGTTGTTCGATCGTCGTAGAAATCATCCAGACCTGGCCGAACGGGTCTTCGAACTGCCCGGAACGCTCGCCGTAGAATTGATCCTGGACTGGCCGCACCATTTTTCCGCCTGCCTCCACTGCACGCGCTGCTACCGCGTCCACGTCGGGAACCGACAAGTTCATCTTCACCGAAGTACCACCAAGAGTTTGCGGGCTGATCGAGCCGAATTCCGGATGCTCGTCCGAAAGATAAATGGACGAATTGCCGATGCGAATCTCGGCGTGGCCGATTCTTGCCTCCGGGCCTACCAATCGCATGATTTCCGTTGCGCCAAAGACTTTCTTGTAAAATTCGATTGCAGCGGCCGCATTCTTTACACACAGATAGGCCGTTGCCGTCTGCCGAGTCTCCGTTGCAACTGCTGGTTTGCTTCCCATGGTTGTTCTCCTTTCAAGGTCAGCTTTCAAACGTGCTTTAAAATCTTCGCGAGGCAGACCGCGCAATTCCCCGGCAATCCGCGCAAGCGCTTGCAGCTGCGCTTTCGCTTTCGGCTCGCGCTGTCGCCGCGCCACCGCCGGACGCGTGATGAGCGCTTCCACCATTTGGTCGAGTTGTTCGCTCAGGTTTTGCTTAGCCATTTAATCTGCCTGCTTTACCGGCCGATTTACTTGCCGTACTCTGGCGCGCTGAAACCTCGAACTGCGACCGCAAGCTCTCCAGCCCGCGAAATTGCAATTGTTTTATCGCGCCGTCGGTTCGCCCAAGTTCTCTGGCGATTTCGTTGATGCTTTTCTCCTGGGCGAAACGCATCTCGATTACGCGGCGCTGATCGTTGGGCAACGTTTCCACCAGGCGGAACAGCCTGGCGCGCTGCTCGATCTCTTCGGGACTCACGTCCTTGGAGCTGGGTTCGCCGGGACTTGGATTCCCGTGCTCTCGCGCGGCGAGTTTCCAGCGATCTGCAATCGCGTTGGACGCAATACGGATCAGCCACGCGGAGAAGGGAAGTCCCCGCCATTCGAACCGGCCGAGGTTTGCCAGCGCCTGATGGAACACTTCCGCCGTCAGGTCCTGCGCTTCTTCGCGGTTTCTCAGACGCCGCACGACGTAGGCGTACACCCGTGCAAAGTTATTTTCGTAGAGCTCCGCAAAGCGCCTCGGGTCTTTTTGAGCCGCTTCGACCAGGCGCCGCTCGCCGGCATCTTGTGCAGGTGCCTTCAACCGCTTCTCCGATTTTCGTCTTGCTATAAGATAAACCGCCGGGCACCGGAAAGGTTACGCGGAAATATATGCTTTCACCATCTGACCGAGCATCCATAACAACTTTGCACTTTGGGATGCAACTTCCTATACTCCCGAGCCGTATCACCAACTACCGGCGTCACGTGTTGCAAACCGCCGCCAGAGGAGGTTCCCGCGAGTGGATGAAACAAATTTACCCCCCCTAGATGCCGCACCGCCGCTAACGCCCACACCTCCGGTGGAGCCTGAACGCAATGAAATACTGTATGGCCGGAACGGTCTTCGCGCCGGCTGGCGGGCGCTGCTTTTCATGATCCTGGTTCTCTGCATCGTCGTTCTTCTCAACCTAGTCGGGCACTACGTGACGCGGAAATTGGGACAGACTCGGGCTGGTCCGGCTCAACTAACCACTCTCACTCCAGGATTCATCGCCGCAGGTGAATTAATAACCTTTGCCGTGATTCTTGGCCCCAGTCTAATCATGGGACGAATCGAGCGCCGAAAGCTGGCGCACTATGGGCTTCCCTGGCGCACCTCCTTCCCCAAATATTTTTGGGAAGGATTGCTGTGGGGATTTCTCGCAATTAGCGGCGTGCTTTTTGTGATCTTCCTGTTCCACGGATTTCGAATTGTTGGAATCGACGCGCACGGTTCGACTCTGGCTCTTTCGGCCCTGGAGTGGACCCTCGCTTTCCTGGCCGTGGGATTGTCCGAGGAATTCACGTTTCGCGGCTATTTGCAGTTCACACTTACCACCGGAATCGGATTCTGGCCGGCAGCTCTCCTTCTCTCCGCTCTGTTCGCGGCGGCTCATTACCGCAACGAGGGCGAATCGGCTTTCGGCCTGATGCAGGTTGCCGCCTTCGGCATCTTTGCCTGCATCGCGCTGCAGCGCACTGGAAACTTGTGGTGGCCGATCGGATTTCACGCTGCCTGGGATTGGGGGCAGACGTTTTTCTACGGCGTGCCCGATAGCGGGCTGAAAGCCACCCACAATTTCTTGCACTCTGAGTTTCAGGGGCCGGCCTGGCTCACCGGCGGAAACACCGGGCCGGAAGCCAGCATCTTTTCGTTGGTTGCGCTCACGATTGCGTCGTTGTTGATACTTCGCCGCTATCCTGAGGTGCGTTATCCGGATTCTGCGGCGGTTGGCTCACCTTCCCGCTGAGGGCGGTTTCTTGCGCATATGAACTTCCGTGCCGCCGCGATCGTAATAGACCTTGTCCATGTAGGACCTCATCATCAAAATTCCGCGGCCATGCTCTGCGTCGATGTTTTCAGGCGCCAGCGGATCAGGCACCTTCTCGGGATCAAAGCCGGTTCCTTCGTCGCGCACCACAAAGAAAAGCTCACCGTCAGGTTCGCAGCGGAATTTCAGGTGCACCCGCTTCTTAGGGTCTTCCTTGTTGCCATGAAGGACCGCATTTGCGATCGCCTCACGCAGGGCAACTTCAATATCGTCCGCGTCGCCTTTATAGCAGGTGTAATGCTTCAGGCGTTCCATGAACTCGTCCACAAAAGGAGAGATGGCGGATATCTCACTGAGCATGGAAAGTTCAAACTCAGGATGCGGAGGACCAACTTTCCATCCCTTGTGCAAATCCATTTCCTTAACCCCTTCGTGGCCGATTCTGGGTGAAATGCGCAACCGGCACAATGTGGGCGGCCATGCGGCTAGCCGCTCCATGAGGCCGGGGAACGCATTGTATTCCATAGCTATGGATTGTTTGGCGGGAATTTTAGTGTCATCGGGCGCATTGACGGTTGATGTTAACGGGCCATGAAACCCGTTTTCTGTGCGTCTCCTTCGAACTGCGCGCCTGGCTGGAGCCACATCACGCTCGAAAAAGCGAGCCTTGGATTGGATTCGACAAGAAGAGTTCCGTGAAGCCAAGCATCCCTTGGGCGGAAGCTGTCCACTTATGCCTGGGAACAGCGTAACGCCGTCAAGCTCGGCGCTCGTACCACAGACAGTTTAGAAAACAAAACAGCCTGGAACAAACACGGTATGATCAACGGACCGCTAGTGGGTGGGTGATCAGCGCGAAAAAGGAGAAACCAAGCTAAAGCGTCTCGCAACGCTTATCGAAGACTCGCAGCACCAGCAATTAATCGGCCCGCCAAGACGGCCCACAAAGTCGAAATAATAATTCTGGTCTAGCTAGGCGGCCGCGAAACGCAATTCCCGGTCTCGCCAAAGATCCGCCTAGGATCGAGTCTCGCGTTCGGCGCGAAGGCTTTCCATCACGCTTTGAATAAGCTCTTTCGCCTTTCCGATTTCGGCCGTAACGATGCGGATGTCCATCACCGGAATGTTTTCGTCGCGGTTGCTGTGGCAATAAACGCCGTGCTGGCCCACCAACACAAGCGCGTTGGTCAGCAAATCCAGCGTAACGGCCAACCGTCCCCGGTGTTGGCCCATCATCGTTTCGTAACGTTCCAATTCCTCGCGATGCTCGTCGAAAGCGGCCATAAAAGTTTTCCCCCGGGGAAGTCGCAAATCGAAATTAGGCGAACAGTTAAGCCACGAATCTGTATCCCACCCCGCGCACCGTAAGCAAATGGCGCGGCTTGGCCGGATCGTCTTCGATATAGCGCCGCAACCGCACGATAAAATTATCAATGGCGCGGGTGTCGGTGTCTTCCCGCAAATCCCACACGTCTTCCAAAATGGACTTGCGGGATACGCTCCGGCCGTTCTGCTTTATCAAATGACGCAGAAGTTTTGCCTCCATCAACGTGAGCTGTATGCTGCTGGTTTTGGTGCGAAGCTGCAAAGTATCGAAGTCGAGCGTCTTTCCTTCAAACGTAAATAGCGCTGGATCGCGGCCGGACCCGGCATCCACATTTTTGGGGGACCCGGACTTTTTCTTTCCTTCGTTGTCTGCGCCGCTCATCCATCCGGTACGCCGCAGCAGCCCCTGCAGACGCGCCAAAAATATCGGCAATTGAAATGGCTTGGGCAGGTAATCGTCCGCGCCGGCGGCAAACCCTTCCAGTACGTCCTCCGGCCGCCCGCGCGCAGTGAGCATCAGCACCGGAACGTAATTTTTGGCCTGGCGCAGAGCGGAGGCAACAGCGAACCCATCAATTCCCGGAAGCATTACGTCGAGTACTACTGCGTCAAATTTTTCTTTGGATTTTAGCAACCGGTCGATTGCCGACTCGCCATCGCCCACCACCTGCACCATGTATCCTTCGGCCTCGAGGTTGAATTTCAGCCCGTCGGCCAGGTGCGTTTCATCTTCGACCACCAGCACGCGGCTCAAGTAGCGCTCCGCGGAAGTTCCAGGGTGACCGTAGCGCCTTGGTTTTCGCCTTCGCTTTCGGCATAAACTTTGCCGCCATGCGCCCGCGCAATCGAGCGCACAATGAATAGTCCGAGGCCGGTTCCTTTTACTCTGGACGTGCTTCGGCGACGAACACGATGAAAGCGTTTGAACACGCGCTTGAGCTGGTCGGTCGGAATTCCCAGGCCGCGATCGCGCACGCGGAGTATCACATGCTTTTCGTCGGGAGCTTCGAGGCTGACCGCGACATCAACGTTACCGCCCGAATATTTGATCGCGTTATCGAGCACGTTTGAGATGGCAGTGCGAAGTTCTTCAGGGTCGCCTAACACGGGGAACTCGGCAACAGGCTTTGCGGATTGCGCGTCATTTGCGTTTCCACCGGCCGGTGGCTGGCCATTTGCCGCAGCAAAATGCAAAGCGCCGGGACTTAGATGGTGCCGCGTGCGCGCTAGCTCCATGCATTCGGCGGCGAGATTGCCCAAATCAATTTGAGCGCGGTAGGGTTCACCACGCTTGTATCCTACTTGCCCGGCTTTCAAAACCTGCTCCACGGTTCCCAGCAAGCGGTCGGTATCGTCCAGCATGAGTTGATAGAATTTTTGCCTTTGCTCCTGTTCGACTTCGCGGCGTTGCAATGTTTCCAGGTACAGGCGAATGGAGGTGATCGGCGTCTTCAGCTCATGAGTAACCGCGTTGATGAAACTTCCGTGCTGCTCGTTCAAGCGTATTTCGCGGACAAGAAAAGTGGTGTTTAAGATCATGCCCAGAATAATGGTGGCGAAGACAATCACGCCGAGGAATAACATGACGCTCTGCCGCCAGTTTAAGATGATCCAGCCGACGTCCAGAGCGACAGCCAGGGCCACCAGAGATATCCCCAGCACAAGAAAAAATGCAATTGTCTTTCGGCGGCTAGAGATACGCATCGGCTTGGCGGAGTCTCAGCTAATTGTACCGCGTTTGTACCTGAGAGAACGTCAAACGGCCAATCTTGATGGGCGCGGAGTAATATACCGCCAGGAATGCATCGTGGGCCACCCGCCAGCTATTCATTTTCCCGTCGGGAGTTGCAAAAGGCATGAGGATTATCGTTATGGTCGCCTTATTTCTCCTGTCCGTTTCCCCTGCCTTAGTTACGTTGGGATGGCATTTGATTCACGGGAATGCAATCCAGAGGCAGAGGGAAGAAAGTGTTTGTGCCATTTATATGGATGGCTTGGACTGACCATGCGATGGACATTGGTCAGAATAACCTGTCGGACCATGGCGATGCGGGAGAAGAATATCGATCGTGAGAGGCCATTTATTGGAAGGAGGCTGGCGCCGTTGTCACTGCCTCCGGTTCGACCAGTTTCAGGCGACAACGAAGGATTCTGTATGGAATCCTCCTATTCCCGAGCACCTCACCTGGAATCTGCTTCTTCTTTACTCCTCCGAGGGAAATGGAGAGCCGATTTCCGAAGAGACCGGGACGATCTTATTCTCTTGTTCGAGATCATTCAGCGGATGAATTAGGAACGGCGGATTCGCCCTGTGGGTTGCACAGTTGGTAGTGTGCCGGGCTCGGTCGGTCCAGTTCCGCGGGTTAATAAATTGCTAACGTTTAGAGCTGCGCGGAAACCAACTCAGGCTGCGTCTTCGGAGCGGCGAATTGTGCCGTTTCCACGGTGCCTCGTTCGGCGAGCTGCATGGTCTCAAGCTTGGTGGTGTGAATCTGCTTCGCTAGGCCAAGTTTTTTGAGTAGCCAGATGCCGTACCAGTTTGCGTCGATCTCGTACCACTTCAAACCGTGGCGAGCCGAAACTGGATGCGCGTGATGATTGTTGTGCCAGCCTTCGCCCCAGCTTAGTATGGCGACCCACCAGCTATTGGTAGAGAGGTCGCGAGTTTCAAACCGACGGCTTCCCCATGAATGAGTGGCGGAGTTGACCAGCCATGTGAAGTGCAGACCCATCACGGTGCGCAGGAAAATCCCCCACAGCACGAATTTCCATCCGCCAACCGCAAGCAGACCGACGCCGAGCACGATCATCGGGATGTAATGATATTTCGTGATCCAAACGTGAAACTTGTCTTTTGCCAGGTCCGGGACGTAACGCGCAAGCGTGGACGTATCGTGGTGCATCGACTTGCCCATCAGAATCCAGCCCATGTGCGCCCACCACTTGCCGTCGATCGGGGAGTGCGGGTCGCCTTCATGGTCCGAGTACTTATGATGAATTCGATGCGTGGCCACCCAAAATATCGGTCCGCCTTCCAGGGCAAGCGTGGCAAAAACGGTGAGGGTATATTCGAGCCACTTGGGAACTTTGTAGCCACGATGCGTGAGCAGGCGGTGATAGCACATGCCTATACCCAGGCTCGTAGCCATCCACCACAAAACTACCGCGACAAAAAACGCTTTCCAGGTGAAGAAAAACAGGGCGGCGATCGCGCCCAGGTGAAACAACATCATGAAAGAAGCGGTAACCCAATTGATTTCGTCGCGGTCTGCCGGCCTTCTTTCCAAATCGGTCAGTTCAACTCCCATATTCTTGGCCCTTTCTTACAGTCCCTGATGCTCGACCTGTGCTTGCTCTGCTCGATGCTGGTACTGCTGGAATTAGACTACCAGTAGTGGCGCAAGCGATTTGTAATAGTTCTGTAATACCAGCACTTCGCTCACCGAAAAGGTACCTGTACTTTTCTCCTCCCAGTAGTTTCAGCTGCGCACAACATTATGACTCTCCGAGCCTGGGGCCTTCGGCCAGCGTCGAGCGATCGTCAGGGCTCTCAGTCGCACTGTCTTGCCGCCCCCCCATCTTTCCTCAGCATGACAGTCATCGCGTATACGCGACACAGCGTGTTTCCGATGGTTCTAGAACCAACTATTGCGCCCTACGGAACAGCCAAACCTAGTTTCCTTTACTCTTTTGCGTTAAGGCCGGATAATCTGGCGCGTTATCCAAATCGATAAGCAATACGGGGAGACTCGAAGAAATTGCCGCGCGCATGCGCGAATTTACTCGTTCCAGAGCCGCTTCTTGTGAAGAATCGGCGGCCCATGAGATCTGCGGGGTGATCGAACGATGAGACGTTCAGACTTGGTCCGAAATGCGACGAAGGGAAAAACCGTGCGGACTTCCCAAATTGTCTTTGGCGAACGCCAGCACCTGTTGCGCGTGCTCGATTCCGTGGAACGCAGCGCCCTGCCCGCGCCGCGGCTCGAGCAGGAGCGCCGCGTCATCGAGCAATTGATTCACGCGCGCACGCAAGAGTTGAACCGGATTAATGCCGGCTGGGACGAGAAAATTGGAATGGTGCTAAGCGCCGAAGTGAAGCCCGACACGCTGGACAGCTTGTCGCGCCAAGCTCCCAAGGAAGACTACTATCTGCTGCGCCTCATCAGCGAACATCCCAAGGTTTCCGCTAAGACACTCAGCCATCTCTCGCATCATCCCTACTCCGCCATTCGCGAAAATATCGCGCGGCATCCAAATAGCGACGCCGCCACGCTAACGCGCCTCAGCCGCGATCGCACGCAACCGTTGTGGTATCTGGTTGCTTTCAACCCCAACGCTCCGTCCACCTTGCGCAAGAAGCTGCAAGAGCGCATGCGCCGCCTCGGTGAAAAATCAGCCACGCAATAAGGGCATTCATCGATTACTTTGTTTTTTGGAAGCAACTCCGCCGCCCAGACCTGCTAATTCAATTGCCCGGGTGGAAATGCTTGTGATGTAGAATCGCGCCATGGCGCAACAGTCCGTATCTCCTTCCGGCGTCTTCAATATCACCGACGAATTCGTCGGGCGCCCCGCTCGCGAGCATCCGCAAAAAGCCGCCATACTCGGAGTCGAGCGCCAGGCAAGTTACGCTGAGCTCGAATTTGAAGTAAATCGCGTGGCGCAAGCGCTCCTGGATTCAGGTTGCAAGCCGGGTGACCGTGTCTTGATCGCTCTGCCCGATTCGATCGAGTTCATTGCCTGTTTTTTCGGCGCCGCAAAAATTGGCGCGATTGCCGTGCCGGTGAATTCGATGGCGCGCGCAGCGGACTACCGTCATTACGTTTCAAATTCTGGCGCGCGCTTCGCCGTCGTACAGGATTCCATTCTCGACGAATTTGCAGCCGGGCAGCCATCCGGCTCGCTCGAACTGGTTGTGGTGGCAGGCCGGCGAAGCTCGCGCCTGCAAAATATTCTGTGGCAGGCCAAGTATTGGGGCGATTGGCTTCCGTCCAGGCGCCAATCCCCTCCAACCTTTCCGACTTCGCCCACCGACCCCGCATTTTATCTCTACACCTCCGGCAGCGGAGGTCCGCCGAAAGCCGCCGTTCACGCGCATGGCGACATGCTGGTCACTTCTCGCAACTACGCCGGTCGCGTTCTCGGTCTCCGCGCGGACGACCGAATGTTCTCCGTCTCGAAGCTCTATTTCGCCTACGGTTTGGGCAACGGAATGTATTTCCCGCTGTTTTTTGGCGCGAGCACTGTGCTCTATCCCGAACGCCCGCGTCCCGACCGCGTGGCGCAAATCGTCGAGAAATATCGTCCAACGGTTTTTTACGCCGTACCCACTTTCTACGCCGCTCTTCTGCGCGAAGCCGAACAGGGGCTGACCGTCGATTTTTCCCCCGTTCGGCTCGCGGTATCCGCCGGCGAATCGCTGCCCGCGGAAGTGTTCGAGAAATGTCGCCAACAATTCGGCATCGAGATTCTGGACGGCATCGGCTCCACGGAAATGCTGCACGTCTTCCTATCCACACGCCCCGGCGAAGCGCGCCCCGGCACCTGCGGCCGCGAAGTACCCGGCTACGAATCACGCATTGTAAATGAAGCAAACCAACCTGTCGCTGACGGCGAGATCGGCAATCTGTGGGTCAAAGGCGAGAGTGCCTTTTCCGAATACCGAAAAATTCCCGAGCTTACCGAGCGCGTAAAGAAAGACGGCTGGGTATTTACCGGCGACAAGTTTTCCCGCGATGCCGAAGGTTTCTATCATTACGCGGGTCGCGCCGACGACATGATGAAAGTGTCCGGCATGTGGGTCTCGCCTGGGGAAGTAGAAAATGTTCTATTAGCACACCCGGCGGTCGCTGAATGCGCGGTAGTCGGCCGTCCCGATGCCCTCGGCTTAGTGCGCCCAGTTGCATTCATCGTAGTTCGCCCAGGTGTAATCACACCTTTAGGCGGCTTGGATAGCGAAATCAACGGCTGGTTACACACTCGGCTGGTCGGCTTCAAATGCCCGCACGAATTCCGCTTCGTCCCCGCATTGCCGAAAACCGCCACAGGCAAAATCCAACGCTTTCTGCTGCGCTCCTGTTGAGCGAGCGTCATAATTGGCAGGTCCGGCAGGCGTGTTAGGCAGGCTTCTCTAAGTTGCGCTCATCAGAGGGTAAGAAAACAAAAATGGCCAGCCGGTGGTTAAGTCGCTGACTGTTGAATTCGACCGATCCCATGAACCGCTTGGCTGGCTGTTTCCCAGCATTATCTCGAGCTCTTCGGCCGCAAGAGGACGCGGCAAACCTTCGCCGTCCAGTTTACCCAATATGTGCATGCGTTTTTTATACTGCTGTTCGGGGCCGCCTTTCAACCACGAGATAACCATAACAGCAACGCGCGGCGATCATCGCCGCCAGACTTCCGAGTGGCCCGCGAGGGCGCGTTTAGCGCGCTTGGGCGGGTTAAAAAATTCAGCTTCGAAGCAGGACCCCTTGACCAAGGGAACCGCGCCGTCAGACGGCAAGAGCCGCCCATGCGAGGGGAGCGAGGTCGGGCGGCGCTGCCCGATGAAGCCCCGGCCAGCGCTCGTCGGCTGCAGCGCCTGGTCAGGTCGCCGAGAGCGCACTGATCGTAACGTAATATCCGTCCGGATCTCGGAGCGAGAACTCCTTGGTCTGAGTGTTCGGATTCACGTGTGGCTCCTCTTCGAGCCGAGTGACGAGAGAGCGTGCCCTTCGAAGCGCCAGGTCGAAATCATCGACACGGAAGAACAACAAGAGCCCGTTGCCGGGTGTCCCATGATCGGGGCTCATCAATGAGGGATGCTCGTGGGCGCCCCACTCGTGGAGACAGAGCAAAACAGTTCCATCTGAATCGAGGATTTGCCCAAAGTAATTATGGGCAGGAAGGGTAGCCGGCTGACCGAACAGCGCCTGGTACCATTTGAAGCTGCCCGGCACGTCGCCT
>Ga0307477_10002754_pt1 | contig 13409 bp, 11 predicted proteins | sample atmos_gasesECM2C_FD_203316 | JGI IMG/M metagenome (GOLD analysis project Ga0307477, IMG submission 203316) | Hardwood forest soil microbial communities from Morgan-Monroe State Forest, Indiana, United States - atmos_gasesECM2C_515 | ecosystem: Environmental > Terrestrial > Soil > Temperate...
CGTGGCATGGCGAGCGGTCTTCCGGCGGTCGAAACGTTGGAGGCGAGACGGCTGTTGTCGGGCATCGCGCTGGTCAACGGCAAGCTTGTCGTCACGGGCACGCCGCACGCTGATGTGATCGTCGTCGAGGTCGATCCCGCCGATGCCTCGGATTATCGGGCCACGCTCAACGGAAAATCCCGGGACTTCCCGATCACGCGGGTCCACCAGATTCTGCTGTCCGGAAACGCTGGGGACGACAGCATTTCGATCGACGAATCGAATGGCCCTGTGCTGGCGCCGGCCACGCTGCTGGGTGGCGCTGGAAACGACACGCTCCAGGGCGGCTCCGGCTACGACCTGCTCGAGGGGGGCGACGGCAATGACTTGCTCATGGCTGGTTCGGGCCCCAACCAGCTCTACGGCGACGGCGGAAACAATACGCTGATCGGCGGCAGCGGCAATGACACGCTGGGCGGGGCCAACGAGGACAACCTCTGGTTGTCCGGACAGAAGGCGCCTGCCGCCACCGTCAGCGGCCGCGATTCCATCGTCTGCGGATCGGGCAATGACTGGGTCGTCGGGGACGATTACGAGCAAATTCATGCCCCGGCGACGATCGTCGCAGGCTCGGGCCAGGATACCCTCGACGCCCGCGATTCGGACACGATCATCGGCCGCAAGCCGGGCGACGTGGTTCCCACCGAAGACGAATACGGCCAGCCGGCGCCGGGCCAGACTCAGTTCGCCATGCACATTCATGCCGTGCTCAACATCTACATTGGCGGCCGGCGCGTTCACATCGTCGACGGCATCGGGCAGTTCGGCGATCGCGGCGCGTTCTACACGCTATCCATCCCGAAGGGGACGGCCAACCCTTACCCGCCGGGCACGCTGCTGCACATGCGGGATGTGATCGTGCGGCCGTTTACGCTCCATGAATTCTTCCAAAACTGGGGCGTAAGCTTCGACGCCAACCATATTGGCCGCTACATCGTGGGCAACGGCCACACGCTGACCATGACGGTCAACGGGGTGCCGAACACCCAGTTCGGGAACTACGTCATTGCCAGTAAGTCGCACCTGGTTGGGAGCACATGGGTCGACGACGAAGTAGACAATATAGTCATCCGCTACAAGTAACCGACGGGCACAACCTGGGGAGAAACGGTGAAGCTGGTATCCCGATCGATCGCGGCCATCGGCATCATCAGCGCAATCGTCGCCGGGCGGGCGGCCGCCTGCCCGGTCTGCCAACTGGGCGCTGCGGCGATCGTCGGCACGTACAACAATGCGCTGCGCGCCTGCCGCTTGAGCGCTGCGCCCACGACGCAACCGACCACCCAGCCTTCGGGGACCGCGCCACTGGAGAATGAAGGCCACCACGAGCTCCTGCCGTTTGGTCTGACCGTCGCCGGGGGCGCCGACTTCACGACGGCGTACTACCATCGCGGCTACATCATGGACGATCAGGGTTTCATCGCCCAGCCATGGCTAAACCTCGCGATGGGTGCGATCACGAAGGACCAATTTGCCCTGACCCCGTACGTGGGCGGTTGGGCGGACATTCAGAGCGGCGGAACCCACACCAGCGGCCTGAGAAACGGCACGGCGGTCAGCGGCGCGGCCATCGCCCCCATGCCGTGCTGCTCCGACAGCCTGGTTGTCAGCAAGTCGGCCCCCCGCCGCAGCGCCGGCGCCGGTTCGAGTCCGACCGATGGGGATACGGGATACGATGTCTACGAGACGGATGTAACGGCCGGCGTCGCTATCGACGAGGGGCCGCTCTTTGTCGATTTGCGCTACCGGATATACACGTTTCCCGGCGGCGCGCTGCCCGATTACCAAGAGATCGGCGCGAAGGTCAGCTATGACCTGGTTTCACTGTTGCCGCAAGCCCCATCCCGCGGGGATTTTCTCGTGCGTCCCTTCGTCGAGTTCGATCATGAGATCGAGGGCGCCGCCCGGCGCAAATACAATTACCTGGAGACGGGAATTGAGCCGTCGTTTGTCGTGCCGGTCGGGCGGACCCGGATCGGCGTCAGCCTGCCGGTGGATATCGGCATGAGCGTCAGCAACTATTACACTACCGGCGGCGGGTCGAATCAGACCCTCGGCTTTTACTCCGGCGCAATAAAGACGACGGTTCCGCTTCCGATGCCGGCTCGATTCGGGTCCTGGTATCTCACCGGGACCGTGACCTACCTGCGGCTCAACGCCGACAATCTCAAGGTGCTCAATCACGGCAAGGCCGACGAAGTGATTGGGACGCTGGGAGTCGGGTTCGCGTACTGATCGTCGATTTGCACGGGCGGGCTGGCGGCGGTACCGTTGGATTTCATGCGTTCGCGGGCGCTGCGCATCGCGATCCTGCTGTTTGAGGCGTTGTGGCTGAACGTCATCGTTCCCGGCCACACGCGCGGGATCGTCGCGCTTCCTGACAGGCAGTGCTCGGCCTGCGAACCCGGTTCGGCCCCGGCCCCTGTCCCCTCCTGTTGCCGATTGCGGGAAGGACGAGGGGGCGGCCAGGGGAGTTCGGCGCCGAAGCACGGCGATCCGGCGCTGCGCTGCGCGATCTGCTACTTCGCCGCCCGGCTTTCGGTGCCGGTCGCGGTTGACTTCACTCATCCTCCGCTCGGGCTTGTCGGAATCGTCTTGCCGCAATGGGCCCAGAGCACCCCGCGCGTTTTTTTCGTCGCGACTTATGACGGCCGGGGGCCCCCGCCGGCGCCATCCATCTCGCGTAGTTCGATCGCCTGACTGACCACGATTGCCGTAATCGCTGGTCTTGGGCGCGTTCCATTCGATTGGCCGGTTCCGCGCCAAATCAGTGGGGCAGACGTTCCTGTCTGCCTCGGATGCCGGTACTCCGGCATCCGAGTCTGATTCGGGTCGCTGAGTACATCGCCCCGAGGCAGACAAGAATGTCTGCCCCACCAGCCTGATGACCGGAGAAAACTCTCATGCGAAAACTGCTTTGCAGGGGCGCCGCCTGCGCGGTGTTCTCGGCCGTGCTGGCGTCCGCCCGCGTGGCCGCCGCACATGGCTTTGCCGGCGACCGCTTTTTCCCCCCCACCATCGCGACCGACGACCCCTTTGCCGTAGACGAGTTCGCCTTTCCCACGGTTTCCTACGTCAAGAACGCGGGCGCTCCCCCCAACCACGAGACCGACGCCGGCTTCGAGTTCGACAAGGAGATATTCCCCCACTTCGCCGTCGGCGTCTCCGACACCTACATCTATCAGAAGCCGGAGCATGGCCCTTCGATTCACGGCTGGGACAACCTGGCCGTCACCGCCAAGTACGAGTTGTGGATCCAGGCGGAGCACGAGTTCATCGTGTCCGCCGGGCTCGAGTCGGACATCGGCGGAACGGGCGCCGCCAGTATCGGGCGCGATTCCTTCTCGACGTTCACGCCCAAGCTGTACGTCGGAAAAGGGTTCGGCGATCTGCCGGACACGCTGGGGCTGATGAGGCCGTTCGCCCTGACCGGCGAGTTTGGCCAGAGCTTTCTCACGGAGGCGGTTAGCCCCAATACGTTCCAATGGGGCTTTGCGCTGGAATACAGCATCCCATACCTGATGCAGAACGTGCAGGACACGGGCATCCCGCGGCCGTTTCGTGACATGATCCCGCTGGTCGAGTTCGCGCTGGAGACGACCGAGAATCGCCCGGGCCGCGGCCTGACCACGGGCACGATCAACCCCGGCATCCTTTACGAGAACCCCTATTTCCAACTGGGCGTCGAGGCCAACATCCCGATCAACGGGCGCTCCGGCGCCCACGTCGGGGTCACGATCCAGGCGTGGATTTATATCGACGACATCTTCCCAAAAACCTTCGGACATCCTCTCTTTGGAGAACGAACATGAAACCGAATCCGGCGCATCTGATCGTTATTGCAACGGTTGTAATTTTGATCTTGCAGGCAAGTGCATCGGCGCATGCGTTCCTGGACCATGCCGAGCCTCGCGTCGGCTCGGCGATCAGCCAGGCTCCATCGGACGTGCGGATCTGGTTCACCCAGGCTGTCGAGCCGGCGTTCAGCAGGATCGAAGTCTTCGATGCCGGCGGCAAGCGGGTAGATGGGAAGGACGCTCACGTCGATCCGGGCGATCACCACATCCTGATCATTTCGCTGCCGCGGCTGGCGGCGGGTACGTACAAGGTGAGCTGGCGAGTTGTATCCGTGGACACTCACCGGACGCAAGGTGACTTCAAGTTCACCGTCAAACCGTAAGGATGCGCGAACTTGCCGGGCGAAGCAGACATCGCGGCGTGGTACGCGGCGGGGCGTGCCGTCCACTTCGGCGCCTGCCTGGTGCTCCTGGGCGTCTTCGTATTCGATCGTTTCGTGGCAGCGCCGGCCGCCCGGCCCGATGCCGCCGGCATTGAGCGGCGGTGGCGGGTCATCGCGCGCTGCCTGGCCGGGCTCGCATGGGTCGTGGCGTGGCTCTCCGGATTGGCGTGGTTCGGCGGGGTGGCCATGGATATGAGCGGGCTTGCGCTGCGTGAGGCGATCAAGGGGGATACGGCGTGGTTGGTGTGGGACCAGACGCAGTTCGGGCATCTCTGGAAGTGGCGCGCGGCGGTAACCCTCGGCATACTGCTTGTCGCGCCGGCAGCGCTGGCGCTGCGCCCACGGTCATTGTGGCAAGTCGTCGGCAGTTGGACGGCGATGCTCCTTGCGGCCGCGCTGGTGGCGAGCCTGGCCTGTGCCGGACATGGGCAAACCGGCGGGCCGGTCGCGTTGCACCTGGGAGCGGACGCGGTTCACCTTCTGGTAAGTGGCTGTTGGCCCGCCGGGCTGCTGCCGCTGGCACTATTGATGATATCCATCCGACGAAGTGCCGACTCCCAATGGCGCGGCCTGCCCGTGTTGGTCGGCCGATTTTCCACCATGGCCCTCGGGAGCGTCGTTCTTTTGGGCGCGAGTGGCCTGGTGAATGCGTGGTGTCTGGTCGGCACTCCGTCTCACCTGATTTCCACGACTTACGGTTGGGTGCTTCTGGCGAAAGTCAGTCTGTTCTGTGGAATGGTGGTTTTCGGGGCCGTCAATCTCTTGCGCCTCAAGCCGCGCCTTGCGAGAAGCGCCGCGGCCGAAGGGCGCGACGCGATTGCGCGGCGGCTTTTTCGCAACGTCATCGCCGAAATGATTCTCGCGGCGGCGGTGCTGGCGGCGGTGGGCATCCTGGGCCTGTTGCCTCCTCCCGCCGAGCACATGCAACATGAGCACCATCATGTAGAATCCGCCGAACCGTTCGAGGTGCGCGTGGGGATGACTTATCGGTTTTAGGAAAAGCAATTTGCCACGGATGGACACAGATTCACACGGATGAGAGAAGCGAAAACGGCAGAAGTCAGAAGCCGGTAGCTACTCTGTCCTTCGTCTTCGGTTTTCCGTCTCCTATCCGTGTCCATCTGTGTTCATCTGTGGCAATTCCATTCACCGTGCCGATGCCTGCGCCGCGGCGTCGGCCATCTTTCCCAGCACGCCAGCATCCCGCGAACCGATGAAGCGGCGCCGGACGATCCCCTGCGGATCGATCCAGATTCCGGTCGGGAGATCGCCGCCGCTGTAGGCGCCGGTGACCTTGCCGTCGGCGTCGATCAGGATGCGATAGGGAATGTTGCGCTGGCGGACAAACCCCCGGACCTGGGCCGTCACGTCAACCGCGCTGGTGTGGGAACGGTCCTGCTCATCCCGCAGGCCGTCGGCGGAAATCGCAAGAATGACCACGTCATTGCCGCGGTCTTTATAGAGTTTGCTCAACTCGGGAATTTCCCGGTAGCACGGCCTGCACCAGGTGGCCCAGAACGTCAGCAGCACGAGCTTGCCCCGCATATCACTGAGGCGCGCGATCTTTCCGTCCAGGTCGGCCAGTGCGAAATCAGTCGCCGGACCCAGGGCCGCAAAAGGCCGATCGGATGGGGGCAGGACGGGCATTGGATTTGAATCGGACGGCTGGTCCACCCACCATTTCTTCCACCGTGCGATCGCCGCCCGCGTCGATGGCTCGTCGGCGTCAAAGCGCACGCCGAAGTCTTCGTGCGTCAGGTGAACCAATCCCCCGGCGGCAAAACCCTGCACCGTGTGATCGGTATCGTCCAGCATGCCGATGAGCACGGGGACCAGGCGTTTGTCGGCCATTCGGCCCAGGGACATGACGGCGATGCGGCGGATGTCGGGATCGACGTCCTTGAGCATCGCCAGCGCCGCCGGCTCGAAATCCGGATCGTGGAGTTCCTCCAGGCAGGTCAGCGCCGCCTGCTGCGCGTCGATGTCGCCGCAGTACACCCCTTCCAGCGCGATCGGCCTGATCTGGGCCCATACCGGCACGAACGATCCAAGCCGGCCGCGCATGTAATCGAGGACGAACTCACGATGGACGATCTTCTGGCTGTCCCACAGCCGCCGCAGCGCGCTGGCCTGGTCGTTGGAGTCGTTGACCATGCTGCGCATCGCGTACTCGGCGGGCGTGTCCTGGTGAAGGATGTACCAGCTCATCACGGCGTACTGGATTCGCGAACGGCCGAAGAAAAGGGCGGCCATGACCAGGGCGCCCAGGCTGACAACGAGTTTGGACCGTCGCTTCATCCGCTCGAGCCCTCAGAAGGGACTGACCGGGACGTGAACGTTTGCCATAGTAGCACGGTCGGCACGACGCTCAAATCCACAAAGTCGATCAATCGGCCGCGGCGACGTTGCCGTCGAGGACGCGCTTGAGTGTCCAGTAGGGAAATGCGCGGTCGTAGTTGAGGGCGGCGGCTTGTCCGAAATACAGGTCGCGCTTCGATTCGTCTCGTAAACCCATCGCCATGAGCACGAGCCTCTTCTGGGAGGGCACCAGCTCGGCATCGGCAACGAGATTCGGGTAAGGCCGGGCCGCGTCGGCAAGCCATTGACCAACCTGCCGTTCCTGGCGATTGCCGCGGCGATACGCATCGGCGGCGAGCTTGAGATTCGCCGTGGCCAGGTCCGATTGCCCGGCGGCGCGGGCGGCGATGTAGATCAGCAAATGATCGGCGGCGGAGGCCGCGGGGTCGGCGGCCAGCGCCGCCGAGGCTTCGTCGAGCCGGCCCAGGCAAATCGCCGCCTCGAATTTTTCCTTTGGATCGCCCGCCACACGTCGCAGGACCGATGCACATCCTTCCTCGTCGCCGTCGAGATAGCGCAGGAGCGCCTGGGCGCGGAGGGCGAGCCGCCGGGCGGCGTCGGGCTGGCCGGCCCGGGCCGTCAAGGCGACGAATCGTGCCGCGGTCCGACGGGCTTCGGCCGGCTGACCTCGAAGCGCCAGCAGCCGCACCGTGCGCAGCACGGTTTCCAGGTCGCCGGGATCCTTTTCCAGTTGGTCGCCGGCCCGGGATAGCAGTTCGTCATACCTCCGCAGCGCCGTCAGCGACTCGGTTTCGGTCGTGACGAAGCGGTCGTTGCCCGGCAGCAGCGCCAGCGCCCGGCGGGCATAATCCAGTCCCGCCTCGAATCGCGCGTGAGCCAGCGCATCATACGCCAGGGCGTGCAACCCGTAGGCACAGGGATCGGGCGCTTCGGCTGACCTGTGGAACAGGCTCATGGCCTCGGCGTGGTCTTTGACCACACGCCCCAGCAGGTACATCAGGCCCGCGTCGCGGGGCCGGTGGTCAAGCCGGGCGCGGTATTGCAACTCGACGTCGATCTCGGGGTGGGCCCGCATCATCGCGTCCTGATATTTGCGATGCCATTCGATTCGCGGCGGCAGCTTGTCCAGTCCAGCGCCGAGAAACGAGATCGACTCCTCGTCTGTGCTGAGCGTGGCGGCAAGCGCCAGGAGCTGCTGATCGTCGGGATTGTAAATCGCCTGGTTGCGCGCGTAGGCCGCCTGGGCTTCGCGACCGAGCTCGTGCCCGATGACGGCCATTCGCTGCACGATCGTGCCCGCCGTCCAGACTGCCACTCTTTTCTTGTGAACGGCGGGACTGGGGTCTTTCACTTCCAGCGAATCGGGGAAATCGCTGAACAGGTAATCGACGCGGGCAAAGCGGTACAACAATTGTCCGACATAAAGGCGGTGCGCTCCGGCATTTTTGGCGGCGTCGGCGGCGCTGTCGCGGTAACCGGACTCCTGCTCGTAGACCAGCGCGGTTCGGTCGGGGTTGAGCACCAACGTGCGGCGGGAGAACGGCCGCGTCAGCAGCGGCGTCGATACGTCGCAAGTGCGGTCCGCCAGCGGCAGCGATGGATCGAGCGACTCGATTCGCACCAAGCCCTCGGGCAGGTGGATCGGTTGAGCACCCCCGGCCGCGAGATGAACGCGCTGGCCGTTGAGCGACACGTCGTAGTCCCGCGTCAGCCCGTTCACCAGCCAGACGGTTCGAGCGCGCCCCTGCACATATCCGATGAACAGGTAGACGGCGAGCGCCGCCGCCAGCAGCAACGGCGCGATCAACCGCGATCGCGGCGATCCGCCGGGCGGGACTTCCTCCCACGCCGGCGTCCCCAGGCGCTGCCGGACCTTCGACATGTGATCAACTCCGATACGAGACGTGCCGGGGAGCAACACCGTTGCCGCACTCCCCGCGACGATCTTGCCACATTGCCTGACAAATGCAACCACAAGTCTTACGGCCCCCTCCCTAACCCTCCCCCGGAGTACCGGAGGAGGGGAACGAAGACAGCTCGCCGAAACTGTCACGCGCCCCGCGCGAAGTATTCCGCCTCGAGGGCTTCGAGCTTTTGAGAGAGGGCCTGGTATTCGGCCTGGAGCTGGCGGCCGCGGGCCTGGTCCTTGAACGTGTCGGGGTCCCCGAATCCCGCCTGGCACTCATTGATGGCGATTTCGGTGTCGGTGATCTTGCGCTCGAGTTCCTCGAGCGTAAGCCGTCCGAACGGGCGGGCGTATGGATTGTCCTTCTTTCGCGGCGGTTGCGGCGATTCGGCCGGCCGCTTCGGCCGCGTCTCGGATGTTTGGGCGACGGATTGCTGTTCTTTGCGCTGTGCTTCCCTGACCGTCCATTGGGCGTAGGTGCCGGAAAAATCGATCAATTCGGGAGGACGCAGCACCAGGAGCCGCCGGGCGATCTTTTCCAGGAAATAGCGGTCGTGGCTGACGCACAGGATCGTGCCCGCAAAACCCGTCAGCGCTCCCTCCAGCGCTTCGCGCGAGGGAATGTCCAGGTGATTGGTCGGCTCGTCAAGCACCAGAACATTGGGCTTGTCCAGCAGAAGCTGCGAGAGGCGAAGGCGGGCCCGCTCGCCACCGCTGAGCAGGTCGACGGCCTTGTAGACGTCCTGGCCGCGGAAGAGCATCGCGGCCAGGACGTCGCGCACTTCCTGTTCTTTGACGTCGCGCTGCTCCCAGGCGGTTTCGATGACCGTCAAGTCCGCGTCGAAGTCGTCCAGACGCTGGTCGTAATAGCCAATGTTGAGGTTCGCGCCCCATCGCACCTCGCCGGCATCGGCCTCGCCGCGTCCCAGCAGGAGCTCGAGCAACGTCGTCTTGCCTGAGCCGTTGGGACCGATGAGCCCGAGGCGCTCGCCGCGTCGCACCGCGAAGGTGACGCCGCTCCACAACTGCCGGGGGCCGTAGCCCTTGCTCAGATCGCGCACGCCCAATATCTGATCGCCGGCGCGCTGCTCGACGCCGAACGAAAGATGAATCTTTTTGGAGCTTTGGACCTCCCGCACCAACTGGTCACTGGCAAGGAGACGATTGAGGCGCTTCTCGCGGCCTTTGGCTTCCTTGCTGCGCTGGCCGGCGCCGAAACGGCGGATGAACTCCTTCTGCTTGTAGATGTCGGCCTGCTGCTGCTCGAAGGCGCGTTGCCGCGTCAGCTCCTGAAGCTCGCGCTGGGCCACGAATGCCGAATAGTTGCCGGGGTAGCTCTGGAGCCGGCACTCGCTGAGCCAGACGATGCGGGTGGCCAGGCGATCCAGCAGGTAGCGGTCGTGGCTGATCAGGACGACCGCGCCGTTGAAGCCGAGCAGATATTCTTCCAGCCACTCGATGGCGGCCAGGTCGAGATGGTTGGTCGGCTCATCCAGCAGGAGCAGGTCGGGCTGGCTGATGAGCAGCCTGGCCAGCGCCAGCCGCGAGCGCTGCCCGCCGGACAGCGTCTGGACGTTTTGTTCCCACGTCTGGCACTCGAGGCCGACGCCCAGGAGGGTGGCCTCGAGTTTGTGCCGCCAGGCGTATCCGCCGGCCAGGTCGAATTCGTGCTGGACCTGCTGATACTGGCGAAGGACTTTCTCCAGGGCTTCGCCGCTCAGGGCGGCCATGTCGTGCTCGATCTCCCTCAGCCGGTGGGACAGCTCGTGGAGCTGCGAAAAAGCCAGTTCGGCCTCGTCCATGACCGCGTTGGCCGGATCGAACTCGGCGTCCTGGGTGAGGTGGCCGATCTTCGCGCCTTTGGAGACCCCGACGGCACCCGCGTCCGGGACGACCTGGCCGGTCAGGACCTTGAACAGGGTCGTCTTACCCGACCCATTGGCCCCAATGAATCCGATCCGCTCGCCCTGCTCGATGTTGAGGCTGAGGCGATCGAACAGGACGCGCTTGCCGAAGGTCTTCTCGATGTTGGACAGCGCCGCGACCGACACCCCATAAAGGTAGGCGGGCCGGACGCGGACGCCAAGAGCGGCTATCCTCCGTGCCCTCTCTGGTCGGGTCGCGAAACCGGCGCTTGCCGCCGCGGCCGGCATGGCTATGTTCGGCGACGTGATCGCCGACTTGACACTGGCGCCGAGCCGGATGCGGCTGTTGAGCACCCGCGCGTTGGCGCGGCTGGGGTTTCGCGAGGATTCGTTCCTGATCGTGCTGGCGGTGCTGATCGGGCTGATCACCGCCGCGGCGGCGGTGACTTTCCACGAAGTCATCGATCTCACGCGCAACGTTCTGTACGAGGAATTCGGCCAGAACCGCCTCTACGGCGACTGGATGGTGATGTTGATCGTCTGGCCGGCGCTGGGCGGGCTGGCGGTAGGCGTCATCAGCCGTTACCTGTTCGGCGCCCACGAGGGGCACGGGATCGTCGACGTGATGGAGTCGGTCATCCGCTCGAGCGGATTCATCAAGCCGCTGGTGGCGATCGAGAAGATCATCACCAGCGGGATTACGATCGGCACGGGCGGCTCGGCGGGGGCGGAAGGGCCGATCGTGCAGATCGGCGCCGCCATCGCGTCCGGAACCGGCCAGACCTTTCGCGTCTCGCGGCAACAGATGTCGATCCTCATCGGATGCGGCGCCGCCGCGGGGATCAGCGCGATCTTCAACTCGCCGATGGGCGGACTGCTTTTCGCGCTCGAGGTAATTCTTCAGGATTTTTCTATCGCCAACATGACGCCCGTTGTGGTCGCCAGCGTGATCGCCAACGTCGCGACCAAGGCGATCTTTCAACATATTCTGCACCGCGACTGGGTCGCGATCTTTGCCCTGAGCGTCAACACTGAATTCCGGCTGGATTGGCTCCAGGTGCAGAACTTCGCCTTGCTGGGGTTCGTCTGCGGGGTGATCGGCGTGACGACGACGCGGCTGATGTACCTGACGGAGCAGCAGTTCCGCCGCCTGCGTTTTCCGGAGGCCGTCCGGCCGGCGCTGGGCGCCGCCCTGCTGGGCTGCATCGGCATCCTCTACGTATTTCTTTTCGGGTATCTCCGCGGCGTGATCAAGCCGGTCCCGTTTCACGTCTATCCCGCGCCGGTCTTTTACGGCGACGGCTACGGCTTCATTCAGACACTTTTGGCGCCCGGGTATTACGTGAACCAGAAGACGACTTACCTGCTGATTTTCCTGAGTTTTTTGACCGTCGCCAAGATCGTCGGCACCTGCCTGACGCTGGGGAGCGGAGGAAGCGGAGGAGTCATCGCGCCGTCGCTGTTCCTGGGCGCTGTCGCCGGAGGCGCGATGGGCATGGCGATGAAAATCATCGGCCTCTTTGACGTTGGCCGCGTGTACCCGGAAGCTTACGCGATCGTAGGCATGGGCGCGGTGCTTTCGGCCATCGTTCACGCCCCGCTGGCGTCGATCCTGATTATCCTCGAACTGACTTACAAGCCGCCGCTGGTGCTTCCGGCAATGCTGGCGGTGGTCATCGCGACGGGCACGGCCCGGCTGATCTATACGGATTCGATCTACACCGCCGTGCTGCGTCTTCGCGGCATCCGCCTGGGCCCGAGCGGCGACGTGACGGTGCTGCACCGGCTGACCGTCGAGCAGGTTGCGCTCGATCCGGTTTCCGCGGTCGGCGTCGATACGCCGCTCGAGCGGCTTCTCGATTTGACGGCGCAGACCGGCGTCGCGGATTTTGTCGTTTTCGACAGTTCGGGGAAATATTGCGGGATGGTGGCGGCGGATGACCTGCGGACGGCCCTGCTCGAGCGCGAGGCGGTGCCGCTGCTGGTGGCCGGGGAAATCGCCCAAACCGATCTTCCCGCCGTCCGCAGCACCGACGACCTGGCCAAAGTGCTGGAGACTTTCTCGCTCTACGAAGTTGCCCGCCTGCCGGTAGGGCTGGCCTCGAATCCGGATCGGATCATCGGACTTATCAGCCGCCGGGCCTTGATGCAGCGGTACAACGAGGCATTGTCGGGAAAGTGAATCGGGTCGGGCGACAGAATTACGCGGGGCCAGACGGAAGCTATTACGTTTGCATTAGCTTGGGATTGTGCTCAATGACCCAGCGCCGGGCTTAGGCCGCCAAACTCGCCGCATTCGTGGCCATTTTAGTCGAGGAGGGCTAACGTGAGGTTCTATTTGGACGTGTCCTGCCTGAATCGACCGTTTGATGACCAGTGGCAGGAACGAATACGCCTTGAATCCGAAGCGATTGCGCTCATCCTGGCCCGGTGCGCAGGTGGCAAGTGGCGACACGTCTCCTCGATCATGGCGGCCATCGAGATTGCCGCCAATCCCGATGAGGAGAAACAGCGGAAAGCGAGTGCGCTTTTGCCGGAACCCGCCGATATAATTGCCTTAAGTGCTGGGATCTATCGGCGGGCCGAGGCCCTCGAGGTCGTCGGATTCCATGCGGCGGACGCGGTTCACATCGCAGCCGCCGAGGCACAGGGCGCCGACGTGTTTCTCACCTGCGACGACAGATTACTCCGACGGGCCTGGCACCACCGGCGGCGGTTGGCAGTGGAAGTGGCGAACCCCTTAGCATGGGTACGGGAGCAACGTGATGCGAAGAACACCTGAACAGATCCGCACAATGGGGCTGGCGGTCCTGAGGCGGGAACTGGGCGCCGCGGGGATGGTCCGATTCCTTCAGCAGTTCGACGGCGGCAGCGGTGATTGGGCGAACGAGCGGGACGCCTGGGCAAAACGAACCACCCTCGAGGACATCCGGAAGGCCGCCCAAAGGCCGCGGCGGCGCCGAGCAAAGACGACCTGAGGTGGACTGATGCACCTGATGAAAAAGGAAGCAGAACCTTGCCGCCGATAGCGCGGAGGTAC
>Ga0307477_10002755_pt1 | contig 13409 bp, 9 predicted proteins | sample atmos_gasesECM2C_FD_203316 | JGI IMG/M metagenome (GOLD analysis project Ga0307477, IMG submission 203316) | Hardwood forest soil microbial communities from Morgan-Monroe State Forest, Indiana, United States - atmos_gasesECM2C_515 | ecosystem: Environmental > Terrestrial > Soil > Temperate...
CGGGTCCTCGGGAGCGGAAGCGATCGAATAGCTGCGCTCGGCCTGATAGCCGTCCTCGGCCGTGAGGCGTACGTCCACGTGCTGGCCGGCCCGGTGCCCCGCCCATCCCGGCAGCTCGAGCGCGATGCTGCTCGTCCGCGCCGTCTCCTCAGCCAGCTCGGTGACCCGGCCCAGCTGCCAGTTCAGTCTCCCTGGTAGCGCTGCTCGAGCCACGGGTCGCCCCGGTTGTGGTAGCCGTAGGTCTCCCAGAACCCGGGCTCGTCGGAGGGGGTCAGCGCCAGTCCCCGCACCCACTTCGCGCTCTTCCAGAAGTACAGATGGGGGACCAGCAGCCGGGCCGGCCCTCCGTGCTCGGGCTCGAGCGGCTCCCCTCCGTACTGGTATGCGACCCAGGCCTTGCCCCCGGTGACGTCGTCGAGCGGGAGGTTCGTGGTGTAGCCGCCGTCGCAGAACGCGCTCACATACGGAGCCGAGGTCTGCACCTGCCCGAGCAGCGTGTCGACCGACACCCCCTTCCAGGTGGTGTCGAGCTTCGACCACTTGGTCACGCAGTGGATGTCTACCGTGACCTCATCCGTGGGCAGGGCCAGGAACTCCTGCCACGACCACGACACGGGCTGCTCGACCGCGCCCTGGATCGTGAACGTCCACTGATCCAGCGGGGTGTGGGGGGTGGGGCCGGCGGACAGGACGGGGAAGTCCTCCGTCACGTACTGCCCGGGCGGTACGCGAGCGGGATCGGCCACCGGACGGCGACGACCCAGGAATCCCCGAGAGATCGGAGACATCAGGACCCGCCCGAGTGGGGTTGGATGCTCATGGTGGCGCTGAGCTCGGCCGCCTGGCGATCGTAGTTCGCCTCGGCGGGGAAGGCAAGGTGGGGATCCCGCGCCCCTCGGGGGGGGCGGGCCGGCGGATCCCGTGCGCTCCGTGGGCCAGCCGCCACTTTCGGTCTACGATCACGTGCTGTGCGACCGCTGCGGCCAGGCTCTGACCGACCACAACAGGGAGGCCCTACCGGGCCCCGGCCTGGTCGCTGTCGGCCCGGGGGAGCAGGCGGTCGGCGGGGGGAGGGGCGCGCGTGACGACCCTGGCCGAGGAGGCGGTTGCGGCCATCAACGAACGGTTCGGGCGGTACGACGGCTACCGGGCCGCGCATGCCAAGGGGACCTTCTGCCGGGGCACTTTCACGGCCACCCCCGAGGCGGCAGGCCTGACCCGGGCCCCGCACATGCAGGGCGAGCGCCTCCCCGTCACGGTCCGCTTCTCGAACGGGTCGGGCAATCCCCACGCCCCCGACACCGCCCTGGATGCCCGCGGGATGGCGACCAAGTTCCACCTGGCCGACGAAGGCCACACCGACATCGTGGCCATCACCCTGCCCTGCTTCTTCGCCCGCACGCCGGAGGACTTCGTGGCCTTCACCCGGGCCAGCAAGCCGGTGCTGGCCGGTCAGCCCGGCCCCCGATTTGCGCTTTACCTGGCCACCCACCGCGAGGCGTGGCGCGCTACCGCGGCGGCCCTGGGCTTCAAGGCGCCCGAGAGCTACGCCACCTGCGCCTACAACGCCATCCACGCCTTCCGCTGGATGGGGGTCGACGGAAGCGAGCGGGCCGTGCGCTACGAGTGGGTTCCGGTCGCCGGCCAGCGATCCCTGTCCCGGACCGAGGCCAGGAATCGGGGCCGCCAGTACCTGCAGGAGGAGCTGCCCGAGCGGCTCGCCCGCGAGCCGGTCCGGTTCACCCTGAGGGTCCAGATCGCGGACCCCGGGGATCCCACGCACGATGCCACCAGCGTGTGGCCCGAGCACCGAACGCGGGTCGTGGTGGGCACGCTCGAGCTGACCGAGGTCGACCCCGGCCGGGAGCGACACGGCGACGTGGTCGTGTTCGATCCCACCAACCTGATCGACGGCATCGAGCTGTCCGACGACCCCCTTCCGCGCCTGCGCTCCCAGGCCTACTCGATCTCGGTGGAGCGCCGCAGCGACGTGCCCAGCTGACCGAATCCCCGCTCGAGCAGGGCCACTGACTGGCGGGCCTGGGCCCGGTAGGCGCGGGCGATGCGGTCCCGGTCCCGGCCGGCCAGAACCTGCTCGCGCACGTAGCCGACGAGGGCCCGGTGCAGGCCGATCATCGCGTTGGCCGCCACCCACGGGCCGATGTCCTGGGGGCGGGCGGTGGTCTCCTGCGCGATGAGCTCGGCCAGCGCCTCCGTATAGCGCGCGTAGATCTGGCGCTCGCGCGCGAGCAGGGCCGGGCTCTGGGCGATGACCCGGATGATCGCGCGCAGACGCTGCTCGGCCTCGGGGTCGTCCGCGGACAACAGCCCGCGCGGCTGGGTGATGAAGCGCGCGAAGGCGGTCAGGATCGACTGGCCGGGCGCCCGGGTCCGGATCGCTTCGAGGAGCTGGGCCTCGAACAGCTCCAGGCCGCTGTAGAACAGGTCCTCCTTGGTTGGGAAGTAGTTGAACACCGTCTTGCGCGACACGTCGGCCTCCCGAGCCACGTCGTCGACGGTGACCGCCTCGAACCCGCGCGCGGTGAACAGCCGTCGCGCCGCCTCGGCGATCAGCTCGCGCGTGCGCTGCTTCTTGCGCTCCCGCAGCCCGGGTGGCGTGCTCATGGCAGGGATGTTACACTGGATAAATTCTTATATCGAGTGTAAGCTAACCAGGAGATGGACATGAGCGCTTCCGGAGCAGCGCCCCAGTCTCACATCCGCGCCGGGACGGTGACCCTCCCGTTTGCCGCCATCGTCCTGGCCATGCTCCCGGCCGTGCTGGACCAGACCATCCTGGCCACCGCGCTGCCCGCCATCGCCGCCGACCTCGGTCGCCTGACCGATGTGTCATGGCTGGTGACCGCGTACGTGGTGGCGGCGGCGGCCACCACCCCGCTGTGGGGCAAGCTCGGGGACCGGCATGGGCGAAAGCGCCTACTCCAGGTGGCCCTGGCCATGTTCGTGGTCACCTCCGCCCTGTGCGGGGCGGCCCAGGACATCACCGTCCTGATCGCCCTGCGGGCCGTACAGGGGGCGGCGGCCGGCGGCCTCATGGCCCTGGCCATGGCGGCCATGGGCGATCTCGTGGCCCCGCGCGAGCGGGGGCGCTACCAGGGCTACATCGCCATCGCCTTTGCCGGGGCGACGGTGGTGGGCCCGCTCATTGGCGGCCTGCTCGTGCAGGGCCCGGGCTGGAGGTGGGTGTTCTTCGTCAACCTGCCGGTGGGAGCGGCGGCCCTGGCCGGGCTCAACCGCACCCTCCCGGCGCCCGCGGCCGAGCGTCCGGGGCACCCGCTCGACTCGCTGGGAGCGGCGCTGCTGGCGGGCGCCACCAGCGCGCTCCTGCTCGTCTGCATCTGGGGGGGAAGCCGTTATGGCTGGAGCTCGGCCGAGATCGTGGGCCTGATCGCGTTGACCGGGCTGCTGGCCGGGGCGCTGGTCATGCGCGAGCGGCGGGCGCCCGACCCGATCGTGCCCCTGCGGATGCTTCGCACCCCGAGCGTGGCGGTGGCCAGCGCCGGCCTGTTCCTGGCCACCGCGGCCCTGTTCGCGGTGACCGTGTTCGTGCCCCTGTTCCTGCAGACCACCACCGGGGCGAGCCCCACGCTGGCCGGGCTGCTGCTCGTCCCCATGATGCTCGGGATCACGCTCTCGACCAACCTGTCGGGCCGGAGCATCGTCCGCACCGGACGCTACAAGCGCTTCCCGCTCGCGGGCCTGGCCCTCATGAGCGCCGCCCTCGTGCTGCTGGCCGTAGTGGCCGCCCACCCCTCGCGTGCGACCGTCGGGATCGGCATCGCGATCTTTGGGTTGGGGTTCGGAATGGTGAGTCAGGTGCTGGTGGTTGCCGTCCAGAACAGCGTGGAGCAGCGCTCCCTCGGCGTAGCCACCGCGGCCACCTCTTTCTTCCGGGGCCTCGGAGGCGCGATCGGAGCGGCCCTGCTCGGGGCGGTGTTCGCGGCTCGCGCCGGCGGCGCCCACCCGTCCGTGGCCGGCCTGCATGGGCTCGGCCCCGCGGCTCGGGCCGACGTCATCGCCGGGGTCCAGGCCGTGTTCGTGGTGGCCGCCCCGCTGGCCGCGCTGGCCCTGCTCGTCGTCCTGGGCCTGCCCGAGCTCACGCTCAAGGGGCGGACCGGCGGGGCCGACCGGAGGGGGCGGGAGGCCCCCGCGGGCTCGTCCCGCCCGGCGGGGGCCCACTGACCGCCGAAGGGTTTGCTCCGGGGCAGGGGCGGAGGATCCCCACGCCCTGGGGGCACAACGGTGCCGCGCCCGCGGGCTGGGTGTGCTATTGCCTGGGGCTCGGGAAGGCGCAGGGCAAGGTTTGGGAGTCGCGCGGCGAATAGTGCCCGGGTGCGTGGCGTGGGCCAGCGTGGCCACGCTGATGCTCGCCGCGCCCGTGGCCCCCGGCTACGCGGCGACCAGCGCGCCCGGACCATCGGCAGCCGACCCGGCCCGGTACGTCAACCCGTTCATCGGCACCGCGGTGGGAGCCAAGGATCAGGGCACGGGAGGCGGAGCGGGAAACACGTTTCCCGGACCGGTGCTGCCCGGGGGGATGATCCAGCTCGGCCCCGACACGCGCCCCTCGAGTGACAACGTCGGCGGCGGTTACTCCTACGCCGACAGCCAGATCAGGGGGTTCAGCCTCCGGCACATGAGCGGTCCCGGCTGTCCCGACTACGGCGACGTGCCGATCACGCCCACCACCGCGCCCATCACCGGCTCCCCGGTCCAGCCGTTCGCGCTCGACGTCGACAGCCCCTACATCGCCTCCTACTCCCACGATCAGGAGGCCGCCAGCCCGGGCTACTACCGGGTCAGCCTCAATCCATCAACCCCCGGCGCGATCGGGGTCGAGCTGACCTCCACCGTGCGGGCAGCCCTGGCCCGGCTCACATATCCGGCGTCCAGGACCGCCTCGGTCCTCATCAATCCCGCGGGCAGCGCCGAGGGTGATCGCGTGGCGGCCGTGCAGGTCGATCCGAGCCAGCGCGAGGTGTCGGGATCGCTGACCAGCGGCGGCTTCTGCCTTCAGCCCGACGAGTACAAGCTCTACTTCGTGGCTCGGTTCAGCCGGCCCTTCGCGGCCTACGGGACCTGGCGCAAGCAGCTGCTCGAACCGGGCTCGACCGCGAATCAGGACTCCTTCCTGGGCCAGCCGTTCAGCTACTACCCCTTCCTCGAGGGCAGCTACTACCACTACGGGCTCACGGCCCAGACGGGCGCATATGTCACCTTCGACACGACCGATGACCCGGGGGTGGAGATGCGGGTGGGGATCTCGTATGTAGGCGTCCAGGCCGCGCGGCGCAACCTCGATCGGGAGACCGGCGGGCGCAGCTTCGACGCCATCCGGACCCAGGCCCGGGCCACCTGGGACCGGGCCCTGGCCCGGGTCGAGGTGGCCGGCGGCCCGATCGACTACCTGCGCCGCTTCTACACCGCCCTGTACCAGGCCCTGATCGAGCCGGCCACGTTCAGCGACGTCGACGGGCGCTACCCGGGCATGGACGGCCAGGTCCACGTTGCCCGGGGCTACACGCAGTACGCCGACTTCTCGGGCTGGGACATCTACCGGACCCAGATCCCGCTGCTGGCCATGCTCGCCCCCAGGGAGGCCTCGGACGTGGTCCGCTCGCTGCTGGGCGACGCGGCCCAGAGCGGGTGGCTGCCCAAGTGGCCCGTGGCCAACGGGCAGACGGGGGTGATGACCGGGGACCCGGCCGACCCGATCATCGGGGGCGCGTACGCCCTCGGCGCCCGCGGATTCGACGCGCGGGCCGCGTTGCGGGCCATGGTCAAGGGAGCGACCCAGGTGGGACACAGCGCCAACGACGGATACGTCGAGCGCGAGGGCCTACCCGCATACATCCAGTTCGGCTATATCCCCCGCGAGCTGAACGGCAACGACCTCACCGAGGGCATGGGGGACTGGGTGCGCTCGGTGCCCTCGCCCGCCAGCGAGTATGCCGCCCTGCCCTGGGGGTCGGCGGGCACCACGCTCGAATACTCGGCTGACGACTTCGCCATCGCCCAGCTCGCCCGCGCGCTGGGCGACTCCGCCACCTGCGGCCTGTTCCTGACCCGGTCGGGAAGCTGGCGCAACCTCTACAACCCGGCTTCCGGCTACATCGAGCCTCGCTCCGCCAGCGGGGCCTTCCTGCCGGGCTACAACCCCAACTTCGACGACAGCGTGAGCTCTCAGGGATTCGCCGAGGGCGACGCCGCCCAGTACACGTGGATGGTCCCGCATGATCCCGCCGGCCTGTTCGCGGCCATGGGCGGGCGAAGCGCCGCCGCCCGCCGTCTGGACGCGTTCTTCACCGACCTCAACGACGGTCCCAGCTCGCCGTATGCGTTCCTGGGCAACGAGCCCAACCTCAACTCGCCCTGGCTCTATGACTGGATGGGTGAGCCCTACCGGGCCCAGCAGGTGCTGCGCCAAGCTCTGGTCCAGCTCTATCCCGACACCAACGGTGGCTTTCCCGGCAACGACGACCTGGGCACCATGTCGGCCTGGTACGTGCTCACCGCCCTCGGCCTGTACCCCGAGATCCCCGGCACCGACGTGCTGGCCCTGTCCGCGCCCCTGTTCCCCGCGGCCACCCTGCACCTGGCCGGCGGCGATGTCCGGATCCGCGCGCCCCAGGCCGCCCCCAACGCTCCGTTCGTCCATAGCCTGACCGTCGATGGCCGTCCCTATGACCGGCCGTGGGTCCGCTGGTCGGAGCTGGTTCCCGGCACCGTGCTCGACTATGCCCTGTCGGGAGCGCCAAACCGGGCCTGGGGCGCCGATCCTGCCAGCGCGCCGCCGTCGTTCGCGCCCCGGGATCCGGCCGGCTGCCAGCCCAGCCCCGCGCCCGGCCCCGCGGCCACCCACGCCCCGGCCCGCACGCCCACCCCGTCGCCGTGGCCGGCCCCCCTCCCGGGCCCTGGGCCCGGCCTGCCCCGGCCTGGCTGAGGCCCGCCCTCCGGGCCGGGGGTGAGTCGGCCGGACGATGAGGGCGGGGCGGGTGGCGCCCCACCCGGAACCCAAACTCCTTCCTAACTCAGGCCAACCAAGCGCCGGGAATCCTCAGATGCGGTGACGTTCACCTCAGGCACTTCTGCGCTCGTGACGGAGCACGCCGGCGCTGCGTCACCGAGGGGTGCACGCCGGTCGCCGCGCGGCGATCGGCTCCACCGTCTGTTCGAGGCCAGCTGCGACGCGAGGCCGGACGCCGTCGCGCTGGACGGAGACGAGGGTAGGCTGACCTACGGCCAGCTCGAGCGGGCGGCCAATCGGCTCGCCCATCGCTGCGTTGCATTGGGCGTCCAGGAGGGCTCGCGGGTGGGCATCCACCTGAGGCGGTCCCCCGTCACCTACGCCTCGATCCTGGGCGCCCTGAAGGCGGGCGCGGCCTTCGTCCCGATCGACGTGTCGATGCCCGCCGACCGCGTGGGCTTCATCGCCCAGGACGCCGAGCTCGACCTGCTGCTCACCAGCTCGGCGCTGCGTCCGGGCATTGCGGACGTGGTCGCGGGGCCCATCCTCGAGGTGGACGGTGCGGCGCTGGGTTCCGAGCCCATCACGCGCCCACTGGGGTCGGACAGCGACGAGGCCGCCTGCTACGTGATGTACACGTCGGGATCCACGGGCCGGCCCAAGGGAGTGGAGGTCTCGCATGCGAGCGTGTGCAACTTCCTGCGCGTGGTCGAGCCGATCTACGGCATCCGGCGCCAGGACCGCGTCTATCAGGGCATGACCATCGCGTTCGACTTCTCGATCGAGGAGATCTGGCCCACGTGGCTGGCCGGGGCTGCGCTCGTTCCCGGCCCCTCAGACGACCGCCGGCTGGGTCCGGGACTGGCGGAGTTCCTGACCGAAAGGCGGGTCACCGTGATGTGCGCGGTCCCCACCCTCCTGGCCTCGCTCGATCGCGATGTTCCATCCCTCCGACTGCTGAACGTGGGCGGGGAGAGCTGTCCGCCGGAGCTGGTGGCGCGCTGGTCGCGCCCGGGCCGGCGAATGCTCAACACCTACGGGCCCACCGAGGCCACGGTGACCGCGACCTGGAGCGAGCTGCGCCCCAACCACCCGGTCACCATCGGTCGGCCGCTTCCCACCTACTCGGTACGACTGCTCGACGACGAGCTGTGCGAGGTCGAGCCCGGGGAGGTGGGGGAGATCTGCATCGGGGGCCCCGGACTGGCGCGCGGCTATGTCGGCCTCCCGGAGCTGAGCGCGGAGCGCTTCATCCCCGACCCCACCGGCGAGGAAGACGGTCGCCTGTACCGGACCGGGGATCTGGGGCGGCTGACCCCAACGGGCGAGATCGAGTTCGCGGGCCGCAAGGGCAGCGAGGTCAAGCTCCGCGGCTACCGGATCGATCTCCAGGAGATCGAGGGCGTCCTGCTCGAGGACGAAGGGGTGGGCGGCGCCGCGGTGGCGGTGCACGATCGCCCCGGGCTCGGCCCCGAGCTGGCCGCGTTCGTGACTCGGGCCCCGAACGGCGGGGAGGACCCGCTGGTGCCGCGCCTAGCCCGTCGGCTGCGCGATCGCCTGCCCGGGTACATGGTTCCCGCCTACCTTGAGATCATCGAGTGCCTGCCGAGGCTGGCGAGCGGCAAAGTGGATCGGGCCCGCCTACCCGCGCCGCGCTCGGCCAGGCTGGGCGCCACCCTAGCCCCCGATGCTCCTGCCCACTCGGAGCGGGAGCGGGAGCTCGCCACGCTGTGGTGCGAGGCGCTTGGGCTCGAGCGGGTCTCGGTGGACGCGGACTTCTTCCTCGACCTCGGCGGTCACTCCCTGGCCGCCGCCATCGTGGTCTCGAGCCTCCGTCGCACCCCCGGATGCGATCGCCTCGCGATCGCCGACCTCTACGCCCATCCGACCATCCGGCGCTTCGCCGCCCACCTGGAGGCGACCTGCGAGAGGCCCGGGACGGCGCAGGCGCGGCCCGAGCCCACCGGTCCCGCGCCCTCCAGGCCCGGCGGGCCTCGTATTCTCGGGTGCGGCCTGGCCCAGGCTCTCCTGCTCTACGTGACCGTGGCGGTGGCCGCCGCACCCCTCGTGTGGCTCCTGCGAGCACAGCGCGGGTGGGCATCGGCCGGCCAGCTCGAGGGCCTGCTCGGACTCGTCCCCGCCGTGGTCATGGCCATGACGCTGGTCCTCCCCGTGGTGGGGTCGCGGCTGCTCCTGGCCGGGCTGAGGCCGGGCCGCTACCGGCTGTGGGGAGTGGGGTACCTGCGCTGGTGGCTGGCCCGGAAGCTGCTCGCCGCGGCTCCCCTGCCCATGCTCAGCGGCTCGCCCCTCCTCCCCCCCTACCTGAGGCTGCTCGGGGCCAGGGTTGGACGCGGCTGCCACCTCGCGACCGCGAGCATCGACCTGCCCCGCTTCGTGGAGCTCGGCCAGGAGGTGTGCGTGGGGGCCGGGGCCGTGATCCAGGCCCACGTGGTGCAGGAGGGGTGGCTGACCATCGCCCCGGTGTGTCTGGGCGACCGATCCTTCGTCGGGGCCAACGCCGTGGTCCTGGCCGGAGCGAGCCTCGGTCAGGGCTCGGGCCTGGCCGAGCAGTCGCTGGCCGCGGCCGGCCAGGACATAGCTCCGGGAGAGTGGTGGGCCGGGTCCCCCTCGAGCAGGCAGCGGGCGCCCGACCCGGTGGTGGCCGCGGCCCGGGCGGCCGTGCCCGCCCCGCCCTCGCGCTGGTCCCTGCGGCTGGTGGCCGCCTTCATGGGAGGCCTTCTCGGGCTCGAGCTGCTGCCCTGGGTGGCGGCGGCCCCCGCCGCGTTGCTGGTGACGTGGGCCACCGTTCGAGCCGGAGCCTGGGGCGCCCTGGCCGGGCTGGCCGTGGGGGCCCCGCTGTACGTGGGGTGCGTGTGCGCGGTGGTCCTGGCTGGGGTGCGGGGGGCCGGATCGCCCATCCGCGAGGGGACGTTCGCCCTGCGATCGGGGCTCGGGGTGCGCAAGTGGCTGGTGGACAAGCTGCTCGAGCGCAGTCTGGCCTTGACCAACACCCTCTATGCCACCCTCTACGCCACCCCCTGGCTCCGGGGTCTGGGGGCCCGGGTCGGACCCCGGTCCGAGGTTTCCACCCTGGCTCACTTCGATCCCGTCCTGCTCGAGCTCGGGGAGGGGAGTTTCGTGGCCGACCTGGCCTCGGTCGGTCCGGCCACGTACACCGCCGGGCGCATCGTCCTCCGGCGATCGGCGCTGGGCCGGCGCAGCTTCGTGGGCAACGCGGCCCTCCTGCGCGCAGGCACCTCGCTCGGAGCCCACACCCTGGTCGGCGCCCACACGCTGGCCCCGGAGGGCGAGGTCGCGCCCTCGACCTCCTGGCTGGGCTCGCCCGCCATCTTCCTCCCCCGCCGCCAGGACAGCGGCGATTTCCCGGATCGCCTGACCTATTCGCCGTCCCGGGGCCGGGTGGCCGGGCGCCTGGCCATCGAATACCTGCGCATCACCCTTCCGGCCCTGGTCCTGGGCGCCGCCACCGTGGCGGCCGCGGTAGCCGAGCTGCGGCTGGCCGCGTCCGCCAGCTTTCCGGTGCTCCTGGCCCTCACCCCGGTGGTGGCCGCGGCGGCCGGCGCGGCGGTTGCCCTCGCGGTCGCCCTGCTCAAGTGGGCCATCGTCGGGCGCTACCGACCCCGGACCGAGCCGCTGTGGAGCACGTTCGTGCGCCGAACCGAGCTGGTCACCGGCCTGTACGAGGCGGCGGCGGTGCCGGCCCTGCTCGCGTGGCTGACCGGCACGCCCTTCGCCGGTCCGGCCCTCCGGCTGTTCGGGGCCCGCATCGGCCGGAGAGTGTGGATGGACACCACGTACGTGACCGAATTCGACCTCGTCACCGTGCACGACGACGCCGCCATCGGCTCCCTGACGTCGCTGCAGACGCACCTGTTCGAGGATCGGGTGATGAAGATGTCGAGGGTCAGCGTCGGCCCGGGCAGCTCCATCGGGTCGCGCTCGATCGTCCTCTACGACAGCGAGATCGAGTCGGGAGCGACGCTCGACGCCCTGTCACTGGTGATGAAGGGGGAACGGCTCCCGGCCGGCACCCGCTGGCGTGGCATCCCCGCCGCCGGCCTCTGGTGACGGCCGCGGCGCGTGCGGCACGGCGGCCACGTTCGCCTTGACGCCGCCGTTCGGCTGGCGGTAGAACGGACCAGGCAACCACTCGAGGAGGGCTTCATGGATACGTACGTGATCCTGCGTCGCGGCGGCTGGCGCTCGCCGGAGGAGCTTCAGCAGGCCGCCCAGCGCTCGACCGCCGAGGGCGAGCGGATGGCAGACGACATCCGCTGGATCCGCAGCTACGTGCTGGAGGAAGACGGTGGCTCGGTGGGAACGGTGTGCATCTACCAGGCGTCGAGCCCGGAGGCGATCCGTCGGCACGCGGGCGCGGCCGACCTGCCGGTGGACGAGATCGTCAAAGTGGCCGACACCGTCATCGTGCGAGAGGATCCGGCCCCGGCGGCGGCGTAGTGCTCGTGGCTTAGTCGCTCGGTCGATGGCCGCTCGGGTCGGCCTTCCACGTCTCGCCGCGCCCGGTTCGTTCGAAGCCGATCCAGATCGCGTTCATGGCCGTGGTCACGATCCGCTGGCGCGAGACGTGCTGGTGGTCGTACCACCACAGGGCCAGGCCCTGGAGCACCGCGCGCAGGACCTCCCAGGTCAGTTCCAGGGCCTCGGGGTCGGAGGAGCCCGCGACCGCCTCGGCCCCCGGCTCGCGCGCGAGCAGCGGCATCAGGGCGGCCCGGCTCTGGGCGGCGACCGCGCGATGCAGGGCCTCGACCTCGGGATCGCCCGTCGTCTCCCTGAACAGCATCCGCCAGGCGTAGGGATGCGTCTGCACGTACTCAAACCACGCGTCGAAGGCCCGCGGTATGCGCCGCTCCCCGGGTTCGTCGCTGTCCAGATGCGCCCGCCAGACCGCGCGCAGGTCCGCGAAGTGCCGCTCGAGCAGGCGCCGGTGGAGCTCCTGCTTTGACCTGAAGTGGTCGTAGATCACCGGCACGGAGACCCCCGACCGGCGGGCGATCTCCTCTATCGAAGCCTCGTGATACCCGCACTCGGCAAATACCTCGGTGGCCGCCCGCTCGATGATCTCGCGCCGAGCCTGGCTCGTCAGCCGCCTGCGCGGCGGCTCTCCGTTTGAGGTGGCCGTTGACAACCTAATCGCTCCTAGGTAAGTTGGGAATCGCCTACCTAATCATGACTAGGTTAGTCCGTCAGGCGGAAGCCGCGAATCTCGTGGCCAAGGATCAGAGATCCGTTCTGGTCACGGGTGCACCGGGCGGACTGGGGAGCGCGACGGTTCGCCGCCTGGCCGACTTGGGCTGGCAGGTGTTCGCCGGGGTTCGCGCGGTGGAGACCGCCAAAGAGCTCGTACGCGACCGTGAACGCGTCGTCCCGGTGGAGCTCGATCTCTGCCAAGAGGGCTCGATCCGACGCGCGCGGGATGAGATCAGCCGGCATCTGGACGGTCGCGGTCTCGACGGCTTGGTGAACAACGCGGGGCTGGTCGTCCCAGGGCCGATCGAGCTCATTCCCACCCCCGCGCTGCGCCGCCAGTTCGAGGTCAACGTCATCGGGCACGTCGTCGTTACCCAGTGCTTCCTACCCCTCCTGCGCCGGGCTTGCGGGCGGGTGGTCACCGTCAGCGGCGCGGCCGGGCGGGTCACGGTGCCCATGCTCGGCGCCATCTCGGCCTCCAAGGCGGCGCTCGAGTCCGTGACCGACGCGCTGAGAATGGAGCTCCGCCATCAGGGGGTTCGGGTCTCGATCGTCACGCCGGGCCTGCTCCAGACGCGGCTCCATCACAAAGCGGTCCAGGCCGCGCACCGCGACGGATACGCAGGCGACCCCGAGGCTCGCCAGATCTACCGGGACGCCGTCGACGACCTGGAAGAGCGGCTGATGAACGCCAAGGAGGCTCCGGTCGAGCTCGCGGTGACTCGCATAGTGGAGGCGCTCACGGCGCGTCGCCCTGCGGCGCGATATGTCGTGGGGCGAGACGCGAGACAGCTGATAATGCTCGAGCGTCTGCCCAATGGCGTGCGCGATCGCCTGCTGATGTGGAATCGCGGATTGAAGCGGGAACTGTTTCACTGCGCCGAGCCGGCCTGGGAACCAGATGCCGTCAGGCACTGGTAACCCGACCGCCGCCGCCTTCGACGTGGTGATCGTCGGGGCGCGCTGCGCCGGCGCCCCGCTGGGCACGTTGCTGGCCCGGGAGGGCGTGAAGGTCGCATTGGTCGAGCAGGCCCAGTTCCCGCGCGACACCCTCTCGTCTCACATCTTCGAGACCGACGCGCTGACCCACCTCGAGGAGCTGGGCGTCGCTACGCGGTTGCTGGCCACGGGCGCCCCCTTCGTCAATCACACGGACATGCGCGTCGAGGACGTTCGCCTGCAACTCGAGTGG
>Ga0307477_10002756_pt1 | contig 13405 bp, 10 predicted proteins | sample atmos_gasesECM2C_FD_203316 | JGI IMG/M metagenome (GOLD analysis project Ga0307477, IMG submission 203316) | Hardwood forest soil microbial communities from Morgan-Monroe State Forest, Indiana, United States - atmos_gasesECM2C_515 | ecosystem: Environmental > Terrestrial > Soil > Temperate...
GGCAATTAATCCACTTGGTGCTCCTGGATTGGCTGGCTCGGTCCAAGAGAATTGATTGGTCACGAACAGTTGTGGACGGCAGTTCAATTCGAGCAGTTTTTGGGGGCAGAAGACAGGTCCCAATCCTACCGATCGGGCTAAGCTCGGAAGCAAGCGTCATCTGATCTGCGATGGTCAGGGCGTTCCGCTAGCAATCCAACTCACGGGAGCCAATCGTAACGATTCGCAGCAGGCGCTCGCGCTCGTTGATGCCATCCCACCGTTGCAGGGAGTGCTCGGGCGTCCGCGCCATCGTCCTGATTCCGTGTTAGGCGACCGTGGTTACGACGCTGAGGCAATCCGCCAAGGTCTGCGTGAGCGTGGCATCGTACCTTTACTGGCGATGCGTAACACTGAGCACGGCAGCGGGCTGGGCCGATGGCGATGGGTCGTGGAGCGGAGCTTTGCCTGGCTCAACCAGTTTCGCCGACTGCGCATCCGCTACGAGAAGCGAGCCGATATTCATGAAGCATTTCTAGCTTTGGGGTGCATTTTGATCTGCTGGAAGTTTCTGGCAGGTGAGGATCGCCAGTTACGCCGCGGTTCTATATGCCGCTAGAGCAGCTAGTGCCCGAGCTGAATCAAGAACCTGATGTGCGATACAGGTTGGATCCCGGAATGGCGGTCTCCGCACAGCCGACCACTTGACCGTCGTTATTAACGCTTAATGTCTGGCCCTTGTTGCCCCCCAGCGTAGGAATGGGGGTCTTTACCCCGTCTTCCCAGAGGAACCCGAGGCTGATAAGGTTAGGGCCCTAGCAAGGAACTTCGATCACAGTACAAAAGTAATTCCAGTTTTCTCCCAATGGATGCGGAGTCGGAGTTTGAGCAAAACCGGCGATCAAGCCTCGATTGTCTTTGAGCGGAAATCCCGCTGCGCCGTTGGGCCCTCCGAGTGTGCCAAGGTCGGTCAGCACGGACTGGTGCAATTCACTCGGCCTGGCTTGTTTTGCTTAGCTGGATTAATTGAAGGTCTGCAGACTTTTTATCGCCATCCCTCATTTCCACCGTCACGCCCTTTGCTCCATTCGTTTTGAGAAATTCCGGGTCTTCCCACTCGCCGAGCAGAACACCATCCCATGCGAAGATCCTATATTTCCCCGGCGCTAAGCCGCGGAGATCGTAGCGCCCGTATTGATCGGTGGTCACGGACTTGTACAAATATCGCAGGCTTCTTTTGCTTTCTTCGGGAACCGCAACCACCCATACTCCAGCGACTGGAAGGCTCTCACCGTTGACAACTACTCCTTGCAATCGCGCCCCTTTAGTACTGATTGTGATGTCCAGCCGAGCAGTTATGCCCCTTTTGGCGTGAAGCAGGTGGTCGGGCAAAACAATCTCGCCAAATTGAACTTCCTTGATATAACAATCCTTCGAAATTCCATCCACGCTTATCCGAAAGGTTCCCTGCGGCACGTCTTTCAGCGTGAATTGGCTATTCTCATCGACGTGCGCCTCGCCACCCCGCGCGATATCACCGGATTCCTCCGGAGAAAGGTACACGGTCGCTCGTTCGCCCTCGAGACTTGGCTTGCCGTCCCAAACCAGTTGCCCTGGAATATCTACACCTGGAGCTATGACCAGTGTTAAACGGTCTACGTCCGCGTTCACCACGTCCACATCTTCCTGAGTCGAGTAGAACTTTCCCTGATCAGAAAAGAAGGCTGTTGCCGTGTACTCTCCCGGCGCCAGTTCCGGAATTTCGAATGAACTGTCGGCCTTCACGACTACCTGCACACTGACAAAAGCCCAACCGGTTGTCTCGCCGCGGCGGGTGACAGCCAACTGCGTATCGCCAGTTCCATGATGCGGGAAGAGATATTGAACCTTTCCGCGCACCCGGTAGACTGTCACTTCTTTCATAAAGATGTCGACCGAAGGAATCTCTTCTCCTTCTTTGACGTAGACGCTCGAGGCACTTGCGGCCTCGTGCGCACTCGGATAGTAAATTTTCGCGTATCCTTTTTCTCCTGAGCTTTTCTCGAAGCTTGAAAATTCGCGGTCGCCCACAACGCGATCCCACGTCGGCATTTCTGCGCTGATGTAGTAGCGGCCAGGTGCCAGGCCGAAGAGCCGGAATTCACCTAAATCATTCGTTTGCTGTTCGTTTGTTGTCTTAAAGCCTTTCCGCCCGTCGGTATAGACTTGGCGCATTGCGCTCACCGAAACGCCTGCCATTAGCTCACCGTCATCGTCAAACACCTTGCCGGTGATCACGCCCGCACGCCCGAGTTTAAAAACGAGCTCGGCTATCCGTTGACCCGGCCTAAGCGTGAACACTGCGCCAGGGTCGCCGGGCTTCTTCTGCCCCAGCTCCTGGTCTACGTATCCGTTCCGGGCCACTTTCAGCTTGTATTGACCTGCCGGCACATTCTGAAGCAGAAAATGCCCGTCCGCTTTCGTTTTCGTCGCAATATGATGTTCCTGATCTGAATCGTTTGTCAGTTGCACTGTCGCATTTTTCAGCGGCGCGCTGTCCTGGCTCCGAATCACAATCCCGGAAACCGTGCAAGTCTGGTCGTCGCCGTTATCTTTGCTCAGGGTTGTGGGGGCTTGGGGGCAACACGGCTTGAAAGTCAGGCATGCCAAGAGAAAACACGAAATCTTCAGATACATGGGCGTTACCTACCCGCCGCGAATGGCCAGAGCAGGTGCTTGCCACTGCACTTATCGGCAGCGGCCGACTGGAAACGGAGGCCCGACGTTGCCCCTGCTCATCTCGGGGAGCGCGGGGGCTCCTCAGTTCTAACCGCTGCACCTACACACAGCGGCCGTTTAAGCACAAGCCATGGCAGCATACGTCCGACCTCGTACATGCCTGGCTGTAGTACGGCTTGTTGCAGCACCTAAATCCATATCCAAGGGAGCCAACACAAAGACTACCCGGGCAGCATCCGAGGCTGGAGCTGCAGTGCCTTCCCAGAGGTTGGCAGGATTGTGCCGCCACTGGGCGAGGGTTCAAGCTAAGAACTGCCACTGTGAGTATCACCAACACCGCCAGGTTCCTCAAAATCCGTAAGAGAGACATCGCTTTCCTCCTTCTGACTGTTTTTTTAACTACCTTTGGTCCTAGTTTTGGACCGTCGATCCCGGGGCCTTTAGGTCTCTGGGGGTAGGTGCTGTGGTCGCTCTCATCACCTCCAGTTCCTGCCGTGGCGAGAGCATGCCAGTCCATGCGTTCATGACTGTCCCGCTCCTGTCGACTAACAGTAGAGTCGGCGTTCCGGAGATCTTCAATCTTTCCAGAGGCACTCCCGCCAGCGCGTGAACCCGTAGCCCTTCCGATTGCACCACCTCTTTCACCGCCTCGGCGGCGTCGGGAAAGACCGCCACAATCGTGGAGTTTGACCCTCCTTGCTGCTGGGCAGTGAGCCGCTGGTAAAAAGGCGCGCTGTCTTCGCAGAAGTGGCACCCTTTCCTGAGCCCCAATACCAGTGTTTGATCGTGTGCGGCCCAATCCCAGCCGTCCAGACTATCCAATTTATCGCCGGCTTTAACGGCGTCGGGTTCTGGAGCAGGAGTAGATAGGCGATCCTTGAGAAAAACCGAACCCACTATCACAGCAAAAAGGATCACGATGATGTTGGCAGCCGCTTCAATTTTGCCCTTCATCTCAACCTCCACGTTGTTCGTCGCACCCGACGGCTTGTTACCGCACCGTCATTTTCCGCGTGCCTAGAGCCCATGTGCCACATGCGATTCTTCGCCTTCATCGGCCCGGCCTGAAGCCTCTGAAACCCAGTCGTCGCTGCAGCATCTGGCGAATGTTTTGCGGGAGAACGAGGACCTTGAGTTGCACATTTTCCGTTTGCGCCGTGGCTCCAAGGGGTCCATCCTCATCACCATCAGGTATCAAAACGGCTGCTACCAAGTCTTGGACGGTCGGGTCGAAGGCCTGAACCGCGATCTCTCCCCGGGAATTGATGTCCCCGGCATTCGTGATCAACAGAGGAGAACCCGCTGGGAGAAACGAATTGACATCAGTCATTACGCCCCCCTGCCAGTGGAAACCGTGGCAATCGCTTGGCCCGCATGAAAAACCGACGACTTCACCCCTGTCATTAATGGATCCCGCCAACGCCAGGAAGTCGTCAGAGCGGAGCACGCCAAGATCTTTCATTGTGCCTCCCTCCCATAGGAAGGCGTGAACATCGCCGCTTGGCACACCTGAAGTGCCTACGACTTGTCCTTGGCCGTTGAGGCCGAAGGCTATGTTGTTCGTGACTCCTCCCAGGTTGCCGAGGTCGATCGCATGACCGTTTTTCCAAAGCACTGCGTGCTTTCCGACACCCAATCCGATGGATGTACACGGCCCCGACGCCCCAACGATGTCCCCATCTTCGTTGATTGCGGTCGCACCACTGACGGTATCGCCCACGATTGGAGCAAGCCGCTGGCTCACGAACGGCGTGCCATCGTGGCTGAGACTCCACACTACGGCTTCAAAGCGAAAAACCTGGGGCGCTACGCAGTTGGGATCCTTCACGCCATTCTCGGCGATGCCGACCACCTGTTGCTGGTTGTTAACGCCGAGGGCAGAAGAATTATTCCCTCCAGGCAGGGGAGGCAGAGCAATCATTTCGTTCGTTTTACTTCGCCAGAGGAACCCCTTGCAGATCTGCGTAACTGGTGCGCAGCCGCCTGGAGTGCAACCGATACCGAACCCGCAAAAGTTCTCCTGATAGGGGTCGTTGTCCGCCGTCTCTGAACCTCCAGCCAACCAGCCGATCTCGTTCTTATTGGGAAATGCCACGGCACTGTTGAATCCGCCCAAGGTACCGAGGTCCGTCATTTGTCCGCTGCGCCAGAGAAGGGCGTGATCGAGGGTGTCACCCGGCGGATTGGAGATACCCGCCGCCCAGCCTAGGTCATTGATGCTGAAGGCGCCAGCAAGACCACCCAGACCAGGCAGTACTTGAACCCTATATTTGCGAGGGGCTGGTGGAAGGCTGTTTTCTTGCGCCTGCGCGGCAGGCCGAAACAACGCTATCAGCGCCGCGAATATGATCATTGCAGTGATACACGTAAAGGTCCTGGCTTTCATATCCTCCTCCTTTGGTTTGTTTCTGTAGGCTGCCTGAATTGGGGGCAGAGGCAGGCGCCGTCTTCGCCGTTTCTAAACTCTTGGTCCCCACAAAGTCGTCAGGGAAAAGTGGAGTTATGGTGGAATTTTGGTGGAAGAGAAAGCCGGTGATCGCTCAGCGCGATACTCATTGCGCCTGTGAGCGCGTTATAATCACTTAGCGTTCGCTTCCTCCACGGAGGCGCTATGGCAGGAAACTTCCGCTTGAGCCCGTGGCTGGTCGAGCCAAGCCTAAACTGTGTCTCGCGCAACAGCGTTTCCATTCATCTCACGCCTAAGGTCATGGGCGTGTTGGTTTGCTTGGCCGAGCATGCAGGGAATGTTGTTACTAAAGAAATTCTCCTTGATACGGTGTGGCCGGACACGTTCGTCGGCGAGGATGTCCTGAAGGGCTACATTTCCGACCTGCGTCGCGTGCTGGAGGACGACGCTCGCGAACCGAAAATCATCCAGACCATCCCTAAGACTGGTTACCGGCTGATTGCACCTGTCGAGTGGGTGGACCAAATCGAATCAGTCGCGCAACACGGCTCGGAGACAGCGCACGCGGCGGTCGGCAACAAATCCAGGCTCTGGATCGGCGCACTCGCGACTCTGGCTGCCGCTCTGCTTCTTGTGCTTCTAGGAGCCTTCAATGTTGGGCAAATAAGAACCTGGCTAGGGGCTAGGCGTACTCCTCAAATTCGTTCCGTTGCTGTGTTACCCCTGCGAAGTCTTTCTCCGGATCCCGCCCAGGAATATATCTCCGATGGCCTGACCGACGCGCTGATCACGGATTTGGCGCAGATTGGCTCGATCAAGGTGATTTCGCACACGTCGACAATGCAATACAAGAACACCAAGAAGTCACTGCCGGAGATCGCGCGTGAACTAAACGTCGAGGGCATCGTCGAGGGAACGGTGCAGCATTCCGGCGACCGAGTGCGTATCACCGTGCAGCTCCTTCATGGCCCTTCAGACAGACACATCTGGGCCAAGAGTTACGAACGAGATATGCGCGATGTATTTGCGCTCGAACGCGACGCGACTGAGGACATCACCCGCCAAGTTCAGGCGCAGCTCGCGACGCCAGGGCAACGCCCTCTGCCACAACCTAGGCCAGTGGATCCCAAAGTTCTGGAGGCCTATCTCCAAGGCAATTATCACTTGAGCCGTTATGGCGAAGGCTCCGGCCAAGAAGAACAAAAGAAGGCCGCAGGGTACTTCCAGCAAGCGATTGACGCCGACCCCAATTTTGCGCCAGCCTACGTGGGCCTGGCCAGCGCTCATAAGGAGCTCCTACGAGGGTCGAGCGAAGACATAGCCATCAGGAATAAGTCCCTGGAGAGAGCTCTAGAGCTCGATCCCAATGACTCGGAAGCACGAGCTTGGTTGGGATTTCTGAAATGGCAGCCGTTCTTGGACTGGCAAGGGGCCGAGGCCGAATTGAGACGAGCTATCGCGCTGAACCCGAACAACGCCCACGCCCACGGCTTGCTAAGCCTTCTCTTGCTTACTCTGAGACGTACCGATGAAGGCCTACGAGAGTGTCGGATCGCACAGCAGATTGATCCAAACCGCGACCATATGAGCCTAGCTCTATATCTAGCGCGCGACTATGACGGCTCGATTGAAACGCTGCGGACCTCGCTTCAGAGAGACCCGAACAACGGGGAGCTTCGTTGTTTCCTCTCATCAAATTACACCCAGAAAGGCATGCACAAAGAGGCCGTTCGGGAATTGGAGCAATGTTATTCACTGTTTGGATTGTCAAGAGCAGCGGCTAACATTCGACATGCGTATGCGGTTGCAGGTTACCGCGGAGCCAGACAACAGTGGGCCAAAGAGTTGGAGAATCTTCAGGCGACGAAACACGTCTTTTTACCTGGGAACATAGCTACAGCTTACGCAATCCTGGGAGACAAGGATCGCGCCTTCTACTGGCTGGAGCAGGCGTACCAGCATCGGGAAATGGTCAGCGTGGATGGTGGCGTGTACTTTCTGCCAGCCGAACCGATGTATGATCCGCTACGTTCAGATCCGCGATACAAAGACCTTTTGCGCCGGATTGGGCTTCCGCCATAGGTGACTCTCTCATGATGGTCCACGGAAGAAATGCTGTGCGTGCTTGCTCGCTTGTTTTCACACTGATCCTTGGGCTGTTGAGTCTAACCGCTCCATCATTAGCCCAGACCACGGTAGGAACGGGCAGTATCGTGGGAACGGTGAGCGATCCCTCCGGCGCAGTTGTTCGCGGAGCTGACGTCACGATCAAGAATGTTGCCACGGGGCAAATCACTGAAGTAGTAACGAGTTCTTCCGGTTCGTTTAATTCTGGGGCTTTGATTCCTGCCGACTACAAATGCAATGTGTCAGCGAAAGGCTTCACGTCAGCAGAAACGCTCGTGACCGTGCTCGTCGGCAACACGTCCTCCGTGAATGTGAAGCTGCAAATCGGAAGCGAGAAAGAAATCATCGAGGTGCAAGGCTCCGCGTTGCGTGTGAATGCCGAACAGCCCACAGTTCAAGGCGTTCTGAATGAGCAGCAGATAGAGAACCTTCCGGTGAACGGCCGCAATTTCCTGGACCTGGCTCAGCTGGAACCAGGCGTTCAAATCCAGGATGGCGCAGACTTTGGCAAAGACGGCTTCTCTTCCATTTCGTTCGGGGGCCGTTTCGGTCGCACGGCGCGCGTTGAAGTGGACGGTGTCGATGTATCCGACGAAATAATTGGCTCGACTACAATGAACATTCCCGCCAGCGGCATTCAAGAATTTCAGCTAAGCCAGTCGAGCATGGACCTCTCGACAGAACTCACGACCTCAGGCGCAGTCAACGTAACGACGCGTTCCGGCACAAACGAGATTCACGGCGAAGCCTTTCTGTTTTTCAGAGACAGCTCTCTTGCAGCCTCTTTGCCTGCTCCCCCGGGACTTTCCGAACCTTTCCAGCGCGAGCAATACGGGGGAAGCGTGGGTGGGCCGATAATCAAGAATAAGCTTTTCTATTTCGTGGATGCGGAGCGCACGCAACAGCATTTGCAAGCGCCCGTTTTGGTTGCATCTCCATTTTCGCAGTATTCGGGCAGCTTCAGTGCGCCCTTCACGGAAACCAATCTACTGGCGAAAGTGGATTTTCAACCGAGCCGCGCCATCCATGCCTTCTATAGGTTTGGCTATTTCGAGAACAAGCTGATGACGAACGGCCAATCGGGATTCTCCATCTACAAACAAGAAACCACCACTCGAACCGATGTGGTCGGCATGGATTTCAATTTCGGAAGCTTCACACACAGTTTTCGATTCGGATACTTGGATACGGAGCGCACGGAGGCGGATGCGACAACTGGGACCGGCCTACCCCTCGCCAACTATCCTTTACAGTTACAATTGGGCAGCACAGGTCTGGTCACCGGCCCCAGCTCTCTCGCGCCACAGGCGGTTCTACAAAGTAACTACCAGTTTAAATACGACGGAAGCAAACTCCTCGGTTCGCACCTTCTCCGATACGGCGTGGACATCAACCTGATTGTTGCCGGAGCATTTGCGCCATTCAACCGGCTAGCGCCAACAGTGGCGACAAACGTAGGTCCCGCGGAGATGGCCTTTGCACAGAATGGGCCCTTCCCAGGGGGAGAGGCGAATCCGCTGAATTATCCGGTGGAGTATGTCGTGGTAGGCAACGGTCTCGGTTACCTAAGTCCCACGCCGTGTCTGAGTCTCCCCGCCGGATGTTTCTTTATGCACCGCCTGGGGGTGTACATGGGAGACAGTTGGAAATTGAGACGGAACTTCAATTTGAGTTATGGTTTGCGTTACGTGCGCGAGACTGGTCGAACGGATAGTAGCTACCCAGCGATTCCTGAACTGAACGCTCTGATACCCGGCCTCGGCGATCCCGTCCGGCAGCCTAATCTGGATTTTGCACCCCTCATAGGTTTTGCATGGGATCCATCGAACAATGGAAGGACTGCCATTCGAGGTGGCATAGGTCTTTATTACGAAAACATCTTAGCTTCTGTATTGGCGTCCGATCTCTTAAACCGCGCAACTAAAGGTGCCTTCGTACAAAACCCGATGGCTTGCAATGGCACAGGTAATCCCTTACCAGTCCCTATCCCCGGGAGCAATCCCCTCCTGCCTGACTTCTGTGGCACTCCAGGCTTTCCTGTCTCGATTGGCCGTGCTGCTAGTCAGATTTCAGGTTTCCAAAAACAGTACCAAGCCGACTCTCCGTTTGATCTGAGTGCTCCAAATCCAAACTATATCGGGACGCTCCTGCAGAAAGGGTTGGCAACCGGGACAGGCGCAACGATGTATGATCCCAACTTCCAGACGCCCCGTTCACTGCTAATGAACATCGGCGTGCAGCATGAACTTCGACCCGGCATGGTCCTCAGCCTCGACTTCGTGCGCAACGTACAGACACATTACATTTTGGGGATCGACGAGAATCACACCGGTGACATTCGCTACTTCAATAAGACAGCCGCTCTGCAAGCAATCTCCAATACCAACCACATCTTCAGGTGCGGCACGGGTACCGATTTCAGCAGCATCCAATGCGCCATCAATGCCGGCGCTCAGATGTCCGATTATGCCAGCAACGGGTTGACCTCCTCAGCTGACTTTGGTGCCTCCTGTATGTTTTTGTTTGGCTATCCGTGTGCTTTTCCGGGAGTAAATCCAAACGCGCCGCCTCTTCCATTCCTTAATTCGATCGGGCGTTCGGTATACAACGGCTTGCAAACCAAATTGACGGGGAACGTCCCACGCCCATTCGTGGGAGTGCACAATCTCTGCTTTCAAATCTCGTACGCCCTTTCCCGTTTCGAGAATACGGGGGGAACGTACGGCAGTGGCGCATCTTCCCCCTTCGCCTCGGACCAGGATTCCGGCATCAACTCACTGGACCATGCCAATCCCAACCGTTACTTCGGCCCCTCGGTTCTCGATCGCACTAACCAGATTTCATTCGGTGGATATGCCGACTTACCCCTTGGATTCCAACTCGGGATCATGGGCCATTTCTGGAGCCCGCTCTCAACCTCGCCAGTGGTTCCCAATTCCAATTTGGGGCCAGGAGAAATCTTTCGCACCGACTTCACTGGTGATGGCACGGTTGGAGATCCGCTCCCTGGGACTCACGTTGGGAGTTTTGGTCACGGCATCGATGCGTCGAACATCAACGCCGTGATCAGCAATTACAACAACACTTATGCCAACCAGCTCACACCGGCGGGTCAGGTCCTCATCCAAAACGGCTTGTTTATGCTAACGCAATTGAAGCAATTGAACGCTGTCGCGCCAGTTGTGCCGCTGGCACCCCGCGGACAGGTCAATCTGTCCTGGCTACGCGCCGTTGATCTGAAAGCCAGTTGGTCTTATACCCTTCGCGAGAAACTGGCTATCCAACCGAGTGTAGGGTTCTACAATCTATTCAATTTCGCGAACTTTGATCTGCCGGGAGCAAGTCTGAATGGATTGTTGACCGGAGGTGCCGGGCAAATCAACGGGACGACTCGCTCGGGTCATAACGTAGACCGTGTAGGCGTTGGAACAGGCGTCTACTCTCTCGGCGCTCCTCGCCAAATCGAATTCGGCCTGCGGCTCACGTTCTAGCGCTAGACCCAGCGGGTGATTCGCTTGGACCTTATTGATCCCAAGGTGGAATCAGGTTTTGTTAGGCGCTCTTAGAAGGAAAACGCCAAATTGGCGGCTACTTGTGCGTCATGGTGAAGCCCCCGTCCCGGCCGGAGGGCGGCTCGTCGAAGAGGTAATCCTGGCAACGCTTCCAATACGTGCGCGAAGGGCCGTCGTCAGGTCACTTGTCGAGCATAGCTTGAAAGTTGTTCTGCGCTTCGTGGTTTCGTTGAACAGTACATGCGTGCCGTAATCTTTGTTCAGTCCTTCGGGGATTCACGGAGTCGCCCATGTGGCCAAGGCTGGCGACGCCGGTGTTGAGCCTGATGCCGTTCTCAAGGTGGGGCTTGCTCTCTGCTTCCCACTTCTTCTGCCTTCAGCCATCGCGTGTCGCGCGCTACTCGCGGAAGATGAAGTTCAACCGCACGCCAGAAATCTCGATGAGGTCGCCATCGTTCAGCCGCACCGGGCCTGGAATGGACGTGCCATTTACAGTAGGCACCTTGTCGCCCGGGCCGAGGTAAAAACCGTCATCACGTTGATTGATTTGCGCGGCCATAGCGGGCTTGAACCAGCCTTTGAGTTTGATGGTGGCCATTCCGGACTTTCCAATGACGGTAAGCCGGTTGGTGAGAACGTATTCTTTTTGGTCGGTCCTCCCGCTGAGCACAACCAGAGTGGGAACTTTCATGCGAGTGGCGGCGAATTGCATGGATTCGCCCATGGCGGCGGCTTGCTGGAGCATCTGGCGGCGCTCCTTAGTGTCCAGCACCATGGTTTCGTTGATGCGGGGGGCGGCGGGCTTGCGGCCGGCGTTCACCGCGACCGGCGCATCCCCGCTCGTATCCACTTTGATCTTGTGCTTGCCGATGTGCACGTTGTCGCCATCGTGCAAGGTAGCGCGCTCGATGCGCAGATCGTTGACGAACGTGCCATTGAGGCTGTCTAAGTCCTCGATGACCATGCGGCCGGCCTCGTAGTAGACCTTAGCGTGATAGTTGGATACCGCCAAATTGTCCACGGGCAAGTCGTTGTCCGGAGCGCGGCCGATAGTGATCGGCCGGCTGCCCACGGGCACCTCTTTCACGAGTTTTTCTTCGAACATGAGACTGAGCTTCGGCATCTCAATTCCCTCCACTAGTTCCATTTCTAGTTGAATGTTTTCGCGCCTCGCGGCGCAACCACGTAAACCACCCCTTGGAGCTCTTTTCGACGCGCACAACGACAACCGTGATGTTGTCGGCGCCACCGCGCTCGTTGGCCAGTTCGACCAGTTTTTCCGCCGCCTTGGCGGGATCGGTCTCGGCCTGCAAAGTCCCGGCGATTTCCGGCTCGGTCACCATGCGCGTCAGGCCATCCGAGCACAGCACCAGAACGTCGCGCGGGAAAAGCGTGTGCTCTTCGGCGTCCACTTCAATTTCCGCCTGTGCGCCCAGAGCGCGGAGCAGCACGCTCTGCATCGAGCTTTCTTCCGCTTCAGCGGTGGTCAGAATGCCGCGCCGCACTTGTTCCGCGACAAGAGAATGGTCGCGCGTCAGTTGAAGCAGGCTGCCGCCACGCAGAAGATAGGCTCGACTGTCACCGACATGGGCGATACTCAATTTCGCGCCATTAATCCATGCCGCCGTGAGTGTGGCGCCCATGCCGTGTTGCTCGGGGTGTTCTTCAGCAGATCGGAAGATGCTTCGATTGGCGAGGTGAACGGCGGTGGAGAGGCGTTTCGTCCAAGGGCTCCAATTGGGCTGTGTCGGACCAATGACACGCGCGGCGGGATTGGCATCCACGTCGATACAATGCTTCACGACCGCGTCAACGGCCATGGCGCTGGCGATTTCCCCGTGGGCTTCGCCGCCCATGCCGTCAGCGAGTACAAACAGCTGTAGCGGCACGACAATCTGGAAACAGTCCTCGTTGTTGGAACGGACGCGACCGATGTCTGTCAAGCCGCCGCTGGCGATTCGCACACGAGCTCCCATTGCCGTTCTGAGACGACTCCACTGCCCACACCTGTAGCGGGCAAACCTGTTCCCAAGCTAACAGAGGCCCGTAAGTGGCGAAAGTCTCTGAACCCTACTAATTACTCGCTCACAGGACACGAGCCGCGGAAACAAAGGCGAGGCGCAACATGGTGACCGGGAGGCGACCACATGGGGAAGAATTACGCCAAGTTCTACGCCGACTGGCGCGACGAGAAAGGCAAGCGTCACCGCAAAGCCCTCCGCTCGAAAAAAACCGCCCTTAGACTCTCGGCCAGGACGAAAGCGGCAACCGCAAGAAAAGACCAGCCCAAACCGCAACCATCGCGATCTTCGCGGAACGGCCTTACTTGTCGTCCGAAGAAGTGCGATTTCTTTCCCTCCCTCGCGGCAGCCTCAATGAGGAGCGGCGGCGGCCGATCGAATCCCGCGTGGTGAACAGCTTTAATTTCCTGGCGCAAATCCCCTGGACCCCGGATTTTCGAGGCCTACCGGAGATTGCCCGCGCGCATCACGAAAGACTGAACGGCAGAGGTTATCCGTTCGGGCTGGCGTCAGAGCAGATTCCCGTGCAGGCCAAGATGATGACCATTTGCGACGCCTTGTCTGCCTCGGACCGGCCGTAGAAGCGGTCCATTCCGAGGGATCGCGCACTCGACATTCTGAAACTCTGCGTGCGCGATGAA
>Ga0307477_10002759_pt1 | contig 13401 bp, 10 predicted proteins | sample atmos_gasesECM2C_FD_203316 | JGI IMG/M metagenome (GOLD analysis project Ga0307477, IMG submission 203316) | Hardwood forest soil microbial communities from Morgan-Monroe State Forest, Indiana, United States - atmos_gasesECM2C_515 | ecosystem: Environmental > Terrestrial > Soil > Temperate...
GACCGTTTGTCCAAAAAATGACGGATGCCTTGCCGGGATAAGGTTTCGTCGTTTCGTACTCGAAGCGCTCGACCATGGCGTAGTGGCTGCTGCCATCGACGACCGCCAGCCATCCGTCGGTAGAGTCCAGCCACAACTCAGCCGCCATGTGCACATAGTGCACGGTGAATAAGCCATCGTCTCTAACCGCGGCCGCCGAATTCTCAGCCGGACCGAAGCGAACGTGATAGCGATTCAGATAACTGCTAAATGGATTGGCGGGAGTAAAAGTCCAGAAATTGTGATTGAAGCCGTTGGATGACGATGGGTCGGAGGTGTTGTACTGAGAGACCGACTGCATTGACCAATCCAGTGTGTGGCCCGATACGTTCTTCATGGAAGCGTGAAAGCGGATGCGTGGCGAATCATTGTCCAGGCGAATGGTGCGCGAAAACTGAATGCCGGTTTGCGGATCAGACGGGCCAGTGAGTTCGATCTCGCACTGCTTTCCTGCCGAAAGCTTTCGAAAGGTGAATGGCCCATCGTCCAATACGTCGGAGTTCCCTACCCAATGTTGTTCGTCATCGTTTCCTTCGGGCAAAAGCCAGAGTTTGTCCCCGCCGTAGTTGAACCATTTGCCGTTCGTCGGCGGAAAATACTTACCGGCAAACTGCGGATTGACGAATAGATATGGATGTCCGGCGAAGGTCACCTGTATTAAGCGCCCGCCATTCTGGGGGATGATGACCAATTGAACCCAGCGGTTGGATAGTTGCTGCGCGTGCCAGCCTTTGTAATCTACGGTTTCGACGCGGCACTCTGGGTTCGCCTGCGAAGTTCCGCTTTGAAGTTGAGCGCGGGCTGTCCTCGGCCCAATCCAGCCAAGAAAAAAAATCACGACTACAAATCGGACAACATTGGCCGACCTAGAACGCAATTTCATAAGCAACACCTTTCGCCGAGAGTCGTCTAGCGTAGCACGTTCGGAAAATTTCCCCAGAATCGCCAACGCGCGGCTCTCCCAGCATACGAAACAAAACACAATAAAACGAAACTATTCGATTGCGTCCGGCGCATTCTGTGGTGTATACCAGATTCGCGATCAGATCGCAGTCCAACGCACCTCAGAACGATGCTAAAAATCCTATTGCTACTGCTGCTGATTCCGTGTGAGCTGGCAGCTCAGGAACGTCAGGTTGACCCAACCTGGTTGCATCGGTATGTTCCGCGCCTGAGCGAGACGCGCATTGATCTGACGACTGCAACTTGCCACTACAAAGCGATTTTTGGTGAGGGTGACAACGAAAATCGGATCATGCGGAGCGTTGCACGTTTTGGCGAAGCTACGCTCGATACACAGGGAACTTGCCAGACGGTCAGCTACGATCGACAGGAAGAACTCTATTTTGTAATCGAGGGCAAAGGCGTGCTGCACTATGCCGACCGGACTTATCCGATGCGTGCGAACGACTTTACCTACCTGGCGCCGGGCGTGAAGCACTCAATCGAGAACGCTTCGAATCAACCCTTGCGAGTCGTGATCATGGGTTTCAAAATTCCACCCTAGATCGTGAACATGGATGACCTTAAGCAACAAACTGTCGAGGGCCATCCGACGTCGGTCTTATACAAGCTGCTCGCGGGTCCGCGTACCGGAACGCGCGATGCCATCGACCAGGCATATGTAGTGGTTAGCCTGTTCTTGATGGACTTTGCGCCGGGAGGGACGAATTTTCCGCACCATCATGAAGTGGCGGAAGAAATTTATCTGGTCATAGATGGACAAGGTGAAATGGTAGCGGGAGGTGGAATGGATGGGATCGAAGGCCGCCATCCAGCCGAAGCGGGTGACGCGTATTATTTTCGTCCCAACAGCACTGTGGGGTTCTACAACCAGAACCGGCCGGGAGCGAAGGCGCACATTCTGGCGGTTCGATCACGAATTCCGCTGCCTAAGGAAGAAGATTGATGCATCGTGTCATTCCGTTCCTGGACTGTGAATGATTGCGGCCACGGTCTGGCCTTGTAACGAACATTAAGGAGATTAAGAAATGCCCATCGAGAATTCCAGCCGGCGATCGTTCATGAAACTGGTGGCAGCTGCGCCACTGTTGAGCCAGATTGTGGCCCGCGATCTCTACGCGCAAGCGGCTACGGCAATCGGCAAAGATCCGCGCCAGAACATATACACCCGGCTTGGGGTAAAAACGGTGATCAATTGCCGAGGCACGTGGACTTATTTGAGCGGATCGCTCGAATTTCCAGAGGTGCGCCAGGCGCAGGTCGAAGCGGCGGAACATTTCGTGAATATGTTCGATCTACAACGTGCGGTTGGCCGGCGATTATCGGAGTTGACCGGTGCTGAATCCGGCATCGTGACCTCGGGCGCGGCCGGAGCCATGGCGGCGGCGACTGCCGCATGTATTGCCGGCAGCAACGACAAATACATTTGGCAACTCCCCGACACCACCGGACTCAAGCACGAAGTGATTATGGTCGGAGGGCGCAGCGCTTTTGACAGCGCCATCCGCCTGGTCGGCGGCAAACTGGTCCTGGTTTATTCGCCGGAGGAACTGGCGAACGCCATAAACGAAAACACGGCAATGATCTACACCACCGACCTCGGCGAGAAGCTGCAAAAAGAATTGGCAGTTGCAAAAGATCACAAGGTCCCGATGCTGCTCGATGACGCAGCCGGCATACCGCCCGCAGATAATGCCAAGCTTTACGCGAAAATGGGCATTGATCTCTACTGCTTCTCCGGAGGTAAAGGACTGAGCGGTCCACAGTGCAGCGGGTTGCTCCTGGGACGAAAAGATCTGATCGAGGCAGCCCTGATGAATTGCAACCCGCGCGAGGGCGCGGTGTGCCGGCCGATGAAAGTGGGCAAAGAAGAAATAGTCGGTTGCGTGACTGCGCTCGAGACCTGGCTCAAACTTGACCCGAAGAAGATCAATGCCGAATGGAATGGCCGCGTGGACCGCATTCGCAAACTTGTCGACACCGTGCCGGGAGTGAAGACCGATATCTACACGCCCGATGATGGAAACCGCTATCCCACGCTGAGGGTTTACTGGGACACGCAGGCGTGGGGTTACAGCATTTCCAACTGCGTGAATGAATTGCGCGCCGGCGATCCAGTTATCGAGATCCTCGGAGCTGACAATCCAAGTCTGGTCACGGCTGTGCGCGAGGGTAATCCGAATCCAACTGCAAAGGAAAGAAAAGCTCCCGACCACATCGAATTGGTTTCGATGACCATTAAGCCGGGAGAGGAAATAGTCGTCGGCCAAAGATTGCGCGGAGTTCTGCGAGCGGCGCAGAAAAAATCTGCCGCTTAAGTGCCGCAAGGAACCAATAGTTGTGAGAATGCGCAACAGAAAAATTCAAATGCGATTTTGGTTTGCGGCATTCCTGCTTGCATCTACGCTCATGGTGCAGGCACAGATCCGTGGCGTCACTCCTCCGCAAACATCCGTCGACGCTAACCGGTTCTCTTCGCCAGCTGTGGACGCGGGAGACTACGTATATATCTCTGGGCAGGATCCTCAACGTCCTGACGGAAAAGTTCCGGCAACTTTCGATGAGCAGGTCCGTCAAACACTAAATAACGTCAAGGCCCTCGTCGAAGCTGCCGGCCTGACAATGAACAATGTCGTCTACACCCAGGTATATCTCACGGACATCAGCAAGTACGACGAAATGAATCGGGTCTTCGGCGAGTACTTTTCGCAGACTCCACCGGCTCGCGCCGTGCTTGGCGTTGCCGGTGTTCCGCAGCAGGCCATTGAAATCAACGCAGTCGCGGTTCACGATTTGAAGGACCGGCGCGCGATTTCTCCATCAGATACAAAATCGGACGACACCGCTTCGCCCGGTATTCTCACGCATGACCGGCTTTTCGTGTCCGGTATGACCGGCGCTGACCCCGCGACTGGCAAGGTTCCAGATGATCCCGCGGCGCAAGTTGATTTGGCGCTCGACCGTATGCAGGCCGTCGTGAAAGCTGCGGGCCTTGAAATGGCTAATATGGTTTTCGTTAATCCTTATTTAACTTCCGAAATTCCGGCCCGCGTGATGAATCAGCGCTACGCCCGGCGTTTTGAGTTCGGCAACACTCCCGCGCGAGCCACAATCGAGGTGACGAGTTTGCCGGGCGGAGCGCACATCGAGTACACGGGCGTAGCCGTGCGTGATCTAACGCAGCGCAAGGCGATACGTCCGAAGAATATGCCGCCGAGCCCGACTGCAAGCCCGTGTGTTTTTGCTGGCGATACTTTGTACTGTTCCGCCAAAGACGGTTTTATTCCCGGCCCGCACGGGGGAATTTACGCCACGACCACGCAACATCAACTTCGGCAAACCATGCGTAATCAGCTCGACAACCTCGAAGAAGCCGGCATGAAATTCGACGACGTGGTGTCAACGGTAATTTATCTGGATGATTTGTCGGACCTTCAGGCGTTTGATCAGATCTATGCGGAATACTTCGGTTCGCTCATGCCCGCGACAACCACTGTCCAGCAGATCGCACCGACAGAACGGAAAGCTGACAATGAGGGCCACTTTCCCGGGCTCGAGCAAGTTTCACTAATCGCGGTCAGAAGACAGCAAAAATAGCCACCAACCGACGTTGCTCCGAATTACCCGGTTCAACTACAACGCGAGTTTTGGCCAACTCGTCCAAAGCTTGACCAGGAAGTGACCTGCGAGAAGGTAAATCGCCTCCGCTTTCGGGTCCCCGTAGCCGTATATCTCTGTTACCGTTTATCGCAATAAAGCGGTGGCGCTCCAAAGAACTGGCGCCTGACCGTGCAAGTCGCCGGTTAGGCGCTTGCGATCCAAATAATATTGCAAGTTATTGTTTTTGCCGGTGCCTTCGCAAACGTTGCGAATGTCGGCGTTTGGTTCCAGATAGGTAGTCAAGGCCAGCCATCCCTTGCGCGCGGCCGGGGCATAAGTCTTCGCGTCGAGCCAACCTTTCTTCACTCCGGTGACGAGCGCGAAGGTGAACATGCCGGTGCTTGAGGTTTCCGAAAAAGACTCGAGGTGGTCGAGCAGCTGGTGCCAAACGCCATCCTTATCTTGATATTGAAGCAGAGCTTTCATCATCTTCAAGTAACCATCCATGATGCGGGCGTGCCGCGGATGATTTCCCGGCAGTGAGGTCAGGAGTTCTGTCATTCCTGCGGCTACCCATCCGTCGCCGCGTCCCCAGAAAAAATGCGAGTCGGGAGCATGGTAGAACAGTCCGTTCGGCTGTTGGAGTTTATCGAGATAGCTCGACATTTCGAGCGCGGCGCGGTCGAGATATTTTGCGTCACCCGTGGCACGATATGCCTGGACCTGCGCGATGGTAATCATGTACATATCGTCGATCCAGAAACGGGTTTGCGAAGTGAGACCGTCGGATGTGGGATTCTCCCACTGCTTGTCGGCTAGACTTTTACCCAAGTCGAGATATTTTCGCTGATGGGTTTCAAGATAGATTTGCAGCGGTACCGCGGCGAAAACGGTGTTGTCAACGTGAACGGGATTTGGAATGAGCTTGGATTCGTCGCCGAATAATGGCTGGAAACGTTGAATAAGTCGCGATTCCAGCGGTTGATCGTGGCTTGCCTGGGCAAAAATCAACGCGCCATACCAGGTTGCTACTTCGGGATAAGTGATCTGTGTGGGCGGTTCGGGCTTGCCGAAGTTCGAATGCGGCGTAGACGCCAGCCGTTCGGCTACGCGCTTCCCAATTTCACCAGGAGACTTTCCGGCCGGCCAATTGCGAAAGGCACCGAGTTGCTTTGAAGTTTTCCGCTGAGCCTGCAGAGGAAGCACAAGCGTGAGTGTGATTAGCGCGATCAGGATCGACGACGTCGGGAATCGCTGCATCATGACTTGTTTTGCCATACGACTGGTTTATAACAATACTGACCGGAACCGCTAGCCGGAGTATAGAGAATTTCTTTCATGGGCTCTAAATTGTCTTCCGAAAATCCCAGCAATGTGACGCAAGAGGCGCTTTCCCCGCAATCCGCGCCCTCTCCGTCCGGATATTTTCGTTGGATCATCTGCACCCTCCTTCTATTAGGTGTCACCAAGAATTACATGGACCGGCAGGTCCTCGGCGTGCTGAAGACTACGCTGCAACACAATTTCGGATGGAACGAAATTGACTTCGGCAACCTGGTCTTCGCTTTTCAAGCGGCATATGCGGCAGGAATGCTGCTGGTTGGGCGACTGGTGGATCGACTGGGAGTGAGGCTGGGCTACGCGGTGACGATGATTTTCTGGAGTCTGGCGTCGATGGGTCACGCGCTGGCCTCGTCATTGACTGGCTTCATCGTGGCACGGGCATCGTTAGGATTTGCCGAGTCCGGAGTTTTTCCCTGCAGTATAAAAGCTGTCGCTGAATGGTTTCCTAATAAAGAGCGGTCGTTTGCGATAGGAGTCTTTAATGCGGGCGCGAATGTGGGCGCGATCCTCACGCCATTGCTGGTCCCGTGGGTAGTTATACATTGGGGATGGCGGTGGGCTTTCATCATCACCGGCGGCGTGGGTTTTCTTTGGCTTGCGCTCTGGCTGTTGCTTTATCGCAAACCGGAAGAACACGGGCGTGTATCAAAAGCCGAATTGGCCTACATTCGTAGTGATCCGGTGGCACCGACAACCCGGGTAAAGTGGCTCAGCCTGGCGTCGTACCGCCAGACCTGGGCTTTCGTAGCCGGCAAATTCCTGATCGACCCCATCTGGTACTTCTATCTTTATTGGGTACCAGATTTTCTGCAGAGGAACCATGGGCTCCAGCTAATGAAGATTGGCGTGCCGATCATGGTCATCTATGTGATCTCAGATATTGGCAGCGTGGCTGGCGGATGGTTTTCGTCCTCGCTAATCAAGCGCGGCAAGAGTGTCAACTTCGCGCGCAAGATTACGATGCTGATTTGCGCGTTCTGTGTTTTGCCCATCATGTTCGCCTACCGTGTGGAAAACCTGTGGGGTGCGGTGCTGATTATTGGATTAGCCGCCGGAGGACATCAGGGATTCTCCGCGAACCTGCTGGCAGTGCCGTCAGATACATTTCCATCGCAAGCGGTCGGATCGGTTGTGGGCATCGGAGGTATGGCTGGCGCGATTGGCGGAATGCTGATTGCTACCATTGTTGGACACACGCTGCAGTGGACGGGCAGTTACATGGTTCCGTTCTTCATCGCAGGATCTGCCTACTTGATGGCTCTGGGGTGCATTCATATCCTTTCGCCTCGGTTAGAGCCAGTACGCCTGCACTGATCGGAAAGTGCCAAACCATTTGGCGTTCGCTTCAGGAAGAGTTAAATTAATTGTCCGACTCCCGATAGAGCGGAAATGAAATCGACAGCCTTCGTGAAAATCAATCCCAGCCAACAGAATCAGCCAGAGAGTTTATCTGCAGAACAAATTCAGGATGCCGTAATTCACGCGTTGGCGCAAACGCAATGCGTGGATATGCACACCCATCTATATCCGGCAGCATTTGGAAAAATAGGTTTGTGGGGAATTGATGAACTGCTTACTTACCACTACCTGGAAGCAGAATTTTTTCGTCATTCCAACATGACGCCGGAGAAATACTGGACGCTTTCAAAGCGGGGCCAGGCGGACGCGATCTGGAAAACGTTGTTCGTGGAGAACACTCCCATCTCAGAGGCAACACGCGGAGTGATCGCGGTGCTCAATGCGTTCGGCCTTCCGACGGATGCTTCTGACCTTAGTGAGGCGCGGGAATTTTTCGCCGAACAATCTCTCGAAGCGCACATAAATAAGGTCCTGCAGCTAGCGGGCGTTTCAACGGTAGTTATGACTAATGACCCGTTGGATCCCGAGGAAATGCCGGTCTGGATTAAAGGCGTAGAGAGTGATCCGCGATTTCAACCGGTTTTGCGCCTGGATCGAATTCTGTGCGATTGGTCTGATCCCTGGCAACAATTGGTCAGCATGGGATACAACGTGGATAGTGGCGCGTCCTCCATCTGTATCAGTGAAATACGCCGATTTCTCTCTGACTGGCACCGACGGATGCGGCCGCTGTACATGGCGGTATCCCTGCCGGAAACGTTCGAGTTTCCAGCAGACACACCGCAGGGAATCTTGTTCCGGGAAGCAGTTCTACCTTCATGCCGAGAACTTGATCTTCCTTTATCGCTGATGATCGGCGTACGGCGGCAAGTGAATCCAACAATTCGCTTGGCCGGGGATGCCGTGGGCCGCGCAGACCTGCGCTCGCTAGAAAGGTTGTGCCGTAAATATCCTGAGAACCGGTTCCTGGTGAGCGTACTGAGCCGCGAGAATCAGCACGAGCTTTGCGTGTATGCTCGAAAATTCAACAACCTAATGCCCTTCGGATGCTGGTGGTTCCTGAACAATCCTTCGATTGTGGAGGAGATCACTCGAGAGCGGATTGAAATGCTGGGGACCAGTTTTATCCCGCAACATTCGGATGCCCGGGTGCTGGAGCAGCTTATTTATAAGTGGCGGAATACGCGCAGAACCCTGGCGCCGATTCTGGCAGGAAGCTACCGTTTGATGGCGGAGGATGGACGCGACGTCACACGGCAAGACATTCAACGTGATGTCGACAAACTGTTTCGGTCAAACTTTGAAAAGTGGGTCGGACGCGAATTTTCTGCAAGCTGACTTCGTGTCTCCATACCGAAGGCCGCAATCATCCCAAAGTCAAAGTCCCCACCCTCCCCAAGAAACTGGGAAGGGCACCTGTTCCGGGTAAGGGCGCTTCAAGAGACAGCCGAGGGCGGCTGTGCCCACACGAGCAAGGCAGACTAGCAATGGACCTTTAGAGCGCCTCAGCTTTCTCAAGCGCGGATCGCATCCCTTGCCAGCATTCGACGGAAGATGCTTCGGGAGTTCCTGCCCCGCGCCAGTGAGTTTCAAGGCTAACCGCGTGTCGGTAGCCGTCGCGTTTGAGCGCGGCGAATTGTCCGGCCCAGTCGATGATGCCCTTGCCCATTGCGGCCCATTCGTAGTCTTTGTCAGCTCGGACAACGTCCTTGACGTGGCAATGGCCGATTCGATCCTTGGGTAGGAGATTGTAAGCGCCGGGATAGGGGACTTCGCCGCGCTTGCCAGCATTGCCGGGATCCCAGTTAAGCATGAAGTGACGCGACGGCACGCCGGCCAGCGTATTGGCAGCTTCCGCTCCAGTCGCGGTATTGCAGGCGAATTCGTTTTCCAGAAGCAGCACCAATCCCGCTCTTCCGGTTTTCTCGGCGGCCTTCTGAAGTACTTCGTTGATCGCCTTGCGATGGGGCGCCTGATCATCCAATCGCCAAAAATCAAAACAGCGTATGCGATCGGTGGACAACTTTTTTGCCAGTTCAATGCAGCGATCGAGAACTTCGTCCTGCTGCGCGTAGGAAAAGCTGGCATTGAACTGGTCTTTTTCGGAGAACTTGGATTTGGGAGCGCCCGGCCAATCAACCTTAAACAGCGGGCTGGCGATGTCGGTCACGCGGAGATTGTTTTTCTTAAGCACGTTCAGGATTTCGGAGATTTCCTGCGTGTCGAAATTCGTAATGTTCTTGTTCCATGCCCCGCGGATCTCGATCCAACCCATTCCAAATTGTTGAGATGCAACTTCGCAAGCGTGGCCGAAGTCTTGTGAAATCTCGTCAGTAATGACGGCAATCTTGAATGGCGATTTTGCCATGCGAGCGGACTCGGATGCAGAGGGTTTCGGAGAGGCGGCTCCAAAAGCTGTCCAGCCGGCGGCGAGCGCTCCGACTCCGGTGACGATGAACTCACGACGAGAGATGCTCCTCATAATGATTCCTTCATGCGAGAAACACATGCTAATGGCGACGACCAACAAAGATTAAGGTATTGTATTTTGATTTTTGTCCCGGGGGATGCCCCGTTTGATGTCACAGCCTTGGAGTCGTGGAGGTTACCCGATCAGGCAGTGCTGAGCACTCTGCCGCACTCCAGGCAACAAGTCTCGTAGCGAGGCGTGATAAGGCTGCAAAACGGACACATCCTCTGCGACGCGAAATCACCGGCTTGCGGTTTCGTACCTGACATTTTTCTCATCCATGCCGGCAAAAAAGCCCGCAGGCTGCGAAGACGCGACAGGAACGATGGACGAAATGACGGCATATTCTGCTTTCGCGACATGGGCGTACCCAAGCCGAGGGCGCCAAACCACCCCGCACTACCGCAAACTAATAATGACAGGTAAAGAGGGCCAATTCTGTGCCAAATTGCTCACATGGTGGACACAATACCGGCAACCGCCCTAAGGCAAACATTGAGCGCCAGAATCGCGTACACTAGGATATGCACTCTGAAGCGCATCTCAATCCGGAAACCGTGGAACGCCTCGAGGAGCAGAGTGGGTTGCTAGTGAGGACCTACGAGCTGGAAATGGCGAAAGATCCTGCCAGCCGGGCGACGGAATCCGCGCGCAGCAATCTCATTGCCTTGCGCCATACCCTCAACCAAATCTATGGGGAATCCGCCGCGCTCGATGTGACGGATGCGTTGGAGTTCGCCACGGTATTGGTTTCCGGTGAAGAGTAGTCGCGAGCACACTGAACCAGGCATGCGCTCTTAAAAAATTAGATTTCCCCGGAAGAACCAACCCAGGTTCCGATTTGTGGTTGTTTGACTTCCGCACCTTGTCGAACTGAAGAGACCAACTATGCCAGCAAGAAAAGAATATGTCGCCGACCAAGAGATGGACGAACTGAGCCCCAGCCACGTGTCATCCGAGCAAGATACCGAGGACCTGTTCAGCGCGGTGCGCGAGCAGGGTCTGGATGTGATCGCCGGAGACATGGCGCTGCCCTGGCTCAGTATGGAGCAAAAGCTCGCCAGCGAAGAAGATGAGGAAGAGGTCGAACTCGATCTCAGTACCGGCGCGCCCGATACTTCCAGCGATCCGGTCCGGCTGTACCTCCACGAGATGAGCATTTCGCCGCTGCTGACTCGCGAAGGCGAAGTGGAGATCGCCAGGCGGATCGAGCACGGCCAACGTCGCGTGTTGAAGGCGCTTTCGCGTTCGCCCATCGCGATCCGGCAGATTCTGACCATTGGCGAAGACCTGAAATCTGGACGGCGCTCGATCCAGGAAATAGTCACCTTCGAAGAGGAAGAACTAACTGAGGAAAAATTGCGCAAGCGCACGGACGACATTGTGCGCCGCATCGATCAGCTGCGAAAGCATTACAACAATGCCTGCCGGCTGTTGGAACGGCTGGGAACGATTCCGCCGAAAAAGAAGGCCAAGCAATATCGCCGGTGCCAATTGCAACTCGCCCGCGAGATCGTGCGAATTTCGCTTATCGTTCGCACTCTTGGGCTGGCCCCGGCTGAACACAAGCGCCTGATAGAGCGAGTAACCCGGACCGCGGAAGCCATGCGCTCGCTGGAACGCCAGCTTGCGCAGATGGAAAAGAAGGTCACGAAGACCTCCAGCGAGGCGATCAAGAAGAATTATCTCGCCGCACAACGGCAGCATCGTGCCGAGATCAAGAAGCTGGAGAGCGATGCCGGAATGAGCTTCGCCGAACTGCGCAATGCGCAGCGTGCTATCGTCCAGGGCCAGATGAATGCCGATGCGGCAAAGCACGAGATGATCGAAGCCAACCTGCGGCTGGTGGTTTCGATTGCCAAAAAATATGCCAATCGTGGCCTGCACTTTTTGGACTTGATCCAGGAAGGTAATGTCGGCCTAATGAAAGCGGTGGACAAATTCGAATACCGGCGAGGCTACAAGTTTTCGACCTATGCGACGTGGTGGATCCGGCAGGCCATCAGCCGTGCCATTGCCGACCAGGGACGCACCATACGGTTGCCCGTACACATGACCGAGATCGTCAACAAAATGATTCGCACCTCCAGGCGGCTGGCCCAAACTCTGGGACGCGAACCGTCATCGGCGGAGATTGCCAAGCAGATGGACATCCCTGAGTGGAAGGTGCGAAAAGCGCTTAAGATTATGCGCGCACCGGTCTCGCTTGAAACTCCTATCGGCGAAGAGGGTGATTCTCATCTTGGCGACCTGATTGAAGATCGCACTGCGGTTTCGCCTGCGGAAGCAGTGATCGGGGTAAATCTAAAGGAACGCGCCGAACGCGTGCTGCGCACGTTGAGCCCGCGTGAAGAGCGGGTGCTGAGAATGCGCTTCGGCATGGACGATGGCTCGGAACATACGCTGGAAGAGGTCGGGCGTTGCTTTGCCGTGACTCGCGAACGCATTCGCCAGATCGAAGCCAAAGCGCTGCGCAAGTTGCGGCACCCATCGCGATCGAGCGAACTGCGCGTGTTGCTGGACGCCGAATAGCTGTTTTCGCAAGCCTTGAGCGAAGAGCGAAGAAGATGACATGACGCGTGTTCCGCGCCCAACGTCATCTTCTGCTTGCGCCCAAGTTGCATTAATCTAACGATGGGGCAGGCCGTACTTCCCTCCTTACTATTGCGGACGCCAGCCGTTTAATACACTTGATTACACGTGACCGACTTGGATCAACAGGCGGCTGCTGATGAAACGCCAGCGCTGAACCACTCGAACACAACCGCGCAGCCCGAGAACGGGCAATCGCTGTTGAGCACCCGGATTTGCGACCTGGGCCTGGCGATCGCGGGATCGACGCTTGAAAAATTTGTGCAACAGCTCTATCGCGAACTGGAGCAGAAAAAAATCCTCAAGTTTCGGCCCGCTTGTTACTTGACGGATGAATGGGGATGCCCGTCGGGAGAACCGGTGATTGGAATTCCTTTTTACCTGGCGCGGGCTGATGTCGCGCAGGTTGAAAAAGAGAATAATGATATCGAGAACGCTCGCGAGATCATGATGTACTTGCGGCATGAGGCCGGGCACGCGTTCAACTACGCTTACAAGTTGCATCGGACGCCGGAGTGGAAGCAGTTGTTTGGACCATACCGCAGACCGTATCGCGAGAACTACCGGCCGGTGCTGTTCTCCAAGGACTACGTGCGATATCTGCCGGGCTGGTATGCGCAAAAGCATCCGGATGAAGATTTTGCGGAAACCTTTGCGGTCTGGATGACCCCGCGCTCGAACTGGCGCAAGAAGTACCGCGGTTGGAGAGCGCTGGCGAAGTTGCAATATATGGATCGGATTGCACGCGACCTGGGGAATGTTGATCCGTTGCGTAAGCGCGGAACTCCGGACGTCACCGCTGCGGAAATGGAAATGACGGTTGGCGAGTTTTATCGCAACTCTACCGAGCAGATTCCGTTGCTGGATGTGACCCAGGACGGCGACCTCGCAGCTATGTTTAATGCGTCTAAGAAGAGCAAGAGCGCGCAGCCGGCCGAGGTTTTTTTGCGCGAGCACAGGAAGACCATTGTGGACCACATCACCCGGTGGACGGCGCTCCAAAGGCCTGCGGTAAAGAAATTGATGGAATCCAT
>Ga0307477_10002760_pt1 | contig 13398 bp, 9 predicted proteins | sample atmos_gasesECM2C_FD_203316 | JGI IMG/M metagenome (GOLD analysis project Ga0307477, IMG submission 203316) | Hardwood forest soil microbial communities from Morgan-Monroe State Forest, Indiana, United States - atmos_gasesECM2C_515 | ecosystem: Environmental > Terrestrial > Soil > Temperate...
CAGGGCGGCGCCTTTTTGAGCTACTTCGTCCCGTGGGAAGGGGACAGCGCGATTCCATGGGCGCACCTCGACATTGCCGGCGTCGCCGATACCGAAAAGGAGCTCCCGCTCTACGCCAAAGGCGCCACCGGCTGGGGCGTGCGCACGCTGGTGGAGTGGGTGACGGCGCGAGCAGATGCGGCCAAGGCATAACGTGGTAACGGGTCCAGGACAGACGAACTGCGTGCTTCGCCGGTCATCATTTGGCGCAACTGTCGCCAACACTTCGCAGCGTGGCCGTCCTGCCTTGTGAGCGGTTGGGGGCGCGGCTATAGTCGGGTTTGTGGGTTCCGAGGAGACGGATGACACCGCTGGTGGTGGACAACGTAAGGAAGGAGTTCCGCCAGGGGGATCGCGTGGTGACGGCGCTGGCGGGAGTAAGCCTTGAAGTGTCGCAGGGACAGTTTCTGGCCGTCATGGGGGCAAGCGGATCGGGTAAAAGCACGCTGCTGCACCTGATGGCAGGTCTGGCGATGCCTGATAGCGGCCGCGTCATTATCAGTGGCACCGACCTGTCCGCATTGAACGATCGCGACCTCACGCTCTTCCGCCGCCGCCAAATTGGGTTGGTTTTTCAGGCCTTCAACCTCATCCCGACGCTCACCGCCGAGGAAAACGTGATGCTTCCGCTCATGCTCGAGGGACGCAACGGCCAGCAGGGGCGGGCCAAGGTGAGGGGATTGCTCGAAACGCTGGGACTCAGCAGTCGCAGGACACACCGGCCCGATGCCCTCAGTGGCGGCGAGCAGCAGCGCGTTGCCATCGGCCGGGCCCTGGTTTCCAACCCGGCGGTGATCCTGGCCGACGAACCCACCGGCAACCTCGACTCGGACAGCAGTCGATCGGTCTGCGAGCTGCTTCGCGACCTGTCGGCCGTCCAACACAAAACGATCATCATGGTCACGCACGAGCCCACCGTCGCGGCGTATGCGCACGAGGTGGCGGTCCTCAAGGATGGCCATCTGGTCGAACGCTTCCCCACCGAAGGCCCAGACAACGGCCAGGGGCTGGCCGCGAGGTATCAGGAGTGTCTGAGGGTTCAGGATTCGCGGTTCAGGGTTCAGGTGAAGAGGATTCAGGGTCCCGAGCCCGGGGCCTAGCTGTCCCGATGCTGAATCCGGAACCTGTAATTCCGAACCTCGCGAGCTGAACCCCGAACCGATGTTCGTCCCCAAACTCGCAATTTCCAACCTGCTGGTCCGTCGGACGCGTGTGGCGCTGACGGCGGGGGCGATCGCGCTGTCGGTGAGCCTGGTCGTCGCGGTTACCAGTGGATACGCGTCGCTGGAAGCGGCCGCGTACAAGTTCTTCACGCATTACCTGGGCACCACCGATTCCACGATTACCGCGACGAACTACGGTTCGGGTGTTCCTGAGTCGCTGATCGGCGAAATTCAACACGATCCGCGCGTGAAGCAGGCAGTGGGGCGGTTCGAGACCGAGATCGGTTTGCTCAGCGAGCCCAATCGGCTGGCGGAAGTGATCGGCCTGCGCCGGCCTGACGATACGCAGGTCGAACAGCTCACGCTCGAAGCTGGACAGTGGTTCGACGTGTCCGATGGAAATGAGGCCGTCGTCGACCAAGCGGTGGCCCGGCTTCTGAAGGTCGGCGTCGGCGGCGAGATCGTTCTTCCGGGCATCGGCGACCAGCGGCTGACGCTCAAAATCGTCGGGGTCGTCCACAAGCCCGACATCATGGCCGAGTTCCGTCCCACCATCTATCTGCCGCTGCACACGCTCCAGCGGTTCAAGAAATTCGGCCAGCAGGTCACGCGCATCGCCGTCGAGCTGAACCGCCGATCCGATCTCGCCCAGTTCTTCAATGACTGGGAGCGGAAGCTTCATCAGATCGACCCGGGCCTGAGGTTGAATACCGCCGGCCATGGCCGGGAGATGCTCGGGCAGAATCTCCAGGTGCTGCGGCTGGCCAGCTATCTCGCGGGGGCGGTGTCGATGGTGGCCGCGATGTTCATCGTCTTCTCGACGCTGAGCATGGGCGTGACCGAGCGGCAGCGGACGCTGGCGATGCTGCGGGCGGTGGGCGCCTTCCGTCGGCAGGTGGCGGCGCTGGTCATCGTCGAAGGGATCCTGATCGTGGGGATCGGTGTGGCCGTCGGAGTGCCGCTGGGGGCGGCGTGGATCCATCTGCTGACGTGGTGGTTCAGCCGACTGTTTACGGCCGGGGCGGTGATTAGCCGGGGCGGGGTGATGTTGGGCACGTTCGGGTCGCTGTTGGCGGCGCTGGCGGCGAGCTTGCTGCCGGCCTGGTCGGCCTCGCGCGTCCGGCCCCTGGAGGCGATGGCGCCAATGGCCAAAGCCGGCTCTGCACTGACGCCCTGGCTGTGCGCGCTAGGCGGTTTGGCGCTAGTCGGTGTCGATCCGCTCATCCTGTTCGGGCCAACCGATCGTCTTCTGGGTTGGCTCGGCGTGGCGTCGCCGCAAGCCATGGTGAAAGTGGTGAGGTTCTATTGCCACTTTGCCCTGGGATTACCGGCGTTGATGATGGGATTCTTCCTGCTTTCGCCGCTGTTCGTGCTGATTTTTGAGGGTTTGCTTGCGCCGCTGGTGGCGGCGCTGATGGGGTTGCGATACGCGCTGCTCCGCCAGCAGCTTGCCGGCAGCCTGTGGCGCGCCGCAGGAACCTGCACGGCGCTAATGGTCGGCCTGGCGGTGCTCATCGTCCTGCAAACGGAAGGGCGAACCGCCCTGAGCGGATGGAAACTGCCCGACAAATTCCCCGACGTGTTCATCGTCGATTTCACCGGCATCGACCTGGCGGACGCGAAGAAGCTGGAAGACGTTCCGGGCATCCGCAAGGGCGAGGTGATGCCGATCGCGGTGGTCTCGCCGGGCCTGCCGGCCAATTTCCTGGGGCTGATGGGGCTGATGATGGTTCCGGACCGCACCATGTTCATCGGGATCGATCCGGATCGCGCCTTCGACCTGATGCAGCTTGATTTCCGCGAGGGTAACGTGACCGATGCCAAGCGGATGTTGAAGATGGGCCGCCATGTATTGGTGACGACCGAGTTCAAGCAGCTCAAGGGCCTGGGGTTGGGCGACAAGCTGCCGCTCAAGACAAACCACGGGTTCGAGGATTACACCATCGCGGGAGTGGTCTGGTCGCCGGGGATCGACGTGATCGTCAGTGCCTTTGACATGGGCCGCCAGATGGACCAGCGAACGGCGGCCAGCGTGTTCGGCAGCCTCGAGGACGCGCAGCGTGACTTCGGCGTCAGGAAGTTCCTTCTGTTTGCCGCGAACCTGAACTACTTTGTCGAGAAAGAGACCGCGGTCAAGCAGGTGCAGCAGGAGCTGAAGAAGGAAGGAATGCGGGCCGGCGACGTGCGCCAGATCAAGTATCGCATCGAGCAGACGTTTCTCAACCTGCTATTGCTGGTGAGCACGGTGGCGTTCGCGGCGATGGCCGTGGCGGCACTGGGCGTCACCAACACCGTCATGGCGGGTATCCGCACGCGGCGATGGCAGCTCGGTATCCTCCGCAGCATCGGCGTTACGCGCTGGCAGCTCCTGCGGCTGATCCTGGGCGAGGCAGCGCTGCTGGGTCTGGTCGGCTGCGCGCTGGGGATTGCCGCGGGGCTGGAGATGAGCGTCAATGCCCGCGCCGTGCAGGTCGCCGTGACCGGCTACAACCCACCGATGCTGATTCCGTGGAGGTACGTTGGCCTGGGGTCGGGGATCGTCGTGGCGGTTTCGCTGATCGCCAGCCTCTGGCCGGCCTTCTGGGTCGCCCGGACCGACCCGCTGGAACTGCTCCAGGCGGGCCGCGCGGCGACGTGACACTTTGGGGTCGGCTCTTTTCCGCATGTCAGTGCCTGGAGGTTTCCACAAATGCCGCAAGGGCATAGATCAGGGCCGAGTTCCAGTTGATGGCGATTTCGTTGGTCCGGTAGTCGGCCTGGATGTCATGCCAGTCTTTGGCGCGCGGGTTGGGGCCGCCGACGAGGTAGCCGGGCCAGGGATCGACGATGTTGTCAGCGCCGCTGCGGCGGTCGTGCGGGTTCATCGGGGGATGAAATCCAAGGCCGGTGACGAACGAGCGGCCGAAACAGTTACGGCCGAACAAATGATTGAGCGCATCAAGCGATGTCTCGGCATATTCGCGCTTCGGCGACAGCCGGTTGGCGATCTGAAGATTGAAAACCTGCCGGGCGACGGCGCCGTTGCAGCCCCAACTGTAGGAATTGCCCAGCGGGCGGGCGTAGCCGTGGTGAACGGCAGTCCGGACGATCGCGTCTGCGACCGAAATGATGCTCGCACGCACCTGATTTATCAGCGCCTCTTCGCGCCCGCTCCGGCGTGAAAGAACGTAAGTGAACAGCCCCAAGTTGGAAACATTGCCCCAATCCCAGACGCGATCGACGCGACCTTGAATGCTGCGGATGCGTTCTTCCGCGTCGCGCAGGATTTCTGGGTCTCCGGCTGCTTCCCATAACTCCGCGGCGGCCCAGAGGCGGTCGTCGCCGTCGCTGGTCGAGTAGCCGCCCGTGCTCACGCCCATCATGTCGGCGTTGTGGTTTCCGGGATGACCTTTGAGGAACTCGTAACTTTTTTTCGCCGCGGCCAGACAGCGATCGGCGTATACCGCATCATACGGCCTGAAATACCGCGACGCGGCGGACATCATCGCCACGAAATCCGCCGTCGCGGCGCTCGCCCATGGGACAAAAAATCGCGGCGCCGTTTCTTTTTCCGGCATGATGAAGGGCCCGAATTTCATCGTGCTGATTTTGTGGTAGACCGAGCCGTCTCCCGCTTGCATGCGCAGCAGCCAATCGGTCTCCCACTTGATTTCCGCCAGGAAGTCGGGGATCGGGCCGCCGGACTCGGGGATGTCGAGGCGGATGCGGTGAATCGCGGGAAAATCCTCCCAGGCGCGGAACATGCAGCCGACGGTGACGCTGGCGTTAATGACGTACTTGTTGTAATCGCCCGCATCGTGCCAGCCGCCGGTGGCGTTCATTTTCACGTGCCGGCCGGCCACCAGATCGAGCCAGGCATCGTCCTGATGGCAGGCGTCGTGGTGAAACGTCTGTCCGTGATACGTTGCCGTGACGGCGGTGCCGCAGCGCCACAGATACATGCCCCTCATGACGAGGTAGAACGGTTCGTTGTAGACATTCGTCCCGATGCGGAACTTGGCGGACATGCCGGCGCCACTCGCCTCCAACTGAAACTCTCCGCTTTCGTTGAATTGGGAAAAGTCGGCGATGTAAAGCTGCTCCTGGGTATCGGTATTTGTTGTGGGTCCGCTTACTTCGCCCTCAAAGACTCTTTCCCCATCCGAGACCCGGCGCAGGGCAAACTGCTTGCAGTTTGCCGCGATGGAAGTTTTCTTCTGATGTCCGGGCAAATACCCGACGCTGTTCAGCCGGATCGCTGGCGTCGGTTCGGCGGCGTGGGCCGCCGTCGCCAGTGCCGCGACCAGGAGCGCCAATCGCGTGATGGCCCACGTCATTCTCATGGCCGTATCGATGTCAGGCAGGCGGTGCCACGGGCTGGTCGGCCTCACCATCCGGACCGGCGGCTCGGCCGGCTTCGAAACCGCGCCGATGCCCTCGGCGACGCGCCAGCTCCCAAGCCAGCGGAGCCGGAAGCGTCAGAAGCAGCGACCACCACAGGTTGGTCCGCACTCCCCAGTAAGTGATCGTAGCCAAAGCGCCGCCGCCGGGAGTGATGGTAAACTTGCGAACTCCGATTCGGGCGATGATGAATTCGTGAACAACCTGCGGCTTGGGTTTCCCAACCTGTCTGCTGTTTTGCACCCAGAACGCATGGGGCCATCCGCTCGACCAGATGAACGCAAAGGAACCCCGCTGGCTGTTGAACGTCAGCGTATGGTGCTCGAACATATAGGTATAGGCAAAGCCGCGGTTCGGCTCCCACAGACCGATCAACCCGCAGATCAGCGCCGATCCGCACAAGACCAGCGAAGCCGCACACGCGATTCCCAGCAACCGCCGTCGCATCGCCCTATGTTACCACCCGCGACGGCGGGGGGGTTAGGTGTTCATGCCCAGCGCCGCAAACATCGCACGAGCCTTGACGAGCGTTTCTTCGTACTCGGCGGCGGGATCGGAGTCGGCGACGATGCCGCCGCCAACGGGAATATGGACCAGGCCGTCCTTGACGATCATGGTGCGGATGGCGACGTTGAGCTCGATCCGCCCGCCGGGGGCGAGGTAGCCGATGGCGCCGCAATACGGGCCGCGGCGGACGGGTTCCAGCTCGTCGATGATCTGCATGGCGCGGATCTTGGGCGCGCCGGTCACGCTGCCGCCGGGAAACGTCGCCCGCAGTAGATCGACCAGGCCGACGTCGTCGCGCAACATGCCTTCGATCGTAGCGGCGCCGTGATAGACCGTGGGGTGGGATTCGATCACCCGCGGCTCGGTGACCTTGACAGTCCCGATCTCGCAGACGCGGCCGAGGTCGTTGCGTTCCAGGTCGACGATCATGTTCAGCTCGGCCTGGTCCTTCACGCTGTCGCGCAGCTCGCGATCCATCCCCGGCAGCCGGGGGCGGGTGCCTTTGATGGGGCAGGTGATGGCCCGCCGGCGACCGGTCGGTGGATCGGGCGCCACACTGAGGAAAAGCTCGGGAGAGTTGCAGATAAGGGCGTAATCACCGAAGTTGAGATAGGCCCCGTACCAGGCCGGAGAAGTGCTCAGAAGACGAGCGTAAACGGCGGAGGCAGGCTGGGGGAGGAAGACGGTAAATCGTTGGGAAAGATTGACTTGAAACACATCGCCGGCGCGAATGTAGTCAATCACACGCCGTACCGCTTCAAGGTATTGCTCGCGCGCGAGAGTGGAGTGGGTCGGGTGATTCGAATCGCCGATATTTTTCTTGCTGCCCGCGATTTCGCGGGAACATGAGGCGTCCTTTTGGGAGGGCGAGCCTCCTGCCGAGCCGCGGCTCGCCGGGAGGTTCGCACCATAATTGCGAGTTCCTGGGGGCGAGCTGGACGTTTCGGCAGCGTCCCCATCAAGAAGCGCGAACGCGAACAGCGGCAGTCCCAGATCGTCGGTTGCGACGGATGGCAAATCTTCAAACAGACGGCCCAGGTCGTAACTGAGGTAGCCGATCCATCGGCCCGCGCTCAGACTTCGCGATTGGTCTTCGAGCCACGCAAGCGCCGCAAGGGGTTGGTCCCATCGGCGCACGATGCCCTGGCGATCTTGAAGGGCGGCGCCCCGTGAAGGATCATCGCATCGCAGTACCAGCCGCGGCTGTGCCGGCGGAAATGTCCATTGCCAGCGGCGCGGATGCGAGCTGTCGAGACGGATCAGCGTCTGTTCGAGCACGACGATATTTTACGTGCGACCATTTGCCACAGCGCCTCAGAGTTGACGCGACGACAGTTCCGACGATGATCTTCCGTCTACCCCTGTTGGCCAGGGATGGCGGGCGCGCGGGTCGGACCCGGCGCAGAAACCCGGGCCCAGGGGCGATGGGCGTTGGGAATCTATGTCCGAAGGCAAATCCAAGGCACCCAAAGCGGATGGCTCGGGACGCTTTCTGTTTCCTCGCGGGGCGAATTATTTGGCGCCGGTCGCGGGCGTCGGCGTGGTGGGCGGGCTGCTGTATGTCACCACGCTCTTCGCGCTAGGCGCTTCACCCAAGACCCTGGCGGTCGGGTATCAGCCGATCCAGCCCGTTCCCTACAGCCATGCGCTGCACGCGGGCAAGCTGGGGCTGGACTGCCGCTACTGCCATACCACCGTCGAGAAGACCGCCTTTGCCAACCTGCCGCCCACGCAGACCTGCATGAATTGCCACTCGAAGATCTGGGACAAAAGCGAGAAGCTAAAGCCCGTGCGCGACAGCTGGACCAGCGGGGAGCCGGTCCACTGGATCAAGATCCATAATCTGGCGAATTACGTTTACTTCAACCACAGCGCCCACGTGAACCACGGAGTGGGTTGCGTCGAATGCCACGGCCGGATCGATCGAATGGACGTGGTCTCGCAGCAGCAACCGCTAAGCATGGGCTGGTGCCTCGATTGTCATCGGGTGCCTGAAACCCATCTGCGTCCCAAGGATCAGGTCACGAATATGGGTTGGCAGCGGCCCCAGGGAGCTGATCCGTTTGTCTTCGGAGTCGATCTGAGAAAGCAATACAAGATTCACGATTATGCTTACATGACGAGTTGCTACACGTGCCACCGATGAAAGAGAACCAACATCCGGCCCCCGGAGGCAGTTCATACTGGCGGAGCCTTGCGCACCTGTCCGACGGTCCCGACATGCGGGAGCTGATCGGCAAGGAGTTTCCCGGCTATGACGCCGAGGGGATGGTGAATTCGTCGCGGCGGCGGTTCCTGAAGCTCATGGGCGCGTCGATGGCGCTGGCGGGCGTGACGCTGAGCGGCTGCCGGCGCTGGCCGGAAGAGAAGCTGGCGCCCTATTCGACCAACCCCAGAGGCCGCATCCCCGGCGTTCCCGAGCAGTACGCCACGGCGATGGAGTTGGCCGGCGTGGCCCAGCCGCTCCTGGTCACCAGCTACGACGGCCGGCCCATCAAGATCGAAGGGAATCCCTCGCACCTGTTCTCGATGACGGTGAAGGACAAGATCGGCGCTGCCGATGCCTTTGCCCAGGCCAGCGTGCTGGAGATGTACGATCCGCATCGCAGCCAACGCTTCATCGACAGTCGCCAGCAGATGAAGGAATCGAGTTGGCCGGAGTTTCAGGCGTTTGCCGCGAAGCACTTTGCGGATCTCAAGACCAACAGCGCCACGCTTGCGATCCTCAGCGAAGCGACCGCCAGCCCCAGCGTCTGGGACATGAGGCGGCGGCTGGCGGCCGCGTTTGGGCAGGCCAAGTGGTACGAGTACGAGCCAATCAGTTGGGACGCGGAATTGGAAGGATCGAAGCTGGCCTTCGGGAAGCCGGTCCGCAACCGGCTACACTTGGAGAAGGCTTCGCGCGTGGTATTGTTGGACGCCGACCTGCTGGGGATGCACCCGGCGCACGTGCGTTACGCGGCCGACTGGGCCGAGCGCCGACGCAGCGCCGATGTCGGCGACATGAGCCGCGTGTATCTTGCCGAATGCGGATTCAGCATCACCGGCACCGTCACTGACGTGCGGTTGCCGGTCAATCCCAGTCGGCTTTATGCCCTGGCTCGTGCCATCGCCACCAAGCTGGGAGTTGAGGGCATTTCCGGCGAGGAAAAGCTATCGGATGCGGAAACCCGATTTGCCGAAGCCGCTGCAATGGATTTGAAGAGTGCCGGTCCCAATGGCGTGATTGCCGGCGGGCAGGCGCTGCCGCCCATCGGTCATGCCCTGATTTGTGCAATCAACGAAAAAATCGGCGCCGTCGGAAATACGATCGTCTACCATGAGGATCCAACTGGCGATCGCCCATCCCACGCAAAATCGATCATCGATCTCGCCGACCAGATCAAGGCCGGCACGGTCAACACATTGCTGGTCCTTGGCGGCAACCCCGCGTACGATGCTCCCGCCGATCTCGAATTCGGCAAGCTGCTCACGCAGGTGGCGATGACCATTCGCCTGGGGCTGTACGAGGATGAGACGTCGAAGCTGTGCCGATGGCACCTGCCGCGGGCTCATTACCTCGAGTCGTGGGGTGATGGGCGGGCATGGGACGGCACGGCCGGCATCATCCAGCCGTTGATCCTTCCGCTGTACGGCGGCAAGTCCGTCATCGAGTTATTGGCGATTATTATCGGCGACAAGGTCACCGAAGGCTACGACCTGGTCCGTCGGACCTGGCGTGAGCAATTCCTCAAGGGCGATGACTTTGAGCGGGCTATCCGCCGGGTGATCGAGGCGGGCGTTCTGGAGGGAAGCGAATTTGTCACCCTCCAGGCGAGCGTCAAGCCTTCGCAGTATCCGGCTGCTCAGACGTCAGAGGGGATGTATGTCCGTTTTGCTCCCGGATCGCACACCTACGACGGTCGGTTTGCCAATAACGGTTGGCTCCAGGAGACCCCGGATCCATTGACGAAACTGGTGTGGGACAACGCCGCGTTGATCGCCAAGAAGGATGCGGACGCGGCGGGCGTCACCACCGGAGACCTGATTCACATCGATGCGCCGCCGGGCCGGAGCATCGAGATCCCGGCTTATGTGATGCCGGGCCAGCCTGTCGGAGTGATTACGCTGCCGTTGGGCCAGGGGCGAACTTCTGCCGGGCCCATTGGCGACGGTGTCGGGTTTGATTGCTACCAGCTCCGCAGCAGCCAGGCGCCCGATGTGGTCGCCGGCGCGAAGATTCGCGCGGCCTCCGGCACCTATCGGCTGGTCGCGACGCAGGACCATCACATCCTCGACTCGATCGGCGTCGGCGGCCGCGAGAAGCGCGTCGGTGGCAAGGGCGAAAGCGGGATCATCATCCGCGAAGCTACGCTGGCCGAGTTCAAGTCCGATCCGAATTCCGTTCATGGCGGACCGCGCAAGATCGAGTTGCAGCTTTTCGAGGCGCCTTCGGATTACACCGACACCCACGCCTGGGCTATGTCGGTGGACCTCAACAGTTGCATCGGGTGCAACGCCTGCGCCCTGGCTTGCCAGGCCGAGAACAACATCCCGATCGTGGGCAAGATCGAAGCCTACAACCATCGCGAGATGAACTGGATCCGCATCGACCGCTATTTCAAGGGCGATGCCGACGATCCGACCATCGAAGTGGTCCACCAGCCGATGATGTGCCAGCAGTGCGAGAACGCCCCGTGCGAGCAGGTCTGCCCCGTCGGCGCTACCGTGCACGACAGCGAAGGCCTGAACACGATGGTGTACAACCGCTGCATCGGCACTCGCTATTGCTCGAACAACTGTCCTTACAAGGTCCGCCGGTTCAACTACTTCGACTATCACAGCAAGGACCCGCGGAGCAACTGGGGAACGCCCTGGCCGTTCTTCCCCGACAGCCAGCAGTACAACACGGTTCCCAAGATCGAACAGATGGTCTTTAATCCCGATGTCAGCCTGCGGATGCGCGGCGTGATGGAAAAGTGTACGTATTGCGTGCAGCGAATCCATCGCGCCACCATCGCCAAGCGCGGGCAGGGCGAGGACGTAACGGACGGCGACATCATCACCGCCTGCCAGCAGGCCTGCCCGACGCAGGCGATCGTCTTTGGCGACCTGAACGATCCCGAATCGAAGGTATCGAAGCTTCACAAGAACCAACGGTCGTACGGCGTGCTCAGCGAGGAGCTGAATACGCGGCCACGAACCAAGTACCTGGCCAAAATCCGTAACCCGGTTGAAGCCGGGCACGAAGTCAAGGCCTGACGGGCGGCAACGAGCATCCGAGCCGAGCGAAGAGAACCATGACAGCCATCGCGGCGCAATATCTGGTTGACAACACCTCCGACGACCCGCGCGAGCGCCCTCCGCTCGTGCTGGGCGGGCTGGACTTCAACGGCGTGAGCGATGAGGTGTGCAAGGTTTCCGAACGGAAGACGACGCTGGCGTGGAAGGTCTGTTTCGCGCTTTCCGTTTCGACGCTGGGCGTTCTGGGCCTTTGCATCCTCTATCTGGTTACCACCGGCGTTGGCGTCTGGGGCAACAACCAGCCGGTGGGGTGGGGCTTTCCGATCGTCAACTTCGTGTTCTGGATCGGTATCGGCCATGCCGGTACACTGATCTCCGCCATTCTCTTTCTTTTCCGCCAGAAGTGGCGCACCGGGATCAATCGCTTTGCCGAGGCGATGACCATCTTCGCGGTCATTTGCGCGGGAATGTTCCCCGGCATCCACGTCGGCCGGCCGTGGCTGGCCTACTGGCTGTTCCCGATTCCCAACCAGATGGGGACTTGGCCGCAATTTCGCTCGGCCTTGCTCTGGGACGTGTTTGCGGTGGGCACCTACTTCACCGTGTCGCTGTTGTTCTGGTACACGGGTTTGATCCCCGACATCGCGACGCTTCGCGATCGCGCGACCGGCCGGATCAAGCAGATCGTCTATGGTTTCCTGGCCCTGGGTTGGAACGGTTCAAACCGGCACTGGCATCGTTTCGAGCGGGCCTACCTGCTTCTCGCGGCGCTGGCCACGCCGCTGGTCCTTTCCGTTCACAGCGTGGTGAGCTTCGATTTCGCGACCAGCCAGGTTCCCGGCTGGCACACGACGATCTTTCCGCCTTACTTTGTGGCCGGGGCAATTTACGGCGGGTTCGCCATGGTGCTGGTGCTAGCCGTGCCGGCCCGCGAGTTGTTCGGATTGAAAGACCTGATCACCCTGCGGCACATCGATAACATGTGCAAGATCCTGCTGGCCACCGGCATGATCGTCTCTTACGCCTACATGAGCGAGTTTTTCATCGCCTGGTACAGCACCAACCACTTTGAAAAGTTCACGTTCTACAACCGCGCCTTCGGCCCGTACTGGTGGGGCTGGTGCATCATGACCTTCTGCAACGCGGTCGCCCCGCAGTTGATGTGGTCAAAGAAGATGCGGCACAACATGTGGGCGGTGATGGCGGTGGCGATTTGCGCCAACATCGGCATGTGGTTCGAGCGATTCGAGATCATCGTAACCTCCCTGACGCGCGACTTCCTGCCGACGAGTTGGCACTGGTTCAAGCCGACCACGATCGACATCCTGATGCTGATCGGAAGCTTCGGGCTGTTCTTCACGCTGTTCCTGTTGTTCTGCCGCTTCCTGCCGGTCGTGGCGATCGCGGAAGTCAAGGGAGTGATGCCCCAGGCCCATCGGCACGGCCACGGTCACGGCAATGGTCAGGATGGGGCCGAGACGGCGGTGACGAGGTAACGCCATGAGCACCCTGCTGGAACCACAATCTCGCACGGATGTCGAGACGGAAACGCCGCCCGCCAAACTGGTCGGCCTGCTGGCGGAGTACGAGAATGTGGATGCGATCTTCGCCGCCGCCGAGGCGGTGCGCAATGCCGGTTTCACCCGCTGGGATTGTCACAGCCCCTTCCCGGTTCACGGCCTGGACAAGGCGATGGGCGTGCGCCCGACCCGTTTGCCGTGGATCGTGCTGTGCGGCGGCTTGTTTGGCCTCGTGGGCGGCCTGGTGCTTCAGTGGTGGTGCAACGCTTACGACTATCCGATCATCACCGCCGGCAAGCCGCTTTGGAGCCTCCCGGCCAACATCCCGATCATCTTCGAGTGTACGGTGTTGTGCTCCGCGATCACCGCCGTATTTGGGATGCTCGCGCTGAACCGTCTGCCGATGCTTTACAACCCGCTGTTCAAGAGCGATCGCTTCCGGCGCGTCACCAATGACCGCTTTTTTGTGGTCATCGACGCCAGCGACACGAAATTCGACGAATCCTGGACGACCGAGCTGCTCAAGGCGAATGGCGCGGTCGCTGTGGAATGTGTCGTGGATTAGG
>Ga0307477_10002761_pt1 | contig 13395 bp, 8 predicted proteins | sample atmos_gasesECM2C_FD_203316 | JGI IMG/M metagenome (GOLD analysis project Ga0307477, IMG submission 203316) | Hardwood forest soil microbial communities from Morgan-Monroe State Forest, Indiana, United States - atmos_gasesECM2C_515 | ecosystem: Environmental > Terrestrial > Soil > Temperate...
CGACTTGCGGCTTCTGAAGCAGATGGGCGCGCTCGCACCCACCGAGTTCAACGCGTGGCTGGCTTTGGACAAGATTGTGGGCCGCGAGGATGGGGCGATTCCGCGGAAATATCGCGAGCTCATCGCTCTGGCCGTCGCTTGCACGACGCAGTGTCCCTACTGCATCGAAGTGCACACGAAGGCAGCGAAGACGGCCGGGGCTTCCCGCGAAGAAATTACGGAGAGCGCATTCCTTGCCGCGGCGTTGCGGGCCGGCGGCGCTGCCACGCATGGGGCGATGGCGCTCAAGTTCTACGATCAGGCCTAGGAGAGGCGGTTGGCACACAAACTCTATCTCGTGGGCGCGGGGCCGGGCGATCCGGAATTGCTGACGCGCAAGGCGTGGCGCGTCCTGCAATCCGCTGACGTCGTCTTGCACGACGATCTCGTCTCGCAGGAAATTCTGCGCATGCTTCCGCCGACGACGCAGGCCGTAAATGTCGGCAAGCGTTGCGGCGCGAAAAGCATTTCGCAGGACGAGATCAACACGCTGATGGTGCAGCTTGCGCGCGAGGGAAAGGCCGTCGCGCGGCTGAAGAGCGGCGATCCGCTGCTCTTCGGGCGGGCAGGCGAGGAAATGGAAACGTTGCGGCGCGCCGGAATCGAGTTTGAGGTGATACCGGGAGTTACCGCGGCGCTCGGCGCGGCCGCTTCGGCGCAGATTTCGCTCACGGATCGGCGGCACGCCTCTCGCGTCGTTTTCGTTACGGCGCATCGCGAAGGCGGAACCGGGCTGACGAACGAGCGGCACGTTTCTGCCGACACGACCTATGTAATCTACATGCCGGGCAGCCGCTATGCGGAGCTTGCAGCCGAATTGCAGGCAGCGGGAATCGGTGCGGAAATTCCGTGCGTGGTGATCTCGCGCGCAACGACGAGCGAGGAAGCGATCTTTCACACGACCGTCGCGCAATTGCCGCAGTGCCCGAAAGCTGCGTCGCCGTCGCTCATCATCGTCGGGATCGTTGCCGCCGCCGCGAAAGATTCGGATTCAAGCGGTGAAGAGATTTCACGAGAACTGAACAACCAAGTTTTGCAGCTTGCTTTGCAGCATCCATATTTTGGCGGCCACGGGAGGAGCGGTGTCGAATAGTCGAGTGCGTGTGGGGATTTTGGGCGCGACCGGGATGGTCGGTCAGCGCTTTGTCCAGATGCTTGAGAACCATCCGGAATTTGTGATTACGGCGCTGGCGGCATCGGACCGTTCGCAGGGAAAATCATACGGAGAGGCCTGTACGTGGCGGCTGGTGGGCGACATGCCGGCCTTCGCGAAATCGATGGTCGTGCAGCCGCCGCAGCCGCCGCTCGATTGCGACATCGTGGTTTCAAGCCTGCCCTCGGATGTCGCGCGCTCCTCGGAAGAAGCCTTCGCGCGCGCGGGCTATCCCGTGATCAGCAACGCTTCCTCTTTCCGCATGGACGCCGACGTTCCCCTCCTGATTCCTGAAATTAATTCCGATCACTTGCGGGTGCTGGATCGCCAGAAGAGCGAGCGCGGGTTTTCGACCGGCTACATTGTAACGAATCCGAATTGCTCGACGATCATCATGGCGCTGGCTCTCGCGCCGCTGCACGACAAATTCGGCATCGAGGCGGTGATCGCCACCACGCTGCAAGCCGTTTCGGGCGCGGGTTATCCCGGTGTGCCGTCGCTCGACGTGGTGGACAACGTGCTTCCCTTCATCGACGGCGAAGAGCCGAAAATGGAAAGCGAGACGCGGAAAATTCTGGGCCGCCTGGGCCACACTGCTTTCGAGAACGCGCCCTTTCCCGTGAGCGCGCAATGCCATCGCGTAAATGTGGCCGACGGGCACATGGTGGCGGTGCGCGTGAAGCTTACGAAGCGCGCGTCGATTGAGGAGGTTCGCGCGGCACTAGCCGCGTATCGATCGATTCCGCAAGAACTAAAATTGCACACCGCTCCGCCTCATCCGGTTCTCGTGCGAGACGAGAAGGACCGTCCGCAACCGCGCATGGATCGAGATGCGGGCGGCGGCATGAGCGTCACCGTTGGGCGGCTCTTTCCCGACAGCGTGTTCGACTACCGGTTCGTCGTCCTCGGACACAATACGATTCGCGGAGCGGCTGGCGCGGCGATTCTCAACGCCGAGCTATTGAAAGCGCGCGGCCTGCTCCACGCAAAACCCGCGCGCGAGACCGCGACCCCCGCCGAAGCGAGGGTGCGATGAGCCGGCGCCCTATCCAGGTGATGAAGTTTGGAGGAACGTCGGTTGGAAACGCCGATCGCATTCGCAGCGCGGCGGCGATCGCGGTGGAGGCGTCCAAAGAGCGCGCTGTGGTCATGGTGGTTTCCGCGATGTCCAGCGTGACGAACACGCTGATTGCCGCGGCTCAGAAAGCGACCGCCGGTGACGAAGCCGCCGCCGAAGCATTAGCCAAAGCGCTGCAGGAAAAACATCACGAAGCGATCGGAAAACTGGTCTCCGGCCTCGAGACCCGGCGCGAACTGCTAGCCGAAATCGACGCGATCATCGAGCGCGCCGCGAATCATTGCCGCGGCTGCGCTCTTCTCGGCGAACTTTCGCCGCGCGCGCTGGACGTGATCGCCGGAACAGGCGAGCGCCTCAGCGCGCGAATGGTTGCCGCGGTGCTGCGCGAAATGGGCCTGCGCGGCGTGGCGTTTGACGCGACCGATCTCATCGTCACCGACGACGTTCACGGCGGCGCGCGCCCACTCGCCGAGCCGACGCAAAAGAAAACGCAACCCGCTCTCTTTCCCGTGCTCGAGGCGGGAGGGATTCCCGTCGTCACCGGCTACATCGCGGCGACGGCGAAGGGCGTTCCCACGACGCTGGGCCGCGGCGGATCGGACTATTCCGCGACGATTCTCGGCGCGGCGCTCGATGCGAGCGAAGTGATCATCTGGACGGACGTGAACGGCGTGCTGACCGCGGATCCGCGCATGGTTCCCAACGCGGCGACGCTCGACGAAGTTTCCTACGCGGAAGCGGGCGAGCTCGCGTTCTTCGGCGCCAAGGTGCTTCATCCGATGACGCTGCGCCCGGTGGTCGAAAGCGCGATTCCGGTATGGATTCGCGACAGCTTTCATCCCGAATTGCCGGGAACGAAGATCACGCAAACGGTGCGCCCGACGCCGCACGGCGTGAAGGCGGTAACGGCCACGCGCGACGTCGCCATGATCGCCATCGCGGGACCCGGCATCATCGGCGTGCCGGACATCGCGTCGCGCATTTTCTCGGCGACGGCTTCGGTCCACGCCAACATCGTTATGATTTCGCAGTCTTCTTCGCAGGACAGCATCTGCTTCGTCGTGCAGGCCGCCGACGCCACGCGCACCGAGCAGGCGCTGCGCAAGGCTCTCTACGAAGACGTGCACCAGCACGACCTCGAGCACATCAAGGTGAACCGCAACGTCGCCATCGTCGCCGCCGTCGGCGAAAATATGGCAGGCACCCCGGGCATCGCCGGCCGCGTCTTCAGCACCATGGGCAAGGAAGGCATCAACATCATCGCCATCGCGCAAGGCTCATCCGAATACAACATTTCGTTCCTCGTGGATTCGAGCGGAATGGAAAAAGCGGTGAAGGCGCTGCATCAGGCGTTTGGGCTTGGCCAGCAGGAAAAAGGCGAAGACTCCCGGACCATCGCTCAAGTAAATTCCTAGAACGAGGTCGGGAGGCTATCTCGAAGGGATGAACCTTCTACTCCAACGAAAACTTAGCCAGGAAATGCAAATTGAGAAAATCGCACTTCCGAACCAAACGACGATCCACCACAAATCCTCTGAGATTTCCCTTGGGTAAGGAGGATATTCAAAAAGATGAAGCTGAAGAAATCCTAGCGCAAACCCCAGCCACACCAAGAAGAAAAACCAGAACACGAACGACAAGCCCCCAACACATAACGCCATAAGAACCACTTGGCGCTTTATTTTTTCACGTCGAGTGCTCATTGCTCCAAACCGCCTCAAACGCGGATGAACATGCACCGGCGTTATTTCCCCGCAGATTGAACCTGCTGCTTCGCGGCGGCGACGACGTTTTCCACCGTGAAGCCAAAATGCTTCTGCAGCGCCTTGATCGGAGCGGAGGCGCCGAAGCCGTGCATCCCGATGCTGACGCCGGAAGGTCCGATGTATCGATCCCATCCGAACGTGGTTGCCATCTCCACCGAGACGCGCGCCTTTACGCCGGGAGGAATGACGGAATCGCGATACGCCTTATCCTGCCGCTCGAAAATATCCCACGACGGCATGCTGATGACGCGCGCGCGAATTCCCTCTTTCGAGAGCTGCTCGAACGCTTCGACGCACAGCGAAACCTCGCTGCCGGTAGCCAGGAGCAGCGCGTCGGGCTTGCCGCCTGCTGCATCCGCGAGCACGTACGCGCCTCGTGCTACGCCCGCTGCGGAGGCGTATCGCGAGCGGTCCACCGTCGGAAGCGCCTGCCGCGTGAGCACCAGCAGCGCCGGCTGTTGTTGAAGCTGCATGACAACCTTCCAGGCTTCTACAACTTCGTTCGCGTCCGCCGGCCGCAGCGTGACGAGGTTCGGAGTGGCGCGCGCGATCGCCAAATGCTCGATCGGCTGGTGCGTGGGCCCGTCTTCCCCGACGCCGATCGAATCGTGCGTGAGCACGTAGATCGCCGGAACCCCCATGATCGCGCTCAGACGCAAGCCGCCGCGCATGTAGTCGGTGAAAACGAAAAACGTCGCGCCGAAGGGACGCAGCTTGGTGAGGCTCATGCCGTTGACCATCGCAGACATCGCGTGTTCGCGGATTCCGAAATGCAGATTCCGGAAGCCGTAATTGCCCGGTTGCAATCCGGTCGCCGGCTCGAAAGTGAGCAGGGTTTTCGTCGAAGGCGCAAGATCGGCCGCGCCGCCGATCAGCCACGGAACATTTTTCGCGATTGCGTTTTCGACTTTCGCGGAGGAATCGCGGGTCGCAAGTCCCTTGGCGTCGGCGGGGAACGACGGCAGGTCATTGTCCCAGCCTTTGGGAAGCTCGCGCCGCTCCATGAGCGAAATTTCATCCGCTAGTTCCGGGTAAGACGCGCGATATTCGCCGATCCGCGCGATCCAATGCTCGCGATCCTTCTTTCCTCGCGCGCCGATTCCCTGCTGAAAATGCTGGTACACGCCGCCGGGAACCAAAAACTTCGCGTCTTCCGGCCAGCCGTACGCGCGTTTCGTAAGCTTGACTTCCTCTTCGCCCAGCGCCTCGCCGTGCGCGGCGGCGGTGTCGTGCTTATTGGGCGAGCCCCAGGCAATGTGGCTGTTCACGATGACGATCGTCGGCCGATCGCTCGTCCCGAGAAACGCGCGGAAGCCGGAGCGGATCATGTCCAAATCGTTCGCGTCGGTCACATGAACGACGTGCCAGCCGTACGCGGCGAATCGCTCGGCCACATCCTCGGAAAACGCGAGCGGCGTTCCTCCTTCGATCGTGATCCGGTTGCTGTCATAGATCCAGCAGAGGTTGGAGAGCTTGAGGTGCCCCGCCAGCGACGCGGCTTCCGAGGAAATTCCCTCCATCATGCAGCCGTCGCCTCCCAGGGCGTACACGTTGAAATTGTAAATGTCCTCGAATCCAGCCTGGTTATATCGTGACGCGAGCCACTTCCCCGCGAGCGCCATCCCCACGCTGTTGGCGTAGCCTTGTCCCAGGGGGCCGGTGGTCGTTTCGACGCCGGTGACAAGGTGCGATTCCGGATGCCCGGCGCAGCGGCTGCCAAGCTGGCGAAACGTCTTGATGTCCTCCATCCGCACGGCCAGCCCATCGAGAATTTCGAGGTTCCTTCCGGCTTCGCGCACTCCGGTCAGATGCAATATCGAATACAGCAGCATGGACGCGTGCCCCGCGGAGAGCACGAAGCGGTCGCGATTGGGCCAAAGCGCATTGGCCGGGTCGTAGCGCAGGAATTCCTGCCAAAGCGTATAGACCACCGGCGCCATGCCCATCGGCGTGCCGGGATGCCCGGAATTGGCTGCTTGAACGGCGTCCATGGAAAGAGTGCGGATCGTATTGATGCAGAGCGTTTCGATCGGCGTGGCGGCGTGCTGTACGGTGGCGCTGGCGTTGGTTGAGCTCATCCTGGCTCCTTGTCCGGGGCATGGACGCGTTCTGGTCTCTCTTATCCTATCGGCTGGACGATTCGTCCAGTTGAGGCCTCCATTGTACGACAGGTTGAATCTCTTCGCGGCGAACTACAGATTCGCTCCCCTCAAGGTCAGCCGCCGCTTTGCGCTGCCATGCAGTTGGAGTATCATGCGGCACAAACCGGCGAATCTGGGTGCCAAGTATCCGCCGGAAAAATCGGAACCGATCGGACCGATCAAGAAAGCCAAGGGCCGGCAAAGGAGAACCATGTCGAAAAATCGCAAGCCGCGTGTCGCGTCGAACGGCAACGCCGAACAGGCACCGTTCACCGGCAACTCGTTCAGCCGCCGGTCGCTTTTGAAGAGTGCAGCCGTCGCGGCCGTCGGCGCAACCGCAGCCGGTCTGGCGGGTTCGATCGGCACGCGGGCTCAGGTGCAAGGCCTGTATACCTCGAACACGCCGCCCCAACTCCCTCTCCCGCTCGGCTCTCTGACGTATCTCGATCAGAAGCAGTACATCCACAACATGGAAATCATCTCGCATTTGTCCGGCGCGAGCGTGAGCGGCGGTGAGCCGCTCATGGTGATGTGGGCTAAAGGCAAGCAGCGCGTTCTGCCGGTGCCGGGGATGGGGGACTTCGTCGACATCAGCGACGCGAAAAAACCATTTCTCATCAACAACAAGAGGGTGATGCAGAGCGGCGGCCTCGGCGGACCGATCGTCTACAATACGAAATTGAAGAAGTGGATCATGATGTGCACCGCCGCGCAGCCGCTTACTGGAGCGATGCCGCAATACCCGCACGGCCAGTACGATCCTGAACTGCGAGAAAAGGTCATCAACTACAAAGGGCTTCGCGGAATCCGCAACTATGACGTCAGCGACCCGACAAAGCCGAATCTGCTACAGGAATACAGCACCGGCGAAAAGGGCAATGGCACGCACCACAATTTCTATGATGGAGGGCAATACGCCTATCTCGATTGCGGCTGGGACGATTCGTTGCGCCTCGAAAATCATCAGCGGCCTTTCAGCAACGCCCTCATGATCGCCGATCTGTCCGACCCAGCGAACGTGAAGGAAGTCTCACGCTGGTGGGTGCCGGGGCAGAAATACGGCGAGGAAGAAGAATACAAAAAATATCGCTTTGCCGGCGATCACACATCATGGACGGGAAATCACGGTGCCATCAGCGTCCCGAAGCGCGTCGAAGACGGCGGCACAGTAGGCTACGGCGGGTTTGGCGCGTTCGGCTTTTACGTGATGGACCTCTCCGACATCAAGCATCCAAAGCCCTACGGCCACATGCAATATGAGTTCGACACGTTCGGCACAATTCCCTTCCACACGTGCTATCCGGTGATTGCGGACGCGGCGCATCCTCAACTGCAGAACAAAGTGGTCGCGGTGCATGAAGCTCTGGAAGCCGACTGCCGCGAGAATTACCACACGCCGTACATGATGGATGTGAGTGATCCCAGGAACCCGAAGATCGTCGGATTTTTCCCGCGGCCGGCCGTGCCGCCCGATGCGCCCTACTCCGACTTCTGTTTCGCCCGCGGGCGATTCGGCTCGCACAATACGCAGTGCTGGCTCGCGCCGGGCACGTCGAATCCGGCGATCGTGGTCATCGCCTGGTTCAACGCGGGCGTTCGCGTGTTCGATATTTCCGATCCGACCGCGCCCAAGGAAGTGGCCTGGTTCGTGCCGCCGCGCGACGGCGACATCAACAAATATGAGACGTGGTGGCGCGGAACGACGGAGAATGTGTTCGTCGAGTTCGATCGCAACCTGATCTGGATCGGGACGCATGAAGGGACGTATTGCTTGTCGTGCCCGGCGCTGGGCAGGGCGGTCACCGAACCGACGAAGGTCAAGAACTGGTCGATCCCGCATTGCAACGTTGGGTGGGACGATCAAACCGCGACGCATTTTTATTTCGGGCGCTCGCTGAGCCAGATGGGCTAGCTCGTGGCTGGCTGTTGTAGCCCGCCTCTTTAGAGGCGAGGAATGCGATCGTCGCGCTGGCGCCGCAACCCCGCGTCTAAAGACGCGGGCTACAACGACTGGGCACCATCCGCGGCGAGAGTTTTGAGGAGATCAAATTTGTGAGCCACAAAATTTCGCGCCGAAAATTTACGGGCGCCGTTGCGGCAGCGGCTGGAACTTTGCTCTTGAGCCGCCGCGCCTTCGCGGCGGAATTTGAATTGCGCCAATTCCACAATCAGCCCGCCGGAAGCCCGCTCGACAAATGGCTCGGCCAAATGTGGGACGCGGTTAAGACCGAAACGAACGGCCGCGTCCAGGTCCAGACTTTCCCCGACAACAACAAACTGGCCGGCGGCGACCCCGCCGCGCTCGGCATGGTCGCCAGCGGCGAATTGGATTTCTTCACGCTGAACGGCGGCTCGATCGGGAATCTAGTTCCCGCGACAAACGTTCAGGGCCTGCTCTTTGCTTTCCGCACCCCCGCTCAGGTGTTCGGTGCGCTCGACGGTGATCTCGGCGATTACTTGCGCGAGGAAATGAAGACCAAGGGAATTTACGCCGTTCCGAAAGGGTGCTTCGACAACGGATTTCACCAGATCACCTGCTCCACTCACCCGATTCGCACGGTGGAAGATTTGCAGGGACTGAAAATCCGCACTCCGGACGCGCCGATCTACATCGAAGCCTGGAAAGCGATGGGTGCCTCGCCCGTCGTCGCCAACTTCAACAAGCTGTACGAAACGCTGAAGAGCGGCACGGCCGAAGCCCAGACCAATCCCCTCGCGGTCGCTGAATTCCTGAAGCTCTACGAAGTGCAAAAATATGTGAGCCTGACCAATCACGGCTGGTCCGGCTTCAATCTGCTGGCGAACTGGAAGCTGTGGCAGCGATTCCCTTCGGACGTGCAGGCGATCATCGAACGCAACACCGAGAAATTCGTTCGCCTGCAACGCGAGGAACTGAGCGCGCTCAACACCGAATTCCGCACCAAGCTCGCCACGCAGGGCATGGCCTTCAACGAAGCCGACACGTCCTCGTTCCGCCCGCGCCTCGCCGCCTACTATGCCCACTGGAAAGAAACGGTCGGCGAGCGCGCCTGGAGCCTCCTCGAAGGCCACATCGGCAAGCTCGGCGGAAGCTGAAACGCTTCATTCGCCGTCGCGCCCGCGATGCAGGTGCTATTTTTCGGGAGGAGCGGCGTTCATCTGCAGCTCTTCGCTTTCGTCGCGGAAAGGCAGCCGCAGCCTGCGCGCCAGTTCGGGCCAGAATTCGCGCAGCTCGTCGTAGCCGATATCCAATCCCACATCCATCCCCACATTTTCCGCGGCCGGTCCGAAGCCGCGGCGGTTTCCAGGATGATAGAGATTGCTCAGTGAGGTGCCGCTGGCTTCGCCGAGCCATTCTGAAAAATTGAACATCGGCTTGCCGTTATCGTTGTAAGCGACGATCATGTGTTTGAAAGGGCGCAGAAATCGCCGCGCCTTCGACGCTCCCTGACCGATCCGGTAATATCGCGGATCTTCAGAAAAAATCGTCGGATAAATAAACTCTTTGAAGGCCCGAAACTGAACTTCGTCCAAATACGTGACGCCGTAGCGTTTCGCGTACCCCAGGGTGCCCTGGCCAAACTGCGGATCGTTGTTTTTCGCCTGCGAGATACCCGCATCGAAACCGGCGGCGAGAAACGTCTCGGGGTCGGCGGAGTCCCGCAAGAAAAGGAAAAACTTGTCACGGATTTCCAGTGAGCACAGAGCCGCGCCGGGCTTGTAGTGCGGGTCGCGAACGGACAAGCGGTCCAGCTTTTGTGTGAACTTGCCGATGAGCTGGTGAAACGGCCCGTAGTAATCCTGGATTTGGACCATGGGCGGCGGCTTCACGCAGGGCCCCGCGGGATTCTGCACAACCTCACCGTGCAGATCGGAGGGAACGGGAGTGGGCTCGGGTTTTGAAGGCAACTCCTGCGCGGCGGTTTGCGCGGCGCTGGCGAGACATACCGTGACGAGAAAGGCCAACAAGTTCAGACGGACGCACACGCGTGCCGCCCGTGGTACCGAACTCGAACGACGGCCCCCACGCGCGCCCTTGCGGAACGTCTTGGGCCCCCCCAAAAGCACGAAATAATTATTACATAACCGTTAGGGTCACGGGGATGCTGTGCGTCACCCCGGCTGATGTAGCGGTAACGACGATCGTGTAGCTTCCCGGCTGCGTCCCAGTCGGGGGATTCGAGCGCGAAGTCGAGGATGCCCCCGGGCCACCGGCGCAGGCCATCAGGCTCGCGAAGGCGCAGAGCGTCAGAGCCGCGAGAAATTGCGGCGCGAGGAGCGAGATCCGTCCGCGCAATCGCCGGAAACAAACTCCCGCCGAAACGGCGGCCAAGAGGAGGAGCCAAATTCGCGGCCACCCGCCGGGAAGCCATGGAGGCAGGCGAATTGCTGACGCGGAGGTTCTCGGCTGCGTGGTAATCGAGAGAACGATTGCTTCGGGGCTGGCGCCGGGAGGCAACGCGGGAGGCTTGAACCAAGCGGCGGCGCCGACCACGTGCGGCGTGATCGACGTCAGCTTCAAGTCCACGGGATTGGAAATCGCGCCGCTCGAAGACAAGAAGCTGAGCGTGAAAGTTGCCGTTTTTCCGGCGGGAATCGAAGAGTTGGAACTGGTAAGGCTCAGCGAATCCTCTTCCACCGCAAAATGAATCGCAGGCGACGTGCCGCCGCCTGGAGCTGGCGTCACGACGGTGATATTTAGCGTACCGGCTTGCGAAAGGTCGGAAGGTAGTAAAGTCACCTGAAGCAGCGTGGAGCTTATGAACGTTGTGGGTCGAGGACTGCCGTTCACCCAGACGACGGAGCCGATGGCACCATTTGAAGTCGGCACAAATCCTGTGCCGGTGACCTCGAGAGTGAGCGCGTTGCTCCCTACTGGAAGGCCTGGCGGAGACACGGGCCCTCCTCCCGGCGTTGGATTGTTTACGGCGAACGTGATCGGCGTGGAGGTCGATCCATCAGGATTCGTCACGATCACGTAAGGATTCCCTGAAATCGCAATGCCGCTCGCCGGGATGGCGGCGGTCAACTGCGTCGAGCTGACGAATGTGGTTGGCTCGGTCACCAAGCCGAAGCTGATTAGCGAGCCGGACGAAGCGGGAGGGCCGGGCGAGGGGGCCACGAAAGCACTTCCATTCACCGTGAGTGTAAACGCCGGCCCGCCCGCTTGTGTGCTTGTGGGCGAGATGCTGGTTACCGCGAATTTCGCGGGCGGCGGAACAATGTTCAGCGTGAGCGGATTGGAGGTCCCTCCACCGACGCCGCCGTTCGACGGGTTGGTCACCGTGATGGTCGCCGTGCCCACCGACGCGATGTCCGAACCGGGAATCTGCGCACGGAGCACATTCGGGCCGGCGAGGACGGTCGGCAGCGGGACGCCATTAAAGTTCACGACCGAGCTGGTTATGAAATTCGAGCCGGTGACGGAGACTCCGCCGACAACAGTCCCGGCGACGATGCTCGTGGGGCTGAGCGCCGATATCGCAGGAGCCGGGCTGGGCACCGTGAATTCTAGGGAAGTGGAAGCGCCGCCGCCGGGGAGCGGGTTAAAGACAAACACCACCGCGGTGCCTTCGTTGCTGATGTCGGCGGCGAGAATGCTCGCATTGAGTTGGGTGGAACTCACAAAGGTGGTGCTTCGCAGCTGTCCCGCGAAATAGGCTCTCGAAGCCGGAACGAAGTTCGTTCCGTTGATTTGCAGCGTGAATGCGGGACCAGCGGCCGAAACCGAATTCGGCGAGAGCGAAGAAATCGTCGGGGTGGGATTGGGCGCGGCCTGCGCGCCGCTGACGACCGCCAACTGGCTCCCGGTGCTCTGCGCGGAATCCGTCCACGCTGGCGACGCGAACGGCGAGAGAATACCGGTGGAAGAATCGATCGAGAAGCCTTGAATCTGCGCCGATCCTTTGTACGTGCCCGTCACATAGTTCGTCGATGCCACGTAAGCAAAGCTTCCGGTCGGGTCCACGCCGATCGAAGCCGCGTTGATTCCAGCAGAAAACGGAGATCCCGCGACCGGCGTGAGGACTCCTGTGCCTGCACCAATGTCGAACGCCGAAATGCTTCCGAAATACTGGCTTGGGTTTGGATTGGCCTGGTACGGCTGATTTTCATTTACAACGTAGAGAAAATTCCCGGAGGGATGCACGAGAATCGCCGCCGGCACATTGCCCACGGGGTAAGGCGACCCGGAAATTTCGGTGAGCCGCCCGGTGCCGCCAATCGTAAACGCGTCGACTTCGCTGTTCGGCCTGCTCGTCGAAAAGAAAAAGTTGCCGGCTGGTGCAATGCCAAGCTCATCCGCTTCGACGGAAGTGGGCTGGGCCGAAGCAACTTGCGTCAGCGCCCCGGTGGTGAAGTCCACCGAACAAATCAAAATCGGTCCTTGCTGGCCGTTGCCGGAGGACTGGCCCAAATAGGCCATGTTCCCTATGGGATTGAAAACGATCGAGGTGACGAGTATCCCCGGACCGGATTCCCAGGTCACTGGCGACGAACTCATCGGGGTCAATACTCCGGACGCGCTGTCCATCGAGTATTCGAACAACACCTCCTGGCTTTGGCCGAAAATAATCATCTCCGCAAAGACGTAGAGAAAGCGCCCGGTCGGATCAACGCCCATCGTTACCGGTTCGTCCCCGATGAAGAACGGCGATCCTGGCAATAGCGTGAGCGCACCGCTACCGGCAACGATGGAAAACGCGGTGATGTCATTGGAATTCTGGTTGGTTACATAGAGAAATCGATTGGTGGGATCGACGATGATTTGCGCAGGGCCCAATCCCGCGCTGAAGGGCGAGCCGGGCACCTCGGAGAGGGCGCCCGTGGAGGGATTCACGCTGAAGGCGTGAATCGTGCCGGCGGGGACACCTTTGCCTTCCAAGAGAAAAAGGTACGTGGGGCTTGCGGATTGCGCCACCACCGGCGCACGGAATGCCCCAAAAAGGAAAACTGCGATTGCCCCTGAAATAATTCTGCGCACACACGTCTCCCGTTCCGTCGCTCCCGGGCCATGCAGGCACACCAGCAGTGAACGCCTCGGAAGACAATCCGAGCGGCCAGAGCGACTAAGGGGTCAGCGCTTCGGCCAGGGACACGAATCCTCACACCATTTCGTGAGGCGGCTTTGCGCTGCTTCCAGGAGAGGGAGTGCTTTCGCGCAGGGCGACTCTACTACAGCTCGCCGCGGCCTGGCAATACATTTGTCACTGAAAATGACAGGCAGCCGAAAAGGAATGG
>Ga0307477_10002762_pt1 | contig 13392 bp, 21 predicted proteins | sample atmos_gasesECM2C_FD_203316 | JGI IMG/M metagenome (GOLD analysis project Ga0307477, IMG submission 203316) | Hardwood forest soil microbial communities from Morgan-Monroe State Forest, Indiana, United States - atmos_gasesECM2C_515 | ecosystem: Environmental > Terrestrial > Soil > Temperate...
GTGACCTGCGGCGATACGGATCAGGCGACGGGCCTCCATGCCTGACACCGAATGGGACATGAACTGGTCGACCTGATGATTACAGGCCGCCGCACTATCGCTTGAAATACGATCCTTAAAGCTCTCAATAATCACCTGATCGTCCAGAATCAGGAAACTTTCGCGGGGGGAAGCCGCAGGCACAGGAACGATACCTAGAGTGACGTTTTTGAGCCTTGACAGATACTCAAGATGGCTAAGCTGACCCAGGGTCACCTCAAAGCCGCCAATCCAGGGACTGCGCAAAACATGCTCCGCAATCACGAACTGGAACTCACGGCCCGGCTCGTACAGGGCCTCCTGGCGACGCATCCGGGCCACGACCGCCTCATCCAGGTCGACGGCGCATTCGCTCACGCAGCTCCACATGTCGAGTACGCATCGAGCGTACTGGGGGGTCTGGAGAAGGCTAGGAACTACATCGACCCCAATGCCGCGCATGCGGCGAGCGCGGGCGATGCGGTAATCAAGGTCGTAGATGTACCTGGGAATGCCCGGCGGTGCGACATCGGAAAACTCTAGCTGTCGCTTCGCCTTGTTGTACTTCGGTCGCTCAGCGGCTATGGCTTCAGTCTCGGCCGCTTCCGCCTTCTCGCGCGTCTCGTACCAGACCACCGTTGCGCGTGCTACTTCGTCCCACCACGGCTGCACGTAAGCATGACCTCTCATTCGGACAGGAAACGTGAGCCAAGTCACGCCGACATAGATCAGCTCATTCCGCGCGTTGTAGAGGCGGTACAAGGCCGTGCGCCGCGGGCGATCCTGGGTCATGACAGCGACTCCGCCACCTGGCGCACGAGAGCCACGGCCTCATCGCCGAAGATGGCTGAGCGGCGCAAGAGGGAGTACTGGGCCCGGTAGAAGTCCACATCGTCAGGCTCGGTCGCGACCTCGCGCTTGTGGCCCAGTTCTATGGCCACAAACGGGTTCTCACCGTCGGTGCGATCCTCGAACAAAATGAAACCGTACTGCGGGAGGGCGTGGACGCGCACGCCTGTCGGAATCACCCCGAACGCCTCCGGTGGAAGCGACGAGATCACCGCAGCGAGATGCCCCAGTTGGGCGGCCAGCACCTCCACGGGGCACGGCAGCGTACGGAGGGATTGCTCGATCAGGGTGAACTCGACGTGCCGCTCTGGGTCGTCCAGGATCTCGCGGCGGCGCATCCGCACCTGGACGGCTTCGTCCACGTCGCCTGCATGCCGCCTGCGCGGATCGGCGACCAGCATGATGTGCCGGGCATAATCCGCCGTCTGCAATAGGCCGGGCACCCCCCAGGGATTGAAGTTGCGGATGGTCATGGCGACGGCCTCCTCGGCGCGCATGTCCTCCTGGTGGATGGCGAGGCCGTTTTTGAGCAGGTTGCGGAACAGGGCGTGCTCATTGAGGGCGGACTCGGTCAGCGCCCGGAGCAGAGCAAGATCAGGGCTAGCGCCGGCGCACGCTACCGCCCAGGCGGCAACCTTCGTCCACGAGGGTGGCTTTCCTTCGGGGCCGCCGTGTTCCCAGCGATCGACCGTGGCCTGGCTGCTCCCTACGGCTTTGGCGATCTTGCGCTGAGTTTCACCGGTAACCATGCGCAGGCGACGGAGCTCGGCACCCAGCCGAGCCCAGTGAGGCCGTGCCTGCGCATCGGTCATGCGGCCGTACGCACCCTTCCTGCGAGGTATTCGTTGAGCGGCACCGACAAGCGGAGCGACTGTTCCCTGATGGCCTGACAGCGCGCAAGCGCCTCAGGATCGGCGACGAGCCGGGCAGCGGTGAACTGGTCGTCGTCACCGTAATCCAGAAACAGGGCATAGGCGCCCAGCGTGCCGCCGTCGAACAGCCAGAAGTCATGATCGTCAGGGATGCCTGCGGACCGTGCGGCGATCCGGATTTCCTCGCCAGCGGCCTGGGACTCCACGTATGCGCCGAGCTGGAACTCCTGGTAGCCCGTGAGCGGGTCGTCTGCGATCCGGACGCGCTGCCAGTGCTTCCCGGCGATCGTGGTGACGGCGATGCGGGCCAGCCACTTCGAGGTGCGCACCGAGCGCACGGGCCGCGGCCTGCCGAGCCGGAATGCGGCGATCTCCTCGGTCTCGGCGTCCACCGCATAGGCGCGGCGGCATTCGAGGCGGAAGACGGTGCCGGTGAACCGGTCGAAGCAGGCGCTGATGTCATCGGGTGTCATCGCTGCTTGGCTGCGTACTCGTCCAGGACCGCCCTGGGGAGGAAAACGATCGTCTCCCCCGGGGCGCGCTGGACCGCAGCCGAGTCTGCTGGCGAGACTTCCAGGCCCCGGACTCCCACTACGTCCGGGTCGCTGGTCTTGAAGATCGCCGGGCATGTCCCGTCGTTGCATCCCGAGAGAAGCGTGCTGGTTACTACTGCGCTCATGGTGGTCCTCCTGACCCAAGTTGATTCACCACCTCTCCTAGGATGCACCCCGAACCGGCAGGTACTCAAGCTAGTTCCACTTGACAGCTTAACCCAGTCTGATCCAGAATGAAACAACCTGACCCAAACAGGTGGCGGCCCCGGCACTTACGGTCGCCGGGGTCGCCTAGAAGGGATGTGTCCGTGAGCCGGTGCCACTGCCACCACCGCAGCTCCAGCAGCAGCCGCCGCGCGGTAGCCGCGACTGGTGCCGTAGCAGTGGCGCTTGGCCTGGCCGGTGCCGCTCACGCCGCCACCCACGGTCATCATCACGGCGGCGGCGCCACACAGGCCTCGGCGGGCACCCCCGAAGCGGCCCAGATCGCCATCCGCTATGCGGAACACCAGATCGGCAAGCCGTACCTGTTCGGCGGAACCGGGCCAGGAGCGTTCGACTGCTCGGGGCTAGTGATGATGGCCTACCGGGCGGCCCACATCGCCATCCCGCGCGTCTCGTGGGATCAGTGGAACCAGCTTCCCCACGTCCCCGCCGCCCAGCGCGACGCCGGGGACATCGAGTTCATCGTCGGGTCCGACGGCACCTGGTCGTCCCCGGGGCATGAGGTTCTGCTGATCTCGCGCAACAAGGCCGTCGAAGCGTACATGACGGGTACCACCATCCGGGTTATCGACCTGCGCAACCCGCCGCCCGGCGACCAGAACGTGATCGGCTTCGCCGACCCGGTGGGGGGCTGACGATGACCCGGTGCCGGTGTAAGGACTGCCCGGAGTGCAACAGGGGCGGTCGCCGCTCTGTGGTGCGTGGCGTAGCCGCCGCTGCGGCGGTGGGCGCCGTCCTGGCCGTCGCCAGCCATGCTGGCGGTCATCACCACGGCCTGCACGGGGTCCTGGACTCGGTACCCAAGCCCCCGTCCCCCTCGGCGCTTCCTGCGGGGATCGGCACGTCACGGCTGGCCTGGGCGAAGGCGTTCCTCCGGGAGATCCCAGAGCCCGTCACCACCTGCAACAAGGCGGCCGTAGTGGCGTGGGAGACCGCCGAAGGTGGCGGGTTCGGCAACCAGGCTACGGGGGATCCGCTCGACCTCAACCCCAGCCCCAGTGCGCCATGGCCCGGCCATCACGTGATCGGGGCATGGGCGTTCCCCACCCCCCGTATTGGCTTGGCCTACACGGTGAAAACCGTCCGCAACTATCCCGGCATCCTCGCCGCGCTTCACCAGGGCAATGACGCTCAGAACGTGGCGAACCAGATTGAGGCCAGCCCCTGGGCTACCAGCCACTACCACTGGTCGCTTACTGCGGCCTGTTAATCCCTATCCAGAAGGAAGGAAACCACCCCCGATGCACTCCTACCTCGGCGCCGCACTCCTGCTGGCGCAGCACGCACACCCGGCGCATTCCCCGCAGTTCTACGCCGACGGCTGGCCGCCACTGATCGCCGTCGCCCTCCTGCTGGCCATCCTGGCCACCTCCGCCGTGCAGCGAACCAGGAAGCAGCGGGCCGCCGAGCGGGCCTTGCGGCTGCGCATCGCGAACCCCGGTTACTACGACGGGGAGCAGGGCCAGTACGTCCAGGGCCCCCGAGTCTGACCGGCCAACCCCATCCAACCTGCGTAGACACATAGAAGGAGGCACGCGATGGCCAGGAAGAACGGCGGTACTCCCCAGTGTGTCCTGGACGCCCCCGCAGCCATCGGTGCCGTCCTCGAAAACGATGGCGATGAGACCAGCGCCATCTACCACGCCAATGCCGCCCTGCTGTCGGCACTGGCCGCCGTACGGAAAAACCGGTCAAAGGCGGAGTCGGAACTCCTGCACGCCGACGTTGCAGGCGTCATCACCGCCCTCGCCACCGGCCTGGGCGGCCAGCCCGCGCCGAAGCCGCCCGGGTACGGCGGCGGCAGGCCCAGCGGAAGAGACCTGCGGGACGTCTTCAGCACCACCTTCGACCGGTGGCTCACACGCTTGAGGGCGAAGGGGGGAACCAATGGTGCATGACACTACTGGCCTTGCCGGGCTGTGGGACGCCGTCCCCGCCCCGGTCCCCGTGCCCGAATCTCCTCCCGCCCCGGTCCCGCCGCCGGACGATCCACCATCCCCGCCGCTGGCGCCGCCAGCCTCACCTGCCGTGCCTGCGGGGGCGCAGGTGAGCGCGCTCACCCAGGCATTCGCGGCGTTCCGGCGGGGGTGGATCGGGGCCAAGCTGACGTGGCGGCAGTCGCGCAGGCGCGACGGCGGCTGGATCCACGGGATCGAGCACTGGCACCCGCCGTCGATCGCCGACCAGATCGCCTACCGGGACGGCCGGGGGTGGCTGCCCACCGGCCAGGAAGGCACCTTGACCGAAGAGGCGGGCGTCTTCTATCACACCCGCATCGCGATCCCCGCGATGATCCCCGCGATCTTGTGGCTGTGGATCTGGGCCCGCCCGTTCCGCGCCACCTGCGCCTGCGTGCTCACCGCCCTGCTCGTGACCGTCATCACCGTCGTGCTCATCCACTTCGGCGTCCTCTAACCGCCCTCCGAAGGAGGCAACACAGTTATGAACATAGGACCGCTGATCGTCGCGCTGCTCTCCTTCACGGTGGCATGGGCGTGCTGGCACTACCACAAACTGAAACTGCACCGCGGCACCCCGTGGTTCACTGCGATCGGCGCGTTCTTTGCCGCCTTCGCCGTCCCGGCCATCCTGGCTGCTGGTGCGGGCCTGGCCAACACCGACGCCGGCATGGCCGTGCTGCTGGTGCTGGCCGCCATCTGCGGTATCAGGTTCGCGATCGAGTCCTTCATCGGGCACAAGTACCACCCGGTGCGGACGTCGTTCTTCGGTGCCGTCTTCGCACTGGACATGGCGGAGATCTTCGCCGACTGGCCGCAGGTGCGTCACCAGGGCGCCACCCTGCTGCCGAAGGTAGGGAAGGTCATCGGGCGCACCTCAGCGCACATCCGCACCGGGCAGGCGATGCACGGGCAGACCGCCCACCAGCAGATCACCACCCTGCTGGTCGTGGGCGGTGCCGTCGTAGGGGTTTTCTGGCTCTGGAACAGGATGCACAAGAAGCGCAACCAGCCCGTCGCCCCCGAGCCGTTCCTCAGCAACGGCGTGCCCATCAACCGCCACTGGCTGAAGAAGTTCTTCAGCCCCAAGCGGCACGACGAGCTCGGCAGCGCCTGGGAAGGCGACCGTGCCGCCCTCAGCCGCACCACCCGCGAGGCGCCGGCCCTGACCGGCGGGAAGCCACGGTAAGCAGCCATGCGCACCGATGAGCAGTCGGCCGTGCAGACGGTGGAGCAAGCCCACCGTCCCGTTCTGGTGCCCTACTACTGGATGGGCGCCGTCGATGGCGCCGCCTTCGTGGGGCACTGGTTCGGCGGCCTGCTCGCCATCGGCATCCCGCTCCTGGCCGTCACCGGGGCAGGCGGGTGGGCGGTCAGCACGCTGCGCCGCTATCCAGAGGCCGAGATGTACGGGGCCACGCTGTGGCTGCTGGGAACCCTGTGGCTGCTCACCGCCTCCGTCTTCGGCCCCTCCCCCTTCCACCTGTTCGGCCTGATCTCGCAGGGCGTTTTGTGGATCGCCGGAACGGTCTTGTGCTTCCCGCTGCTGTGGGAACGCCGGATCGACTGGACACCACGCAAGCACCGCACCATCCGCGGCCGGCCCGAACCCCATGACGCTCCCGCAGCCAGCGACGCTGAGCGGGAGAACCAGGAACCGGCCGAAGATGCGGAGCAGGCGCCTTCGCCATCCGCCGAGATCGTTGAGGACCACCACGAGCGCGTCCCCCGCCGGGAAGAGGACACCACCACGAGCGTCCCGGTGCAGCTTGAGTTCGAGTCTCCTGTGGGCACCGGCTGCCTGCGGACTGGCGCCGAAACGGCCATGCGGACACGAGCCAACGACCTCACCGCCGAAGCGGTCGACCAGGTTCTCACCGACCACAACGTGGACGCGCGAGTCACCGGGCTCCGCCGCGGCCCCACGGTAAGCCTGTACATGGTGCAGGTCGCCCCCGGCACCAAGGTGACCGCTGTCACCGGGCTCGCCCGCGACATCGAGTATGCGGTGAAGACCCCGAACGTGCGCATCCACTCCCCCGTTGAGGGGGAGTCCGCCATCGGGATCGAGGTGCCCAATGCCGACCGGGAGATCGTCCTGCTGGGCGACGTGCTGCGCTCCCCGGTCACCCTGACCGACCACCATCCGATGGTGGTCGGCCTGGGCAAGGACGTCGAGGGCCGGGCCGTGATCGCGAACCTCGCCAAAATGCCCCACATCCTGGTGGCTGGCGAGACTGGCGGGGGAAAGTCCGTTTGCATCCACGGGATGATCACCTCCATCCTGCTGCGGGCCACGCCCGATGACGTGCGGATGATCCTGATCGACCCCAAGCGGGTGGAACTGGCGGTCTATTCCGGGATTCCGCACCTGCTAACTCCCGTCATCACCAGCCCGAAGCGCGCGGCGGAAGCGCTGGGGTGGGTCGTCGGCGAGATGGAACGCCGCTACGACGATCTCGCTGCCACTGGGTTCCGCCACATTGACGACTACAACAAGGCGGTCCGCGCGGGCAGCATCAAGACCCTGCCGGGCAGCGAGCGGGTATTCACGCCCTACCCGTACCTGCTGGTGATCGTGGACGAGTTCGCCGACCTGATGGGAGTCGCCCCCCGGGACGTGGAAGACGCGGTCGTCCGGATCACCCAGCTCGCCCGGGCGGCCGGCATCCACCTCGTGCTGGCTACCCAGCACCCGCTCACGACCGTGGTCACGAGCCTGATCAAGGCCAACGTGCCGTCCCGGCTCGCGTTCTCCACTGCCGACCTGTCAGCCTCCCGGGTCATTCTGGACAAGCCCGGCGCGGAGAAGCTCATCGGCCAGGGCGACGCCCTGTTCCTGCCGATGGGGGCGAGCAAGCCACTGCGGCTGCAGAACGCCTTCGTCTCCGAAAAGGAGATCCGCGAGGCCGTCGCCGCAGTGACCAAGGAGTTCTCCTTCCGGGAGCGGCTAGACATCGACGGCGACGAGGGCACCCTCCGCTCTCCCCCACGAGACGGGGGAGAAGCCGCCGACATCGGCGACGACCTCGACCTGCTCGTCCAGGCCGCGGAGCTCGTGGTCAGCACCCAGTTCGGGTCCACCTCGATGCTGCAGCGCAAGCTTCGGGTGGGCTTCGCCAAGGCCGGCCGGCTCATGGACCTGCTGGAAAGCCGGGGGGTCGTCGGCCCCAGCGAGGGCTCCAAGGCCAGGGATGTCCTGGTGGTCCCGGATGACCTTAATGAGCTGCTGACTTCGTTGCGCGGCAGCGACGAAAGAGAAGGAGCCTCGCGATGAAAATTAAGACAGTCCTGGGCTGGGCCGTTGTGATCTTCATCGGCTACTACCTGCTAACCAAGCCGGCCGAAGTCTCCACCGCGGTTCATCACCTGCTCGGCCTGCTCAAAGGCGCCGGGACGAACATCTCCGCTTTTCTCAACTCCCTCTGAAGCGAGGAACTGACCCATGAGACCGCTCCTCGGGCACCTGCCCCATGCGGCCGCCCACCACGCGCATGTGACCAGCGGGGAAGGGGCCGCCATCGTGGTCCTGATCATCGTGTGCGCCCTGCTGGGAGCCCGCCGGGCGCGCCACGTCCCCGCCACCGCCACGGGCGACGGCAGCCTGCTCGGCCTGGCCGCCCTCATCGTCGCCGCTATCGCGGCATGGAACCTGCACCCGGCCGTGCATGCAGCCGCCCCGGCGCGGGCCACGCCTTCGCTGCGGCCGTCCCCGGTGATCATCCACACCACGGCCCACGCGTCCGCGCCGTGGCTGCCGGGCTGGGGAATTATCGCGGTGCTGATTATTGCCATTCTTGCCGGGGCTGCGGTAATCGTCAGCGTTACGGCCATAAACGCAACATTGCGCAAGGGGGACTGAAATGACGGCTCTTGCTAATTATGAACCGGCGCCATCGCTTATCTGGCTACCCAAGGGCGATGAGCCGCTGCCCTGCGACTGGCGTATATCCGGGGATGGCAGTTGTGTCAGCGATCACGCTTTCGGCGTGACCTTCGCTCACCCCGCCGTAACGGCCGCGGGGGTCACGATGTGGCTGTACGCAGCGGCGAACGACGGCGAGTACTACGTGGTGGCGTGGCGCTGGCATCAGCGGCATGGCGCGCTCCAGCGGTGGGGGAACGAGCACCGGCCGCGCGTCTTCCGGCATCCGCAAGATGCCACCGATGCCGCCCTGGATGCCGCCGCCGGGCTGGCGTGTGGCATCTGGGACGGCTGGCTTGGTGGCATCCCGGACTGCCTCCAGTGGGATGGGATGCCAGAGCACATGGGGGAGAAGATGCCACTCCCCTGGATCGGTGGCATGCCGTGAAGGCCCTCCTTGGCGCCGCGGCGCTGACCGCCCTGGGCCTGATCCTGGGCAACGTCCTCGTCAAGGTTCAGTCGGCCATACCCGGCGCCTGCGAGGCTCAAGTCACCGTGCACTCCCCCTACGTGGGCGGCCCGGCCAAGAGGTACCTCAAGGCTCACCCGGTCCCGCAGTGCCCTGGAGTGGTCGCTGGTGTTCCCGTCGAGCAGACCCAGAGCGGCATCATCAACGGCGTCGCTGGCCCGATCCTGGCTGACAGCCCCTGGAGCGAGAGGCTAGTTACCCCCGGCGGGAAAAGGATCACGGTCACCTGCGGCAGTGTTCCCGGCCAGCGCCGCAAGTGCGATCAGCCGCTGCCGGACCTTCTGTCCTACCAGTATGTCCCGCTGGACGGCAACGTCAGCGCCCCCGGCAGTCTCACCATCATCCCGGTCAGCGCGCTCACACTGGCGTCGCGGCGGGTGCCACTCCCCTCCCCCGGGGGAGTGGTGGCTGCTCAGCAGGCCCTCAAGGCGTACACCCGTAACACTCGTACGCCCGTACACGCGCGCGATTGTCCCCTAAGGAGCTTGTAATGTCAACCACCGGCACGGCCGAACGTCAGCACTGGACGGCGGCGCACCGGATCATCGCCGCCTTTTTCCTCCTCGGCGTGGGGTTCGTCGGCGTGCTCGCGTTCACCGACATCTTCCTGTCGGTCACCCACATGCTGCGGGCCTGGTGGAAGGGCGCGGCGTGGACGGTGATCGCCCTGGGGGAGGGGTCGTTCACCACCTCCTACCTGGGCTGGATGCTGCTTGACCTGCGCGCTAAGCTCTCCCAGCGGGCCCGGGGCTGGCTGTTCGGCTACCTGTCGCTGTTCGTCGTCTCGTCGCTGGTCCTGATGCTGTACGCCGGCCGCGACGGTGCCCCTGACCTGCTGTCCCACGGCCTGGCCGTGGTGGCGTTCTACGGGCTGCTGATCCTGCTGAAGGTGGCCGTCCGGACGCTGTTCGCCGACCCGGCGAAGCGGGCGATGGAGGAGGCCCTCGCCGACGCGCGCCGGTACGCGATCGACCTGTGCCGGGCGCGCCGCGGGCCGCTGTGGCGGTGGCGGGTGCCCACCCTGCTGAAGCGGCAGATTCTCACTGGCCGGTTCCCTGACGCCGTCTGCGAGGCGGTCGAAGCGGTGGTGACTGCGGGCCGCAGCGGCGGGTGGCAGCAGGACGTCCGCGAGTGGGTCATGGGCCCCGACGGGCTGAACCTGAACGCTCAGGCGAAGGTGGCATCCGACCGGGCCGCCGATGCCATCGCCCGCAAAGATGCCACCCCGGCGGTCTCCGCAGATGCCAGCCGGGATGCCACCCGCCCGGGCCGGGCCGGCATGCCAGATGCCACCGCCCCGGTAGAAGATGCCACGAGGCCAGGTCCCGCAGGTGGCATCTCTGGAATGCCAGATGCCACCGGGGTGGACTCCTGCACCGCCGGCGATGACGGCCGCGGGCCGGCGGAGGACTTGCGGTCGCTGCCGCCCGCCGAGCAGGCCCGCCGGGCACGGGAGATGTACGAAAACTCGGGCCGCACCCTTTCCCAGCGGCAGCTCGCCACCCCATTCGGCTACAGCAAACAGTGGGGGAGAAACCGCATTCTTGAAGTGGAACGTGGCCTGCATGTAGTTGAGCAGGCCGGGTAACCGGCACAACCGCAGCAAAACTTGCAACACCAAAGCGAAGGGATCTAATTCGATGGACCTGTACCTGAAGTGCATGTACCTGATCGCCCAGTACCCGCCAATAGCGGTCGAGCAGTTCGCGCCGGGGTGCACTGAGATGGTGTTCGTCACCGCCAGGGAGTGCTTCCTCCTGGTCTCCCACAACGAGGGGGTCACGGTGCGCCGCTGGAACTCCCCGGCCCGGGTGCACGTACGGCCGGACGGCACCGTGGAGGAGTGCGACGGCCTCACCAGCGCTGCGGCTGAGCGCGCCGTGGGGGCTGCCCTCCCGGTGCCGCGTGACGGCAGCCTGCTCGCCTGGACCACGGACGGCACCGTCACCGGGCTGGTTGTGTTCTACACCCGTGAACACGAGGACGTAGCGCCGCGATTCTCACCGATGCCCCGCGCCGACCTGCCCGAGGGGGAGTGGCCACCGTTCACTGGCGAGCCCGTGCTCGGCCAGTGGGTCTGGGACCACATCAGCGCTGGCCGTCTGGTGAACATCGGCCCCTGCCTCGCGGGGACGCGCGGCGCGGCCTGGTGGCTCACCGCCGGGCAGAACGACAGCGGCGGGAAGGCCGGCGCCATCGCCGTGTCCCGCGAGGTGCATCTCTCCTGCGGCGCCATCCTGCCGCGGGGGCTGTACGCCTACCACAAGACGCTGCGCCTCGGCGGTGTGCCCTCGCTGGAGGGGGCCCTGGCCAGCCGGGGCAAGACCGACCTCGGCTTCCGCTTCCGCAACGCAGCCTGAACGAAAAGGGGAAAGCACGATGGTTAACGAGATTCGCGCCGGGACCGCAGAGCGCCCAGTAATCATCGAGGTGGGCGCCCTCGCCGTGCGGGACAACGAGATTGTGGTAGGCGACCAGGACAGCGGGTGGGTGGTTGAGGACCCCACGCGGCCGGTCGGCTACAGGTTCGGGCCGGGAGACCCGAACTCGATGTTCGGCCGGTCGGCTAAGGAACTGCACACCCTCGCCCACGGTGCGAGCTGCCGTTGCCCCGTGTACGGCTTCCAGGTGAGCAACAGGGAGACCACGTGGGCATACGACTCCCCGGTCCCGTACACCTGGGCCACCTGAAGAGCCCGCAGTCCGCACATCGACTGCTAGGAGTTAACCACATGAGTGACAACCTGATCCGCGTCACGGTCACCCGCGAAGACGTGAAGGACGTGCCGGCCGAAGCGATGGGCCCCGGGTCAATGCTGGCGGTCGTCGGCACGGCAGCGGACGGGAGCCGTGTCGCCTTCAGTGTGAGCGGGCGGTTCGTTGACGAGGTACGGGCCAGTGGCGAGATCACTATCGATCTTGGGCCGCACGAGATCCTCGCAGACGGAGCCGAGTGATGAACAACCAGCAACCGACCCTCATGTTCCGCTGGACTATCAAAGTCCAATACGTGGAGCCGGACGGCGACCACACCACGCGGGTGCTCTGGGGCAGTTCAGCGCTGCCGATGACGCGCGCAGACATCGAGGGTGTCTTCCGCCAGCGGGACATTCCCCTAGATGCCACCGTGCTCGGCTTCACCTGCCGCCCTGCAGCGGATAACTGACCGGCCAGGAAGCACCGCACATGCCGAGGACCCGCGAAAAGGAGGCCGCCGCCATGATCACGAGGCCTTACGCGCGCGAGAGAACCCGCCACCAAAATGACGGGGCCATCCTGCACCTCGTGCGCGACCCGCGCCGCGAGTTTTGCCTCGCCCGGGCCCGGGCCGCAGCGCTAAACCCTGAGCCGGAGCCTGCCGGGCTGACCGCCGAGCAGTGGCTGGAGGCCTTCAGCCTCGGTGCGAGGATGGCGCTCGCGGCCCGCCCCGCAACCCGCAGGCGCCGGGGCCGTTCCCGCTCCCGTGCACGGCTGCGCGCGGTGCCCTAAGCAAAATCGGTACAAGAAGGTTGCACTGCGTTAAGTTTTGCTGGTAAAACCGTACGTCTGGGGTGGGACGCAAAGGCTGTGGGCTGACGAAACGGCCGCAGTAGGGCGGGAGGGTAGCCGGGTGCGACGGAGCATTATTGGCGGGGGAGTGTCAGCCGCCGTCTTGTGGGGCGGTGGCGTCGCGCTGGCTGCCCTGAGCTACAGCGGCTTCGCCGCCTTGACGTCGGCCGCCGCCGCCGCAGGGACGCTGATGACGTTCACCGTCTGGCGTGAACACCACCCCAGCCAGGCCCTCCTGTGGCTCGGTCATGGTGCGAGGACGATGCACCAGGTGCTCGCCGGGCAGGAGCATGACGCTGGTGCCGAGGTCACGCCGCTACGGGAGTCCTCGGCCGGCTAGCCCCCGCTTCGGCGGGCAGATCCTTACCAGCAGCACGAACGTGCACCCATGGCGGAGGTGCAGCCGCAGCAGCGGCGCCCTGGGGCCGGCCGTGATCGTGACCGCCGGCACGGGGCTGCCCGGCAGGACGGTGATGGACGCCGAGGGCGACGGCGTGGGTGCCGGGCCGGGGTGCAGCAGGTGCCCCGTGCCCGCGGAGTCGCCCTCACCCCGCAGCGGGTGCCGGGCTGACGGTGCGCCGTGGTCCCGGCGGCTGGCGGTGCGCCAGTCCGGGGCGGTGACCGCGACGGGCGGCGCCTTGGGGTCCACGTTCACCGACGGCGCCCCGTGACCGGTGCTGCCGTGCATGCTCGCCACCGTCGCGAAGGTGCCCACGGCCAGCGCCACGATGCCGAGGACTACGGCCGCGTGCCCAGTACGGCGTTCGCTGCGTACGGCGTTCCTGATCCTCCGCAACGTGGCCCGCTGTTCACCTGAGGGTGTCAGCCATACCTGCAGGTGACCGTCGGCGTCAGGGGCGGCGACTGCACGCAGCCCAGGCGGGAACACCCGAGAGACCGGGAACGCAGTGGTCGCACCCTCGCAGGGCACTCCGGGCGCGCCGTCGGCCAGCGCCAAGCCTGCCGCGCATTC
>Ga0307477_10002763_pt1 | contig 13390 bp, 12 predicted proteins | sample atmos_gasesECM2C_FD_203316 | JGI IMG/M metagenome (GOLD analysis project Ga0307477, IMG submission 203316) | Hardwood forest soil microbial communities from Morgan-Monroe State Forest, Indiana, United States - atmos_gasesECM2C_515 | ecosystem: Environmental > Terrestrial > Soil > Temperate...
GGTGGCATTGGTCGACCTGGAGGAGGGGCCCCGGGTCATGACCAACATCGTGGGATGCGTTCCGGAGGACGTGCGCATCGGCTTGCCGGTGCGCGCCACCTTCGAGGCCGTGTCCGACGACGCGGGCATCGTGCTGTTCGAACCGGACGGGTGACGCCGCCGCCCACCCCGGAGGTCGCCGCCATCTCGGCCCTGCCGGGCGGGTATGGGGAGGAGGCGGCCGCAAGGAGGGCGTCATGACGTTGTGGGGCTACACGATGATGTGCGAGCAGTCCGACCCTCGTTCCCTCGTCGAGGACGTGGTGCGAGCGGAGGAGGCCGGGTTCGACTTCGCGGTCATCTCCGACCATTACTTCCCGTGGCTCGACAGCCAGGGGCACTCGCCGTACGCGTGGGCGGTGCTCGGCGCCGCCGCGCATGCGACCCGCTCGATCCCACTCATGACCTACGTCACGTGCCCCTCGTTCCGCTACCACCCGGCGGTCGTGGCGCAGAAGGCGGCGACGGTGCAGCTGCTGTGCGACGGACGCTTCACGCTCGGGCTCGGATCGGGCGAGAACCTCAACGAACACGTCATCGGGCGCGGCTGGCCGCCCGCCCGGGTGCGCCACGAGCGCCTCGAGGAGGCCATCGACATCATCCGGGCACTGTTCGCAGGCGGCTACGTCGACCACCACGGCGCGCACTTCGACGTGTCGCGGGCCAAGCTGTGGGACCTACCCGACATGGCGCCCCCGATCGGTGTCGCCGTGTCGGGGCCGCGATCGGCCGACCTGGCGGGGAGGACGGCGGACCTCATGATCGCGGTCCAGCCCCGCGCCGAACTGGGCGACATGTTCGACCGGGCGGGTGGCGCCGGAAAGCCGAGGGTGGGGCAGCTGGCCGTGTCCTACGACCGCGACGCGCCGGCGGCCGTCGACCGTGCCCACGACCAATTCCGATGGTTCGCGTCGGGCTGGACCGTGATGAGCGAGCTCCCCGGGACCGCCGCCTTCGCCGCGTCCAGCCGGTACGTCACGCCCGAGGACGTTCGCGCCCAGATCCCGTGTGGGCCTGACGTCGAGGAGCACGTCCGCCGGCTCCGCCCCTTCGTCGACGCCGGTTTCACCCACGTGGCCCTGATCCAGATCGGTGGCCGGCACCAGGCCGAGTTCTTCGACTGGGCTCGAGAACAGCTGCTGCCCGCCCTGCGGTCCTGACTCCTCTGAGCCGCCCTACGGGATGACGACTGACCAGGTGTTTTCTCGCTAGTACCCCCACGCACGGGGGCGGTAGAACACAAGGTCGAACCCGTACGGCCGTAGTGACAGATGACATTGAAGATGAAGGTCGGGACCCGACGGGCCGATCCCTACAGAGGTTCCGACGAGGCGGGGGGTTGTTCGATGAAGAAGGGGCATTCACAGCTCCGGTGTCGAGTTGAGGACCTCGGAGACGGGTGGGACGCCATGTACGTCCCGGGCGCAGTGCTCGACGAGGCGGCCGTGTTCCTCGTGCCGCATCGCGACGGCTCAGAGGGATGGGTCGAGGTCGCCATCGTCAGGCAGGGCGGGGGCGAAGCGGTGGTCGAGGTGGTCGGTGTGTCGTTTCTCACCGGGCGCCGCAACCGCTGCCGGGTCCCGTTGTCGGCTCTGGCTGCCTGACCGCTCGCACCGCTCGCGGACACCGGGCTGTTCGTCGCCCGGCGGTAGGGCACGCCTCCTCGAGCGTCAGGAGGCCCTCATTCGGCACTCGTCGAGTTGATCGGACGACGGGCGATCACGGGTGTCGCGGGACTGCGGTCCGTTGCCGTGGCCGCATGGCGCGGAGAGCGAACCCCGGGCCCCTCGGTCGCGCAACGCCGGACGGCCCCCGTACAGCTCCGTCGTCACCTCCGCCCTTGGGAGGAACTCCGGAGGGGACTCAGGGCGTCCAAAGGGGTGATGCTCGGGAAATCCGCCCTCGCGGCTGGAGGGCTGCTGGCGGCCACGATCCTGGCAGCGTGCTCGAACGCGTCGCTGTTCGGATCCCCCCCGGAATACCCGGGCAACGCATGGACGCGACACGGGCACCAGGTGCCGTATTCGGTGGTGGCCGCGGCTGCAGGACCCGCGCATTGCGGATGGGAGTCAGCGACGTTCCTCACCGTCGGCTGGCCACTCGGCAGGACTGCTCGGTACGCCGACCAATCCCGCCAATACATCCGCGACGCCAGAAGGGTCGTTCCCCAGTCGAAACTGCGAAGCAAGCTCGCACTCGACGCCACGTTGCCTGGCGACGCGCGGAACACGGGATACCGGGAGGGGATCGTGCAGCTCTATCTGTCCCCAACCGAGGCCGATGTCGCGGTCTACGTGGCCGCGGGCAGCAGGATCGAGCGTTGGCCGAGAAGTGAACCCATGACCGTGTGCTCGTGATCGCAAGCGCAGCCTGGTCTCGCCCGATCGTGAGAGGTCAATCACCATCTACCCAGGCGACGGACGGAGGCCACGAATTCCAGACTGCCGACGGTCGAGTAGCTGCAATCTCATGACATCGATCCGAGGCCACCGCGGTCGGTTTCCTTCTCCGTCCGCCCCGCTTGTCACCGCGAGCGACGGGCGGGATGCGGCGGGTGGCGGCACCTGCGAGAATGCGAAGGAGCCGCCACGCGATGACCGCGGAGAAAAGGAGCCACGGATGTCGGACAAACCCAGCTATCTCGGGTTGCTGAATGCGATCGCTGTCAACGAGGCAAACGCGCATCGATACCTGACCGTGTGGATCGATACCACGAGCGACCCTGACGTCAAGGCGGTCCTCCGCACCGTGTCCTGGCGGGAGGGCGAGCATGGGATGAGCTTCGCCAAGCGCATCAACGAGCTCGGGTACGAGGTGCGGCCACGGGACGACCTCAACGTCCAGGAGCGCATCGAGGTGGCGGGCTCCGATCTGAGTGACCTCGAGAAGATGGAGCGCTTCGGACTCAACTGCCTCGACGACGTCCTGTGTGCGTTCGACGACGTGTTCAAGGACCACTCGATCGACATCGAGACCGGCGCGCTCCTCGGTCGCTACATCGCCGAAGAGTTCGACACCGCCCGCCTGCTTCGCTGCTGCTATGACCAGCTCAAGGCGCGGGCGGGAGCTCCGGCCCCCGCCGAGATCGGCTCGCTGAACGACAAGATCGACGCGCTGTGCCGCTCGGTCGAAGAGCTCCGGCAGATCGTCTGCGCGCAGAGCATGCCGGCCGAGGCGTCCTGAGCACGCACACGGCACCTCCGGCGAGCGAGGAGCCGCCCACCGTCGTCGACGAGGCGCGCCCCGCCGCGGCGGTGCGGACCGGGCTGTTCACCGAGGCAGAGGAACCCCATCTGCTCGGCGGCCATTGCGTCGCGTGCGGCCGCCACCACTTTCCCCGGGCCGAGATCTGCCCGTACTGCTCGGCAGACGGGGCACGCCCGGTCGAGCTCTCGGCGACGGGACACCTGTGGGCGTGGACGGCGGTGACCGCGCCACCACCGGGGTACCGAGGCGAGGTCCCTTATGGCTTCGGCGTGGTCGAGCTGCCCGAGGGAATCCGCGTCGTGACACGCTTGACCGAGGCCGACCCCAGCCGCCTGCGTACGGGACAGCCCATGCGCCTCGTGCTCGTGCCAGTGGGTGAGGACGACGACGGGAGGGCCGTGGTGACGTACGCCTTCTCTCCCGCCGATGAACCGTGACCTCGGTGCGCGCACCATGAGCACGGTCGAGGTGGCCGGCGTCGGCCTCCATCCCTTCGGGCGCTTCGACGACGTGTCGATCACCGACATGGGAGTGACGGCGGTGCGCGCGGCATTGGCTGACGCCGGCGTCGGACCTGGAGGCTTCCAGGCAGCCTTCTGCGCCACCGCCTACGGGGGCGTGGCCTCGGGCCACAAGGTGCTCGGCCGGCTGGGCATGACGGGCATGCCCATCGTGGACGTCGAGGCGGGGTGCGCGAGCGGAGGCGCCGCGCTCATGCTGGCGGCGAGCGCCATCCGGTCGGGGGAGCACGACACCGTCGTCGTGTTCGGCATCGAGAAGATGCCGAAGGGGATCATCCGCTCGTCGTTCTTCGAGCCGTGGCAGGAGGCGGGCGGCCTGGCGGCCACGCCGGCCTACTTCGCACTGCGTGCCCAGCGCCTGATGCAAACCTCGTCGGTGACGAAGGACCACCTCGCCGCCGTCGTGGTGAAGAACCGCCGGCACGGGGCGCACAACCCCGACGCCATGTTTCGGTCGGAGGTCGATGCCGACGCGGTGCTCGCATCCCGGGTGGTGTGCGAGCCCTTGCACCTGTGGATGCTGTGTACTCCCAACGAGGGCGCCGCCGCCGTGGTCCTGCGCGCCGCCCGCGCGACCGACGGTGTGCGGCTGGCGGCGGCCGTGCTGCGCTCGCACATCCCCGGCTCGGTGCTGAGCGAGTCGACCCCGATGGCGGGACTGGCCCACGACTCCGTTCCCACTCCGAGCGCCCTGGCCGCGAACACCGCCTACGAGGCATCGGGTGTCGGGCCGGAAGACCTCGACGTGGTGGAGTGCCAGGACACCGACGCGGCGCGTGAGCTGCTCAGTTACGAGGAGCTCGGGCTCTGCCCCCCCGGCGGGGCGGCCGACCTCGTCGAGCAGGGCACGACCGAGCTGGGCGGGCGCCTTCCGGTGAACCCGAGCGGGGGCCTGTTGTCGAAGGGAGAACCGCTCGGGGCCTCGGCCCTCGGCCAGGTGGTCGAGCTCGTCCACCAATTGCGCGGGGACGCCGGAGCCAGGCAGGTCGACGGCGCGCGGGTGGCGCTGTCGCATACCGTCGGCCGGGGCGCCAACGCCGGCGTCGTCGTGCTCACCCGCTGACGCCGCGACCCGAACCTGGCATCTGGCGCGAGGAGGTCCATGTCCAGCCCGGCTACCACCACCGCCCCGATCCTCGTGGGTGTCCTCTACGACTACCCGCAGGCCGACGGTGGGGCCTTGTTCGAGTCCGCCGTACGCATGGGGATCGACGAGGTGTCGGCCTCGGGCCGGCTCGACCGTTCGGTGGAGCTCGTGCCGGGCCACGCCCGCGGCCTGCCGGGCGGGACGGCGCACGACGTCGAGACGACGTTCCAGGCGATGGACGACGCCGGCGTGCTGCTCGTCCTCGGGCCCACGATCAGCGACAACGGCCTCATCGTGTCGGCTCTGGCCGACGCGGCCCGCCTGCCGTGCATCAACTACACGGGGGGGGAGATCACCCGAAGCGAGTTCATGTTCCACTACCAGGTCGGCTCGCTCGACGAGGAGCCGGTCGTGCTCGCCCGGCACCTCAGCCACACCGGACGCACCAGCGTGGCGCTTGCGCACGACCACTCGGCGGTGGGCCGCGGCTACGCCGAGTCGTTCGCACAGGCGTGCGACGCGGCCGGGATCGAGCTCACTGCCGCGGTGGCGGTGTCGCCCCTGGCGGAGGACCTGTCCGGTGCCGTGCAGCGGCTGCGGGCCGGCGAGCCCGATGCCCTTGCCTACCTCGGCCTCGGTGTGGCGGCCCGGGCTCTCGCTCTGGCGGTCGAGTCCGACAAGTGGGAAGTGCCGGTGGTAGCCAACTCGGCGCTCATGTTCGGCTACCAGCAGCGCGACTGGCGCGCCGGTTGGGAGGGGTGGGTGTACGTCGACACCGTCGCCGACGACAACCGGTCACGTGCCCACCTGCGCGAACTCGACCGGCGCACCGCGGCCGGCCCGATCGGGGTGGCGGCCTACGACATCGGCCGGCTCGTGGCGGAGGCGGTAGCACGGGCCGCCCACCTCACCCGAGGCGGCATCCGAGACGCCCTCGAGAGGGTCAAGCAGCTTCCTGCCTCGAGCGGCATGGACGGGACGACCATGGGCTTCGGCCGCTACGACCACGGAGCGTTGAAGGGTCGCTACCTCGTGCTGCGACGGTGGGAGGACGGCAAGACGGTGCAGGTCGAGGACCAGTAGACGCAATCCCGGCCGGCGCCCGCCTACGACAGGCGCTGGATGTAGATCACGATGCGGGCGATCTTCTCGGCCTCGTCCATTTCGAACACGAGCGCCTCGGGCGTCACCACCGGGGTCCCGTCGAGCTCGACCGTCTCGCTCAGCTCGGCCACGACGACACCGCCCGCCCCGAGGACGCGGTCGACGCGCATGGCGTAGCCCCGAAGCGTCGGCATCAGGTTCGACAAAAACGCGAGGTAGCGGTCCTTCGGGGTATAGGTGTCCCCGAACGGCCCGATCCGCACGACGTCGTCGGCCAGGCACTCGGCCACGGCATCCCAGTCGTGGGTCACGATCCGGTCGAGGTATCGCTCGACCACGGATACCCCCCGGGCCGTGGACTTCGAGTCGCGTTGGTTGTCGGTGTTCATGCCGGGGCCGGCTCTGACGCGTGGCGCGGGGTGCAGCGGACCGGCATGTGCTTCACCCCGGCGTGCTTGTTGGTGCGGAACCGCTCGATGGGCCCGTCGAAGGCGAACTCCTCGAAGCGCTCCAGCAGCTCCTCGAGCATGACACGGATCTCCATGCGGGCCAGGTTGGCACCGAGGCAGAAGTGGCTGCGGTACCCGAAAGCGACGTGCGGGTTCGGGGACCGCCTCACGTCGAAGCGCCACGGATCGTCGAACACCGTCTCGTCGCGATTGGCCGACGCCCACCACAATGTGACCTTGTCCCCGGCGTGGATCTCTTCACCGGCGATCTCCACATCGCGCGTCGCGGTCCGGCGGTTGTAGAGCGTGGGGCTGGACCACCGCAGCACCTCCTCCACCGCGCCGGGGACAAGCGCAGGATGGCTGCGCAGCAGCCGCCATTGCTCAGGATGGTCGATGAGCGCCGCCATACCCAGGGCGATGGCATTCCGGGTGGTCTCGCTGCCCGCCGCGATGAGAAGGTTGAAGAACATGAGGAGTTCCAGGTCGGACAGCGGCTCGACTGTCCCGTCGTCGCGTTCGACGACCGCCCGCGTGATCGTCGCGACGATGTCCTCGCCACCGTCGGCCCGCTTCCGGGCGATCAACTCCGTGCCGTAGGCGGACATTGCCTCTGCGGCCTGCTCGGAGCGCTCGCTGCGGGTGCCAAGCTCCCGGTCGTCGTAGGTGAGCGTGGCGTTCGTCCACGCCAGCAGGTCGTGACAGTCGCCGTCGGGGACACCCATGAGCATGGCGATCGCCTGCAACGGCAGCTCCACGGCGACGTCGGCCAGGAAGTCGCAAGCTCCCCGGCCGGCGACCGTGTCGAGGATGGCCGACGTGCGCGCCCGCAATTCACTTTCGAGCGAGTTGAGGGCGCGCGGCGACACTGCGGGCGTGACGAGTCGTCGGATTCGATGGTGGAGGGGGTCGTCCATCATGTTGAGCAGAACGCCGGCGGCGAAGCCGCGCGGGAGGTCCTCGATCAAAGTTCCTCCGCCCGCTGCGCCCGGGGCGGCGTCGGACGAAAAGGTTGCGGCATCCGACACGATGTCGAGGACGTCGGCGTGCCGGCTCACCACCCAGAAACCCGTGCCGTCCGGAGTGTGTGCCGTCGGACGGTGCCACCACACCGGTGCCTCGTGTCGCAACGAGGCGAAGATCTCGTGGGGGAACCCGGCCGCGAAGATCTCGAGATCGGTCAGGTCGACACCCGACAGGTCGACCGCCGCCGAACCGGCTCCGTCGCCCCGTCTCACCTCGACCTCGTCCACCGGCACCGTCGTCTCCCAATAGGACTCGCTGACTCCGTCGCCATTCGATCACACCGACAGGGAGGGACTCCGGGGGCCGCCGACGCTCCTTCGACCCTGCGGCTTTCGATCGATCAGCCGAACGAACCACTCGGGATGAAGGCAGTGAGCGACCCGGGCCGGCCGCGGACCATCACGGCTCCCCCGGGATGCAGCTCGAGACCCAGATCGGTGCACAAACGGATGGCCCACTGCTGGGCGCTGGTCATCCAGTTGACATCGACGGTGGCACCGTCGGGCGTCGCCGCCAATCCCGCGGCCAGGAGCACCCGGGCGACATCCTCGTCGTCGGCCGCGACGAGCGCCACGCCGCTCGGGCGCGCCAGTGCGTACCCGTGGTCGGGCACCACGAGCAGCCGGCAATCCTCCGCCAACAGGAGGGCCAGCTCAGGACCGTGCTTCGCCCCACGCACGTGCCGGTCGACCCGCTCGACGAGGGGCTTGTCCGCCGGCCCGCCGTCGCGCACCTCACCGGTCGGGATCAGCCGTGCGCGGTCGACGACTCCCCATCCCGTGACCGACGGGTTCAGGGCGAAACCTGCCTGCACGTAGCGATGCATCGCCCTCGGGTCGCGCGACGACATGATCAGGCCTGGCCCGTGCGGGTCGCCATATGCGAGCGCCTGTTCGAGGAGGCGGCGCGCCACTCCCTGTCCCTGGTGGGCGACCGACACGCCGAGCATCGACAACACCCAGAGCGATTCCCGCTGCAGCGCCTGGGCGAAGCCCACGACCGCGTCCCCGGATACCGCCACCCACGACCCACCCGGATCCGAGTCGCGGGCCAAGGCGATGTGTCGGCGCTGGCGGGCCTGTTCGGCGTCGTCCAGCTGGAAGACGGGCAGGTGGTAGCGCACACGCATGGCCGGGTAGGCGTCGTGCCACACCAATTCACACGCGTCGACGTCCTCCGGCTCCATTCGCCTGATGTCGATCACGCCCTCATGTTCGCAAACAAATCCGCATTCGGCGCATCGGGCCGATCTGATGAGGGACCGCTCGCTACCAGGCTTCCTCCTTCCTTTGTCCTCTCGCAACCGGTCGAAGGTCGATCCGCGCGTCGCGGCCGGATGGACCCACCTGAAGGCAAGAGCTGAAGCGAGGTAGGCCGTCCACCCGCTGGCTTTGCGGTCCCCCATGTCTTTGGCGCTGGGCGCTCTTGCGTCCTGCCCCCGCCGCTCAGTAATCGCGACCCAGCGAGTTACGGCACCGGTCCGTGCATGACCAGTTCCGGTTCCCGGGACCGCAACCCGGCATTCCCGTGCGGTGCGCGGTGCAACACAGTCCGATTAGAAACTTGCGGGTGTCGCTCGGAGGTTAGGCACCGGCCCGGGCTTTCCTCTCGGCTTCCCTCTCCAGCTTGTACTTATGGTGCTGGGTGAGGATGAGTTCGTGCGTAGCGCCACGGTTCGGCACGTCTGGGTGGTGGTGCCTGCAGAGGATATAGGGCGTCCCGTCGAGAGGATGGTGGCCGATGCGCCAGCAGCCCTTCGTATGGCAGTTCACCTTCCGCACGCCCGTGTAGACGCCGATGCTTACGGCGCTAATCAGTGTGGCCTCACCCAGGTCGGAGCCGAAGCCCGACCAGAAGTTGTAGTAGAGGTCCGGTCCGCCGTGGAGTGTTCCCGTGTGGATAGCGAACCAATGACGGATTTCGCCATATAGAGCGATCATTATGGCGATGACGACGATCAGAACGACGATGCCGAGCACCCATGCGACCTTGTTCCCGGTGCTGGTCGGGGCGAACTCCGGCTTCGGCACCGTCGGGGTGTCGGCGGAGTCCGCCCCGCTTGCGCCACCGCGTTGTGTCAGGGTGGCGGAAGGTTTGGATTGCGAAGCGGAACTCGTTGCATCAGTCATGGCTCTCCGATCCCGTGGAACGGTCTAAAAAGAGAGAGACAGAGAGAAAGAGGTACTGAAGCAGGTTAACTCCTCGGTCCCCGCCGGAAGTGGGACGCCACGACTCGACGATCGACGGCTCGAGTTCAACCACACGGGAAGTACCGCGCTCGCGCGCCCCCGTCGGTAGCGACGCCACCGTCGTCCGACCGGGATCGACATGCCCGAACGTTACGGCCGGAGCGACCGTTCCTTCGGCTTGGCGACTCCACCCGCGTCCCGGCAGAGTCGGATGGTCGAAGCAGACGCCAGTCGGGGCGGCGATCAGCTCGTCGGTCTCAGCGCCGATGCGCTGGCTCTGCGATACTCGTGTCGTCACGGGTGTTCATGCTGCTCATACGCGAGGTCCGCGAGGTCCGCGAGGTAGAGGGACCAAAGAGTGCGACTGCGATGCCGCGCCGTGATCACGCATCGTATGGGTGAGGCCGCCACAAGCGGGAAGGCGGTCCGCGGGCGCCGACTTACGAGTTCTGCCTCAGCAGGCCGTTTTCTGCGTGCCCCCCGCAGCTTTCTTTTCGCTTGTTTTCTGTTCGCCTGCTGTGCCGCCTTTCTCGGTTGCGCGGCCGTCCCCGCGGCCGTCCCCGCGGCTAACAGCTGGATCAGAGATTCGTCAGGTCGAGTCGTGATCCTCCACGGAGTGAACGTCGTGTGGAAGACCCCGCCGTATGTCCCCCCGACCACTCCCGGGGGCATCACGGACGCCGACGCAGCGCTCATGCGTTCGCTCGGGTTCAATGCGGTACGTCTGGGGTTCATCTGGGAGGGTCTCGAACCCCGCCGGGACGTTTTCGACGCGAACTACCTGAATCAGCTCGTCGCGGTCGAGCGCCTGCTCGCCCGCCACGGGATCTACGTCTTGATCGACTCCCACCAGGACGAGCTCAGCAGCCGCTTCCACGGAGAGGGCTTCCCCGAGTGGGCCCTCTACACAGACGGCCTGCCTGACTGCCCCCCCTCTCTTCTCGACATCATCGGTGACCAGCGCATATGCAGTCCTGCGATGGGCCGCGCCTGGGACAACCTCTGGGCCAACCGAGCGGGGTTGTGGCAGGCGTATTCGGAGATGTGGAAGAAGGTGGCAGCCCGGTTCGCCTCCGAACCGGGTGTCGTCGGATACGACATCTTGAACGAGCCGTGGGCCGGTAGAGAGTTCTCTACCTGTCTCACGATCGGCGGTTGCCCACACTTCTACCGGAAGTATCTCCAGCCCTTCGAGAACATGATGGCTGCGTCGATCCGCAGCGTCGACCGCGTCCACCGGGTGGTCTTCGAGCCGGACGACATCGCGAGTGCCGGACCTCACGTCACGAGCCGCGGACCTCAGTCCTGGCTCACCCCGCCGACCCCGGCTGGGCCGAAGGCGGTGTACTCCTTCCACATGCTCTGCTCGTTCAACTCTTCGGCCACGAAGTCGCCCTCGTGCGACAACGCGATGAACGCCAATCTGGCGAGCGCCGCCCGGCTCCATGCCCCACTGTTCATCGGCGAGGACGGCGGCTGCCATGGACTGTCCCAGTCGGCCCACGTAGTTCGCTATGCAGATGCAGCCCGGGTGGGATGGATCCATTGGGCGTGGAAGAGCACCCACCAAGATAACAGTGGGGGGATCGACTCGTGCGACAGCATGTTCCAGAACGACACCAACTTGGCCACGCTTGACCGAGCCAAGGCCGACCTACTCTCGGAGCCCTACCCGATGGCGATCGCGGGCGCTCCGAGCGCGTACGGGTTTGATCCCTCCGCCCACACCTTCTCGCTCACCTACACGCCCGATCCCTCCATCAAGGCTCCTACCGTGGTGTTCAGTGCTCCGCTCCAGTACCCGAGCGGTTATCGGACCGAGGTTCGAGGCGCACACTTCACTTCTCGTCCGTGCTCCCCTTACGTGACCATCGTCAACGATCCCGGCTCTGCTCGAGTCTCGCTCAAGTTGGTTCCGAGTAGCTGCAGGTCCTCTTAGCGGTGGGAGGACAGGCCCTCCCTTCAGCTCCCTCGCCGCGACCCAGTGCAACTGAACGTCAGTGGCCAGGCCGGCACAGCCCGATCCTGTGCGCTGGCGCTGGTCCTGTTGAACGAGAGAAAGGCACTGCCCGAGACCATGCCGTAAGTGCCGTTTGTCGTCGCCTCGTGTTGGAGGCGGCCCGCTCCATGGTGACGCCTGGAGCGATCCCGAGCGGTCTGGCTGCGCGACACTGGCACTAGCGCCGAACAGACGGTGTGGAGCCGTAGACGGAGGGGTTCGACGATGGGCGGCTACCTCGACAATTCGGGCCGGGACGATGTGCTCAGCGGCGGAGTTCGGATGGTACCCGTCGAGACCGTACTCGGCACTTACAAGGTTTGGACGAAACGGGTGGGAAATGACCCTGACACCAAACTGCTCCTTCTTCATGGAGGTCCCGGTGCAACGCACGAGTACTTTGAGGCGGCTGACAGCTACCTGCCTAGCGCCAACGTCGAGTACTACTACTACGACCAACTGGGCTCGGCGTACAGCGATCAGCCGGAAGAGCCTGACCTGTGGGAGCTGGCCCGCTTCGTCGAGGAGGTGGAGCAGGTTCGCGTCGCCCTTGGGCTCGACCTAAACAACTTCTACCTGCTCGGCCACTCTTGGGGCGGAATCCTGGCCATCGAGTACGCCCTGCGCTACGGCTCCAACCTCAAGGGCTTGGTCATCTCCAACATGATGGCCAGCGTCCGCGCTTACAACCACTACGCAGAAGAGATCCTAATGCCTCGGATGGACCAGGAGGCCCTGGCTGAGATCAAGGCCCTGGAAGCGGCCGGTGACACGGAAAACCCCCGGTACGTGGAGCTGATGATGCAGAACCATTACGTCCATCACGTTCTGCGCATGCCCATCGAGAACTGGCCGGATCCCGTCAATCGGGCCTTTGCCCACATCAATCAGGAGATCTACGTCTCGATGCAAGGTCCGAGCGAGCTCGGCATCAGCAAGAACGCCAAACTGGCTGAGTGGGACCGCTTCGACGATCTGGACTCGATTCGCGTTCCTACGTTGGTCATCGGTGCCAGTCACGACACGATGGACCCTAACCACATGGCTCAGATGGCCGAGCGCTTGCCAACTGGGCATTATCTGCACTGTCCCAGCGGGAGCCATTTGGCCATGTACGACGATCAGAAGACCTACTTCGCCGGGCTCGTCGACTTCCTTCGAGGTAGCGAGGCCAAGCGATAGTCCGTTCAGGAGAGAACCCTGCGGGTACCGCACGATAGGTGCCGGAGTAGTGCGTACTCCATCTCGGGCCGACCGTTCGCAAACCACGGCCGAGGGCAATATCGCACGGCCCTGGTCACCTTCTCCGCCCGGTGGAACCCGGCGCAACTCCGGCAATGGCGGACGGTTCAGTCTGCATGAGGACCGAATCTCGGCGTGATTATCCTCGGCTGCCTCTCTCTTGGCCAGGATGGATCCGTTTCTTGGCTTAGATCCGTGAAATAGAAGCGAGCCACGCCTGAGCGCCGTTGGGATCGATCGTGATGTCCAGCACGGTCGGCTCAACGGAGTCAATCCGCCATCCGTCGGCGAAGCTTTCTCGAATTTCCTTTTCCGTGACTCGCCTAGGACCCCAGTCGCCGGGTTGACGGTCGCTGAAGCTCAGCAAGAAAAAGCGGCCGCTTGTGGGAATCGCGGCGGCCAAGCTCACCACATAGCGCGCTCGATCTTTGTCATCAAAGACGTGGAACAACCCGCAGTCGAGGACGGTGTCGAAATGCTCACTTAAGGCCGGCAGGTTGAGGGCATCCCAAACCAAAAAACGGACA
>Ga0307477_10002764_pt1 | contig 13390 bp, 19 predicted proteins | sample atmos_gasesECM2C_FD_203316 | JGI IMG/M metagenome (GOLD analysis project Ga0307477, IMG submission 203316) | Hardwood forest soil microbial communities from Morgan-Monroe State Forest, Indiana, United States - atmos_gasesECM2C_515 | ecosystem: Environmental > Terrestrial > Soil > Temperate...
CGCTCCCGGCGCGCAGCGGCCACTATCCACACGGCGAACACGAAGAACGGGACGGTCTCGTAGGCGATCAGGCTGGCGCTCGCGACCAGCAGCGCGATTACGAAGGCGAGGACGGTGCCGTAGCTGCGCCGCGCGCCCGCGAACAGCGCCGCCGCGAGCGCCAGGTGGAGCACGAGCGTGTAGAGGAAGGCAAGCCCGCCGGTGTCCCCGTACCAGAGCGTCGGGGAGCCGAGGAAGCCGAGCGGGCCGAACGTGAACACGATCCGTTCGCCGAACGCGAGCCCGTCCTGGACGGACATGTGCAGCGCCGCCTGCCAGCTGGGGTCGAGGCCCGGCTCGGGCTGTAGCGCCAGCGCGTGCCAGGAGGCGAGCGCTATCGCAAGCGGGACCAGCGCCCAGAGCGCCAGGGTCGACGCCGTATGCCTGCGCGATGCGGGCAGCGAGGGTCCCTAGCTCGACCGCCGGCCGGCTTGCTCGCCGGGCCGAGCGCCCGTCTCTGCGTGGACGCGCGCGTCCGGCGCGCCGGCGCGCCAACCCTGGCCCGCGCCCTCGGGCGCGTCCGCTCGGCGGTAGTCGCCGCGGCTGAGGTGGTGCTCGAAGAACACGTACAGGACGATGAACAGGTAGCGGCTACCCATCTCCTGCAGGCGCAGCTTGGAGGTTCCCGCGGCGCGGTTGCGCCAGCTGATCGGCGTGATCGCGTAGGAGTGGCCGCGAACCACCGCCTTCAGGGGGATCTCGACGGTCAGGTTGAAGTGGTGTGAGATCAGCGGCTGCACGTTGTCGATGACGTGGCGCCGGTAGGCCTTGAAGGCGTTGGTGGTGTCGTTGTAGCCGTGGCCGAAGGCCAGGCGGATCGCGGTGTTGACGAGGCGGTTGGCGATCAGCTTCAGGCGGGGGTAGTCGTGCGTCGAGCCGCCGGGGATGAAGCGCGAGCCGAACGCGCAGTCATAGCCCGCGCACAGCAGGCGGTGATAGGCGACGAGGTCCCGCGGGCTGTCGGAGCCGTCGGCCATCACGATCGCCACCGCGTCCCCCTCGTAGCGCTCGAGACCCGCGCGGACGGCGAACCCGAAGCCGTTGCGGTAGGGCGAGCGGATGCAGCGCACGCGCTCGTCGCGCTCCACGAGCTGCGCCACCACGTCGGCGGTGCGATCGCCGCTGGCGTCGTCGACGACGAGGATCTCGTAGTCGATCCCCTCGTCGGCGAGCGCCTTCGCGATTTCGCTGACGGTGCCCGCGATCGACTCCTCCTCGTCGTGGGCGGGGATGACGACCGAGAGCTTCACCGGGCCGGCACCGTCCAGCGCTCGGCGTTGCGCTCGTAGATGTCGCGCAGGACCTCCTCGATCCCGAACGTCAGGCGCCACTGCGGGTGGTCGCGTTCGAACTCGCCGAGGTCACTGATCCACCAGCGGTGGTCGCCGATCCGCGCCTGCTCTGAGACCGCGTAGTCGAGCTCGCGGCCGGAGATCTGCTGGCAAAGGGCGATCGCCTCGAGCATCGACACGTTGGAGGCGCGCCCGCCGCCGAGGTTGTACACCGCCGCACGCTTGGGGTTGGCGTGAAAGGCGGCGAACGCGCGGACGACGTCGTGGGCGTGGATGTTGTCGCGCACCTGCTTGCCGCCGTAGCCGAAGATCGTGTAGGGGGTGCCGGTGACGGTGCAGCGCATCAGGTAGGCGAGGAAGCCGTGCAGCTGCGCGCCGGCGTGCTGGGGGCCGGTCAGGCAGCCGCCGCGGAAGCAGACCGTGGGCATGTCGAAGTAGCGGCCGTACTCCTGCACGAGCAGGTCCGCGGCGACCTTCGAGACCCCGAACAGCGAGTGGGTGGTGAGGTCGATCGACATCTCGGTGTCGATGCCGCCGTGCCAGCGGTGCTCGGGGGGGAGCTCAAGACGCGTGTCGAGCTCTTGCAATGGCAGGAAGTTCGGGCGGTCGCCGTAGACCTTGTTAGTCGAGGTGAAGACGAAGGTCGCGTCGGGGCAGTGCTCGCGCGCGGCCTGCAGCAGGTTGAGCGTGCCGTTGGCGTTGACGGTGAAGTCGGTCTGCGGGTCAGACGCCGCCCAGTCGTGGGAGGGCTGGGCCGCGGTGTGGATCACCAGCTCGATCCGCTTGGCGTGCCTGGCAAACAGCGACGCGACCGCGTGGGCGTCGCGGATGTCCAGCCGCTCCCAGCGAAAGCCCTCGACCTCCTCGCACAGCCGCTCGGAGGTCGGCGTGGTCGACGCCTCGGGGCCGAAGAAGCGGGCGCGCATGTCGTTCTCGATCCCGACGACGTCAAAGCCCTGCTCTGAGAAGAAGCGCACCGACTCCGAACCGATCAGGCCCCCGGAGCCCGTGACGATCACGACTGCCAAATCAAGTCCCTCCCAACGAGCTTGCCACCAGCGCCTCGTGCTCGTGAATCCACGCGAAGATGTCGGTCAGGACATCGCGCGGCGAGCGGCGCGGGGACCAGTCTGCCAGGGCCGCCAGACGCTCACAGTCGGACAGGTAGACGCGCACGTCGCCGGGGCGTGTTTCGGGGTCTGAGCCGATCTCGACGTGGTTGCCGGTGATCTCCTGGCACAGCGCCGAGGTCTCGCGCAGCGACAGGCTCACCTCCCTGCCGCCGCCGACGTTGACGACCGCGCCCGCCCAGTGCTCGGGGCGGGCGAGCTGGTCGTCGATCAGGTCGGCGAGATCGGCGACGTGCAGCAGGTCGCGGACCTGCTTGCCCTGACCCCCGAAGCCGAAGTAGGCGAGCTCGCGGCGGAAGTAGTGGGAGAGCATCCAGTGCGTGAACACGCCCTGGTCGACCTTGCCCATCTGCCACGGGCCGGCGACGACGCCGCAGCGGTCGATGACCGTGGCGAGACCCAGGTTCTCGGCGTACTCGCAGACCAGCAGCTCGGCCGCGAGCTTGGTGGCGCCGTAGAGGGTGCGCGCGCCCTGCATCGGGAAGTCCTCGGAGACGCCGGCCGCTCCGCAGCCGGGGGTGGGCTGCTCGTCCAGCAGCTCGAAGCGGGTCTCGTCCTCGCGGTAGGCGAGCGCGTTCAGCGCGGCGACCGGGTACACGCGACTGGTCGAGAGGAACAGCACCTGCGCTTTGTGGCGCGCGGCCTCCTGCAGGCAGCGGTAGGCGCCGAACAGGTTCGTCTCGACCAGGAAGTCGCGCGGGCCCCCGACCCCCGCCATCACCGAGGGCTCGGCCGAGCACTCCAAGAGCGCGTCGAACTCGCCTGCCGCGCGCAGGTCGGCCGGCTCGCGCACGTCGCCGTGCACGAAGCGCACGCCCGCCTCGCGCAGGCGCGGCAGGTTCAGCTCGGAGCCGCGGCGGTGCAGGCTGTCGAGCGCGACGAGCTCCCAGCCGGGATGCCGGGCGGCCAGCTCGAGGGCGAGGTTGGCCCCGATGAAGCCGGCGCCGCCGGTGAGGAGCAGGCGCAAGGCGCTCACGCGCCGCTCCCGGCGATCCAGGCGATCTGCCGCCACACGGCGCTTCGCGCTTGCCGAGCGATCTTGCGGAAGCGGTATTCGTAGAGGCGCCGATGGCTCACGGGGAGCTGCAGGCTATCCGACCGACGAGTGCAGCCAAGGCCGTGGAATCTAGCTCCTTCGGCCCCGACAACGGCCCGGCCGAATATCTGGAAGTGACCAACTACGTCCAGAACTACGTCCAGCAGATCACTTGGTCGTCGTGGAGCGGCCCCGCAGGGGGGGTCGGTCGCTGACGGTACACTGACACTGGAGATCGCTGGGTGCTCCGTCGGACGGCTCGTTGCGATAGATGAGCCGGAAACGCGGCTTGCCCTGGTGCGTGGGGATGTCGAATCGGACCCTTCGGCAGCCGGCAAGCTCAGGGTGACGCCCTGAGCCCATCAGCTCGCCGAGGTAGGGGTTCGCCTTCATTCGACCAGCAACTCGGCGATGCGCCGCTTGAGAGCGGCCAGCTCGGATGCGCCGGCTTCGTCCGCGTTTGCGACGAGACTCGCCACGTCATTGCGCACCCCGTCCGCGAAGGTGACGGGCACCCCGCGGTCAGCTTTCCCGCTCATGCTCAGCGCGTGTGGATGCCGAGTTCCGCGAGCGCTTCGGCGCCCTCCTGCGTACGTTCGGCGGCGCCGCTTCTAATGCGCTCGGCTGCGAGTGTTTCGGCCTCCTCGTCAGCCTCGCGTGCTTCCAGCGACTCAGCGATGGCGTCGAGCCTGCCGTCGAGGTCGTCGTGCATCCGGCGCATCTGATCTTCGAGGCGGGCGAGCATGTCCGCCAGCTCGGTGGGCTTCGTCTCCGGGGCAGGGGGCATGGCGCAAGGATATCTCGCCCGGCGGACCGGGAAGCCGTGCCCGACCCTGGCAGAGCGAACCTCCTTGGCGTGGCGGGGCCGAACAGGCCCTCCCCGCGCTTCCCACATCCTTCCCACAAACTTCGCGCAAACGACGATGAACTACGCATCGGCGAGGTCCGCGAGCGGCACGAAAACACGCATAAACACTAGGTTTCGGCCGCATAGCCCGACGTAGCTCTCGCCCCAGGTCGAATCGACAAGGCGGAGGTCACTGGGATTCGATGACGGGAATCCCTTTGAACAGGTCCGTGACGTAGTTCGTGATGACACCGAGGGCGATGGTGACGAGTGCGGAGGATTCGCTGAGGAGGGCGGAGCTGACGAAGATCGTGGGGCCGATCCAGTCCGCGTGGTGCTCGGACAGACGCGGGAACGGCGCCGCGGGTGAATCAAGTCGGTCCTCCTCAACCTCGGCTTGACGCCAAAGGGTGCGGATGGCGGAGTCCGTGGCCTCGGCGAGTAGTTCATCGTCAGCATTCGCGGTCACGAAGGACGCGCCTATTTGATCGGCTGCCTGCACGGTCCCTACGGTTGGTGCACGGAAATTCGTTGGCCGCTTTTCGCGGCTCAGGGTCATTAACCACGATGGCCGCCACGGAACCACCACAGGACGCGCCCGCGCCAGCAGCCGCGCATCTCCCACCGCTTCTTGATGCGACGGAGGCCTGGCACCGGCGTTCCCATGCGGACCTTGCAGGAGTGGATGGGACATCGGGACATCGAGACAACCCAGCGCTACGCGGATTACTCGCCGAGCGCGCACGAGTCGGCATTTGTGGAGGCGGCTTTTGGGTCGGGTGGCAGCAGCCGACCGCTCGCCTCGCAGACGACGTGACGGCGCTCAAAGATGCCTAAGGATCGGACTCGACGCCGCTTCTTGGCTTCCGATGTGCAGCTCGTGATAGAGCGCTCGAGCGAGCACCCCATCGAGTATGCGATCATGCTCCTCGCGTTGCGGGACGGTCGCTGGTGCACAGTGCGCACGTTCGACAACGCCCATGATCCGAGCGAGCACCACGAGCACGCATACGTCGGCCTGGAGAAGCAATCTCCCACCGTCACGTATGGCCCGGTGAACGATGCGATGTATGCCGCCGAACTCAAGCTGCTATGCGAGTGGCGCGATATCGTTCACGCTTGGGAGCACATGCAATGAGCGAGATCACCGACAAGACCGACGAGCTGTTCATGGCGGCGTCGCGTAGCGACGCCGATCTCGGCTACCCGGCGGATGTCGCGTTCGTTCCCAGCGATGAGGAGTGGACCGACGACGTTCTCTGGCGCAACCTGATCGAAGGGCAGGCGACCGTCCTTGTCGGCGAGGACACCGAGCTGCTGCTCGTCCCGTTGCGCCGCGGCGTGATTGACCGGCTCAGGGGCCGTGTGCCTGTCAGCGTCGCGCCCCGAACGCATGGGCACGCCTCGTCCTACGCGACGTTGAGTCGTCTGGGCCGTCACCCGGTGCGCCAGATGCGCGACCTCGCGCACGCCTGAGCTTGCCTGCAACGAAGGCAACTGCGTGGGTCAGTTTGATTCCGCGGCTTCTAGTGCCATACGTGGTACTAGGTCGCCGAGACCTTCCTTATCCCCCGCAAGATACGTGATACGCGCCGCCTGCACGGGCCGTCCGTCGATCTCCATGTAAGCGGGGTCGTTTGCGTCGAAACGCGCGAGAGTCCCTTGATAAAGCAGGGGGCGGTCTGTGCTGGCCTGCTCGGCGGCTTGGGTGAGCGCGTCGTTGATGAGTTGCCCGTCGCGGTAGATGGTGGCGAGCTGGGAGAGCACGGCGCGCTCAAGGCGGTCCTTCGATAGCCGCTGGCCGTCGCAGCGGGCGCGACCGTACTTGTAGCGGGTGGAGCAGGCGTAGTAGGTGTAGCGGGCGTTGCGGCCGTGCGCGGAGGTGCCGACGTAGGCGCGTCCGCAGTGCTGGCAGCGCACGAGCCCGGAGAGCAGGAACGGGGTGGGGTTGCCGCGCCGCAGCGTTGCGTCCTTGAAGCGTCGGGCGAGAATCTGCTGCGCCTGCTCGAACGTCGTCTTGTCGATCAGCGGCTCGTGCTGGCCGTCGTAGAGCTTGCCGTTCCAGCGGATCAGGCCGAGGTAGGCGGGGTTTGCGAGGATCACCTGCAGAGCGTTTGGTGACCAGCCATGTTGTCGCGGTGGTGGGGCGCCCTCGGCATCCAGGGTGCGCGCGATCGAGGTGGTGCCCTGTCTTTCTTGCGTGTATAGGGCGAAGATGTGTCTGAGCACAGGCGCGCGGACAGGGCATGGCAGGAGTGCTTTGCTGTCGGGGTCGCGCGTGTATCCGTAGGGGATGCGTCTGCCCATCCAGCGGCCCTCGCGCACGCGCCGCTCGAGCCCGGCGGTGACGCGGTCCACGATCGTGGCGTGCTCGAACTCGGCGAACACGCCGAGCATCTGCAGCATCATTCGTCCCGCGGGTGAGCCGGTGTCGAACGGCTCTGTCGCGGACTTCAGGACGACCCCGAGCTTGTCGAGCTCTTCGCAGAAGGCGGCGAGCTGGCGCACCTTGCGGGACAGGCGATCGACGCGGTAGACGAGCAGCAGCTCGATCCGGCCCTGCCGGGCGAGGTCGAGCGCGGCCTTTAGGCCGGGGCGCTCCAGGGTCGTGCCGGTCGCTTGGTCCTCGAACGCGGCGGCGATATGCCAGTCCTCCATCGCTTGGCAGTAGCGCTCCAGGCGCTCGCGCTGGGTACCCAGCGAGGTCGGCTGGTGATCTTCATCTGGATACCCGCCATACACCGGCCGACGATATGGCTGAGTTCTTACGCGGCCAGGACTTCGATCGGAGCGTGTCGCGCCCGCTTGCCCTTCGGCTGCGGGCGCACGCGCATCTCGATGTAGACGTCGAGCGCATCAGCGACGTCGGCGACGGTGTCCAGTTGCACGTTGCGACCCTTGCCGTCCAGCAGCCGCGAGATCACAGAGGGCTTGACGCCGACTCGACGCGCCAGCTCGGCCTTGGAGATCTTGCTGCCCGCACGAACCTCGTCCAGCGCGATCAGTAGCTCGGCGAACGCGACCAGCTTTGCGACCTCGCGCTCGTGAGCAGTGCGGTCCTCGGCGGTCGGGAAGCTCTCGGCGAGCAGTTCGGCGAAGACCGCGCTTTCCTTGGACTTGTGCATAGCTCGATCACCTCAGTTTGGGAAGCACAGATCGTAGCATAGAAGCTATGACATATCGGGCCCGACATCCGGCCACCACTCGGCGCCGCCGCGTCCGAGCGCGACACGGTGAGTCGCCTGGTAGCCCTTGCGGTAGCGGTCGATCCGCCGGTACTCCAACTGCGGCGCCTCTGTTCGCGCGGGCTTGACCACACCGCCGAGCAACACCACGAACGTGCTCGTGCGTCATCTCACCGGCGACCCGCCCGAGATGGCCAAGCGCGCGACCGCGACACTTGCCGCAGACGGACAGCTCTTGCTCGCAGACCTCGTGCTCGCCGAGTGCGTCTACGTGCTCGAGTCCTTCTACGAGGTGGGCCGCTCCCGCGTCGCCGAGCTGATGCGCGCCGCAATCGCTCTGCCCTCGGTAGTGGTCCTCGACGCACGTCTGCTGCTGCGCTCGCTGGAGATCTACGAGATCGACGGGCTGGACTTCGCCGAGGCGTACCTCATCGCCAGCGCCGAGGCGACCGGCGTGGCAGCGATCGGGCCGATCCGGCTCCTCGTTTGAAGCAAGCCGTTCGCGGCGCGCGCCGTTGCCAGCGCGCGTGACCTCATCGCGCGACTCGCGCTCGGCCGAACCCTGCACGGGCAAGGCAACCGCTCGCGCAGCCCTCGACCACTGAGCATCTACAGAGGGGCGTCGGCGGGGACGCGGCCGATCACCAGGAACTGCTTGCCAAACAGCCTCCAGGCGAGCGGCAGGCGCAGGTACAGGCGCACGAGGCCGCGTCCCGCCGGCAGGCGGCCCGTGAAGGAGTACGGCAGGAAGCGGGGGGTCACGCTCTCGATCTCAAAGCCCGCGGCGAACAGGTGCTCGGCCACCGCGCGGTGCGTGAGGATCACCGTGTGGTCGGCCATGTCGAAGTACTCGCGCGAGCAGTAGCGGAAGTTCGGCCCCATGATCGCGATGCGACCGCCCGCGGCCATGCGGCTGCGCATCCGCTCAAGGAACGCCGCCACCGCCTCCTGGCTTGGCAGGTGCTCGAGGAAGTTCGACACGAAGACCCCGTCGAAGTAGCGCTCGGGCAGCTCGGCGCGCATGATCTCCGAGACCACGAGCTTGACGCCGTCCCCGAGCACGCCCTCCTCGTAGGCGACCTCGTCGACCGCCCAGCGCTCGGGCGCGGGGACAGCGTTGATGAACTCGCAGCGGCCGGCGGCGGGGTCGAGGACGCGCGTGGGGCGGTGCAGGCGGGCGTATACGAAGCTTGCGATCTCCTGCCAGACGGAGCTGCGGGAGCCTTGGTCGATGTCTCGGAAGCGGTATTCGTAGAGGCGTTGGTGGTTCATGGGCGTCGGGTAGCTTAGTCCAGCTCGCAGCGGTTGCCGCGACCCCTCGCAACGCTTGATTAGCCCAACCAACCGGTATGCCATCTACCATCGCGCCTCGACCTCGTAACAGCGTCTACGACCCGTCTGATGGTCGCTCAGCCAGCGGCTTGCGAGAAGTGTCAGGCCCGCTGCAGCACATAGACATCCTGGTTCTCCTGATTGCGGGCGGGGACGAACTCGAGCACGCGCCAACTCGGGCAAAGTCGAGTGAGCATCCACTCGGGAGAGACAAACGCGGTTCCCCAATCGGGGTTCACGACGCCCCAGTCACCCTCCTCGCCGAACTCGGGGGCGTACCACGCACCCTCTCGATAAAGAGTGCCGAGGATCTCCTCGACTTGCGCTCTGGAGCGGCCATGGGCCGAGCTGTAGGCGACTGAGGTCAGTCCGTGCGTCGTGCAGACAAGATGGCCGCCGGGTCGGATCACGCGGTGCATCTCAGCAAACCAGTCCAATCCGAGACCCGGCGCAAAATGCGACCAGATCGAGATTGCGTAGACCATGTCGAGCGAACCGTCGGCGAAGGGTAGCGGCGGCCTGTTGCCGCTCGCGAAGAATCCGATTGCGGGAAGGTATTCGCTCGCCCACGTAATCGCGGGATCATTTGGGTCACAGCCGTGCCATGCCGTCTGAGGGTACGCGGCGCTCAGCACGCTAAGCACGCGTCCCGACGAGCAGCCGAAGTCGAGGGCGACCTTCACCTCCTCCATGTCGATCCCGGCGCTCATCAACGCATCGACGATCATGTCCGCCTCGTAGAGCCCACCCGCAGACGCGAGTGGGCCGCGGGCCATAACATGGATCTCCTGCGGTGGGTCGATCTTGACCAAGTTTGTTCTTTCGGTTACGCAAGCTGCCCCTAGCCAGAGGCCAAAGGCAAGGATCATGTGGCGCTGGGCGGCTTCGTTGTAAGCATTTTCGTACTGATGCCGCAGGTCGGGCACTTCGTCTATTCGCTGTCGGATCTTCCGCACATCCGTCGCAGACAGTTGCTCGTACAGGCGCGTGCTTGCTCGGTTCTGTCTTGGATTCGCGAAATGGCCGGGGGCCACAGCGCGAATGAAGTCCGCTAACGCTGGCGGAGCCGCCTCCAATGGAGGCGGCTCCGGTGCGGGCGATACAAGCTCTTGGGACGGTAGCCCACGGGTGCTCGCAGAGATTCTCGCGAGAAGCTTTCTGGCAAGCGACTCTGCCGTGGCTCTCGCTCGCAGCTGCGCACGCATACCGATGGTCCTCATAAGGGCCGCTAAGCTACCACGCGTCCCACCGACCATCGGGTCTTACGCTGGCCACGCCAAGAATCTTCCAACACGCTCGCCAAACCCTTGTTGATCCTATGGTCTCATGCATTCATCACCGGGTTCGGATAGTATATGCCGAGTGTCGCAGGACCTCTCGCAGCGTGTACTCCGCATACAGTCGGTTCTCTTTGGCAACGAGCCTGCCCAGCTTTGGCGCCTGCTCCGCGGCCTAAACGCGGCGGCGCGTAAGGTCGTAGATACCGGACTCGTTGGTCGTGTCGAGTGGGCAATGGGTGATAGTGGTCGTACTCCAGCCCTGGCTGAGAGCGACGCTAAATCGATGCTAGACAGTGCATCGGGATCGCTTAGTAACATTACATACGAGTTTTTTGACGATAATCTCGGGTCTAGCGGGGGTCAAAACAAGCTCGCCAACGGGCATCCGAGCAACCTGATTCTCGTACTGAATCCCGATACGTATCCATCGCCGACATCACTTTTTGAGCTCGTCAAGACGCTCGATGCGTCCGGTGCCGGAATTGTCGAGGCCCGACAGATTCCACTTGAACACCCTCGTGAGTATGATCTCGTAACGGGCGAAACAGGCTGGGCCAGTGGTTTTTGCATGCTTGTCAGGCGCGAGCTCTTTGATGCACTGGGTGGGTTTGACAACGAGCATTTCCTCCTCCATTGCGATGACGTCGACTTTTCGTGGCGTGCACGCAGTGCCGGCTACAGGATTGTGCTTGCACCATATGCGGCAGTCTTTCATGACAAGCGACCTCATCCTGGCAACACCTGGCCAGCACCCGATGTCGAGCTATTTTACTCTACCTTGGGAAGACTGATGCTTGCAACGCGCTGGGATCGCCCCGACATTGTGAAGGAAACGATTGCCCTCATCGAGTCTAACGGTTCCAAGCCACACCGCAATGCGCTAGCAGAGTTTCGTATGCGCCTAGCTGCCGGCAGGATCCCTGCGACCGAGACCAACACCGGAGTAGCAGAGTTCATCAAAGGTGAGTATGCCCCCCATCGCTTCTGAGGACTCAGATGCGCCGCGCTATGGATTCTCCTTTTCCTGGGACAGTCCATATGGCCATGTAGTGCAACTACTCGAGCGGCTCGACCTCAAGCCAGCTGTCGTCCTCGATCTTGGTTGCGGATATGCCACGATCGCGGATCCGCTCACCGAACGCGGTTATGAGTACGTGGGAGCCGACATTGACGATAAAGCGTTGGAGCAACTTTCGCTACGTAGCTTTGAGGCACACCGGCTTGACCTGCGACGCGTCGACAAGTTGGCAAACTATATAGTTGATCTCGCCAGTGGCCGTCGTGTTGCAGTTGTTCTCATGCTCGACGTAATTGAGCATATGCCGGAAACGCGGCCATTCTTGGCGGCAGTGCGCGATGGACTTGATCTTATCGGTAGGCCCCCACTCGTTGTTAGCGTTCCCAATGTCGCGCACATGGATGTGGGTGCTAAGCTGGCGTTTGGTCGCTGGGACTATACTCAAACAGGTCTGCTCGACCAGACACATTTGCAGCTCTTTACCTCTGAACGGCTACGAACTGAGGCACATGTATGTGGACTACTCGAAGTCGACGCCCATGATTTTCGTCAGGCCATCAGCGATCAGCGATTTCCCGCGGACCACACTGCCCTTTCTTGGGCGTCACCAGTCGCCCAGACGCTACGAATGTGGCGTGAGGCCTCCGACCCCCACGGACACACGATCCAATTTGTGCGGGTTTTTGTCCCATGCGACAAATATGAGCCCGCCACCGCGACAGCAGGCGTCGAACCCACAGAAGAGCCTTTTTTGACTGTCGTGATGCGAACCCAAGGCACGCGGAAGGATCATCTCCGTGACGCGCTTACGTGTCTCGCCGCCCAGACAATAGACGATTTCCGCGTTCTACTCATGGTCCATTCCCAAAGGCCCGACATCGCCTTTCCCAAAGTTACAGAGGTTGTCGAAGAATTTGACCCTACGTTTGCTTCACGCGTTGAAGTCGTCTCGGTAACCGACGGCGGTCGCGCGCGCCCGCTCAACGCAGCGCTTGATCATATCAAATCATCGTATCTGGCGTTTTTGGACGACGATGACTTGGTTACTGCAAACTGGGTAGAAGTCTTCTCACGCGCTGCGGGCGATGGCGCGATCATTCGCTCGGTAGCTGCTGTTCGTCATGTATCAACCCCAGATGAGTCTCACAATGTTCCCTACAGGGTCGAATCCTCGCTGGAGTTTCGCTACGACCTGGAGTTCGATCCTATCCATCATCTATGGGGAAACGAGACGCCGATATGCACGTTTGCGGTTCCTCGCCGCCTGATAGAGACATTTGGTCTTCGGTTTGACGAGCAGCTACCAGTCCTCGAGGATTGGGATTTCCTAATGCGCTGTGTCGCATTCGCACCGGTCCACGATACGCAGGAGATAACCAGCATCTACCAAATGTGGCGAAATGGCGAGTCCTCGTCTTCGCTACATGATATTAGCCTGTGGCACGCCATACAACGCTTCCTGCAGGACAAGTCAAATCAGCGACCAATCGTCCTGCCTGCTGGCACGACGGCTCGGCTGATCGATATGTCTCAGCGACTTGCACGCTACCCCCTCGAACTCGACGCCGCACGCGTCGAGATTGCTGCCGCACAGGCCGAAACAGAGAAGCAGGCAGAGGAAGTCCGGCGACTGGATCACGAGCTCCGCGTCATATACCACAAGTACCTGACTAACGTCAACTCGCTGCGCTGGCGCGTCCTCGGTCCACCGGCTCGTTTGACTGCAAACATGCGCAGTTGGTTCAAACGTGGATAAACCAGCACGCTCGGGGGCGATCTCGAAGCACGGCCTCATTGGTCGAGCGCGACAGCTGAATCCAGCTCCCGTGCTGGCTGTGGGGGTGTTGACCGCGCTCATTCTGTGGATATTCCATCTACAACTATTTGAAAGGTGGAGCTTTCCGTGGGATTTTCTCGGTACCTACACTACTACGCCTGCCTTTGTCGCCGCCACCGTCGGACATGGACACCTGTTGTCTTGGTCACCATTCGTGGCAAGCGGATTCCCAGTCGATGTCAATCCTCAGGCGGGTATGTACTTTCCGGGATGGTGGTTGCTGGGTTTGATGCGGATACCTGCGACTCTAAGAGTGCTAACAACAGTCCAAGTAGCTCACGTGCTGTTCGGCTCGCTGGGAGTATTGGCTTTGGTGCGTGTCCGGCGATTGGCGTGGCCGTGGGCAACCGTGGCCGCCGTGGCCTATGTCTTTTTTGGAGGGTTCTACGGACAG
>Ga0307477_10002765_pt1 | contig 13389 bp, 8 predicted proteins | sample atmos_gasesECM2C_FD_203316 | JGI IMG/M metagenome (GOLD analysis project Ga0307477, IMG submission 203316) | Hardwood forest soil microbial communities from Morgan-Monroe State Forest, Indiana, United States - atmos_gasesECM2C_515 | ecosystem: Environmental > Terrestrial > Soil > Temperate...
AAGGAGGTCCGGACAGTAGAAGTCGCTTGAACTTGATTGTAGGTAGGCTTACAGTGCCGAACGTCGAGAGTCGCTGCAATCAACTAAAACTCGGACATCCTCGAAGCCCTTTCGATTACGGGTTAAACTGTTTTTAGAAAATGAGGGTAAATGCCGTCCGCAGATAGACATTCAATCACACGACGCGACCTGATTCGCGGGGCGGCAACCGGGATGATCTCTTTAGCGATGGGAGCTGACATTCTAGGTGGGCAACCATCGGTAGAGCCGCCCAATATTATTTTCATTCTTGCCGACGATCTGGGCTATGCCGACGTATCTTGCTACGGACGCCCGGATCTGAACACGCCCAACATTGATCGGATCGCCACGCGGGGAATGCGATTTTTGCAGGGCTACGCCAACTCGGCCGTATGTTCGGCGACGCGCACGGCGCTGATGACTGGCCGCTACCAGTATCGTCTGCGGCTCGGTCTGGAGGAGCCGCTCGCAGGTAACGTCGCTGTGGGCCTGCCGCCGGAACATCCGACGCTGCCCTCACTGTTGAAAAAAGCCGGCTATAGCTCGACGCTGGTGGGCAAATGGCATCTTGGCGTTCCACCAAAGTTTGGTCCTCTGAAGAGCGGCTACGATCATTTCTACGGATTTCGCGGTGGTGCAGTAGATTATTTTTCGCATATGGCCGGACAAGGCAAGGAAGATCTTTGGGACGACGATGTTTCGATCCATCAAGTGGGCTACCTGACGGATTTGCTCGGCGATCGTGCGGTCGATGTGGTGAACAAGTATGCGAAATCCGCCCGGCCTTTCCTGGTCAGCCTGCACTTTAATGCGCCACATTGGCCCTGGGAGGCTCCCGGCGACGAGGCGGAGTCTGAGCGATTGCGGCAACCGGGTAGCGGAGGTCTGATGGACTTCGACGGCGGGTCGCAAAAGACCTACCGGAGAATGATCGAAGAAATGGACCGGCAGATTGGCCGTGTTCTTCAGTCGTTGGACGCAAATGGTTTGACGGAGAACACGATTGTCATTTTCACGAGCGACAATGGCGGCGAGCGCTTTGCCGATACCTGGCCGTTCACGGGTAAGAAGACGGAATTGCTCGAAGGCGGTTTGCGCATTCCGACCTTGGTCTCTTGGCCCGCTCGCATTCCGCAGGGCCGAACAACGGAGCAGGTCGTTATTAGCATGGATTGGATGCCGACGCTGCTCTCCGCCGCTGGAACGGAACCCGATCCGTTCTACACCGTCGATGGCATGAATCTCCTACCGATGCTAACTCAGAGTACCACCCCTGTTCCTCGTAAGCTGTTTTGGCGCTACAAGGCGAACGCGCAGCGGGCGGTCCGCGATGGCGATTACAAATTCCTCAAAATCCTCGAGAATACGTTCCTCTTCAACGTTGTGGAAGACCCGCTGGAGCGCGCCAATCTCAAGGACCGCCAAAAGGACGTGTATCAACGCCTGGTCCGCGAATGGGATGACTGGAGCGCTTCCATGTTGCCGGAGATCAAGGAAAGTTTCACGCACAGCTTCGATGGCGAGGAACTTGCCGACCATTTTGGCGCCAAGAAATCAGACCAGATGCCGGATATTCCGGGCCCGCCAGACGACTAGGGCTGACCCGCATCGGTTCCAAATGGACGTGTAGTCGCCAAACCGGTAAAGTCCTGCGCCCAAATCAACTTTGGCGGTTACGGGACTTAAGCGGCTGCTGCGCAGCCCGCGACATTTAAATCGGGTAGGGTCTTTCGGCGAACCTCGGGCTTCCCTCTGCGCGGCTAATTCTCTCATGTGGTAAACTGCGTTTTGCGCGGTGTGTCTGAATCCGCTCGCATCGGAGGCAGTCGTGTTTTGGCGCTTTTTCGTCATCGTCCCCGGCCTGATTCTTACGTTCTGGATTTCGTCATTCTTTCACGGGTTCACCGCTTTCCTGGTCTTTGTTTTCCTTTGGAGCCGCCTCACGGGCCTATGTAAAGGTCTTTTTCTACATCCCGCCTTCCGTAAGTACAGCGACTTCCAGACGTTGGGTCTTTCCTCAACCGCCGGGTCCCGCTGAATTGACTCGTGCGCAGTGCGCCGCCTCGTTCGCTGGATAATCGGAAACGGCAAGCCATTTCAAAACCTGGTTTTTGCTCTCATAAGCTGCTGATTCTAGAGGAGCGAAAAAGAGTTTTGAGACTAGCCCTAACCCCTGTTTAGCGTGGAAAGTACTCGTCGAAAGATGTTCTACCGTGCGGTTTTGCTTTCCGTGGGATGGATGACGACCTGGCGCTCTTCGCCCACGCCGATGCTTTCGGTGCGCACCCCGGTCGTATCCTTCAGCGCCAGATGCACGATGCGCCGCTCTCGCGAGGACATGGGATTCAGCCGGAACGGCTGGCGGGACGCTTGCACGCGTTCAGCGGCCACGCGCGCCGTCATTTTCAACTCTTCAAAGCGCAGCGCGCGATAACCGCCGCTATCAATATGAATCTTTTCGTGGTACGTCGGCTCCAGGCGCAACGCCTTGAACGCCAGGTGTTCGAAGGCCTTCAAAACTTCGGCGTTATGCCCGAGCAAAATCTCTTTATCACGCCCGTCTAGATCCGCGAGGACTTCTGCGTCGCCTTGCGCCCCCGCCGCCTCCGGAGCAACGGCACGCACGTTGACCTTCAGTTCAAGCCCCGAGGCGCGCACCATGCTCTCCAGAAACTGCCGCAGGGCCTCAACCGTCGCTTGCCGGTCCAGTGTTCCATCGTGAATGAGTTCCGTAGCCATGACCTGTTCGAAAGGAAGGAGCCCCGTCCGCTCCCTGAAAAAATACGTAGCCTAAGACTTCTTCCCGCGCACCGGCTTCACCGGCGCCGGCACAGGATGCGTCCGGTTCAAATACCACTGCTGCCCGATGCCCACCACACTGCTGGTGAGAATATACACTGCTAATCCGCTGGAGATCGGCGAAATCATAAAAAGTCCCGCCATGGTAATGGGCATGATTTTCATCATCATCTGCTGCTGCGGATCGGTCGAAGTCATCGGCGTCATTTTCGAAACCAGATACATCGAAAGCCCCATCATCACTGGCAGCACGTAGTACGGATCTTTCGACGAAAGGTCCGTAATCCACCCGAACCAGCGCGCGTGGCGCATCTCGATAGCGAAACGCAGCGCAGTGTTCAACCCAAACCACACGGGCATCTGCAGAAACATTTGAAAGCAGCCGCCCACGGGGTTGATGCCCTCGCGGCTGTAAATCGCCATCACTTCCTTGTTCATCTCCGCTTTGCGCGGATCGCGCATCGAGTACTTCTTGTACTTTTCCTGAATGGCCTTGATTTCCGGTGCCACACGCTGCATTTTCAGCGTCGTCTTGTAACTCGAAATGCGCAGCGGGAACAGCAGCATATTCACGATCAGTGTCAGCACGACGATGGACCATCCCCAGTTTGGAATGTAGTTGTGCAGCCACTTCAATCCGTGAAACAGCGGATCGGCAATGAATTCCATCCAGCCGAAACTGACCAGCCCGTTCAGCGGCGGATTCATCTTCTTCAAATCGTCGTAATCTTTCGGGCCGACGTAGACGCGTATGGCCAGCGGCTGCGCCGGGGCCGCCACCGCAACTTCCGGCACGGGCTCCAGCGTGTCTTGTCCGCCGACCTGCACGGTTCTCGAAGTTTTCCAGTACCGCGTCGCAAGCGTTCCCGGCGCCGCTCCATTCAGCGGCAAAAACGCCGCCGTAAAATAGCGGTCTTCGATTCCAACGAAATCTTTTCCGCCCTGCCAGACGCCCGGGCCCCACTTGTCCAACCCGTCCAGCTTCTTATGCAGATACGTCGTAATCTTGCCGTTCTCGGTGTAGTACGTCGAAACCGTTTCCACGGGAGCAGGATTCGTCACCGTCAAATCGCCGAAACCGCCCAGCCAGCCCAGCCCGGCTTGTATGGGCCTGCCGTTCAAGCTGGCCGACGTTTCGACGCGCACCACGTAGGTGTGATCGAAGCGGAAATGCTTTTTGATTTCGAGGTGCCCGTCGCTCCACGTGAACTCCGAGTCGGCTGGAGCATGTAGTGCAGTCGCTGTAGAAGAGCTCTGATAAAGCCCAGCGTTCGCCGCGTTCTGCAACTGCTCATCGTCGAGCACCACCGCAAAGGGCCAGCCGCCGGTTTGCTGCGAAGCATCCGGATGAACCACGTCCAGCACGCGCTGCGGCTTCGCATCATCCATGTATTTTTTGAGCTGCCAGCTTTTCACCACCGCGCCGCGATTGGAAATCTCCACGCGATATAAATCGTTCTCGATAACGATGGTGCGCTCTTGCGCATCGCTGACCGGAGTAACGCTGACCGGCGCGGCCGGTGCTATCGCCGCGGTCGCGGGCGCCGGCGAAGTTGTCGCTGTCTGAGAAGTTGCTGGGCCCGGCGTCGCCGGAGCGCTCACCGCCGGACGGTTCGCTTGTGGCGGTTGCACCGGCGGCTTCGGCCCAAAAAATTTCGCCCAAAGCAGAATGACGCCCATGGACAACAGCGAGGCCACGAGGATCCGCAGCTCCGGCGTGAACTTGTCCTTCTGTCCCGGCAAGCTCACGAGCGCACCTCATTCGCCGAGCCTGACGAGCGGCTAGCACCCGCCGTCGCCGAATTCATTTCCAATCCCATGTTTTCCTTTTTCTCCGGAACCGGGTCATAACCAAATTTGCGCGAGAGCGGCTGGCACCGCAGCAACCGCTTCACTCCTAGCCACACGCCGCGCATGACACCGAATCGCTCGATCGCCTCATACGCATATTGCGAACACGTCGGCTCAAACCGGCAGCTCCCCGCAAACAAAATGGATAGATAGGCTTTGTAGAAGCGCAACGCCAGCAGCGCCACGCGCACGGGTGCGACGGAACGTTTTTCTATGCCTTCCCGCTTGGCGGACTCTTCAACACCCGCAACAAATCCGCCGTCAGCGCCGCAAACTCCGCGCGCGCTACCGTGCTCTTCGGGTGTATGACGATGTCCCATCCTGCGGGTATCTCCAGCCGGTGGCAGCGCACCATTTCACGCAGACGCCGCCGGATCCGATTGCGCACCACCGCGCCGCCCAGCGCCTTCTTGATGCTGAAGCCGAAGCGGCTCTGCGGCAGTTCATTGGCGCGGAAGAAAACTGTGAAGTGGGAACTCAAGCGGCGCTTTCCCGTGCGGTACACCGCATCAAAGTCTCCGCGCCGCACGAGCCGCGCTTCACGCGGAAACGTTGTGCCCTGCCGCTCCCCACTGCCCGAAGTCGGCGGGCTCCCCGGACTATTCAGGGGTAAGCCGATGGCGTCCCTTCTTGCGGCGCGCCGCCAGCACCTTGCGGCCGCCTTTCGTCTTCATGCGTACGCGGAAGCCGTGCGTCTTGGCGCGCCGGCGTTTGCGCGGTTGAAATGTGCGCTTTGGCAAAACAATCCCCCTTGTTATACCTGATCTGTAATACGCGATCGCCGGGCAGTCCATATCACCCGCGACGCCGGAACGGCCCTCTACTCGCTCCACCGGCTGCGTTCGAATCTAGTAGTGTATTCGACCGTCGCGTACACGGTCAAGAAAGTGGGACAGCCGGTAGTGACTCACTTTGAAAAGAGCTTATCTTTGCGTCGAGTTGGCACCTTGCAGAGATAACCCACGATGTACTCCCTGCGCTCAGTTTCCTTCAGGTCTTGATTCTCAACTAAGTCGGGGATTCCTGTATTAGAGCTTTCCGATGGGGTCATACTCCACCAGCAATAGGAAGGAGTCTTCGATGAGTCTCAGAATCAAAAAATAGTGGCGAGGTACCGCGGGTCCGGACAAGTCTGGCCAGCTACCGCAGTTGATATTGCGCGCTGGGCAATTAGCAAGAAACTTTGGGATATCCATCCCGCGAGAGTCGTGCGGCAGTGTGCTGATCAGATCGCAGAGGCGATGCGCCAGGAATATATAACCGACCCACAGGGGCGAAGGGTGCGCGTGAAGCACGTTGCTCCGTATGAGGAAAAGGGGCAGATGCTTCTCAAGTCGGATGTAAACTCGCCGCGACGGTTCGTACGATCGGAAAACAAGAAAAATACTGGCGTCCGATGGAGAGCGAGGTTCGTTCCTCTTATGAAAACGCAAACTGACCCACAAGGCGTGCGTTGGTAGGATAGCCTTCTCTTTGGCACGAAGTTAGTTGCATCCCCTTCTCTTGCAATGCTAAAAAGATCGGCATGAAAACCCTGCAAGTCCTCTCCTTTCTCTTGCTATCCTTCACCGCGATGAAACTGGCCGCCAACAAGCCCACGGAAATTCGCGGCGGAGGCGGCATCACTCTTCCTTCTCCGCCACCAACGGAAGCCAAGCCGGTTACCGAAACTCTGAACGGCACCACCATCACCGATCCCTACCGCTGGCTCGAAGATGCTCACAGTCCCGCCACGCGGGCCTGGATCGAAGCACAGATGCACTACACCGAGACGTATCTCGCGCAGGTTAAGATCCGCCCGGAAATTGCCAAGCGCCTCACCGAGCTATCGCGCGTCGAAACTTATTCGATTCCCGCCGAGGCTCGGGGAAATTACTTCTTCACCAAGCGGCTGGCAGACGAAAATCAAGCATCCATCTACATGCGCAAAGGCCTTCAAGGCACCGATGAGCGCCTCGTGGACGCCACCAAGCTCAGCGCCGACCAAAATACGTCGGTGGAGATCGATGATGTTTCGCTGGATGGAAAACTTCTCGCCTACGGCGTTCGCGAAGGCGGCGCCGACGAACGAACCATTCACTTTCTGGACGTCAGCCAGCACCAGGAATTGAAGGACGTGTTGCCGCGCGCCCGCTACTTCAGCGTAAATTTTGACACTGCCCGCCAAAACCTGTACTACGCGAAAGTCGAGCCGGGCGGCGCGCTGATTTATTCCCATCGCCTCGGCACGCCCATGGACACCGACCAATTCGTTTTCGGCAAGAAATTCAAGGATGAATCGTTCGGCCCCATGGAGCTCATCAACGCGGAAGTCACAGAGAACGGTCGCTACCTCCTCATTCACGTTGCTCATGGCGTCCCCGCGAAGCGCGTGGACATTTATGTCAAGGATCTCCGCACGCCCGACGCTCCGATTCGCGACGTGATCCATGGCATTGACAATCAATTCCGGCCCGTCAACGAAGGCGATGACCTCTACGTCCTCACCGACTACCAGGCGGAGAACTATCGCGTCATCAAAGTGAACATCAAAGCTCCCGCCCCCGAAAACTGGAAAACCATCATTCCGGAAAGCAAGGACGTCATTGAAGACATTTCCATCGTCGGCGGGAAACTCTTCGTCGGTGGTTTGCACGATGTGGTCACGCAAACCAAAGTCTACTCGCTCGACGGAAAATTCCTGAGCCAGCTCAGTTATCCGGCACTGGGTTCCGCGTCCACGGTGCGCGGGCTTGCGGCCTCACGTCACGGTTTCTATTCATTTCAATCCTTCATCATGCCGCCCACCATCTATCACTACGATGTGGAAACCAGCGCAACCGAAGTCTTCGCCAAATCCAAAGTGCCGTTTTCCGCCGCGGACTACGAAGTGAAGCAGGTTTTCTACACCTCCAAGGACGGCACCAAAGTCCCCATGTTCATCTCCTCGAAGAAAGGTCTCGAGCGCAACGGCGCCGCGCCGCTGCTCATGTCCGCCTATGGCGGATTCAACGTCAGCCTCACCCCCTACTGGAGCTCCGAGTTTGCCTGGTGGATGGAGCAGGGCGGCGTCTTCGCGCAACCAAATCTTCGCGGTGGCGGCGAATACGGCGAAGCCTGGCACAAAGCCGGCATGTTCGAAAAAAAGCAAAACGTCTTTGACGACTTTTTCTCGGCCGCCGAATACCTCATCGCCAACAGGTACACCAACGCCCGGCACTTCGCCCTTCGCGGCCGCTCCAACGGCGGCTTGCTCATGGGCGCAGCCATCACCCAGCGGCCGGATTTGTTCGGCGCCGTCTGGTGCGGTTATCCGCTGCTCGACATGCTCCGCTACCAGAATTTTCTCGTGGGCCGCTGGTGGACCACCGAGTACGGCTCGGCCGAAAATCCGGATCAGTTTCCGTATCTCTTAAAATACTCGCCCTATCAAAACGCGAAGCCCGGAACAAAATATCCCGCGATTCTCTTTAACACCGGAGATTCCGATACGCGCGTCGATCCTCTGCACGCCCGCAAGATGACCGCGCTCCTGCAAGCCGACAACGGCAGCGACCGGCCCATCCTCCTGCACTACGAATGGAAAGCCGGCCACAGCACCGGGGTCTCCATCACGCAACTCGTCAACGACACCGCCGACGAGCTGGCCTTTCTTTGGAACGAAACCGCAGGCAGGAACTGAAGGAATCGCCTCCTTCTGGGAACGCCCTGGGGCATCGTGTTTGGTGTCGCCCGGCATGCTATCGCGGTCTTCGGCCCGGCGATTAGGCATTTGACACAGAATGACCTTTTTATCAAAAAGTTTATCAAAATGTTAAAGCCGAAAGCCGTAACAGGGCAGCAAAGAGGAACACCAGAGGGGGAAATTAAGCGGGGACGGTTTCGGCTTCCCATTCCTCATTGCGGAGAGCCGCATGAAAATTAGAGGTGTGATCTTCGCCGCGAAGGGTAGCCATGTAAGCGTCGATGTGCTTGTTCATGGTGTCTCGAAGTGTCTCATCGCCAGATAACAAAGAATAGTAAACACGAATCAATTTATCTGCGCTCGGGGAGGTGCTGTATCCATCTGCGCTTTCTAGCCGTGAGAAATGTTCGGGAGTTACGCCAACGATCTTGGCAAACTCCGAGGACTTCTTGCCGAGCCTTTTCCGCAAAAAGCGAATCTCCGCATTGTTAAGAGGCGCTTCTTGACGTACCACCGCACGCGCGATTTTTACCATTAGGTCTTTCAAGAAGGGGATTTCTGCTCGCTGCTTTCCACATTCTTTGCAAACCCAATATTTGATGCCGATGAGATACACATTTGGCAAGCCAGAGTCTACAAAGTGATAAGGCGCTTTTGCTGTTGCTGTTTTTTCAACAAAAATATGGTTTTCGTGAGAGTGTTCTACCATCTGGTTACAACCTCGAATCGCTTAAATCCAGGAATGGCTCTAACTATGATGGTCAATTCCTCGCCTTCTACATCTACTGTTTTTATGCGATACCTCCAGCTATTGTTTCTCCATTCCGTACTTTCCAGCTTCCAATCCTCGTTATCTAAACCATGCAAAACGTCATCTGCGGAGATGTTTCGTTCGGGGTGGTCATTTTCGGCGTGCGGGCATTCACAGTAATAGCTCTTTTCAAGTGCATAGCGAATTAGCTCCCGCAGAGCTTGTTCCGATAAACAAGGGGGCCGTTGGGGTGCCTCACCGTGAATTGACATTATATCAAGTCCTCATTTTTAAGCAAGTACGATTGCATTGTAGATTCCCGTGTAATAACCTCTAAAAGCGGAGCGGAGCGGGCGGGAGTCGAACCCGCAAAACCTGTCAGAGTTCGCGATTTATAAGATCGCTGGGCTTGGCAGATGCCCAACCGCTGCACATTTTTTCAACAGATTGCCGACTTGACAGGCGGGGGCAACTCAATGGTAGGATGAACCCACGCAAAGAATTTCACCCGCTCGCCAAAGCGGGTACAAATAAACTGGGGCGCTCCAAAAGAGTGCCCCTTTTCCGTCTCTGGGAGAATAACTAGGAAGGCTTCGGGTGCGGAAGCGTTGCGCTTATTATTCACCCAGAGGTCTACAGTCTAGCATGGCATTATAGGCGTTCGGGAAAACTGGCCTGTGCATCGCGACGGAAATCTGTGCAAAACTTATGAAGGTAGAAAAGAAGAAATTTGATGATCTGCTTGGCGGGTAACTGAAGGCAAAACCTGAGCCTCGCAAGAAGATAAAGACTCAGGGTAAGCATGGTTCGAAGAAGCCACTCCTAAAGCCTTAGTACCATTACCTTTAACAAGGCGCTAACCAAAGTTCGATTGACACATCCAACTTACAGGAGCCTACTAATAGCTGTGTTCAAAAAGAACACAAGCATGGTAGAAGTTCTTTGCCATTCTGAGATGTTCGATACATCCTTGGCTAAGTGCGTGGGTTATAACGTATGGCTGAGGCAGAAGCAAAGAAGAGCTTCCTTAACATGCTTGGTGAGTTCTGTCGCGAGGCGGCAGTTCTTATATTCGTCTTTGGCAATCTGGATTTTTGGGCACACCTGGATCAACGAGCACGTCCCCCGGCACCAGGTGAAGCAACCAATTACACCTTGAAGATATTCGGACTAACGATGGCATTTGGATTGCTCGGTTACCTATTCGAGAAATGGAGGAAAAAATGAGTCAAGGAAATGCTGTTCTTGCTCTATATGCGGCGTTTGCCGGTTTCCTGCTAGCTCTCGGAATCGCTTCCAAATTGTGGGTTGAGCACCGAGAAAACCGCGAAGCACCACGTTTGAAATTTGACGCGCAGCCGCAAGCCAAGAAAGCACCTAAGGAGCAGTCCTTAGTCGCTAGTCGTTAGGATTTTGCCGTGAGCTTTGCGTAAGACAGAGCCTCGCCGCGCGTCAGGTTCTTGAGCGTGACATCAAACATTGCAAGCTGTTCCCCGCGACGGTTAAACCGGTAGGAAAACTCATTGCAATAGCGGCCAAGGTGCTTTATCGAAACCTTGTGGAACGTGCCGTAGCTTGAGCAGCGAGAATGCATTTTCAATCGAGTTAGTGTGGTTCTCGCCTTCTCGCCTTCCGCATAGGTCCGTATGTGGTCAATCAGTCAATCATCCGATGTCCGGCGAAGTTGCGACGGCCGATTATGTCGTAGGTCAGATCATAAACTTGTTAATTTGCAGAAATGCATCCTGGCTGATGTGCTGGCGCATCCGACGAAAAACTCGCGAATGCCCTTGCGGCGCATCTTCCAGTGACTTGCTTGGGGATCGATTTGAAAATGGATCGCCAGGCATCCGTTTCCGCGCGAGCAGTAGCCAATGAGCGTCAGATCATACGGCTGCGTTTGAAGAGTCCTGCGCGGCGCTATCGGCTTCGTGATTCGCATTTCCGGCCGTAACTTCCTTGGACGCATAAACGACTGCAGGACCATGCGGTGCGGCGTTCCCCACCGTTTCATGCAGGCCCGCGGACAGCCGCATCAGATGCTCCTGCGCCGAGAATCCGTGGCCATTGCGCACCGCTCGGGGCCGCGAATACGCGCCATCCGACCCCAGGATCCGGGCTTTCCGCGTGTCCGCAAGATACGACGAAAGAATCTCCGTGCAGACGCGCTCGCAGTGTTGCTGGTCTTTCAGCGGAAACAAAACTTCCACGCGCTCGTAAAGATTCCGCGGCATCCAATCCGCGCTGCCCAGATAGACTTCCGGCTTGCCCCCGTTCTCAAAATAAAAAATACGGCTGTGTTCCAGGAAACGTCCGACAATGCTGCGCACGCGAATGCGGCTGCTGAGCCCGCGAACTCCCGGCACGAGCGTGCATTGCCCCCGTACAATCAAATCGATTTCCACCCCATCCTGCGAGGCCCGGTAGAGCGCCCGGATCACCGGGGGATCGACCACCGCGTTCACTTTCACGATCATCCGCGCCGGCCGTCCGTGCCGCGCGTGCCGAGCTTCACGATCAATCAGGGCAATGCACGTTTTGGCCATGTCCCGCGGAGCGACAAGCAGGGGCTTGTAGTGCGGCTGTTCGGCGTACGCCGTGAGGTAGTTGAAAACATTGTGAACCGCGGAAGTGATGGCCTCGTCGCGCGTGAGTAGGCTGAGGTCCGTGTAATAGCGCGCCGTGGACGGATTGTAATTGCCGGTTCCCAGATGCGCGTACCGCCGGATCTTGCCGTCCGCGTCCTGCCGCACAATAAGCGCGAGCTTCGCGTGCGTCTTCAGCCCCACCACGCCGTGAAAAACCTGCACGCCCGCGTCTTCAAAGCTGCGCGCCCACCGAATGTTCGTGGCTTCATCGAAACTGGCCTTCAATTCCACGACCACGGTAACTTCCTTCTTCCCGGCCGCTTCCAGCAGCGCCCGTGCCACCGGTGAGTCGGAGCTGGTGCGGTATAGCGTTTGCTTAATCGAAAGAACGCGCGGATCATGCGCGGCCGTCCGCAGAAAATTCACCACCCCATCGTAGGAATCGTACGGATGATGCAGAAGAACATCCCGGCGGCGGATGGCCTCGAACATCGAATCGGCATCCTGCCCAACGTGCACCTGGCGCGGCGCAAACGGCGGATACTTCAGGTCGGGCCGCGCCGTTTCCTCGTAAAGATGGAAGAGTCGCTGCAAGTTGACCGGCCCGTTCGCCCGGAACACCAGCGATTCGTCGAGTTCGAAGGTGGAAACCAGGCGCTCCACGATTTGCGGGTGCGCGCCCGCTTCAATTTCCAGCCGCACGGCGTCGCCTTTTCTCCGCTGCGCCACCTGCGAGTCCACCGCGTCGAGCAAGCTGCGTGCTTCTTCTTCTTCCAGATAGAGATTGCTGTTGCGCGTGATTCGAAACGGCGCGGACGACAGAATCTCGAATCCCCGGTAAAGCTTCGCCGTGAATGCCGACACCACTTCCTGCAGCGAAACGTAATCAATGCTCCCGTTTTTGGAAGGCACGCGCAGCAGCCGCGGCAGCGCGCGCGGCACCGTGACCACCCCGAAATACGGCTTCCCGCTGCCCCCCCGCCGGCGGTGCAGCAGAAACGCCACGCACAGCGCCTTGTTCAGAACGTGCGGAAACGGGTGTGATGGGTCCACGGTGACGGGCGTAAGCATCGGGCTCACGCGGCGGTCGTAAAACGTCTTGGCCGCTTTCGCCGCTCCCGCATCCAGTTCGTCCATGCGTAGAACTCGGATGGATTGCTTCGCCAGCGCCGGCAGCAGCTCCTCGTTCCAGGATTTGTACTGGTCCCGCACGAAAATCTGCATCGCTGCCGAAACTTTTGCCAGCTCCTGCTCCGCAGTAAGACCGTCCGGGCTCATTTCGCGCGAGCCATGCTCGATGCGCTGCAAAAAACTGGAAACGCGCACCTCGACAAATTCATCCAGGTTGTTCGCCGTAATGGCCAAAAATTTGACGCGCTCGAGCAGCGGATTCCCGATGTCCCGCGCCTCTTCGAGCACACGCCGGTTGAACTCCAGCCATTCCACGTGGCGGTTCAAATAGTAGCGCGGCTCGTCAAGCGCAATGCGTGTCATAGGCTGTCTCAGGGGACCGATAGAAATAGCGCAGCCGTGTTACAGAGAGATGAACGCAGGTCGCCCGTCCGCTTGCTTGCGTCTTTGCTTGAGTTTTCTGTTTTCCAGTCACAATTCTTGTCAGTTTCATGACGAAACCCCCGAACGAATCGCAGCTTATCGGCCTTCCTCACCAACCCGTCACTTTACGCACAATCTCTCAGCAACGCGGCATTTCGTCA
>Ga0307477_10002766_pt1 | contig 13387 bp, 21 predicted proteins | sample atmos_gasesECM2C_FD_203316 | JGI IMG/M metagenome (GOLD analysis project Ga0307477, IMG submission 203316) | Hardwood forest soil microbial communities from Morgan-Monroe State Forest, Indiana, United States - atmos_gasesECM2C_515 | ecosystem: Environmental > Terrestrial > Soil > Temperate...
CGATGAAGAACAAGTACTGCGTGCTGCGTTCCCCGCACGTGGACAAGAAGTCGCGCGAGCAGTTTGAGATCCGCACGCACAAGCGGTTGCTCGACATCCTCGAGCCGACGCAGCAGACGGTGGATGCGCTGATGAAATTGGATCTGCCGGCCGGTGTCGACGTCGAGATTAAGGCGTTCGGCAAGGAACATAAATAGCTTCAGGCCTCGAGCTTTGAGCTACGAGCAGAAGCGTCCAGCCAATAGCAGTCGTTAACCGACTGGCCATGCTGGTGGAGATGGAGATTATGGCAACGAAGGTCGCGGGAATTTTGGGCAAGAAGGTCGGGATGGCGCAACTGTTTGACTCAAAGGGCGACGTTCGCCCGGTCACGGTGCTGCAGGCCGGCCCTTGCGTGGTGACACAGCACAAGACCGCGGTGAAAGACGGATATGAAGCGGCGCAGATCGGCTTGGTCGAATTTGTAAAGGAATCGCGGCTGACCAAGCCGGCGACAGGACATCTGGCGAAGAACAATCTGCCGCCGGTGAAATTCATGCGCGAAGTACCGCTCGAGGTTGAGCCTTCCGCCGATGGCGACGGAGTGGTGAAGGTCGGTGACCGTGTACTGGTCGAGATTTTCGATGGTGAGAAATTCGTCGACATCGTGGGAGTCAGCAAGGGCAAAGGCTTCCAGGGTGTCGTGAAGCGGCATCACTTCGCCGGCGGTCCGAAATCGCACGGTTCGATGTTCCAGATCACTGGTTCCATCGGATCCTCTGCATTTCCGTCGCGCGTGTTCAAAGGTATGCGGATGTCCGGGCACATGGGCGATCGGCAGGTAACGACTCGCAACCTGCGCGTTCTGGGCGTGGACAAGGACGAAAATCTGCTGGTGGTCGAAGGCAGTGTTCCGGGACCTCAGGGCGGATACCTCGTGATTACGAAAGCGAAGAAACCGCCCAGAGAGCGTCGTGGATTCGCGGGTGCGGCGACGGTGGATCCGTTGAAGGCGGCCAAGAGAGCAGCGAAGAAAGCGTAGTTCGTGTGGAGCGGGACTCTTGCCCGCTGGTTTTGTAGTGATAGAGACAAGCGGGCAGGAGTGCCCGCTCCACACAAGTTAAAGAGAAATATATGGCAACGATTGATATTCACAATTTGAGCGGCGAGAAGGTTGGCACATTCGATCTCGCCGATGAGATCTTCGGCGCGGTGAATGAAGATCTGCTCTGGGAAGCGGTGAAGCACTATCGCGCCGGGCAGCGCGCCGGAACGCACAAGACCAAGGGCCGCTGGGAAGTTTCCGGTTCGGGCAAGAAGCTGTGGAAGCAGAAGGGCACAGGGCGGGCCCGCATTGGATCGATCCGTTCACCGCTGTGGCGGCATGGTTACACAGTGCATGGTCCGGTGCCACGGTCTTACGACTACGCGTTCCCGAAGAAGAAATTGCTCGGGGCTTTGCGGTCGGCCCTGGCGGCGAAGTTTGCCGACGGCAAATTGATCGTCGTCAATGCCTTCGACCTGAAAGAACCCAAGACCAAGGAATTTCAAAAGGCGCTGGATGCGCTGAAAGTGGACAAGACGGTGCTGGTGGTCGAGGCGCCTAAGCACGACAATCGCAACCTGGAACTGAGCGCGCGAAACATCCACGGGCTCGAACTGGTGCGCGGGAATGAAGTGCATCCGTATCACCTGCTCAAGCATGACCGGGTGATCTTTTCGCATCCGGCGATCGAGAAGTTGCAGGTTTCGCTGCAGAATTCGGTTTCGAAAAAGCACCGCAAGGCGGGCAGTGGCGAAGACGAAGCGTCGAAGAAGCCGGTGAAAGAACGTCGCCGCCGGCAGCGCAATGAAAAAGCGGCGGAGGTGGCGTAAATGAAGAGCGCATACCAGATCATTCGCCGTCCGGTGATTACGGAAAAGGGCCTCGCGATCAAGGAGAATCAGAACACGCTGGTGTTCCAGGTGGCTCCCAAGGCGACCAAGACGGAAATCAAGGAAGCGGTGCAGTCGATTTTCAAAGTGAAAGTGCATTCGGTGCGCACGGCCACCTATCCGGGCAAAGAACGGCGTCGCGGGAAATTCGCGGGCTACCGTCCGGATTGGAAGAAGGCTTATGTGCGGTTGCGTAGCGGCGAGAAGATGCCTGAGTACGCACAGAATTTGTGATTAGTGTAGAGACGTAGCTTGCTACGTCTCTTGCCGGCGCGAGCAGACCGGCATGTGGTGAGAGGAGACGTTGCAAGCAGCGTCTCTACGAGAAGAGCTGATTATGCCGATCAAAACTTATAGACCGACGACGCAGACGCTGCGCTATCGCACCACGCTCGTCAACGATGACATCACCACGAAGCATCCGCATAAGCCGCTAGTTGAGCCTAAGCCGCGAACAGGCGGCCGGCGCAACTCGGGCGACACCACGATGCGGTTTATCGGTGGGGGCCACAAGCGCAAGCTGCGCATCATCGACTTCAAGCGCGACAAGACCGGCATTCCGGCCACGGTCACGACGATCGAGTACGATCCGAACCGTTCTTCCCGGATTGCGCTGCTGGCGTATGCCGATGGCGAGAAGCGTTACATTCTGCAACCGGAAGGGTTGAAGGTTGGACAGAAAGTTGTCAGCGGCCCCGATGCCGACATTCTTGTCGGCAATGCGCTCCCGCTGCGGAACATTCCGCCAGGCACCGTGATCCACAACCTGGAACTGAAGCCCGGGAAGGGCGCGCAGATGGTGCGCTCGGCAGGCGGATCGGCGCAGTTAGTTGCAAAGGAAGAAGAGTACGCGCTGGTGAAATTGCCTTCGGGCGAAACGCGCAAGGTCTCGCAAGATTGCATGGCGACGATCGGTCAGGTCGGCAACATCGATCACGAGAACGTGACCATCGGCAAGGCTGGACGGTCGCGTTGGCTGGGCAAGCGTCCGCATAACCGCGGCGTTTCGATGAACCCAGTGGACCATCCGCACGGCGGCGGTGAAGGCAAGACCTCAGGCGGCCGGCATCCGGTAACGCCATGGGGCCAGCCGACACGCGGCTACAAGACGCGGAACAACAAGCGCACGGATAAGTTCATCGTGAGTCGGAGAAGCAAGTAAGCGTTCGTGGCGAGGATAGGGATTCCTCGACTTCGCTGGGAACGACAAAGTTAAGAGCAGTTGCTGAGAACTGGCAACTGAGAACTGAGAACTGAATTTTATGGCGCGTTCAACGAAAAAAGGCGCATTCGTCGATAGCTACCTGCTGACGCGGGTGGAAGGCATGAACGCACGCAACGAGAAGAAAGTGTTGCGCACGTGGTCGCGGCGTTCGACGGTGGTGCCAGAGATGGTCGGGCACACGATCGCAGTACACAACGGGAAGAAATTCATTCCGGTGTATGTGACCGAGAACATGGTGGGACACAAACTGGGCGAGTTCAGCTTCACGCGCACCTTCAAGGGACACTCCATGAGGGCGGCGACGGAAGTAGCGGCGAAGCCCGCGGGTATCCCGGGCGGACCGGGAGCAATTACTCCTTCAGCGCCGGCGGGCGGATCGGCACCGGCGGCACCGAAGGCTTAGAGCCGCGAGCTTTGAGCCACGAGCTACGAGCTTAGAACTGAGATTACGATTATGGAATTTCGAGCAGAAAAAAAATACTTGCGGGTTTCGCCACAAAAGGCGCGGCTGGTGCTGGATCTGATCAAGGGCCGCCGCGTGGAAGAGGCGCGCAATACCCTGCTGTTCACCAAGAAGCGCGTAGCTGAGCACGTCGGTAAGTTGCTGCAGTCGGCGCTCGACAACGCGAACTTTCTGGCGACCGAGAAGGGGCTGGATGTCGAAATCGATAACCTGTATGTGAAGAGCGCCGTAGCGAACGACGGTCCGCGCATGAAGCGGATTCGTCCCGCGCCCCAGGGACGCGCGTACCGGTATCAGCGGCGTATTGCGCATATCGAGCTGATCCTGGCTGAGCGCGGAAAGAACGGGCAAGTTGCGACGGTGGTCGGCGAAGAATCGGCTCCGGCCAAGGCACGGCGCAGGATTCCGGCAGTAAAATCGGCTGGCAAAAAGAAAGCGGCCGCGAAATAGATTTGAGCAGTCTGGTTGAGGATTGGGATTAGGAGAAGCAATGGGACAAAAAGTCCATCCTTATGGTTTTCGGCTTGGATTTACGAAGCCGTGGAAGTCGCGCTGGTTTGCCGAGCGGGACTACGACAAACAGTTGCATGAGGACGTGAAGCTGAAGACTGAGCTGAAGGAGAAGCTCAAGTCGGCGGGCGTCAGCGCAATTGAGATCGAGCGTCCGGGCAACAAGCTGCGCATCATCATCAAGACCGCGCGGCCTGGAATCATTATCGGTCGCAAGGGCGCGGAAATCGACAAGCTGAAGGCGGAATTACAGAAGCGCACCGGCGGCAAGGACATTTTTGTCGACATCCAGGAAGTGCATAAGCCTGAGCTCGACGCGCAGCTGGTATCGGAGTCGATCGCGCTGCAACTGGAAAAGCGGGTGGGCTTCCGCCGCGCAATGCGCAAAGCGGTCGATTCGGCGCTGCGCTTCGGATGCAAGGGCATCAAGGTTCGTGTCAGTGGCCGGTTGAACGGAAACGAAATCGCGCGGTCGGAGTGGTACTTGCAGGGGCGGCTGCCGCTGCACACGCTGCGTGCCGACATCGATTTCGGATTCAGCGAGGCGCGCACGACTTACGGAGTCATCGGCGTGAAGTGTTGGGTGTACAAGGGCGAGATCCTGCAGCAGAAGAAGCGGGAAGCGCAGCCGGCTGCTGTGGGCGGATTCTAGGAGTTGGTAGAGACGTAGCTTGCTACGTCTCCTGCCGAAATCGGCAGTGAGGTATGTGGTGAGAGTGAGACATTGCGAGCAACGTCTCTACAGGGAAATTTGTTATGTTGATGCCAAAGAAAGTGAAGTATCGGAAACAGCAGCGCGGGCGCATGACCGGCAAGGCATGGCGCGGATCGACGCTGTCGTTCGGCGATTACGGGCTCAAAGTGCTCGAGCCGGGATGGGTGACCGACCGCCAGATCGAAGCCAGCCGCGTGGCCATGACGCGTTTTGTGAAGCGCGGCGGAAAGATCTGGATTCGCGTATTCCCCGACAAGCCGGTCACCAAGAAGCCCGCTGAAACCCGTATGGGTAAGGGCAAGGGCGCACCCGATCACTGGGTCGCGGTTGTGAAGCCAGGAAAGATCCTGTTTGAGATGGAAGGCGTGACGCTTCAGGATGCGAGCGAAGCGATGCGGCTGGCGTCGCACAAGCTGGCGCTGCGTACGACGCTGGTGAAGCGTGAGGGAGCGCACTAAAAAAGTCGCGAGTCCTGAGCTGCGAGTCGCGAGCGAAAATTAAAAGAATGCCTTTACTGACAACTGGGTACTGGCAACTGGGAACTGAATTTATGAAGGTAGACAAAATCAGAAACCTTACCGACGTTGAGCTGAACCACCAGGAGCGGGATCTCGCCGATCAGCTCTTCAAGCTGAAGTTTCAGATGAAGATGGGGCAGAACGAGAGCCTGAAGAAGATTCGCGGGTTGCGAAAGGACATCGCGCGGGTGAAGACGATCCTGGGAGAGCGCAATCGCTCGGCTGCTACGGAGAAGAAATGATGGCGGAAACGACACAAAAGGCGCAGGGCCGCCGCAAAGAAGTGGTGGGCGAGGTGGTCTCGAACAAGATGCACAAGACGATCGTTGTGCAGGTGACGCGGAAAAAGGCGCATCCGTTCTATGGGCGCGTGATTGCGCGGAATAAGAAGTTCTACGCGCACGACGAATCGAACCAGGCGCACGTGGGCGATGTGGTCCGGCTCGAGGAGACGCGTCCACTCTCGAAATTGAAGCGGTGGAAGCTGAAGGACATCGTCCGCAAGGCTGCGTTGGTGCCGGAAGCGGCCGTGGACGCAGCGAGTTAACGCATATTCCTGGCCGGGTTCGACGCCGGGAATGTCAAGGGATCAGGAGATTACGCCATGGCTGTGATGATGAGATCGATGCTGGAGGTCGCCGATAATTCCGGCGCGCGCAAGCTGCAGATGATTCTGCCGCTTGGTGGATCGACAGGATTGAATGCCGGACTGGGCGACATAATCACCGCGGCGGTCAAGGAGTCGACACCCGAGGGCCAGGTGCAGAAGGGCAAAGTGGTAAAGGCCGTCATCGTGCGCACGCGCAAGGAGCACCGGCGCCGCGATGGAACCTATATCCGGTTCGATCAGAATGCAGCGGTGCTGATCAACGAAGCCGGTGAGCCGGTCGGGACGCGTGTATTCGGTCCGGTTGCGCGTGAGTTACGCGAGAAGAAGTTTTTGAAGATTGTGTCTTTGGCTCCAGAAGTTATCTAGCAGGGTTCAAGGTTTCAGGAATTTATGAGAACAGTAAGCACCGAAAACAAGCGAGTGGATCTGCGGCGCAACGACACCGTCAAGGTGATCACCGGACGCGACAAGGGCAAGGAAGGGCGCGTACTGCGCGTGTTTCCGAACGACTCGAAGATTCTGGTCGAGCACGTGATGATGGTCAAAAAGCACGTTCGGCCGAATCCCCAGCGCAACATCAAGGGCGGCATCGCCGAGCAAGAGAGCCGCATCGCGATCTCGAATGTGCAACTGGTTTGTCCGACGTGCGGACCGGTTCGAATTGGACACGAAGTTCGCGGCGACCGGAAGGTCCGCGTCTGCAAGAAGTGCGGAACGACGCTGGATAAGTAATTGAGTAATTGGGTGATTAAGTCATTGAGCGATTGAATGGCAGCTGGGTTTTTCCAATCGCACAATGACCGGATTACACAATCAATCAATTCTCACGAACCGGTAACCACTCCGAAACCGTGAGAGGAAGTTGAAACGAAATGGCAAAAGAGAAAAAAGGTCAGAAGGAATCGGCGGCGGAGTCGAAGGCACCGGAACAGGCGCGGCATAGTGCAAAAGAGCGGCCGCGGCTGCGGGCGAGGTTTGAAAAGGAAGTGGCTCCCGCCCTGTTGAAGGAACTCGAACTGAAGAACCCGATGGCGGTTCCGCGGTTGCACAAGATCGTCGTCAACATGGGCGTGGGCGAGGCGACGCAGAACGCAAAAGTCCTCGATCCGGCCGTAAACGAACTGGGGCAGATAACGGGCCAGAAGCCGGTGGTTACTCGGGCGAAGAAGTCGATCGCCGCCTTCAAGGTTCGCCAGGGACAGTCGATTGGCGCGATGGTGACGCTCCGCGGAGACCGCATGTACGAGTTCTTCGACCGGCTGGTGAATATTGTTCTGCCGCGCGTGCGCGACTTCCGCGGAGTATCGAGCAAGTCGTTTGATGGACGCGGCAATTACACAATCGGCCTGCACGATCAGTTGATCTTCCCGGAGATCTCTTACGAGAAGGTGGATAAGTTGAAGGGCATGAACGTCACCATCGTGACGACGGCGGCCAATGACAATCAGGCCCGGTCGTTGCTGAAGCACATGGGCATGCCGTTCAGGGCATAGGAAACATTTGTAGAGACGTAGCTTGCTGCGTCTCTGCCGGCGCGGGCAGTTGAGCATGTGGTGAGAAGAGACGTTGCAAGCAACGTCTCTACGACGTGAGATTTAGGAGCTAGAGTTTGGCAACTACAGCAAAACGAGTTAAGGACGCAAGAAAGCCCAAGTTTTCCTCGCGCAAGCACAACCGCTGCAAGCTGTGCGGACGTCCGCGCGCCTTCCTGCGGAAGTTCGGTATCTGCCGCTTGTGCTTCCGGCAATTGGCGCTGCGCGGGGAGATTCCAGGGGTTTCGAAGTCTTCCTGGTAAAGCGTTGTTGGTCGCTGGTGGTTGGTCGTTCGCAACGATCAGCGAGCAAGCAAACGACTGACGACGAACGAATGATGAACAAGCCGCTGCAGGTTCTCCGCTCGACGCGGAGCGAACGGGTGGCTTAAGGAGAAGCAGACGATGAGGTTGACCGATCCGGTCGCAGACATGTTGACGAGAGTGCGGAACGCACTCCAGGCCCGGCACCAGAAGGTGGATATCCCGGCTTCGCGGTTGAAGCTCGAGATTGCCCGCATTTTGAAAGAGGAAGGCTACATCTCCAACTTCAAGCCGACGGAAGAAGAGGGCCACAAGATTATCCGGGTATACCTGAAGTATGGCGCCAATAACGAGGCGGCCATCTCGAAGGTGGAGCGCGTGTCGCGCCCCGGATGCCGTGTGTACGTGCGGCGCACCGAGATTCCACGCGTGCTTGGTGGGATGGGAATCAATATCCTGACAACGCCGCGCGGCGTAATGACCGGACGCCAGGCCCGTAAAGAAGGCGTGGGCGGCGAGTTGCTGTGCGAGATTTATTAAAGGAGCAGTGAGCCATGAGTAGTGAGCGGTGAGCAAAACAGAGTTGGTTGCTCATAGCTCATCGCTCAAAGCTCATCGCTAGAGAGCTTATGTCACGAATTGGAAAAAAGCCGATCGCGATTCCCAAGGGCGTCACGGTCAAAGTGGAAGGCAATACGGTCCTGGTGCAGGGACCGAAGGGTAAAGTGGACACTCCGCTGCCGGCCGGCATCAAGGTCGAGCAGAAAGACGGGCACATCCTCGCGATTCGCGAAAACGATTCGCAGTCGGCTGTGCACGGACTGGCGCGCGCACTGGTCAACAACGCGGTTGAGGGCGTGACCAAGGGGTGGACCCGCGAACTGGAAATCGTCGGCATCGGGTACCGCGCCGAGATGAAGGGCAAGTCCATGGTCGTGTTCAGCTTGGGATACTCGCATCCGATCGAATACCCGCTGCCGACCGGTGTGGATGCCGCAGTCGATCCGAAGCAGACGCGCATCACTCTGAACGGAATCGACCGCCAGAAAGTCGGCCAGGTTGCCGCTGAGATGCGATCGTTGCGTCCGCCGGATCCGTACAAGAATAAGGGCGTGCGCTACGTCGGCGAACGTCTGAAGAAGAAAGTTGGAAAGACCGGAGCGAAATGATCGCATTTGGCGGGCGTCTGAGCCCGCCGCGATCATCCTGAGCAAAGCGAAGGATCTCTAGCTGCTTAGTCCGAGAAGGAATCGAAGCAATGCTTACGAAAATTACAAAGAACGAGAAGCGCGGACACGTACACGAGCGCATTCGCAAGAAAATGCAAGGAACGGCGGAGCGTCCGCGGCTGAATGTGTACCGCTCCTTGAATCACATCTATGTGCAAGTGATCGACGACCTGAACGGGAAGACGCTGGTATCCGCCAGTACCGCCGAAGGCAAGAAGGAAGATCGGCGCACCGGCGGCAACGTCGCTTCCGCCAAAGCCGTCGGCAAAACCATCGCCGAGCGTGCGAAAGCGAAGGGTGTGACCAAGGTCGTATTCGACCGCGGCGGATACATTTATCACGGGCGCGTGAAGGCTCTTGCCGATGCGGCCCGGGAAGCGGGATTGAAGTTTTAGGAGCAGTGAGTCATGAGCTTTGAGCAATGAGCAAAAGAGGTTTGGTCATCGCTCACGGCTCACGGCTCACTGCTCATCGCTAGAATCTGAGAAATTATGCCAACAGTGATTAAGAAACTCGATGCAGGGGCGTACCAGCTGAAGGATCAGGTGGTAGCCATCAACCGCGTGACCAAGGTGGTCAAGGGCGGAAAGAATCTTTCGTTCGCAGCGCTCGTGGTGGTCGGTGATCCATCGGCGGGAGTGGTCGGCTACGGATCGGGCAAGGCGAAGGAAGTGCCACAGGCCATCCGCAAGGGAATTGAGTCCGCAAAGAAGAACCTGATGAAGGTGAATCTGACGCAGACCAGCATCGCGCACCTGGTGCTCGGCCGCTATGGCTCTGGCAAAGTACTCTTGAAGCCGGCCCCGGAAGGCACCGGCGTCATTGCCGGCGGTGCCGTCCGGGCGGTCATGACTTCAGCCGGCGTACAGAACGTCTTGACGAAGTCGATCGGGACGACGAATCCGCACAATGTAATAAAGGCGACATTCGACGCGCTTAAGCAGTTGAAAAACAGGGAGAGCGTAGCGACTCTGCGAGGCAAGGTCGCAAACGAACTCTAGAAACAAGTGGCCAGTGATCAGTGGCCAGCTACACATTAATTTCGGACACTGGCCCCATCACTGGCCACTGACCACTGAGGTTTTGAAATGACGGCGAAGAAAACGAGTACGGGCACCGGGAAGATTCACCTGAAGTGGGTGCGATCAGCCATCTGCGCCCCGCAGAAACAGAAGTTGGTGATCAAGGGGCTGGGATTCACCCGGCTGAATCAGGTGATTGAGCGTCCTGACAACCAGGCGATCCGCGGCATGGTCGCGAAGGTCCCTCACTTGGTAGAAGTCGTCAACTAGCTATTCGTAGAGACGTAGCTTGCTACGTCTCTGCCGGCGCGACGAGAGCGCATCAGCAGGAAGAGACGTTACAAGCAACGTTTCTCCGAGAAGAGACCATGAATTTATCCAATATTCACGCACCGAACAAGGCTACAACCAAGCGCAAGCGCGTGGGGCGCGGTATGGGCTCCGGCATGGGAAAGACATCGACCCGCGGCCACAAAGGGCAACGGTCGCGCACCGGATCACGCATGATCCGCGGATTTGAAGGCGGACAGATGCCGCTGCACCGCCGCATGCCAAAGCGCGGGTTTACCAACATCTTCCGTAAGGAATACTCGATCGTCAGCGTCGAGCGGCTGGCGGAATTGGGCGAGACCACGATTACTCCCGAACTATTGCGCAAGGCGGGCGTCATCAAAACGAAGCATCTGGTCAAGATTTTGGGTGACGGAGAGCTAACCGTAGCTCTCACCGTCAGCGCGCATAAGTTTTCGAAGACGGCGCAGGAAAAAATTACCAAGGCGGGCGGCAAGGTCGAGGTCTTGCAGTAATGCTGGACAAGCTGGCAAACATCTTTCGCATTCCGGATCTTCGCAAGCGCATTCTGTTCACGCTTGGGATGCTGTTTGTATACCGGCTGGGCGGGCACCTGCCAACTCCCGGAATCGATACTGCCAAGCTGGAGTCGTTCTTTACCCTGGGCAGCACGGGCGGTTCGCTGCTCGGATTTGTAGACCTGTTCTCCGGCGGCCAGCTGCGGCGCATGACGATCTTCGCGCTGGGAATCATGCCGTACATCACGGCGTCGATCATTCTGCAGTTGCTCACCGTGGTCTATGAGCCGCTGGCCAAGCTCCAGAAGGAAGGCGAACTTGGCCGCAAGAAGATCACGCAGTGGACGCGGTACATCACCGTCATTCTGAGCTCAGTGCAGTCGCTGGGTATCGCCTACGGCCTCGAAAAGGGTGGCTTCGCATTGAATCCCGGCTGGGGATTCCGCCTCATGACCATGCTGACTCTCACGACGGGTAGTGCATTCATCATGTGGCTCGGCGAACAGATCACCGAGCGCGGCGTGGGCAACGGAATGTCGCTGCTGATTTTCTCCGGAATCGTCGTGGGCCTGCCGCGCGGTGTTGTCGAACTCATCGACAAAGCAAAGAACGGTTCTCTCGGTCCCTTTACGCCAGTGATTATGGTCTGCTTGATTGCCTTCATGGTCGCCGTGGTCGCGTTCATCGTTTATGTCGAGCGCAGCGAACGGCGAATCCCCGTGCAATATGCCAAGCGTGTAGTTGGGCGCAAAGTGATGGGTGGGCAATCCACGCATTTGCCGTTGCGCGTGAATGCCGGCGGCGTTATGCCCGTCATCTTCGCATCTTCGATTTTGACCTTGCCCCAGACCATCGGCTATGGCTTGCGCAATAACCGCTACTTTGGCCCGCTCTTTGATGCGATCAAGTGGGGCGAGCCGCTCTACGCGGTGCTCTATGCGGTCGGCATCATTTTCTTCGCGTACTTCTACGTTTCTATCGTGTTCAATCCGAGCGAAGTCGCCGACAACATGCGCAAATACGGCGGATTTATTCCGGGCATTCGTCCCGGTCGCAGGACGGCCGACTTCATCAACGAAGTCCTGACCCGTATCACGCTGGTCGGCGCTTTGTATCTGATCGTCATCTCGTTCATTCCTGAGTGGATGATCACCGGCATTCACCTCAACCACCTTTGGGGTCCGATCGGCCGGTTCTTTGACAACTTGCCGACATGGATCACCAGCGGCCTGGGTGTGACGTTCTACTTCGGCGGAACGTCGCTGCTGATTGTGGTCGGCGTGGCCATGGACACGGTGACGCAGATCGAAGCGCAGCTGATCATGCGGCACTATGACGGATTTACGCCGCGGAGTGGACGTATCCGCGGTCGCCGCTGGTAGCCTTTGCGGCGGATGTTCTCGAATGTGATGGGGTTGCTGCACCTCGGCGGTCCAAGACGACGGTCGGGGAGATTGAGGTCGGGAGGCTTTGGCCAGCCGATGGCGCAGGAAACCTCGCGTGCAGTAGGTCCCGTGGTGCTGCTTGGACCGCCGGGTGCCGGGAAAGGTACTCAGGCCAAACGCATCATGGAACGCTACGGGATTCCCCAGGTTTCAACCGGCGATCTCCTGCGGGAGAACGTGGTGCGCGGAACCGAGTTGGGGAAGGTGGCCAAGGCGGTTATGGCCCGCGGCGAGCTGGTTTCCGACGACCTCGTCTGCACCATGGTCCGCGAGCGGCTGGTGCAGCCGGATTGCAAGCGCGGCTATATTCTTGACGGTTTTCCCCGGACTGCAGCCCAGGCCGGGTGGCTCGATGCGTTGCTCGAAGCTGAGCTCTTTGACAATTCGCGTCCGACGCGAGCGTGGCCGATTGTGGTGCGCCTCGACGTCGACTATAATCAATTATTGCTCCGGATTACTGGACGACGTTCTTGTCCCACCTGTGGACGGATCTATAACGTCCACCTTCAGCCGCCGCGCGTGGACGAGTTGTGCGATGAGGCCCATGCGACGAAGCTGGTGACCCGTAACGACGACCGGTTAGAAGTCATTCGGCCGCGATTAATGGCTTATGAGGAGCAGACTCGTCCTGTGGCCGATTACTATCAGCGCACGGGCAGGCTGATCTCGGTGAACGGAGATCTGCCGATGGACGAAGTGACGGCTCTGATTTTCCGGATCCTCGAAGACCATCACGCGTGAGAACGAAGCATGGCGATTGTTTGCAAGTCGGCGAGCGAAATTGAAAAGATGCGGCGTAGCGGCCACATCGTCCGCCAGGTGCTGGATCATGTGAAAACGCTGGTGAACCCCGGCGTTACGACGATGGACCTGGAGCGCGCGGCCGATACGAAGATCAAGGAGCTCGGAGGCAAGCCGGCTTTCAAAGGCTACTACGATTATCCGTGCGTGTTGTGCACGTCGGTGAACGAAGAGATCGTGCATGGCATTCCCTCGGAGAAGCGGATGCTCAAAGAGGGAGACATTGTTTCGATCGATTGCGGCGTGGTGCTCGACGGTTATTACGGAGATGCCGCGATCACAGTCCCAGTCGGCGATGGCCTGAAGCCGGAGTTGCAGAAGTTGCTGGAAG
>Ga0307477_10002768_pt1 | contig 13384 bp, 10 predicted proteins | sample atmos_gasesECM2C_FD_203316 | JGI IMG/M metagenome (GOLD analysis project Ga0307477, IMG submission 203316) | Hardwood forest soil microbial communities from Morgan-Monroe State Forest, Indiana, United States - atmos_gasesECM2C_515 | ecosystem: Environmental > Terrestrial > Soil > Temperate...
CGCTTATGTACAGCCGGCAAAGGTTGGCGAGAGTCTCTTTTTGCCCAGTGGTATCGGATTTTCTCTCCTGAGCTTTCAACAGCATCATGTGTCCATCAATCGAATCCGGCTTGTCTTTCACGTGTTGTTGCAGCGTGGCCACTGCTGCATCCGTGTTATTTACGCCGAGCAGCTCCGTGGCCTGCACCAGCGGGGCATCGGCAGTCCAGGTGACTTTCGCTTCAATCGCTTGATCCATGGTTTTCTCAATACCGCTAACGCGCAGCAGCACGGCACCAAGCGCGCCGAATGCAAAACCGCCGACGTGCGCCCAGTAAGCCACGCCTCCATCCGCTCCGGACATCGCGCCCCAGAACACCTGAATCACCAACCACAAGGGGAGCAGGATGTACGCAGGCACCGAAAATTTGTAGAAGCGAAACAGGAACAGCCACGCCAATTTAATTTTTGTCTTCGGAAAGCGCGCTAAGAATCCGCCCATCAATCCGGCGATGGCGCCCGAAGCGCCCACTACCGGCATGAAGCTGCCGCGAAAGACTCCAGCGTGAAACGCAAGCGCCATCGCCCCGCAGACCAGGTAAAAAATCGGATAGACCACGCGGCCCCATGCGTCCTCCAGCACCGTTCCGGCCAGCCACAGGAACCACATGTTGAAAATCAAGTGCAGCCATCCTCCATGCAGAAAATTCGCCGAAATGTAACTAATGACCGTCGGATGATAAGGATGGAACGCGTAGTTCCAAGCCAGCGAATCATGGTGAAGCTGATCCAGTCGCGTAGTAAGCATCGCCATCTGGGCTTGCAACTCCGTGTCGCTCCACTCGCGGATTAAGAATTGCACATCCCAACTGTCGTACGGCCTGCGGTTAGGCGTCGCGAGCGTTGCGTACACCCTTGCGTGTTCACGCTTGAACGATTCGACCATGTCGCTCGCTTCGGGCGTCAACCGCAGATCCGGATAACGGGCGCTCAGCGCGAGAATGTGGAATTGGACTTCGCCGGCTTCGTGCTGCTCGGCCTCCATTTTTGTGTGCGTGAAGAGGAAGACCACTACGTTTAGCGCGATGATGGCAATGGTCACATAGGGCCACCGCCGGCCCCGCTGATCTTCATGTGCAATGGGAATGATCATCGCAATGCTCTCCGCGCCCTGCTTACCTGCAACTGATTGGGGAAAAGAATCCCTGTAATTCGCCTAACCACGGAAAAAAGACAAGGTCTCTACCTTTAATTGTAAAGCCAGGCCGCGGAAGACCACTCTCAAACTCGCGGTGATCGGCAAAAGGGGTAATAGTGATAACAAGACACAGCCCATCGCGCGGGCAAGCGTTTGGCCTTCAGACCCAAGCGGCCACTCCCTTGGGCCGCGTGGATTCGCGCAGTCTGAAATCACAGCGGCGTTATAATCATTTCATCGGATCTCGGGAGGACACTTCTTGGCAGAGACAGCAGTTCGTTTAACCACCAACGCGAAGGCAGCAGGCTGTGCCGCGAAACTAAGTCCCAGCGTGCTTGATGCTGTGTTGAAGCGCCTGCCCGCGCAAACGGATCCAAATCTGATCGTCGGCTTTGAGACCAGCGACGATGCGGCTGTCTACCAACTCCGCGAAGATCTTGCCATCGTCCAGACTGTCGATTTTTTTACGCCCATTGTGGACGACCCTGCGCTCTTCGGTCAGGTAGCGGCCACAAACGCCCTCAGCGACGTTTACGCCATGGGCGGCCGCCCGGTTTCTGCTCTTACCATCGTTGCGTTTCCCGCATCCAGCCCACAGGAAATTCTCGAACAAATTCTGCGCGGCGGCCTGGCGAAAATGACGGAAGCAAACTGCACCGTCGTGGGAGGACATTCCATCCGCGACGAAGAACTGAAATTCGGCTATGCCGTCACCGGCGTGATCCATCCCGGTCGCATCTGGAAGAATGTTGGCGCGCGCCCCGGCGACTTGCTTTTGCTCACGAAGGCCATTGGCACTGGCGTAATCTCCACTGCACTCAAACAAGCTCGCGCGGAAGACGCCTGGGTCGCTTCTTCCACTGCTTCGATGACGCGCCTGAATCGCGACGCCGCGGAAAGCCTGCACGAAACCGAAAACACTGCCAACGGCGAGTCGCCCGTGCACGCGGTCACCGACGTGACCGGCTTCGGACTTCTCGGCCACGCGCGCGAAATGGCTATCGGCAGCGGCGTGTCATTTAAACTGGATCACACCCGTGTGGCATATCTTCCGGGCGCCATCGAAGCAGCGCGTGCGCAATTCTTCTCCGGCGGCATGAAGAATAATCGCGAGTTTATCGAGGGCTGCGCTGCATTCCTTCCTTCTGTCCCAGAAGAAATTCAGGCGCTATTCTACGATCCGCAAACTTCTGGCGGGCTTCTTGTCGCTATCGCTCCTGAAGCTGCGGAATCCGCGCAGGTTGCCCTCAGCCGGCACGGCGTGTCAGCACAATTGATCGGAGAAGTAGTCGCGAAGGGCTCGCCGCTGATCGAAATCGCCTGACTCTCCTCAATCGTGTACACTTCCCCTTTTTCGAATCCTTCATGGACACGGTAACTCACGGAATCGTTGGCGCCCTTATCGGCAAAGGATATTTTTCCGAGCGACACGGGCGAGTCGCGACATTCGCGGCCACTTTGGGCGCAATGTTTCCCGACGTGGATGTGGTCGCTGAGATTGCTTCTCGCGATCCGCTTTCTATCATCAAATATCATCGCGGTATCACGCATTCATTTATCGCCATGCCATTTTTCGCCGCTGCGCTGGCCTGGCTCACGCGCTGGATCGCGCGCCGCCGCGGGATCGAAGCTCCCTCCCAGACTGCTCTCACGCTAATCTTTACTGTCGCTATCGCCAGTCATATCGTGCTCGACGGTATGACTTCGTTCGGCACGCGCATTTGGACCCCACTCTCCCAGCAACGCGTGGCCTGGGATTTGCTCTTCATCATCGATTTTATATTCACGTCGCTCGTTCTCCTCCCGCAGGTGGTCGCGTGGATTTATCGCGACCGCGACAAGTGCAGGGGCCGCGCCATCCGCATGTGGGCTGTGTTCACGCTCGGCGCGCTCGCGGTGTGGCAGGTGGCGCGCACAGTTGGCTATCCAATTCACATCTGGACTGCCGGCTTCGCGAGCATCGCAATCGCGGCATTGTTCCTGCTTCCCGCGCGCAGCGATTGGGGATTTCGCATCACCCGCGCTCAGTGGTGCCGCGCGGGCGCCTACGTAACCGTCGGGTATTTATTTTGTTGCGCTGTGGCCCATCATGCGGCTGTTCAGCGCGTTCATAGCTTTGCTGTGGAAAATCGCATCACCGTGGACCATCTGGCTGCCATTCCGCTCCCTCCGTCCCTGCTCAGTTGGGGTGGATTGATCCGTTCGGTGGACGGCGTCTATCAGACACACCTTGATCTTCGCGATCCCGCGCCACCATCGTTTCGCTTCATTGCCGATTCTCCCCCGGACGAATTCCTTACTCACGCGTTGCAGCTTCCCGAAGTTCAGCTCTACTGGAACTTCGCGCGATTCCCGGTGATCCGCACGGAATCGGAGGATGGCCATCATGTGGTTGAATTCGTCGAGCACCGCTTCGTGAATCCGCGCCGCAGCAAACCGCAGCCCTTTACTTACCGCGTGGTTTTCGATTCGGCCGGCAACGTGATCGAAGAAGGCTGGCAATCCAACGGAATTTTCCAACGAAACATGAAAAAAATCACGCTACCTGCGCATATCGGAGAAAAGTAGTGAAGATCCTGATCTTTAGCGATATTCATGGCGACCTGCGCTCTCTCGAACGAATCCTCACGCAGCCGGCCGACATATACATCGCGGCCGGCGACCTCTCCAACTTTGGTCGCGCGCTGGACCGCTGCGGCGAAGTGCTGCAGCCGCTTGGTGAACGTCTCTGGGTGCTGCCGGGAAATCACGAAACTCAGGACGAAACCCGCGCGTTCTGCGAAAAATTCGGCTTCGTGGATTTTCATCGCCGCGTGTTCTCAGTTCCGTCCCCAACCGGCGCCACGCAGTGGGCTGGACTCGGCTACAGCAACATCACTCCGTTCAATACTCCCGGCGAATATTCCGAAGAAGAAATCGCCAAAGCGCTTTCGGCATTCGATGCGATCAAGCCGCTCTATCTGGTTGTTCATTTTCCTCCGCAGGGCACATCACTAGACGAATTTGCTCACGGAAAACATGCCGGCAGCCCCACGCTCCGCGCATGGGTGGAGCGCATTCAGCCTCTGTATCTTTTCTGCGGCCACATTCACGAATGCGCCGGCCGCACCGACCAGGTCGGCGCGACACAGTGCTTCAACGTCGGCAAGCAGGGCTACACATTAGAAATTTAGGATGGTTTTGCAGCCGGACTAGAAATCGTACACATGCTCCACGACTACTCCGTCGGCGCGCAGCGTACGGAGCACGGTGTGTAACGCCGCCACATCACAACCCATGAGGACTCGCTTCTGGCCCGGGTGGGTCAAAATTGGAGACGAAAACAATTCCTGCGCGCCGGGGTGGCCGTAGCGCCATCCTTCTAGCGCAAGCACGGACACCGTAATTTGCGGATTTCCGGCGACCTCCAGGAATCGTACATACCGCTGGGCCAACTCCTGAGCGATAGTGGTGAACTCCTGGTAGCGTGGGATGTCCACGATTAACGCGCGCTCTCCGGCGTCCAGCGTTTTCTTGATGCCCGGCAGTTCGCAGTGGCTGATGAAATAGGCGAGCACGTCGAGGGTGTACCACACTCCCAGCAGCCAGAAATAAAACCGCGCGGCCTTCGCGGAGATCAGGCCGCCGATCAGCGCCAAGGTTCCCGCGCCCAGATGACCCAGGTCCACCTAGTCGAGCGAATAGACGCCCAGGAACAGTGCAGCAAAGCCAAACGCGCACTTCTGAATTTTGCTGAATTGTCTGGCCATGGAAACTTGGGCTAGTATCTAGCAACATCTCGTGTATCGTTCAAGCTCTTATTTCCGGCCTTGTTACTGAACTTCCTAAGGAGACTCCTTGCAGCGCAGGCGTTCCTTTCTGTACTCGCTCTTCCTGGCCACCGCTGCGCTGGCGGTACTTTTCGTCAAGCGGATTTTCGATTTCAGCCTCGCGCCGGATAGAGAGAAGGAAAGCGATTTCGTCTTCCCGCCAGACATAGAAGAAGTACAGCACGTTTCCGCCGGGCCCTCTAAAGCCACCATCGCCTGGAAACAGCTCGGCGGGTATACCAACGACGCCAGCCACTTGAACAAGACGTCTATTTATGGCATCGCCCAAATCTCGACGGAAAGTGACATTCGCCGCGCCCTGCAATTTGCACGTGAGAATGGGTTGAAGGTCACCTGCGTCGGCCAGCAGCACAGCATGGGTGGACAAACCTTTACGCACGGCGGCCTGCTGCTCGATCTTCGCGATTTCCGCGGCATCAGCCTCGACAAGCAACGCAAGGTTGTAAACGTCCAGACCGGTGCGCGCTGGGGGCAGTTGCAGCAGTTTCTCGATAAAGAAGGTTTGTCCGTAAAGTCCATGCAGTCCATCAATATTTTCAGCGTCGGCGGCACGTTGAGCGTCAATGCCCACGGCATCGATCCTGTGCCCGGACCGATTGCTCCCACGGTCCGCTCGCTGCGAATCATGCTGAGCGACGGGGACATCGTGAAGGCGAGTGCAACAGAAAATGCCGAGCTTTTCTCCCACGCCCTCGGCGGCTACGGATTGTTCGGCGTGATTCTTGACGTTGAGCTCGCGGTAGTTGACAACGAGATGTACATGCGCAAGACCTACTATATGGATTACAAGGAGTTCCCCAAATTTTACCGGGCCAACGTCGAAAACAATACCGGTATTGGTTTGGCCTTTGGCCGCCTCTCGGTTGCGCCCCAATCATTCCTTCGCGAGACCGCGCTTCACTCCTATACCCGCACCCAATTCGCCGGGCAACTCCCTCCGCTCCAACCGGCACAACACGACACGCTTGATCGCTTCATCATCAACCTTTCCAAGACGGGCGGCGCCGGCCGGTGGCTGCGCTGGGCGCTCGAAAAGAACATTGAGCCGCATCTCCACAGTTGCATTTCCCGCAATGAGGCCATGAACCAAAAGGATGCCTGTCTGGTCTCGCGCAACGAAGAGATGTACGACGATATGGCATATCTCAAGAACCGCCTTCCCGACACGGATATCCTTCAGGAGTACTTTGTCTCCTACGATCGCATGCCCGAATTCGTTGATGGACTGCGGGAAACTGTTCAGAGGAATCGCGCGAACCTCCTGAACGTCACCATCCGCACCGTGCACAAGGACACCATTACTGCGCTCCCATACGCCCGGGACGATATGTTTGGCTTCGTTCTCTATTTCAATGTGCGCTTCAACGATCGCGATAACGAGATTCTACGGCGGACCACCATTGACTTGATTGACGTCGCAGAGCGCACCGGCGGCACCTACTACCTCCCATACCAGTTGTTCTACTCGAAGGAACAATTGCGACAAGCTTACCCAGAAATAGAAGATTTCTTTGCGGCGAAAAAGAAGTGTGATCCGTCCGGACTTTTCTCCAACAAATTTTACGAGAAATACGGAGCGTGAACGCGAGGAACACCGTCACAAGGATATAGCCGGCAGTCGCTGGTATCCGATGAGCTGGGGGGTTCCCCGTAGGCTATTTCTTGTTGGCAGGATAAATCACGAGTTGGCGGCGGTCGCCCGCCCCTTCGCTCATCGTGCGCACGCCGGCCGCGCCATTCAATTCCAGATGGATCAGCCGCCGCTCGCGCGACGACATGGGATTGAAACGAAACGGCTGGCCCGTTTCGCGCACGCGCTGCGCCGCAACGCGCGCCGAAAGTTTCAGTTCCTCGAGGCGTGTGGCGCGGTATCCGCCACAATCGAAACGCACATGATCGTGCAACCGCGGATCGAGCCGCAGCCAGCGGTGGGCCACGTGCTCGAGCGCGAGGAGCAGATCCGCGTTGTGTTCGAGCAGCAGCGCTTCGTCAGCCCCGTGAAACACCACCGCCACTTCGGGCTCTCCCGGCGCACTCGCGGCCGCGCCCGGCGTAATAATTTCGTACTCGATGGCCAGACCCATCTCGCGCACCGCGAGATCGAGGTAGCGCTTCAGTTCGACGACGGCGCGATCGCGATCCAGTCGCGCCTCGCCCTGCGAACTTTCCCGCGGCCACGGCCGCTTGCCTGCAGGTCCTCTTCCGGCTGGTGCTTGCCCTTCGCTCATTCCGTTTTCTTCTTAAATTTTCCCTTCGCGGGAAGGGGCTCTGCCCGGTTCAGATACCACTGCTGCCCTATGCCCACCAGATTGCTTGTGAACATGTAAAGGTTCAGCCCGCTCGACAGCTTGAAAAATATGAAGCCCATGAACAACGGCATCAGCGCCATCATTTTCTGTTGTGCCGGGTCCGTGGTGGTTTGTGGCGTCATCTTCGTCATCAGATACATGGTGACGGTCATGCCAATCGGCAGGATGTACCACGGATCCATCGCGGACAGATCGCGAATCCATCCGATCCAGGGGGCGTGGCGCAGCTCGATGGCGCCGTTCAGCACGCGCCACAGAGCCCACCAGATGGGCATTTGGAAAAGCATGGGCAGGCAACTTCCCATCGGGTTGATCCCTTCGCGCGAATAAACCGCCATTACCTCTTCGTTCATTTTTTTCTTGCGCGGATCGCTCATGGAATATTTCTTGTAGCGATCCTGGATCTGGCGGACTTCAGGCCCCACTTTCTGCATCTTCTGCATCGAGCGCCAGCTCTTCATTTTCAATGGAAACATCAAGCCGTTGATCAGCAAGGTGAGGATCACAATCGCCCAACCGTAGTTCGGAATATATTTGTGGATCCACTTGAGAAATTCGAACAGCGGCTTGGCTATAATTCCTGTCCATCCGAATTGCACCAACTCGTCGAGCGGCGGCTTCTCCTTGCTCAGCAGCGTTAAATCCTTTGGTCCTACATAAACACGCAACTGTAGCGGTTGCGGCTGCGGTGAGCCCGCTGCTACTTCGGCCACCTGCTCGCTCTCCGGCTTGTCGCCGCCGGTAATGTGATGGAACTGCGTCCAGTGCCAAAGTGAGAGCGAGAGGTCCGTGCTGTCCGGCAAAAACGCGGCGGTGAAAAACTGATCTTCCATGCCCGTACATTCCAGCGGGCCCGGCTGCAGTACGGGTTGAATCTGGTTGCTCGGCGCGCCCAATTTCTTGAGCGGGAGAAGTTCCAGCTTTCCGTTGAGCTTGTAAAAAACATTCACGAGCGACGACGCCTTGTACACCGCCTTGTCGCCAAAGCCGCCGCGCCATGCGACAGCGGACCCCTGCACCGGCTTCCCGTCGAAGTTGACTGCCGTCTCGACGGACATCTCGTAGCTTTCGTTGAAGCTCAGTTTTTTCGTGACTTCCAGGTGCCCATCACTCCAATGAAAAGTGATCGTCGCGGGTGCGTTCAGTTGATTCGTCGCGGGCGAGATTTGATACAGCGCCAGGTTTGCCTGCGCTTCCTGTTGCGGATCCGAGAGAACCAGGGAAAAAGGCCAGCCGAGTTCCTGCGCTACATCCGCGTTGACGAGGTCAAGTTCGCGCGGCGGTTTCTGGTCGTCAAAATATTTTTTTAGTTTCCAGCTTTTCACCACTCCGCCGCGATTCGACAACTCCACGCGGTAGAGCGAACTCTCTACGACGACAGTTTTCTCTTCGTTCGCAATCACCACTGGCACGCTCGGGACGGGATGCGCAGCGCCTGCTTTTGTGGCCGGGGCTGCTGCCGGAGGTGCGGTCGGCTGCGGCGTAGTCTGCGCGGATTCAGCCGGCTTTGGCGCCGGTGGCGGGACCGGGGGCCTGTAGTAATGCTGCCAGAGGAACAAAATCAGCATCGCCACCAAAACAAAAACTACGCCGCGGACCTGGTCGGACATTTCCTTCAACGCGTACGCTCCTGTTCAACTGGAGTCGGTGGCGCGAATGCTTTTCCCGGCCGCATCAGGCGCACTCGCTGATTCGTTTTCAACATTTCTTCATCCAATGCGTCCGGCACGGGATCGAAACCACCTTTTGTAAATGGGCGGCAGCGCCCCAGTCTCTTCATGGCCAGCGCAATCCCGCGTCGGGCGCCGTGCCGCTCGATCGCCTGATACGTATAGTTCGAACAGGAGGGATAAAATTTGCAGGCGCCTCCGAAGAATGGTCCTAGAAAAATCTGATAGCAGCGAAGCACTGCGAGCAGCGACCAGACTCCGGCTGATTTTATTTTCAACGCTAGGCCGTGGACTTCACGCCCGACGGTGCGCGCGGAAGCAACTTCACCAGCTCTTCGCTGAGCGCCGTAAAATTCGCCGTCGCGACCGTGGTGCGCGGGTGAATCACAATGTCCCATCCCGGGGCAATCTCCTGTCGGTGTAATCTGATAATTTCGCGGATGCGGCGCCGCATGCGGTTGCGCTTCACCGCGCTGCCCAGCGCCTTCTTGATACTCCAGCCGAAGCGGCTCAACTCCAGGCCATTGGGGCGAAGAAAAACGGCGAACTCCCGGCTCGACCTGCGCCGGCCCTCGCGGTACACCGCGTCGTAATCGGCGCGGCGCAGCAGGCGGCTGGCGCGGGGAAATCCCATCCGCGGCGGGTCAAACGCGCGTGAGACTGTGGCGCCCTTTCTTGCGGCGTTGCGCAAGGACTTTCCGTCCACCCTGGCTCTTCATGCGTGTGCGGAAGCCGTGCTTCTTATGACGGCGGCGCACATGAGGTTGAAAAGTGCGTTTCGGCAAAGAACAATCTCCTTAATATGACTCGCCCGCCCATTGTGAATCGCAAAGTCGAAAGGCGAAACAACTAGTGTAGTGGAGCCACGCAGAACGGTCAAGGAATGCGCCAGCGGGTTCGCTCACCCCCCAATCTTTTGCTTTTGCTGTTAGAATGCGCGCCGTGCGAATTCTTCTGCTTACTATACTTTTCCTCTCACCCGCTGCTGGCGCCCAATCCTGGTCCATCGAGACAACCGGCTTCGACACAAATCTTCGCAGCGTCACTGCTACTCACGCCCAGGATTCAAACCACGCTTCCCTTCCGGTGATCTGGGCATCGGGCTCGAACAGCCGCTTGTTGAAATCAACAAATGGGGGCGCCCATTATCGGCGCCTGCTCGTCAATTCCGGCGTGGGTCTTGATCTCCGCGGAATCCAAGCTTTCAACGAAAGGGTCGCCTACGCCATGTCCAGCGGCGAAGGCAAAAAGTCCGGCATCTATAAGACCACCAACGGCGGCACGACTTGGAAAGTCCAGTTTTCCGACAAGCGCGCTGCCTTCTTCCTCGACGCGCTGGTGTGCATCTCCGAAGATGAATGCTTCGCCCTTAGCGATCCCGTGGACGGCAAGTTCCTCCTCCTCCACACCAGCGACGGGGACCACTGGAGTGAACTTCCTCGCGACAACATGCCTCCCGCGCTTCCCGCCGAAGGCGCGTTCGCTGCCAGCGACTCCTGCCTCCTGATCTACGACAAGCGCGAAATCTACTTTGTCACCGGCGGCCCGGCGGCGCGCGTATTTCATTCGCCCGATCTCGGAGACACCTGGACGGTCAGCGCAACGCCAATACTCAGTGGCAGCGCTCCTTCGGGAGCTTTCTCAATCGCTCGCTCGGGAAGCGTGGTCGCTGTCGTCGGCGGAGATTACAAGGATGTAGATCGCACGGAACGCACCGCCGCATACTCGCTCGACCAAGGCATCACATGGACTCTCGCGGCCAAACCGCCGGGCGGATTCCGCTCGGCCGTCGCGTTTCTCGATCCCAATACGCTCCTCGCCGTCGGAACCAGCGGCGAGGACATCAGCACCGATCAGGGCGCGCACTGGACGTCTGTCGGCGAACTCGATCTCAACGCGCTCGTGGTGCTCGACAGCCACAACGCCTGGGCCGTTGGGCCCAATGGAACCATTGCGCGATGGATCGCTCCCGCTCGCTAGCTACGACTTCGGCGATCTCGTCGTCGTTTTAACCAACGCTAAATTTTTCCTTGCATTCATTTTCAGCAGCTACTGCCCCGCCGCTTTGGCCAGCTTCTGCGCGATGATCCAGGCGGTGACGCGCGCGTCGAGCACGTCAAGCGGGAGCGCGCCGCCGTTCAAGATTTCATCGTGAAACGCGCGGATGTCGTATTTGCTCCCGAGTTCGGCCTGCGCGCGGTCGCGCAATTTTAAAATTTCGAGCTGCCCGAGTTTGTAGGCAAGCGCTTGCGCGGGGATGGCGATGTAGCGATCGGTCTCAGCCTGCACGCTGGGCTCGTCTTCGGTTGAGTGCGCGTGAAAAAAATCGATCATCTGCTGGCGCGTCCAATGTTTGTAGTGCACGCCGGTATCGAGCACCAGCCTGATGGCGCGGAGCATTTCATCCGAGAGTCGGCCGTAATCGGAATAAGGGTCCTGATAGAATCCGACGTCTTTGCCGAGTCGCTCGGAGTAGAGCGCCCATCCTTCGATGTAACCAGTGTAGCCGGCCTGCTGGCGAAATGGCGGAAGACCCGGGAGCGTCTGCGCAATGGCGATCTGCATGTGATGGCCGGGAACGCCTTCGTGGTACGCGGTGGATTCAACGGTCAGTAGCGTGCGGTGCTCGAAGTCGCTGGTGTTGACGTAAACCGCGCCGGGGCGCGAACCATCCGGCGTGCCTTGTTGATAGGAAGCGGAGGCGGCTTCTTTTTCGCGGAATTCCTCGACAGGCCGGATTTCCACTCGAGTCTTGGGCAACAGTCCGAATAACTTCGGCAGCATCGGTTCCATCTGGGCGATGTACTCGCGATATTTATCGAGCAGTTGCTGGCGCGAAGTGGCGAAAAGTTTTGGATTCGTCTTGATGGAGGCGCGAAAGGCGGCGAGATCGGCGAATCCCAGCTTCTTTGCGATTACCAGTTGCTCGCCTTCGATGCGCGAGACTTCGCGGAGCCCAAGTTGATGAATCGCTTCCGGGTCCATGTTAGTGGTGGTCTGGTTGCGGATGCGGAAGCGGTAGCGCGCGTCGCCGTCCGGGAGGGCCCAGAGCCCGGGATCGGTGCGACCCTTCGGCGCGTAATCCGTGGCGAGGAAATTGGCGAGCCTGGTGTAAGCAGGACGGACTTCATTGTCAACCGTGGCGATGATGGCGTCGTGGAGCCGCTGGCGATCCGCTTCGGGGACGGTGTCTGGAAAATGTGCAACCGGTTGCCCGAACGCGCTGGCTTCGCCCGCAGGCTCGGCAATGGATTTGCACTGTGTGACAGTTTTTTCGAGCAGGAAGCGCGGCGGCATCAGGCGGTCGCGTTCGCCTTGCTTGAGAACTTCGATCAAGTCGTCCACGAGGTGAGGGACCTGGTGGAGGCGCGCGAGATAGTCTTCGAAATGTTTGGTGGAGTCGGTGGGAATGTAGGAGACGAACTGCGCGAGCTGGAGATGGACGCCGTAAAATTGGTCCACGGGCATTTCGTAAATTTTCAGGTCGATGCTCTCGAGGTTTTGTTTCAGATTTCTGACCATGAGCGATTTGTTGAGCTGTTCCTGCTCGGGAAAACCGGTGGTGTCAACGGCTTCGAAACGGGCGAGCCATTTTTGCAAGTCCTGTTTTGTCTGGGCAACGTGCGCGAGCGAAATGTCGCTCCAGCGATCGTTGTAGCGGTAGTCGCCAATAACGGTGGCCAGTTCCGGCGACTCGCGCAGCTCGTACTCCCACTGTTCAGCGATGAGTTTGTTGAGCTGCTGGCGCCGGGCGTCGAGGTTTTGCGCGTCGTCGCGATGCGCGGAAGCAGCGAGCGAAAAAATAAAGAAGGAAATCGAAACCCACAAAGCCGGTTGCAGCAATGTCATCGAGCCTCCCGCAGTGGATGATGTCGAAATCGGAGCCCTGGCATTTTATGATGATTAGACGCATGGCCCGGCGATTGTTTTGGAGGATTTGAGCTGCTCTGGAAGCGCCGCGGGCGGGTGTGGCGCGGGACGCAGGCCCCGCGAAAGTTGAAACATGATAAGTCCAAAACAGTGTTTTTAGCTGCGATTAGAAAATGTGATGCTCTGTGTTTTGAATGAGTTGCGACGAATTCTAATTTCGTGTGTGTTGCGATTAGCCTTCTCTTCGGTTTCTGGATAGTGGAGGTGCGAAGCTCGCGGCTGGAATGGGAGTGTTCGAGGGGGTTGTGTTGATAGTGGACGGGTCCTCGATGTCGCCGTCTGCTCGCTAGTCTGTTGACGCTGGGCATCATAAAAATCTCCATCGTTAGCATTGCATGAGGAAACGCCGAGCGCAATAGAACCGTGCGGTGGAAGTGGGACTCAGACCGCATCACCGCTGCGGCTGAGATTGCGCACGGCGAGGAAAGCCGAGAGGATACCCAGAGAAAAATAAATGATAAGGCAGGC
>Ga0307477_10002769_pt1 | contig 13383 bp, 13 predicted proteins | sample atmos_gasesECM2C_FD_203316 | JGI IMG/M metagenome (GOLD analysis project Ga0307477, IMG submission 203316) | Hardwood forest soil microbial communities from Morgan-Monroe State Forest, Indiana, United States - atmos_gasesECM2C_515 | ecosystem: Environmental > Terrestrial > Soil > Temperate...
CAACGCCGTCCATCTCAGAAGGGCTCCCCCAGCAGATCGACTCTGCCTGCAGGCCAGCCGGCATCGCCGCCGAGCGCGCTCCACATCGCCGGCATTGGCATCTCGACTCGCCCCTCGGGCTGGTTGACCCACACCGGCGCCTCAATCGTCACGAACCCGAACTGGGCATAGAGTGAAGTCAGCTCCGGCCGGCAGAACAGCATCGCTCGCTCCGTCTCCAGCTCGCCTGCAATCTCAAGCAGACGGCCCGCGAGCAGGCGCGCCAGGCCACGCCCCCTTGCACTGCGGGTAACGATCAAACCGCCTAGCCCTGCGACCTGAAACGACGGCTCCCGTGCGACTGTCACCTCGGCAAGAACCACGCCGCCGGCGGCCACGAGCCGACCGTCGTCTTCGCGCACGCCGATATTGCGCGTCTTATCGCGCCACGACAACTGTTCGCCGACACTGCCAAACGGCTCATGCTCGCCCGCGATCAGCCCGTCCCAGTAGGGTCCTGAACGCGCGTCCAGCTCGACCAGCCGCATGCTCTCACTGTATGTATCGCCAACAAGTTCGCTGGATGGACGAGGACTATGCTGACCGTATGAACGACATCAACGAGGGTCCCTTCCACGAGGGCCAGCCCGTGTGGGTGATCCAGGGCGATGGCTCCCAGCGCGCCGCCGAGTACGTCGGCGAGGGCGAGATGAGCGCCTGGTTCGGAGGATCGCCCACCGTCATCGTCGTCTTCCCCGACGATCATTCCGGCGCCGCCGTCGAGATCGACCGCGTGATCCCCCGTCACGCACCCGCGTAGCCGCCCGTCAGCGTCCGCCCCGTTAGCGCCGCAACCGCCGAGCTATGAGCTACGCCTGGCCATCGGGTCCGTCACGGCGTCCTCTCCGCTCAGCAGGATCGATGTCGAAAGCGCTGCATTCGGCGCACGCGATCGACCGCGGACACTCCGCTCTCGTGGCCGATCTTCGATCGGCCTGCGCACGCCGGGTCTCGACGCCCCTTTCCCCATCCGCGTGCACTACCGCGACTTATACTCGACCCTTGCCACGGTGACGCCTCAATGGGACTGCATTTCGAAATCTCGCGGCAATTCCTCGACGAACCGGGTCAGCGAGCCGGGTTCGTGGTGCTGGGGGCGTTCCTCGCGTCGTTCCTGTTCATCCGCACGAGCGCCCGCCTGATCCGCAGCCCCCGCGTGACCTGGTGGCCCGGCAGCGTCAAGACGAAGGGTGGTCTGCACATCCATCATCTCGTCTGGGGCATCGTGCTGATCCTCAGCGCCGGCTTCCTCAGCTTCGCGCTCGAACCCGGCAGTCCCGGCAACGAGATCCTCGCCGCCCTCTTCGGCATCGGCGCGGGGCTCACGCTCGACGAGTTCGCGCTCTGGGTACGCCTGGAAGACGTCTACTGGGCGCAGGAGGGACGCGCCTCGCTCGACGCCGTCGTCATCGCCACGCTGCTCGGCGGCCTCATCGTCCTCGGCCTCGCGCCCTTCGACCTGGCCAACCAATCCTCCGCCGTCTCCTCCATCGTGCTCTTCGTCGCCATCGACGTCCTGCTCTGCACGCTCGCGATCCTCAAGGGCAAGCCGATCCTCGGTCTGATCGGTGTCTTCATCCCCTTCGCCTCGCTCGCCGGCGCCGTCCGCCTGGCCGCTCCCACCTCCCCCTGGGCGCGCAAGCTCTATCGACAAGACGGGCACAAGCTCCCGCGCTCCCGCGCCCGCTTCGCGCGCATACGGGCTCGCCGTCGCCGTGCCCTCAACGCGATCGGCGGCGCGCCCAGCCTGCCGGCCGCCCCCAGTGTCGTCGACACCGCCCCCACGGGCGAGCCCCCGGCTGACGCCTGAGCGACTGACAGGCTTTCGCTCACCACAAAGTGCCCACCCAAGCTCTAGCCCTGGCGCTCGCCGCCTCGATCTACCCTCCCGCCGTCGCGGCCGTGATCGCGCTCGGTCGCGGCGCCGAGGTCCGCTCGCGTGTGTTCGCTTTCGTGCTCGCCGCCGGCCTCGTCACCTATGCCGTCGGCGCCCTCATCCTCTACGCGCTCGTCGAGCTCGGCGCGACCGGCTCCCATCACCTCACCCCCGGCGCTGCCGTCGACGTCGCGCTCGGCGTGCTGCTCATGCTTCTGGCGCTGCGCCTGCACCGCAAGCGCCCCGACCCCGCGGCGGCGACCGCGCCTTCCGCCGGCGGCGCGCCCTCCAAAATCGAGCGCTACCTCCAGAGCCGGCGGCTCGCGTTCGTCCTCGGCATTGTCCTCTACGTCCTGCCCTCTCCGATCTATATCGGCGCCGTCAAGGCGATCGCCGACGCCAACCTCTCCACCAGCGGCGAGCTACTCGACCTGATTGTGGTCGTCGCCGTGATGCTGTGGCTGATCGAGCTGCCGATGCTGATGCTGCTCGTCGTGCCCGATCGCGCCGCCAACGCGCTCGAACGCATCAACCTCTGGTTCGCCCGCAACGGACGCACGCTCGCGATTGTCGCGGCCGCCGGAGTCGGGGTCTACCTGATCGTCAAGGGCGTCGTCCAGCTGGCCGAATGACGCCCCACCCCCGGGGGCGTCCCTCCACAGCTCAGGTCTCAGTGTCGGTGAGCGCGCCGTCCCCGTGCTTGGACCCGCGCTTGGCGTGCCGCCGCGCCTTGCGCTCGGCCGACTTTTCGGAGGTCTTCTGGCGGGCCTCGGTGTAGGACTGCGTGACGAGCGTCTTACCACCCGTCCAGCCGAACGCCCGCACGAGCACGACGATCGCGAACAGGATGCTCCAGCTGGTGACCACAAGTTGCTGGGCCACCGAGTAGGCCGTCGCGTTCGCGGTGCTCGTGATGCCCCTCAGCGACACCACGTTGAACGCCTGCGTCACGCCCGCGCCGCCCGGCGTGACGGCCGTCATGTTCGCGATCGAGTTCCCCGCCACCACGCGCATGATCGTGTGGAAGCTCACCGGGATGTCATACGCGCCCAGGAACACCGCGATGATGCCCAGGCCCGCCGCCCAGCTGATCGCCTGCGGTAGCACCACTCGCCCGAGGAATGCACGGGGATGGACGACGATCCCTCCGCCGACCTTCGCCTGCTCCCACCACTTGGCGATTCGCTCGCGTAGCGCCTGCGCCACCAGAAACAGGATCATCGCGACGCCCACCAGCAGAATCGCCGTGGCCCAGGGGTGCGCGCTGATGAATCCCAGTTGCAAGTCAAACGACCCGCCGACGGTCAGGAACAGATACACGTAACACGCCGTGCCGATCAGCGTGAAGAAAATCTTCTCAACCGCCATCGCCCCCAGCACGCCGGCGAACGTGGCGCCGGCGATGATCGTCGTGAACATCAGCAGCATCGCGAACGTCCCCAGATTGGCGGGCAGCACCCAGTTCAGCGCCACAGCCGCCGCGTAGCACGCGAGCACCTGCACGAACCGCACGCCCGCATCCGGGTAGGCATAGCGCAGGATCGAATACCACGAGGTTCCCACCATCGTCGTCTGCAGCGTGATCAACACGAGTGCGCCGAGCAGGCTGGCGATCGGGATCGCCGTGATCGTGTCCCAGATATGCCGGAACCACGCTTCTATGTCCCAGCCAAACAGCGTCGCTCCGGCGCCGAGCACGACCAGCACCAGCGCGCCGATCAGCAGGCGTCGCACGGGCACGCGCCGCGAGCCCGACGAGGACGCCGGCGGGTCGGAGATCCCGCGATCCGCGATCGCCCGGGACGACGCCCCGCTGCTCTCCGTGTACGCTCCCACATGCTTAGATTAGGCTCTCACCAGCCAAACCGATTCCAGACGCATCGCGCGCCCGTAGCTCAGTGGTCAACGGTTCTCTTCGGGGAGCCAAAGAGCAGCGGTCTTTCAAGCCGCAGGCCGCGGGTTCGATTCCCGCCGGGCGCACTTTAGAAGGCTCATTTGCAGGGATTTTGTGAGTTTGAGCCAGGGGCGGTGGTCGGCCATCGAGATTTGGGTACCACTTTTGGGTACCAAATGGAGGGCGCGAACGACGTACCGGCGGTGCGCAAGCGGATGAGCCGTAGGCGTCATCCCACATGTTTTCCCCCGACGATGAGCCGTAGGCTGGGGCAAAGCAGGAGCGCCGCCAGTGGCCCCGCGCTTGGCCTTCTCAGTGCCGCACGGCTTCCTTCTCGGACTCAGGCCGAAGGGAATCTGATTGTGAAGCGTCCCACAATCGTCGTACCGCTCGCCCGCGGTGTCGGGAGCCCTTGTGGGTACACCCACCCTTGCTTTATGACGATGCCATGCACGCACCCGGGCCCGATGCCGGCGCACGGTTGTTTGTACGGTTCGCTGCGGCAGGGGTAGGTGCTTTCACAGGGCGGCGCGTGAGGAACTGCGTAGATCGCGCCGAGGTAGTCGCCACCGGGACACCAATGCCGGGCGAGGGACTTTGCGGGTGTCAGAGTGAGCGCCACCTCGCGGCTCGACTGAGGGTAGCCGTAGTCCGTGTGCTGCATGTCGCTTGACGTCGCGCACGGCGGCGGTGAAGTCCGCGTGTATTTCTTGTAGGGCTTCAACACGATCACCGCGTAGTAATAGCCGCCCTCAGGAAGGCGCCGCGCACGGAATGTGATGTGCACGTTCCGGCGGGCAATGAGCTTGCGTTGCACGTGCACGGACACAGTTTCGGCAGCTACGGCCGCCCCCACGAGGCTGAGCGCGGTGACGCTGGCGATGAGCGTTCCGAGTGCGCGACGCATCTCGATATGGAGGCTAGCAAGTACCCGCGTAGCAGAACATCGAAGCGGTGTGATCGGGCAGATCGGGGCCACGCGCTAAGCGCAGCGGTTCGATCTCGAGCTCCGCGAGCCATCGGTACCACTCGGCCCATACCGTCGCCTCCTCGACGGTCAGGTAGATGCCCTCGATCGTCGCCCCGCGCTGCCAACGCCCGTCGGCGGGCGTTGGCGGACGATAGAGCGGGTCGCTGCCGGCGGGAATATGGCGCAGCCACGTACCTGTCACCGGCATGCGCGTCGCGCTCGCCGCGTCCACGGCGGGCTATGTGAAGGTCGGGGATTCGAGGGCGGCGATGAGGCGTGAGAGTTCCTCGTAGCCGCCGCCGGCGAGCACGTCGATCGGCTTGCGATGCCCGAGCGTGGCGAGCGGGCGGTTCAGCCATACCGGCACGTAGTCGGCCTCCAGCAGCGCTGCCAGCCGGTCGGTGATCGCCGAGAGCTCAACCAGTCGTTCTGCGCGGTGGCCGGTAGGGGCGCGGGTGCGGTGAAGCCACGAGCTGACCGTCGAGACTCCCGCTCCGGTCGCCCGGGCGATGTCGCGCTCGGTCAGCGGAGCGAGCTGCCTGATCCGGATCGCCTCGTCTGCGTAAGCCAAGCTCATGTGCGTAGTGTAGCAAGAAACGGAAGTAAAACGGGACACAGACGGAATGGTCGTCGTCTGCTCCTAACCGGCTTGTCGTTCGACTTCGGCCGCCGAGATCGGCGAGGGTCACGTCGAGCGCCTTGGCGATCTGACGGACAGTTGCCCAAGCTGGGCTGGATTGTGGGGGCTCCTGAAAGATTTGGGCGGGACGCACCGCCAAGCCTCACCCCTCCGAGATCGCCCGCCAGGCGGCCTCGGCGCCCATGAATGGGGCGAGCGCGATATACACGATGTGATCGGCGAGCTCGGGCAGGCGCCGCGACTGTCCGCGTAGGACATAATCGTGGAGCAGCTCGAACACGCCCCCTACGATCGCCTCCCCCACGACCGGGGAGGGCAATAGCGAGGGCGCGTCTCGCGTCGTGCGCAGGTCGAGCAACCCGGCGTAGAAGTCGTTGGCCTGCTGCGCGCGCTCGGCCATGTGCGGGTAGGCGATCATCACGTCCACTAGCGCCAGGTGCGCGTAGGAGGGCTCGCAGGCGAGCAGCTCCAGCAGCGCCGCCGCGCCCGCGCGCACCGCGCCGATCCAGCTCTTCTGCCGGGCGAGCGTCTGGTTGATGACCGCCATCGCTCGCGCGTGGCCGGTCTCGTACGTGGCGACGAATGCCTCTTCCTTGCCGGCGAAGTGGGCGTAGAACGTCTGCAGCGACACGGCCGCCTCGGTGGCGACCTCGTCCAGGCTCAAGGTCGGATAGCCGCGGGTCGCGGTGAGGTTGGCGATCGCGTCGAATATCCGCTCGCGCTGGTTGTGGGTGACGAATCCGCGCGGCAGGTTGTGCTCGCCGCGCGGCAGCCCGCGCTCCCCCGACAGCGCTCGCGCGGAGAGCGTCCCCGGCGCGCGTCCGCCGAGCTGTGTGCCAACCGCGCTCGCGCGGCGTGCGCGCGGACGCAGCGGCAGACCCTCCGGGGAGGGGTAGTAGCAGGCGATCCACGCGAGCAGGTCGGGCACTAGTTCGGCCAGGTCCGTCCGCAGTGACTTGCTGGAACGGGCGCGCTCGACGCGCGTGTACAGGATTCTGCGCACCGCCCCGACGACCGCTCTGGCCACCGGATCGGGCACCGTGCCCGGTCCTCGGGCTCGCGCGAACCCCGCGACGATGTACTGCTGCAGGCGCGCGGCCCCATCCGCCCAGCGCTGCACGCCGATCGGGCCGGCGGCCCCCATCTCCACGCACACCAGCCGCGCCGCATCGGGCCGGTCGCCGGCGGCGTCGAACAGCGTGCGGATGAACGCCTCGAGCTGCTCGTCCCACTCCTTGGTGGGAACGTGGGCCTCCCTCAGGCGGCGCCCGAGTCGCTCGATCACCGTGTCGTAGGTCGCCAGCAGGCACTCATCCTTGTTGTGGAAGTGCTCGTAGAAGCTGCGCCTGGAGATGCGCGCGCGCGCGACCAGCTCGGAGATGGTCGTCGCGACGTAGCCGTGCTCGTCCACGCATTCGACCATCGCCTTGTAGAGCCGCTCGCGCTGCAGCAGGGCGACCTGCTCGCGCGGGAGCGCCTGCGGGCCGCGCGGCAGGGCGGAGCTGGAGCGGCGATCGCCGCCGCCGTCCGGATCGCCGGCGCGCTGCGTCTTGGCTCTGCGCCCCGTGGTCGTCCCCGCGCGCGGGCTCGCGGGCTTCTTGCCGGCCCCTTTTGCGCCTTCCCGCGCCTTACGGTCTGCTCGATCCCTTCCAGTGGCTGCCACGGCACTCCTCCCTCGCGTCGCCCTCCCTTGACAGCCTAACGCGCCTTGAGGTTGACAGACTGAGTAAAACATGATTTATATGTCGGAGCGGGAAAGGACCTGCGCACGGTCCGGGGAGATTTGGTTAGGGTGACGTGTGTGGTCAAAAGCGATTTGGGGGCCTGGGTATGGGTCAATGGTCAAGCAGGAAGCTAGGACCGAATAGGAGGGAGAGAGGGTGTGTCGCAGGATGGGTAAGTCTGCTCCCATTCTGTAGGCGCCGTACTATTAGTTGGGACGTTCCGTCCCGTTGCAGGGATCTCTGTTGGCCGATTCGGCCGACGAGCCGCGCGCGGGGCGCTGCTGCCTACGGGCGGGAGCCGTGCACGTGCCGAAACGAGCACGGAGGAGGGATAGGGAGATCATGAGACAGCTGACATGCGAGGAGCAGCGGATGCTGCGCTCGCTCCACGACCGGTGGCCATATCGCCGCTCGCACTGCCGTCACGATCTGCACTGGCTGGTGCGGGTGCGTTCGCGCAGGCGCTGGTGCGCGTCAGGGCGGGTGCACTCGGTTGCGGGCCTACCGGCTTGCCGCCGCCGGCCACACGCGGGGTAGTGCTGGAGGAAGGGCAAAGCCGGTGATCCTGGAGGCGGCGTCGAGGAGGCGCAGCCTCTAGGATCGGGCAGTGCCCGCAACCGAGACGGAGATACAGCGGCTCTCGATCGACACGATCCGCGGCTTGGCGATGGACGCGGTCCAGCGGGCCGACTCGGGGCATCCCGGCACGGCGATGGCGCTGGCGCCGCTGGCCTACACGCTGTTCGAGCGCTTCCTCAGGTGCAACCCGCGGGACCCGCGGTGGCCCGATCGCGATCGGTTCGTGCTCAGCTCCGGGCACGCGTGCGTGCTGCAGTACTCGCTGCTGCACCTCACCGGCTATGAGCTGAGCCTCGACGACCTGCGGCAGTTCCGCCAGTGGGGCTCGCGCACGCCCGGACACCCCGAGCGCGGGCACACGCCTGGGATCGAGATCACCACCGGACCGCTCGGTCAGGGGTTCGCGAACGCCGTCGGCATGGCGATCGCCGAGCGCTTCCTCGCCGAGCATTTCAACCGGCCCGGCAGTGAGGTGGTCGACCACCTCACGTACGCGATCTGCTCCGACGGCGACCTGATGGAGGGGATCAGTCAGGAAGCGGCCTCGATCGCCGGGCACTTCGGCCTCGGCAAGCTGATCGTCTGCTACGACGACAATCGCATCACGATCGACGGCAGCACCGCGATCTCCTTCGACGGCGAGAACCACTCAGAGCGGCTCGCCGCCGATGGCTGGCACGTGCAGCGGGTGCCCGACGCGGAGGACCTCGACGCGTTGACGGCGGCGCTGGAGGCGGCGCGCGAGGAAGGAGAGCGGCCGTCGTTCATCGCGATTCGCTCGCACATCGCCTACCCGGCGCCGAATGCGGTGGACACGGCCGCCGCGCATGGAGCGCCGCTGGGCGATGCGGAGGTACGCGCCGCGAAGGTCGCGATGGGCTTTCAGGACCCCGAGCGCACGTTCTGGGTGGACGAGCGCGTCAGCGAGCACATGTCACTGGTGGATGCCGGCGCACGCGCGCAGGCGCAGTGGCAGGAGCGGTTCGACGCCTGGCGGCAGGCCCTGCCGGAGCTCGCCGCCGACTGGGATCTGGCGTGGAGCACCAGCGGCCTGCGCCCGGGTTGGCGTGAGGCATTGCCGCGGTTTGCTCCCGGCACGGAAATGGCCACGCGCGCGGCCGGCCAGAAGACGATGGCCGCGTTCTCCGAGTATGCCCCGACGACGATCGGCGGCGCTGCCGATCTGGTCGAGTCGACCAAGACGGTGTTCGAGGGGGCGGGCGAGTTCTCCCGCCCACATGCCGGGCGCAACGTGCCGTTCGGCATCCGCGAGCACGCGATGGGCGCGATCGTCAACGGCGCCGCGGCACATGGCGGAATCGTCAAGCCCTACGGCTCGACGTTCTTGATGTTCTCCGACTACATGCGCGGGGCCGTGCGGCTGTCGGCGCTGATGGGACTGGGAGTCGTGTGGGTGTGGACGCACGACTCGGTCGGCCTCGGCGAGGACGGACCGACGCATCAGCCGGTCGAGCACTACACCTCGCTGCGCGCGATTCCCGAGCTGTGGGTGATCCGGCCGGCCGACGCGAACGAGACTGCGCACGCGTGGCGGGTCGCGCTCGAGCGTACGGACGGACCGGTGGCGCTGCTGCTTTCCAGACAGGGCATTCCCGTGCTCGACCGCGACGGCGAGGGGCTCGGGCAGGCGAGCGAGCTGGAGCGCGGCGGCTACGTGCTGTGGGATTCCGCGACGCCCGGCGAGGGCGAGCCTGAGCTGATCCTGATCGCCACCGGCGCGGAGGTCCCCTTGACGCTCCAGGCCGCACGGACACTCGCCGCGGAAGGTACCCGCACACGGGTCGTGTCGATGCCGTGCATGGAACTGTTCGAACTCCAGCCCGCCGAGTACCGCGAGCAGGTGCTGCCGGCGAGCGTCGGCTCCCGCCTGGCGGTTGAGCCGGGCGTGAGCCTGAGCTGGTGGCGGTGGGTGGGCGATCACGGCGGCGTGCTCGGCGTCGACCGTTTCGGTGCCAGCGCGCCCGGCTCGAAGGTGCTCGAAGAGCTCGGGTTCACCGTCGAGAACATCGCCGCGCGAGCGCGAGCGCTGCTGGGAGCGACACAGGAGGCAAGCTAATGGGCAATAAGCCGCTGCAGGAACTGTCGAAGTTGGGGCAGAGCGTGTGGATCGACTCGCTCTCGCGCGCATCGATCCGCGGAGGACATCTAAAAAGCTTGATCGACGAGGACTCGGTCGTCGGGGCGACGTCGAATCCGACGATCTTTCAGAAGGCGATGGCCGAAGGCGACGCCTACGACGAGCAGATACGCGAGCTCGCCGATCGCGACGCAAGTGACGTGTTCTGGGCGCTCGCCGTGCGCGACATCAAGGACGCCTGCGACATGTTCAGGGGAGTATTCGATGCGACGTCCGCGCGCGACGGGTACGTCTCGCTGGAGGTCGATCCGACGCTGGCCTACGAGACGCTGCAGACGTTTCGTGAGGCGATCGACCTGCACGAGAAGGTGGATAGGCCGAACCTATTCGTCAAGATCCCCGCGACCAAGCCCGGGCTGGCGGCGATCGAGGACGTGATCGCGAGCGGTCACTCGATCAACGTGACCCTGATCTTCTCACTGCGCCGCTACGCGGAGGTCGCCGAGTCTTACATCCGCGGGGTCGAGCGCCTGATCGCCGCCGGGGGCGACCCGCGCAAGGTGGCGTCGGTGGCTAGCTTTTTTGTCTCACGCATCGACACCGAGGCCGATCGGCGGCTGGATGAGATCGGCGGGCACGACGAGCTCAAGGGCAAGCTGGCCGTCGCCAACGCGCGGCTCGCCTACGCGCACTACAAGACTGCCTTTGCCGGCCCGCGCTGGGAGTTTCTGGCGGGCAAGGGTGCCACGCCCCAGCGCGTGCTGTGGGCGTCGACCTCGACGAAGAACCCGTCCTACCCGGACACGCTGTACGTGGACGAGCTGATCGGAGCAGACACAGTCAACACGATGCCAGGGGAGACGATCGACGCCTATCAAGACCACGGGGATCCCAAGCCGCGAATCGAGGAGGACCTGCAGGAGGCGCACGTCCTGTTCGAGCGCCTGGCCGCGGCGGGCGTCAGCTACGAGGAAGTTACCGACACGTGTGAGCGCGAGGGAGTCGCCAAATTCTCGGCCTCGTTCGCCGAACTGCTGGAGGGACTGCGCGGAAAGCAGACCTCGCTTGCATCCGCCTGAAGGGTGCGATTGCAAGGGGGCTATTTGTGGGAAACCCATAGCCGGGTTCCCCGTCCACAGCTGTTGGCGCCGGTTACCGCACCTGTTGGCTACGCGCAGCGAGACGAGCGCCGGGCGATGACCTACGAGTAGGGAATCGGAATCAACACCACAATTCGCAGCGGGCCGGATGGAAAGGCCTCGGCGTGGAGCGTGTACACGCGGAAGGTGCGCCCGCGGTAGCGATAGGCCCCGCTTGGGGGAACTGTGCCAGGGGCTGGGCCGAGGCTGTTCTTGACCAGGCGTGAGCCCATGTACATCAGCACGTCCAGACCAGCCAGCCGGCCCGCCAGGCGCTTGTAGCCCTCGTCGTCCTGGATCGACAGCTCGAGGCTGCCGATCCGCCGGCCGTTCAGGCGCAGCGGCGCGTGCACCGGGGCGAGCACGTACGGTCCGCCTACGTCCGACAGCAGCCGCCCGCCGGCACTCACGCGCAGGCGCACGACGTGCTCCTGCAGCAGGTGTTCGATCGCCTGCCGCGTCGCGGCCGGATTGCGTGCCGCGACCGCGCGCAACAGTGGCTGGTAGTGCTGCACGCGATGGACCTGAGTGAGCGCGTGTGGGCCCCTCTCGCTCGTGTAGATAAGACGCGCGACGCGGCTGAGTGCGTTGACGAGCGTGTCCTGCGAAGTCGCTCCGCACATGGGCGCGATCGAGGAGATCGACTTCAACAGATACACGCGCAACTGCCCCGCCGGATACACGGCGGCGGGGAATGAGGTGTAAGCGTAGGCGGCTCCCTGGGCGGTGAGCGTGCCCTGAGGCGGCAGCTCGCCCTGCCCCAGCGCGAACGAGCCAGCGATGTTGCGCCCGTTCTCGCGCAGGGCGGCCACGCCCTCGGCGATCCCACTCGCCTCCTGGATGAACCCATTGTCGGCCCACACGCTGGCGACGAACGTCCCGATCGTGGCGCCGCCGGCGCCTGTGATCGCGCCGTGCAGCGGCGCCAATGCGTCCGGGGCGCCCACGTCGGCGAGTACCTGCCCACCGCGCAGTACGCGCAGGTTGGTCATGTGCCCAGTCGCGATCAGCGCCTGCGCCGCCGCGCGCGCGGCCCGGGGATCACCGCGTTCGACGGCGTTGCGCAACGGGATCGAGCGCACGATGAAGTTCAGCGCCGATCTGGTGCGTTCGCTTGAGATGCCCTCGCGGTAGGCGCGCATGGCGACGTCGCCGAGCGCGCTGAGTACCGCCGTCGAACAGGCGCTGGATACGCTCTGTGCGGAGGGGTTGGCGCTCGCGCGCGCGCTGAGGCCGCCCCGGACGTTTGATCCGCAGCCCGCCAACACGGCGAGGATCGCGCAAGCGATCGCCACGCGCGAGGCTGTTGAGGGCTTGCCCACGCGCGGAACCATCGACCGACATCCTAAGGTTTTGCTTAGCGAGCGGTGAGACTGCTCTCATGCATCCCGCCCGCGTGGTGGTTCGCGCGCCCGGGGTGCGTCCTATAGGGTCATCCTGTGCCCACTGCCCTGATCACCGGCGCCTCCACGGGGATCGGGCGCGCCACCTCATTGCGCCTGGCCGCCGCCGGTTGGACAGTGCTCGCAGGTGTGCGAGACCCCGCGGCCGGTGAGCGCCTGCTCGCAGAGGCCGTGGCAGGGCGCGTGCTACCGCTGACCCTCGACGTGACCGATGCCGGGCAGATCGAGCAGGCGCGGGAGCGGGTCCAGGAGGAGACTGCGCGGGCCGGCGGCGCGGGGACGGGCCGCCTCGACGCGCTCGTCAACAACGCGGGCATCGGCGTCGGCGGTCCGCTGGAGCTGGTCTCCTCCGCGGACCTGCGCATGCAGTTCGAGGTCAACGTGTTCGGTCAGATCGCGGTCACCCGAGCGTTGCTTCCAGCTCTGCGCGCCGCGCGCGGACGGATCGTGCTCCTCTCCTCGATCGGCGGCCGGGTGGCCGTGCCGTTCAATGGTCCCTACGCCGCGTCCAAGCACGCGATCGAGGCGCTCGGCGACGCTCTGCGCGGAGAGTTGTATAGCTCGAACATCCACGTCAGCATGGTGGAGCCGGGATCGGTGAAAACGCCGATCTGGAGCAAGGCCCGCGACACCGCCGACGGGTTGGAGATCCCGCCGGAGCTGCAGGAGGAGTATGGGCACGTGCCCGCCGCGTTCGCCAAGGTCCTCACCGACACCGAGCGTCGCGGCGTCTCACCCGAGCAAGTTGCCGCCACGATCGAGCGGGCGCTGACCGCCCGCCGCCCGCGCGCTCGCTATCTCGTCGGACGCGACGCTCGCGGCATGGTGCTCGCGCACGCGCTCCTGCCCACGGGGGCGTTCGACCGTGTGCTGCGCCGTGTGCTCGGGGTCTGACCGAACACACCCTCTCTTTAGTTCCTCCCGCTACCGTGCTGTGCAGGGGCCAAAGATGGGTGAGAGGACTACTACTACTTCGTCGACCACGCTAGTGCGCCGCTTGCGCTTCTTCGCGGGAGAGCGG